>OCPX01000972.1_pt1 | contig 24692 bp, 15 predicted proteins | sample 1538771 | NCBI WGS metagenome assembly OCPX01 (sample SAMN04571725, study PRJEB22368) | human gut metagenome | biome: human gut; material: stool | host: Homo sapiens | place: Luxembourg | collected 2012-11-01 | reverse complement strand
GTGAAATTGAAAAAATAGCAATTATGGATGAACTACCGATTAATTGGACTTACCCGGAAATTCAACCCAAACTGATAGAAGAAGCAAGAAAAAGAGGATTTTGCCCCAAATTAGATATCAGGTAATCATGTTTGAAAGGGTGAATTAGATGATATTAAGTGTAAGTAGAAGAACTGATATTCCCAATTATTATTCGGAATGGTTCTATAATAGAATAAAAGAAGGATTTTTATATGTTCGTAATCCGATGAATGCTCATCAGATAAGTGAAATAAAAATTACTCCGGATGTTGTAGATTGCATAGTGTTTTGGACAAAGAATCCGTTGCCGATGATGAAAAGGTTAAACGAGATAAAAGATTATAATTACTATTTTCAATTCACATTGACTGGATACGGAAATGATGTTGAGGTTAATTTACCAAATAAAAAAACAGAAATGATTCCGGTATTTCAAGAACTGTCCGAAAAAATCGGCAAGCAAAAAGTGATTTGGAGATATGATCCTATATTCTTTTCTGATAGATATACGAAAGAATATCATTTGAAGGCATTTAAAAGCATTGCTGAGGCTTTAAGTGGATACACGGAAAAATGCGTGATTAGTTTTGTTGATATTTATCCTAAAAATAAAAAAAATATGGATGGATTGTCAAGTAATGAATTAAATGATGACGAACTACGAGATTTTGCTGAGAAATTAAGTAAGATAGCTGCGGATTATAATATTAAGATTGGAAGTTGTGCAGAAAAAATTGATTTGGATAAATATGGTATAATTCATAATTGTTGCATAGACAGAGAACTAATTGAAAAAATTATCGGATGTAAACTCAATGTTGGCAAAGACAAAAATCAGCGTAAAGAATGTGGATGTGTTGAAAGTGTTGAAATAGGTACTTATAATACATGCAAAAACGGATGTGTATATTGCTATGCAAATTATAGTTCAAAAAGTGTAGAAACAAACGCTGCCAAATATGATCCTTCGTCACCTCTTCTATGTGGGCAAGTTCAAGAAGATGACAAAATAACGATTAGAAAAGTTGAGTCATTAAAAGAAACACAACTAAGTATTTTTGATATGTGAGTTCATTGTTATAACGTATATTTTTAAGAGTATATCCGGCTCCATTTTGGCTCTAAAAAATTTAGACGAGGTGCACAAAAATGCAAAATGAGATGAATATGAAGAATAAAATACACAAATGTGTACCAAGAAACGGCCGGATAAATCTCTCCGCCCAAGAGAAAGAGTAAACTCTGCCAAATAAAAACAACTGTTTATACAAAGATTTGTTCCGATTTGTCTTTTGTTTTTTTGCGTTCCGGACATTTTTACACTCTTTTTTTCGGGGATAGGAAAAAATGCTCGGAGCAAATGGTAAGCTCTGACGAATAAAAAACTGCTTGCATATGGTTTTGCGTTCCGGACATTTTTAACATCCCCAGTTGACATTCCGAGGCAAAGAATTTATAATCTGTTTATGTATAAAACGGAGGATTTCAAATGGATAAAAAAATAATCGCAGTTATCTGCGCTTCCTTAATCGTAATATCGGTAGCTTTTGCCTCATGCGGAAAAAAGAAGCCGACTATAAACGCCAAAGACGCCACATACGAGGTTGTTACCGACGAAGAGGGCAACACTGTTCTCAATGAGAACGGCGAGATTGAAATATATGTCACCGACGAGGACGGCAAAAAGGTCACAGACGAAAACGGCGAAATTAAAACGGGTGCCGTTCCGTTCCCCAATCAGATAACCGACGGCGTATTTCACGAGACAAAGTATTTTAAAATGGTTTATCCCAACGGCTGGACCGTGGGCAATTCAGGTATAGCCACCTCAAAGAAATACAAGGGGCTCGACGCGCAGGTTATGTATTCCGGCGCGGCGACTGATGACAGCGCAGCGGAAAATGAGGCAAATAACACCGTTTCGCAGTGGAATCAGATTTTGTCGCAGGCAGGCGACGCGGTAGCGGGCGTAACCGTTGAGCAGCGTACCGTAACTCTCGAAAAATGCGGAGCCACCGCATACGTAGTCGAGGTCAAAAAGGCAGACGACAAAAACCCGAAAACATATTCCGCATATCAGCTCACTATGGATTTTGTCTGTAACGGCGGGCTTTACCACGTGCAGTGTTTTACCGAGGACGGCAACACCTTTGACGGCAGCCTTGATTTGGCGGCAATGTACGGCGCAAATCTCACAATTAAATAAGATTCAAATGATAACATCATAGTTTGAAGCAAAAATTTGCAGCGGTTCAACGGCGAATGTCGGTTGAGCCGCTTTTTACCTCCCTTGTAAAGGGAGGTGGGCCTCTAAGGCAAGCCGGAGGGATTTTCTCAAAAAATAGATTTTAAAAAGAAAGTGCTTCGCTGTTTAATCCCTCAGTCATCTTCGATGACAGCTCCCTTTACAAGGGAGCCTATATAAATCCCTCAGTCTACTCACTTCGTTCGTAGCCAGCTCCCTTTTCAAGGGAGCCTTTTTTGTCGCTCCGCGACATTTCCCCACACTGTGGGGAATCATCCTTTTCAAGGGAGCCTTTTGTCGTTTCCCCACACCGTGGGGAATCACCCTATTTGAGGGAGCCTAAAAGCCCTCTGTTTTTACCCGAAAATCACCGTAAAAATGTTCAAAACCGTGTTCAATACTTGTCAAAAAGTTCAAAACTCGAAAACGTTAACAATTTGTTCATAATTTTACAACAACATTGCCAATTTTGTTTGCCACTTTTGCCCAAAAATAACAATTCTATTTGTTCAATACAGAAAATCAACAAATTTGTGTGAACAATTTATTGACTTTTTTCGTTTAAAATTCTATACTTTAACTAACCATAGGAATGGTGTAATAGGGCGAAGTGTCCCCTTTTTTGAGGGAGCGCTGCCGCACGGCTGATTTACCGTGCAGTTTCCATCCCGTTTTGATACACATCCTACGGTAATATGCTCGGGTGTGTATCATCAGTTTTCCACCGATTCATTTTTACGGAAGTGGAAACGGTGGAAACCGACCGAGTTAACGTGCCGAAATCGGTTTGCTTTCTTGTAAATCAAAGAGCGGTCAGAAGTACAGCGGATTTTGTGCGAGGAATTGTTGCGGGGAGTGCCGCCCGCAGAAAAAATCGGGTACGCATACATGGTTTTAATGTAAATCTTTTTAGGAGGAAAAAACACGTATGAAAAAATCTACCAAATTGTTAAGTGTCATCTTGGCAGTTGTCATGATTTTCTCAACTATGTCCGTAATGGCGTTTGCCGCAAAGACGGAGTATCAGACCTCTGATAACCTTACCGCTCTTGACGCATACAGCCCGGACGGCGCGGTAACAAGACTCTCTACCGAAGAGAGAATGTCAGTCGTATTTGACTTCCTCGATGTTACCCTTGCCGCCGCGAACATAAACATGGGCGATGTTATTAACAAAGCAGGTTTGCATCTTGTTATCGACCTTCGCTCGGTTAATGCTCTTTGCGGAACCATCGACAGCGCTCAGGCTCTTCTTAACAACGGACTTGTTAAGCTTGTCAAAGGCTTGCTCGGCATAGTTAAAGACGCTAATCTTAAAAACTGGCCGTCGGGCATGACAAGAGAAAACCACGCTCAGCTCGACATAGTCAACGGCATTGCAACTCTTCTTAACGACAACGCAGGTCTCGTTAAAAAGGTTATCAACGACGGCAAACTCGACGTCGGCATTATCGGCAACTTTGTTGATATCTCCGGCGTTAATAAGTACCTCGCGGATCTTCCGGGTATGTTAAAAGGCCTCGTTTATCCGGTGTTCGCAAGAGTTGACGATGACATGACGCTCATCAACACTTATTCAACAACAACCGAAAATCCCGACACTCTTATCAAGAATGTCCTCATCAACGCTATGTCTAAGCCGCAGAGCTATACTTCTTATAAAGAAGACGCTTCCGGCAACTGCATAAGCAATCACATTGCTCTTCCGACAAGCGCTGAAGCAGGTCTTCGCGATTATTATGTTAAGGGCTCAGACTCTAAGGGTGCTTACATCGAGGTATTTGAATATGATACCGCCAAGAAGACATATATTTCTCAGGATGAGAAATATTACAAGACCGAAGAAACCGATATGGAAGGCAAGGGCACAGGCGTTTATGTTTACACTAACGCTGCCGGCGAAAACGTAAAATATTACGTTAAGGACAGCTACTTCCTTCCCTCACTTGCCACAAGCGGTAAGGTTTCGGAAATCTTCAATCTTGACAGCAATACTCTTGTTTCGGCTCTCTATCAGGTAGCTCCCTATGTATTTAAGGATCTTGCTCCCGTTGTTCTCAACGGCTCCGTTAAGATGCTTCTTGCACAGTGGTTCGGCGCTGAAAAGACCGAGCTCTTCGGCGGCAAGGCTTCAGAGGCCACCGCTGTTCTCGCTAAGCTTCCGTCAGATGTAAAGGCATTCTATTCTAAGGCTGCCGGCGCATACAACTGGGAGTGGTCGGACTTCACAATAGGCTCCGACGGCAACGGCTATTATCGCCTTGTCAGCAAAGACGGTCTCACAGAGACCTGGCTCAAGTTTGATATGTCCACCGCTAATTCGTTCGCTAAGCTCATTAACTGGAACTACACCATCTCCGGTGATTTCGTTAACGAGTTTATGCCCACAGCTGCAAACGGCGGCTCCGTTACTGCTTCGGCAGCGGGTTATACCACCGTTCTTGCGGCGCTCAACGATTTTGTCGGCAAGGCAATCGACACAATGCTTTCGGATACTGCAAAGGCTGCAATCAATTGGACAAAGGGCGATAATACAAAGCTCATTCCCAATCTTCGCAAGGCTCTTCAGTATGTAGCAGCTTATAACCCCGAGTATCTCTTCGGTACCGGCTATGAGACTGTTTATGCAGGCTACTATGACACAGTTGTAGATAAGTCCGCTTCCGATCAGGATGTTGTTACCGCTCTCGGCGCAATCGGCGTTAAGGCTCTTATGCCTCAGATAATTCTCCCGTCGGCTGCCGAGCTCAAGGGACAGAACGTAACCGCTCTTCTCGCTTGCGTAATTCGTGAGCTTGCAACTCAGTTCGTTCCGACTTACAACTATGACGCACTTATTTATGCCGATTACAACTCGAAGACCCTCGTAAAGGGTAAGAACAGCGGCTATTGGCTCGATGTTATCTTTACCATGGGCACCGACATCGGTATGAAGTATCTCTCCAAGCTTGCCGACCTCGGCTCCGATAAGGCTGACGGCTACAAATTTGCAGCCTCCAAGACTTATAAGCTTGCAGACTTCGAAAAGAACACACGCGCTTGGGAAGACACCATTGACTGGATAATCGACTGGGCTCTCACCTCTGACAACGAGTGGTGCTGGAAGGTACAGAAGCTCATCAACACCGACGGCCTTGACCTTGACCTTGCTACCGCACAGGATCCGTGGGTTAAGCTCGACAAGATTATCCGCGACGTTCTTCCTGTTGAGAAGATAATCAACGAAACCGCTGCTGACGGTAAGACCTTCCTTGAGACTGTTCTCAGAGAAGACATTATCGACAGACTTCTCAACCTTGACGTAAGCAAGCTCCTCGGTACAAACAGCGTTACGGGCATATTCAATATTCCTGCTAACAGCACTCTCAGAACCGAGGCTATGTATCCCGCAGTATTCAGAATCGTAAGAGAACTCCTTAACAAGGTTTTCGGTAAGGTATGCGGCAACACCGCTCTTATCGCCGATTCTTACAATTCACTTGACGCTATTCTTCAGAAGAGCGCTATTGCAGACCTCGCAGAGAAATTGGTTGTAGGTATTGCCTATGCCGTTAAATCAGGCGGTCTTCTTGACGTAGCTCTTCCGATCGTAAACTTCTTCCTCGGCTGGACTACTAACGCTCAGTCCTATGCTGAGCCTAAGCTTACAGTAGATAAGGGTACACTTAACTATGTACAGCTTACAAACGGCCAGATGAATACTACTCTTAAGGTAACAAACGCATCTGCAGGTATGATCTTAAAGCACGGCGATACATATGATCATCCTTATATGCTCACTCTTAAGTCTGTTACCGTTAACGACACCGAAATGCTCACAAGCGGCGAAAAGACTCTTTCACCGTATGAGAGCACCGATGTTACTCTTAACGCGGCAGTTCCCACAGACAGCCTTGTAAAGGTAACCGCTGTTTATAGCTTCACCTTCAAGGACGGTACTGCTTACAACGGCGACATTACTTCCACTACCTTTGAGTATGCAACCAACGATACAGCCGATACCGTCGGCACCCCTTGGTCTAAGGAAGATAAGAAGACAAACTTATATGAGGTAGTTAAGATGAAGGGTGAAACCACCACAGATTACCTTGTAACAAGTGCATCGGCTCTTGCTTCTGCTATTTCAAACATTGCCGTAACCTGGACTAACCAGAGAGATTCTGATTGTAAGTTCGACGCAAGCTCTGTTTCCGCTTATAATTCAACCTACTTTGAGTCCTCGGGTCAGGCAGAGGCTCTCGTCGGTCAGAAATTCTTGACAGGCGATCCCAACGGTATTGTTACCGTTAACCCGCTCAGACTTAAATCCGATGTTGACGCAGCGACGGTTCCCTCGGGTGCCACATATGCTCTCGGTAACAGCTCGGTAACTGTTTACGGTGAATACAGGAAACGTCACGGTACTCTTACCATGACTGCCCCGTTCGGCACTCTCTATTACTACAATGCGATGCCGATTAAAACTCTTGTAGACAGCGAGTTCAAGGCTAACCGCGATTCTTCTAAGTATCCGGCAGAGGCTTGGAACACTTACTGGACAGCTCTTACCGCTGCTGCTAAGATTGCTTACGGCCCGTTCAAGAAGGCTAACCTCGGCAATTACAGTGATGCTAATCTCACTGCAGCCATAACCGCTCTTGAAACCGCCGTTAAGGCTCTTGATACAGCAAGCACAACACCTTCAAGCGGTTCCGCAACCGTTACACCGGCTCCCATTGAGGCTGCTCTTAAGGATGCCGGCGACATCAACTATCAGAACTTCGACCTCTATGCTTATTGGGCTTACGAAAAGGCAATGAAAGCCGGCAACGCTATCATTGACGCTTACAAGGGCCCCGTAGCTCCCGAAAAGTACATTGACGGCAGCTCACTTTCAGAGGCTGAAATTACTGCTATTGCCAACAAGGCAAACACTACATATAAGAGTGCTATCGTAGCTTCCATGAAGGCTCCTTCAATCGAAGCTCAGAACGCTTATATGGATGCCGTAAAGGCTTACAAGGCTCCCAGTTATTCAGAGCTTGAAGTCCTTAACAGCGCTAAGAACATTGCTTGGTATGCAAGCTTCCTGAAGAGCGCTGCGGTTACAACTCAGAAGCAGTTCCTTGATAAGGAAATCAAAGCCGCTAAGGCTCAGGGCTACAAAGAGGCTGATTACACAGCAGGCTCTTATGCAAGATATACCAAGGCTCTTGCAGCTGCCGAGGCATTAAATGCCAACGCTAATGCTCTTCAGTCCGAGGTATTCGATGTTAAGTATGAGCTTGAAATCGCTCAGCGCGCTCTTATGCCGAAATCGGCTTCTGCTCTCGAGGCAGGTGCTTACACCGAGCTTGAGGCAGTTATAGCTCAGGCTAAGTCAATATTCACTGACAACAGTGCATATACATTTGACGCATCAAAAGCTGACGGCCTTACAGAGACCGAAGCTTATGCTAAGCTCGTTTCCGTACTCGGCTATGAGTACACCGATGAGAAGGGCAACACAGCAAACCTTTACAGCGGCTCCGCTGAAAACTATGCTGCAAATGACCGCTTCTATTCAAACGTTGTAGCAGCTCAGATTGACGCTGTTATCACAAACCTCAAGAATGCTATGGCTCCGTTCGTATGCAAGTACGTAGCAGTTCCCACCACAGCGGGTTCAAATGAGGGCGTTTCCGTAACAGAGAACGCTTCTCTCATCACCGGCGTAACACCCGGCTCGCTCGCTACTGCCGACGACGTACTCGCAAGAGTAACGGCTAAGGATCCTTCGGCTACAACTCTTAATGTTGCCGCTAACGCTGCAGGCCTTTATGGTACAGGCGCTACCGCAACACTCAGCCTTAAGTCGAGCGGTGCTCCGGTTGCTATCTACACAGTCGTTATCTACGGCGATGTAAACGGCGACGGTGTTGTTGACGGATTCGATGCTTCCTCCATGGACCTCGCAATCAACAACAAAGCTGCTCTCACAGGCGCTTATAAGACTGCAGGCGGCCTTGCTACCGGTAAGGTTGACCTCGCTAACTACGGCCTTGTAGTTGACGCTGCTTACGGCGGAACTGCAATCGCTCAGAAGTAATTTCCTTTAATTACTTAAGTTAAAACCCGGTGGGGGAGTTATCTCCCCCACAAGGGCGTATGTAATGGGATATTCTTAAAAAGATTAGAGCATATACTTTAAAAGTGCGGCGGAATAGTTTTGTGAAAAAACGGTACAAAGCTTATAAGCCCGCGAGGAAATAACTTTATTTGTGATAGCGTAAGGGATATTTTCTTTCGGTGTGCCATTTTTATTCACAAATTATTGACATTGTGCTCTCAAAAGTGTATATTTAATATTGATTAAGAATAGAAGGAGGCAAAAAATGACCAAGGCAAAAAAGGCTATTAGCCTTATTGTATCTGTAGTTATGCTCCTTGGCGTGCTTGCAGTCGGCGTTTTCGCAAATGATAATACAGGTGTCGCAGAAAACGGCACTATCGCTTTATCGTTTGACAAGGCGTCATATAGCGCAGGCGATACGGTCAAGGTTACCGTAAAATTAACCACAGATTATTATGCTGCAACGGTTTCTGTTCCTGTTCAGTATGACAGCAGTGCTGTTAAGTTTGTAAGCGGCACAACCGCTTCAACGCTGTTCGGTGCAGGCGATGCAACAAAGACGGTCGTAAATGATGCTGCTGCGGGCGGCAAGACTTATGTCTATGTCGGCGTATTACCGCAGGCTGCCGGCGGAGCTGTTGCTCAGAAGGCAAACGGCGTCGTACTTTCGACCCTCACCTTTACCGCTTCTAAGGCCATTTCCGATACTGCGGCCGCTTTCGGTGTGCTTAACGATCAGAAATCAATGACCAATCTCGGCGGTAAACTCTATGTAGGTTCCTACAAGACCTCTGATGTAACCTCTACGGTTTATACCACAGGTCAGAAACTTACTTTCCCGGTAATGAAGGCTGCAGCTGATCCGGAACTTATCCTTACCGAAGAAGGCAACGGTGCGGTTATCAGAACCAACCTTTGCACTGGCTCGGGCGACTATGCCGGCTGTGTATTCGGTATAGATACCATTAATGGCGAAAACATTGAGGATTATGTTACCACAAAAGCAGGTTCTGTTGAAGTAGTTGCCAACGAAGACGGCAATATGTCAACAGGTGCTACTATCCTTCTTAAAGATGACAGCGGCAAAGTAGTTGCAACCTATGTATTCATTTACTTCGGCGATGTAAACGGCGATGGTTCGGTAGATATTACCGATGCTGCTATGGTTGAAGCACACGATCAGTGGGTTGAGACAATTGACGAAGATACGGCTGCTTACTATGCATCTGATGTAAACTATGATGCAGTAATAGATATTACTGACTCTGCTGCAATTGAGGCACAGGATCAGTGGGTTGAGGAGCTTGAAGCTCAGAACGTCATAGCTGCCGGCTTTAATGAAGCGTGGTAATTCTTTGTAATACTGAAGAAACAATATTTTACAAATAGGAGACTAAATTATGCTTAAGATGAAGAAAATTTTAAGTGTGGCTCTTGTTGTATTTATGCTTTTGACTACAGTTGGCGCATATGCAGTTCCTGCTAACGATGCTGAGGTCGGTTTGGTTCTTGTTTCTGATAAAAAAGAAGCTGAAATCGTTTCCGGCGCAAAGGTAACTGTTACCTTCTACTTTGAAATGAAAGACTACAGTCAGCTCATGAGTGATACTAAGTTTGCTATACTCTATGATGCAAATGTTTACACTCCTGATACGACAAGTCGTACTTTCCTTGGTGACTGGGCAACATATGCTAAAGATGCAACAACCGCTAAAATTAACGCAGCATACGGCTCAACTGTTATGAATGCTTCTACAATGTCTGCAGAAGAAAAAGCAACTTATAACAGCGCTGTAATGCTTACAGCCGGTGCTGATGCAGGTCAGGGTGCTACATCGAAAAAGGGTTATTCTGTAACTAAGGGCGAAAACGGTCTTTCTGTTGCAGAGTGCTCAATCGTATTTAATGTAACCGGTGACGCTGCTGCTGTTACTGCCGGCAATAAGAATATCAAAATCTGCGATGCTCTTGACAAAAACCAGTACATTAAGGGCACAACAGGTTCTGCTACTCCCAAGAATGTTGCAAGCATAGATACAAGCAAAGGTAACATCATGGCTAACATGCCGTCAGCTCCGTCTTATGCTGTAGCTAAGTATAAGACTCAGGTTAAGTTCACCGGCGATAAGACAACTGGTCCGGATGATCTCTTCCAGTTCAGACTTACTTCGGTTATCACAGCTGCTGACTTCGCTGCTATGAACTCAAACGGCAATACAATTAAGAGCGTTGGCTTCATTGCTGCCAACACAGGCGCTGCCGATGCAGCTGATGCTAAGGCAGCAGTTGAGAAAGGCACCGCACTTCCGTCAGCTTGGAAGGCTGCTTCTACCGACTATGTAAGTCAGGCAAACGCTTCTTCCGATGCATACTTCGGCGCAATCGTCAAGAATATCTCTCATGCTTCTCAGGCAACTGATATTGACTGCATCGCTTATGTATGCTACAATGACGGTACTGCCGATCATTATGTTTGGTATTCCGCAGCTGTAACTGCTAAAGTTGCTTCAGGATATGATGCTGCTGTTGCTGCTTGGAAAGCTCAGTAATTGAATTTTACCAAGAAACCACAGCGAAACTTTACTATCGGTTCGGCTGTTCAAAACTGAATATTCCGTTCCGACATTAAATTTTATTATTATATCTTGAAAGGAGATTAAATCTCAATGAAACAGGTTTATCAAACACCGGATTTCGATGTTTCTGCATACGAGCTTGATGATATCATCACAATCTCCATAGGCACCGGCCCCGTAGAGGGCGGCGACTCGGGTTGGGTTGAGATCTGACGCTCACGTAGCAATCGATCCGATTTATTAACAATCATAAGCAGAGCAAGGTTCGCCTTGCTCTGTTTTTTTGTGCCCTGTTTTGCATTTTGTGCACCATTCCGTTTCTGTACCCCATTTTGATATCGTGTGCCTATTCTGTTTTTGTACTTAATTTAGGTGCTGTATGCCTATTCTTTTTTTGTGTGTCATATGAGGAGCTTTCCACACACCCCTGCCCGCCCTTTTCACTATTCGTTTTCCACTTCTGTTTTCGTCTTTTTACTTTTCAGCCTCACTTGCAGAGAGCAAGCCTCGCCAAAGCAGTTTGGAAGCTTTTTGCCTCCCTTGAAAAGGGAGGTGGGTTGCCAAGGGCAAGCCGGAGGGATTTCATAGGAATTTACGGAATTTAAAAAGAATGTGCGTGACCTTTAATCCGCTTTTTGCCTCCCTTGAAAAGGGAGGTGGGTTGCCGCAGGCAAGCCGGAGGGATTTCATAGGAATTAACGCAATTTAAAAAGAATGTGCGTGACCTTTAATCCGCTTTTTGCCTCCCTTGAAAAGGGAGGTGGGTTGCCGAAGGCAAGCCGGAGGGATTTTGTAGGGTTATATGGAATTTAAATAGAAAGCAAATTACTTTTTAATCCCTCAGTCTACTCACTTCGTTCGTAGCCAGCTCCTGACGGGAGCCCGTCCCCTTTGTCACTACGTGACATTTCCCCACACCGTGGGGAATCACCCTTTACAAGGGAGCCTGAATAATCCCTCAGTCCGCTCGTGGACTCGCGTCCAGCTCCCTTTACAAGGGAGCCTATTAAATCCCTCAGTCTACTCACTTCGTTCGCAGACAGCTCCTGACGGGAGCCTGTCCCCTTTGTTACTTCGTGACATTTCCCCACACCGTGGGGAATCACCCTTTACAAGGGAGTCTATTAAATCCCTCAGTCTGTTCGCGGACTCGCGTCCAGCTCCTGACGGGAGAGAGTCCCCTTTGTCACTACGTGACATTTCCCCACACCGTGGGGAATCACCCTTTACAAGGGAGCCTTTTGACATTTCACCACACTGTGGGGAATCACCCTATTTGATGTAGCCTGAAAGCGGCTGCAATGTAAATTCGGCAGTTGAAAGAGACATTTATGCAAAAAATCCGCGATTTTTTGTCGCAATTTCGAAATTTCGGCAGATTGACGAATAATTAACATATAGATTATTTATTTTGACGGAGTAATCATCAATATATTGTGTAGTTGCTCATTTACACCCCACAGATGTATTCGTCATTTTTTCAAATTCGCGGCTGTTTAGTTTAACAAATTCAAATAATAGTTAAAAAACATCTAAACGTCCGCAATTTTGAGTTCGATTTGTTTGCCGCGTCGTATTTTTGCGTTGACAAGAGTCTTTTTTGTGCTATAATTACAAGTGAACGGTAATTCACTACATGTGGTTATCTATGGTGCGCCGCTTTTGCGCAGCACCGTTTCGTTAATTTTATTAAACGGAGGTCACGATATGGACACAAGATTTGCAATTTCGGAGTACAATGACGCTGTTGCAGTCAACAAAGAGCTTGATGAGCTTATTAAAAAGCCGATTTACACCATCAAGCCGGAGGCTCTTAAAAAATACGAGGATGAGTATTACAACAAAAAGTGCCTCAAATCAAAAGCACAGATTGAGGAAGCTCGCCAGATAATTCCCGGCGGCGTTCAGCATAACCTTGCTTTCAACTATCCCTTCCCGCTTGTTTTCACAAAGGCAGAGGGTGCATATCTCTATGACGTTGACGGCAACAAGTATTTTGACTTCCTTCAGGCAGGCGGCCCGACTGTTCTCGGCTCCAACCCGAAAGCTGTTCGTGAGCAGGTCATCGACCTCCTTAATACTTGCGGTCCCTCAACCGGACTTTTCCACGAGTTTGAGTACAAGCTCGCCAAAAAGATTTCCGACAGCGTTGAAACCGTTGATATGTTCCGTATGATGGGCTCGGGCACCGAGGCTTGCATGGGTGCGGCTCGTATCGCGAGACTTGCTACAAAGCATAAGAACATCATAAAGATGGGCGGCGCTTACCACGGCTGGTCAGATCAGATGGCTTACGGTATCCGCGTAAACGGCACAAAGTTCACACAGGCTCACGGTGTTCCGCTCAACTGCTTCATGTTCATTCAGGAGACTACTCCGAACGATCTTGACGAGCTTGAGAAAAAGCTCAGACTCAACCAGTTCCGCGGCGGCACAGCAGCCGTTTATATGGAGCCGGTAGGCCCCGAGAGCGGTACTACCCCCATCACCGTTGAATATGTTAAGGGCGTTGAGCGTCTTTGCCGCAAATACGGCGCACTCCTCGTATTCGATGAGGTTGTTACAGGCTTCCGTATCGGTATGGCAGGTGCTCAAGGTTACTTCGGCGTATCGCCCGACCTTACCATATTCGGTAAAGTTATTGCAGGCGGTTATCCGGGTGCAGGCGGCATCGGCGGTAAGAGAGAGTACATGAAGTATCTCGGTGCAGGCCTTGATTCGAGCGGTAAGAAGATCCACAAGGCTCTTGTCGGCGGCACAATGACCGCTAACCCGCTTTCATGCTGCGCAGGCTACTTCACTCTTGAAGAAATCGAAAGAACAAACGCTTGCCAGAAGGCAGGTCAGATGGGCGACAGAATTTGTGCGGGTCTTAAAGAGCTCGTTAAGAAGCACGGCCTTCCCTTCGTAGTTTGGAACACCGGCTCTATCTGCCACCTTGAGACAGTCGGCACAATGCACTATCAGATTAACTGGAAGAAACCGTGGGAAATCCCGGCAATTCTCGGCGAGACCGGCATAAGACAGAAGGAAATGGAGCATATGGGCGCAGCTTATATGGCAGAGGGTCTTGTAACTCTCGCAGGCAGCCGTCTTTATACTTCAGCCGCTTATACTCCTAAGATGATCGACCAGGCTCTTGCTTGCTTCGACAGAGTATTTGAAAACGTCGCTGTTAAGGCTGACTGAATTTAATCCCAAGAAAACGGGGCGGACGGGTTTTCCGTCTGTCCCGCTTTGTTATAAATAACGAAGAGGTGAATACAATGGATATAATGGAAGCAAAACAGCTCGTCATTAAAGCCGGTATAGAGGTTGTTGAATACGGCCTTATCGCGAGAACATGGGGTAATATTTCATGCAGAGTAGACGATAAGAGATTCGTTATTACTCCGAGCGGACGTCCCTATGAAACTCTTACTCCCGACGAAATAGTAGTTGTTAATATCGACGATTGCAGCTATGAGGGTGACATTAAGCCGTCCTCGGAAAAGGGCATTCATGCCGAGGCATATCGTCTTCGCCCCGAGGTTAATTTCGTAATTCACACGCATCAGATGCAGGCATCCGTCATAAGTGCGCTCGGTATGGATATAAACGAGGTTGAACCCGCGTCGGCCGAAATAGTCGGCGATAATGTCCCGATTGCGGCATACGGACTTCCCGGAACCGGCAAGCTTCGCAAGGGCGTTGTCGAGGCTATAAAGCGTTCGGACTCCAAGGCCGTAATTATGGCTCACCACGGTGCTCTTTGCATGGGTAAGGATTACGACGAGGCGTTTAAGGTGGCGGCAGAGCTTGAAAAAATCTGCGAAACTACCGTTAAAAACAGATACCGTCTCATCACCGGTAAGGTAGCCGAGACCTTAGGCGACGTAGCCGAGTATATCGGCTCGCTCTTTGACTCGAGTGCCAAGGAGGCTCCGGTATTTGAGCCGTGCAACAGCGAACGTGACGGCAGCGTGTTTAATATAAGTGCCGTAGACGGCGACGGCTCGATAGTCAGAATAGATATTAAAACGGGTGAGCTTGTAGCAGGCAATGATTATCCGGCTTCGGCTGAAATGCACAGAGCCATCTATAAAAAGCGCAAGGACGTAAACTTCATTATGCACACCAAAACACCGGCGGAAGTCGCAATGTCTAAGTCGGGCAAAACAATGAAGCCGCTTCTTGACGATTTTGCGCAGCTTGTCGGCGCAACCGTTCGCTCGGTAACATTTAATCCCAACAGCACAAAAAAGACCGCTAAGAAGGTCGTAAAGGCTCTTAAGGGCAGAAACGGCGTTCTTCTTAACAACAACGGCGCGCTTTGCGTATCGGGCAGCGAATATGATGCCGCAGCGGTTGAAATGGTAATGGATAAGGGCTGCAAGACCGCAGTCGGAGCAAGACTGTTTGAGGCAGGCAAGCCCATAAACCCCATTGAGACAAGACTTATGAGATTTATATATCTCAAGAAGTACTCAAAGCAGGCTAAAAAGTGATATTTGAATATGGTGTAAAAAAGTGTCGCAAACCTCGTGTTTGCGGCACTTTTGCATTTTGCGGACTTTGTTTATTACGGTTTTGAGCGGCTCGCTTCGTTCTGCGTCGCGGCAAAACCTGAGGCCTGCCGGGCTAAAATAAAATCGCGCGTTAATTCTCAATCGAAGAGCTGCCGCATATACATATAGTGTTGTACCTGCCATAAGGGACACGGTGTTTATAAAGCGGCAGGCATAGTGTAAACAAAGCAGGTGAGAATTATGAAAAAATATTACCCCGAGGGTTCACGCCCAGACATCGAAGCCGTCGAAAAAAGACTTTCAAGCCCGGCGGAGCTCAAAAACGCTTTTTTGTCGGGAGAATCGCTTGAGGCGCGCGCGGTTCTCTGCGACCGCGGACATAATCTCGACGTGGATTTAACGTGTATGAAGGGATTTATGCCGCGCAAGGAATGCGCTATGGGGATTGAAGATAACACGGTTCGCGACATAGCCATAATATCGCGCGTTAATAAGCCCGTTGACTTTGTGATAACGGGATTTTCCGAGAATGAAAGGGGCGAGACATTCGCTCTGCTCAGCCGCCGCAAGCTCCAAGAGGAGTGCGCGGCAAATTATACTTCAAGACTCATTCCGGGCGATATAATCGACGCGCGCGTGACGCACCTTGAGCCGTTCGGCGCGTTTTGCGACATAGGCGCAGGCATTTCGGCACTTATGCCGATAGACGGTATCTCGGTGTCGCGCATACCTCATCCGTGTGTTCGTTTTTCGGTTAATCAGAATATAAAGGCAGTTGTGAAATCGATAGACGAAAACGGCAGAATCACCTTGTCGCAAAAGGAACTGCTCGGCACTTGGGAGGAAAACGCTTCAAAATTCGCGCCCGGAGAAACCGTGCCCGGAGTAATACGCTCTGTGGAGGATTACGGTATATTCGTGGAGCTTGCGCCCAATCTTGCAGGGCTTGCCGAATGCGCCTTAGGGCCGCGCGCAGGCGACAGTGCCGCGGTTTACATAAAAAGCATAAATCCCGAAAGGATGAAAATAAAGCTTATTATCGTGGACTATTTTACCGGTGACGGCAAAAGTCCGGCGGCGGATTATTTTATAAGTGACGGTCACATAGATAAATGGACATATTCGCCCGAAACGTCAATTAAAAGGGTCGAGACGGATTTTATGAGCTGATTGTATAAAAAATATTGCAAAAATGATATAATTATGGTAATATCTACTTAATTGTTTAAAGCAGGGGGAGAATAATTATGTCAAAAAACAGGATGAAAAAGTTTGTCAGTATACTTTTGGCACTGACCATGACAGTTCTTTGCTTTGTTCCCGCGGCAGCCGCAGAGCCCAAGGATAAGGTTACGCCTATCCTGATAATAGCCGGCTTCGGCGAATATGTGCTGGTGGACGGTGACGGAAATCAGGTTTGGGGGCCGTCGCAGGACGCAATAGTTGAAGCGGCGAAAAACGCCATAGCTCCGCTCGGCGCGTTTCTAAAGGGAGATTATGAAACGTTTTGCACGGGAATAGTGGAAATAGCAAACAATCTTTTCGAGCCGGTTTCGTGCAATCCCGACGGCACGGCAAAGCACCCCGACGTCACCGTTATAGACCAATATACCGAGCCGGTATCACAATACGGACTTGACGAGGTCACAAGGGGAGACGTCTTTGATAAGGATATAGTCGACGCGTGCTGCGACGAAGTCGGTGCCGACAACGTTTACGTTTACGGTCTTACTTGGCATAAATCTATGCAGGAGCTTGCAGCGGACATAAACGCGTATGTTCAAAAAATCAAGGCGGATAAGCACGTCGACAAGGTGTCAATTGCCGGCCACAGTATGGGCGGAGCGGTTTTGGCTTCGTATTTGGGGCTTTACGGCTGTGACGACGTCTCAAACATAACCATGCTAAATTCCGCATTTACGGGGCTTGATATGGTGGGCTGTCTCTTTAAGGGCGAGATAGACGTCGGCATAGATGAGCTTATCCCGTTTATAAATCAGAGTATGAATTCCGACACTCTCGGCAAGGTGCTTGACACACTCAAGCTTTTGCAGCTTGCGGTGCCGAAGCTTGAAGGCTTCCTTGAGACCGAGCTTCCCGACGGCAGCGGCAGAACCTATAAGGATCGAATTTATACCGAGTGCCTTGTTTCCGGCTTCGGCTACACGCCGAGTCTTTGGGCGTTTGTACCCGATGAATACTATGATGACGCAAAAGCCGTAATGCGGGCGTATATGGAGAAAAATCAGCAGCAAAGCGGCGTCTCGGCTTCTGTGATAGCAGCCAACTGGGCGACCTTTGAGAGAAAAATCGACGAGATACACGATATACAGGCGAATATTTCTTCGATTTTACAGAGAGCCAAGGCAAGCGGCACTTCTGTTTGCATATTCTCAAACTACAATCTTTATATAGCGCCGTTTACGCCTACTGCCGATTACACGAGCGACGGAGTTATTGAGACAAACCGTACAAGCGGCGGTGCCACCTGCGCCCGTCTTAAAACGACTCTCGGCGACGATTACGTTCAGGCGAGGGACGTCGGGCACAACTGTCTTTCCGAGGACGGCATTATCGACGCCTCAACCTGTATGCTCCCCGAAAACACCTGGTTTATAAAGAATTACGGGCATGCGATGTTTGATTACCGCAAAAACGGCTGTGACCTTTATGTGCGGGCGATGACGGCGAAAACGCAGCCGACCGTTGACACTTGGGCGGAGTATCCGCAGTTTCTCGTTTATAATGCGGGAACTCACTACGTGGCTCCGCTTACGGCAAAGCTCGGCGACGTGGACCTTGACGGCAGCATAACGCCCGTTGACTCAAGGCTTGCTTTAAGATACGTAAACGGTATGGAGGAGCTGTCCCCCACGGCTAAATATGTTGCGGACGCAAACCGCAGCGGCGATATTTCGACCTTTGACGCGGAGTACATCTTAAAGATGTACGCGGGTCTTGTATAATTTCATTTCCGAAAGGAGCTGTAATTTTTACGGCTCCTTTTTTATTTTACGGTTTTCCGTTCGCAAAAAACGGCGTAAAACTTGCATATTTTCCCCTAAAATGCTCAAAATTGTATTTTGTGCTTAATTTATTTCGCCGAAATACAAAAAATTCGCAAAAACTATGGAAATGCCGTATTTTTTCTGTTATAATATCAAGCGGTTTATAATGCCCATAGCTTTAAAGCGAGGGCAGCCATTAACACTGTAATTTATAATTGGAGGTATTCTCAATGGCAAAAAAGTATTGCTACCTTTTTTCAGAGGGTAATGCTAACATGCGTGAGCTCCTCGGCGGTAAAGGCGCAAACCTTGCCGAAATGACCAACATCGGTCTTCCGGTACCGCAGGGCTTCACTATCACAACAGAAGCTTGTACTCAGTATTATGAGGACGGCCGCGAGATCAATCCCGAGATCATGGCTGAAATAAACGAGTACATCGTAAAGATGGAAGGCATCACCGGTAAAAAATTCGGCGATAAGAAAAATCCGCTTCTCGTATCGGTTCGTTCCGGTGCGCGCGCTTCAATGCCCGGTATGATGGACACAATCCTCAACCTCGGCCTTAACGAGGAGGTTGTTAACACAATTTCCGAAATGTCAGGCAATCCGAGATGGGCTTGGGACTGTTACAGAAGATTTATTCAGATGTATTCCGACGTTGTTATGGAAGTCGGCAAGAAATATTTTGAGCAGCTTATAGACGCTATGAAAAAGGAAAAGGGCGTAACTCAGGACGTAGAGCTTGACGCCGACGACCTTAAAAAGCTCGCTATGCAGTTCAAGGATGAGTATAAGGCTAAAATAGGCGAAGATTTCCCGAGCGATCCCAAGGATCAGCTCATGGGCGCTATCAAGGCTGTTTTCCGTTCATGGGACAACCCCCGTGCAAACGTTTATCGCCGTGATAACGACATCCCGTATTCATGGGGTACCGCAGTTAACGTACAGTCAATGGCATTCGGCAACATGGGCGATGATTGCGGCACAGGCGTTGCATTCACACGTGACCCGGCTACCGGCGCTAAGGGCCTCTTCGGTGAGTTCCTTACAAACGCTCAGGGCGAGGACGTTGTTGCAGGCGTTCGTACTCCCATGCACATCACAGAGATGGAGCAGAAGTTCCCCGAGGCATTTGCAGAGTTTAAAAATGTTTGCAAGACCCTTGAGGATCATTACAGAGATATGCAGGATATGGAGTTCACCGTTGAGCACGGCAAGCTTTATATGCTTCAGACCAGAAACGGTAAGAGAACAGCTCAGGCAGCTCTTCAGATTGCCTGCGACCTCGTTGACGAGGGTATGAGAACCGAGGAAGAAGCGGTAGCTATGATCGACCCGCGTAACCTTGATACTCTTCTTCACCCGCAGTTTGACGCAGCAGCTCTTAAAGCAGCTACTCCGCTCGGCAAGGGTCTCGGTGCTTCTCCCGGTGCTGCTTGCGGTAAGATAGTATTCACCGCAGAGGATGCAGAGGAGTGGAACGAGAGAGGCGAAAAGGTTGTTCTTGTTCGTCTTGAGACCTCTCCCGAGGACATCACCGGTATGAAGGCTTCTCAGGGTATTCTCACCGTTCGCGGCGGTATGACTTCACACGCTGCCGTTGTTGCACGCGGTATGGGTACTTGCTGCGTATCGGGCTGCACAGCTATCGATATGGACGAAGAAAATAAGAAGTTCACTCTCGCAGGCAAAGAATTCCACGAGGGCGACTACATTTCAATAGACGGTTCTACCGGCAACATCTATGAGGGCATCATCCCGACTGTTGACGCTACCATAGCTGGCACATTCGGCAGAATAATGGGCTGGGCTGATAAGTACAGAACCCTCAAGGTTCGTACCAATGCAGATACTCCGGCTGACGCTAAGAAGGCAAGAGAACTTGGCGCTGAGGGTATCGGCCTTTGCCGTACAGAGCATATGTTCTTTGAAGAGGACAGAATTGCCGCATTCAGAGAGATGATTTGCTCCGACACCGTTGAAGAGAGAGAAGCTGCTCTTGATAAGATTCTTCCTTATCAGCAGAGCGACTTTGAAAAGCTCTATGAAGCACTTGAGGGCTGCCCGGTAACAATCCGTTTCCTCGATCCGCCTCTTCACGAGTTCGTTCCCACCGAAGAAGCTGACATCAAGAAGCTTGCAGACGCTCAGGGCAAGACCGTTGAGCAGATTAAGGCTATCATCGCTTCTCTTCACGAGTTTAACCCGATGATGGGTCACCGCGGACTTCGTCTTGCAGTAACCTATCCGGAAATCGCAAAGATGCAGACTAAGGCTGTTATCCGCGCCGCTATCAACGTTCAGAAGGCTCATCCGGACTGGACTGTTGCTCCCGAAATTATGATTCCGCTTTCATGCGACGCTAAAGAGCTTAAATATGTTAAAGACATCGTTGTTGAGACTGCAGATGCAGAAATTGCAGCTGCCGGCTCCGATATGAAGTATGAAGTAGGTACCATGATAGAGATTCCGCGTGCGGCTCTTACCGCAGGCGACATCGCTAAGGAAGCTGAGTTCTTCTGCTTCGGTACCAACGACCTTACTCAGATGACTTACGGCTTCAGCCGTGACGATGCAGGTAAGTTCCTCGGTGCTTACTATGACAAGAAGATATTCGAGAGCGATCCGTTTGCTAAGCTTGACCAGGTCGGCGTAGGCCAGCTCATGGAAATGGCTGTTAAGAACGGTAAAGCTACCCGTCCGTCACTTCACTGCGGTATCTGTGGTGAGCACGGCGGCGACCCGTCTTCTGTTGAGTTCTGCCACAAGATCGGCCTCGACTATGTATCTTGCTCACCGTTCCGTGTTCCGATCGCTCGTCTTGCTGCTGCTCAGGCAGCTATATCACAAAGATAGGCGAAAACCATTTTGGACTTTTACCATAGGCTTTGAGGAAGCACAGGCTTTCCGCAGAGCGAATGGTGGCTATCTTAGAAAAAATCAATGGGAAGATTTGACCGTTGATGTTTATATCTAAATAATCATAAGCGTATCATTAGAAATAGTGGTACGCTTATTTTTTTGCCCCAATTTTGCATATTTGAGCCGATTGCCTTTTCTTTATATAATGAAAGCAAAAAAGGACGGTGGCAATTATGAGGGAGAAACTTAATCATTTGTATGTAAACAGCCAAGAAAGGACAATCCTGCTACATAGCCTTGTCGAGCTGAAAAATCAGCTCATACAGCAAGGCAGATATACCGACCCTGTTGATGAGCTTATCTTCAAGGTCAGCAATGCTCCCATTAAAAAATTAAAGGTTGTGGTAAGTTAAGGGGAGGTCATGCGGCATGGAGTTTGAAAAGTTGGTAACATTAGCATTGGAAAATCTGAAAGAAAACTCTGTATATCAGCTTTTGCAGTCAGACATGGATTTTCAGCAGGAAAGCAATGCGGAAGGCTGTGCAGAGCAAAGCTATATCCGACTTGATTTGACGGAGGAACAGCGGCAGATATGCAACCATCTTTTGGATTGCAGGGACAGCCAGAACATAGATTATTCCAACTGTTCTTATGTGGCGGGGCTTTATGATGCGTTCCGCATTATGGCAGTCCTGTTTCCAGAAAAATGGGATATAGAGCAGGTACGGCAAGCCCTGTGCAAGAATTAAAAACTGAATAAGGGAAGTTAGACATTACATAGCCGATTGGTATAAGCCAGTCGGCTTTTTTGCGTGTTGCAACGAGCCAAGCGGAAATGCTTGCATTTCCATTTGGCGACTGCCACGGTCAGCGAGATGTTAATCGAGCTGCGTTCTGGCGTTCTCTGGTACTGTTACATAGCCGCCTTTGACAAAGCGGCTAAATTTATGCGAAAGGAGGACGCACCTATGTCAAATTGCAAAGTGATTGCTCTGACTAACCAGAAAGGAGGCATTGGAAAGACCACAACGGCGGTCAACTTGGGTGTAGGTCTGGCAAGGCAAGGCTCTAAGGTACTGCTCATTGATGCAGACGCACAGGCAAACCTCACAATGGCTCTGGGCTATAACCGACCAGACGACATCCCCGTAACGCTACCCACCATTATGCAGGACATCATCGACGACAAGCCGCCTGATGTTTCACAGGGGATTATCCACAACAGCGAGGGCGTTGACCTGTTACCGTCCAACATTGAGCTGTCAGGCTTCGAGGTAAGGCTAATCAATGCCATGAGCCGTGAACGTGTCCTAAAGACCTATGTAAATGCGGTCAAAAAGGATTACGACTATGTGCTTATCGACTGTATGCCGAGCTTGGGTATGATAACCATCAACGCTCTGGCGGCGGCTGACAGCGTGGTTATCCCGACACAGCCCCACTATCTTTCTGCGAAAGGCTTAGAGCTGTTGCTTCGCTCCGTGTCAATGGTCAGGCGGCAGATAAACCCCAAACTGCGGATTGACGGTATCTTAATGACAATGGTCATGCCCCGCACGAATATCTCTAAGGAAATCACGGCAACCGTGAAAAGTGCCTACGGACAGAAAATCAAAGTCTTTGACAGCGAGATACCCCATTCCATCCGTGCGGTGGAAGCTACCGCAGAGGGCAAGAGCATATTTGCCTATGACAAAGGCGGCAAGGTTGCCGCAGCCTATGAACAGTTCGCAAAGGAGGTGGCAGAGCTTGGCGAGAAGCAGAGGAAGCAAAATCGAGCTGACCGCATACGATGACCTTTTCCAGACGGACGAGAGCCGTGAGGAAGCGGCGTTAAGCAGGATACGGGATATTCCCATTTCAGAGATTGACGAGTTCCCAGACCACCCATTCAAGGTGTTAATGAATGAGGATATGGAACAGCTTGTCGAGAGTATAAAACGGAATGGCGTAATGACCCCTGCCACTGTCCGTCTGAAAGAGGACGGGCGGTATGAGCTTATCAGCGGACACAGGAGGAAAAAGGCTTGCGAGCTTGCAGGGCTTGAAACGCTGAAATGTGAAGTGAAAGAGCTGACCCGTGACGAAGCGATTATTGTCATGGTGGAGAGCAACTTGCAGAGGTCTGTCATTCTGCCAAGTGAAAAAGCCTTTGCCTACAAGATGCGGTTAGAAGCGATGAAAAGGCAGGCAGGCAGACCCGTTAAAGATAATTATTCCCCAGTGGGAAATAATTTAGAGTTTGCTACTTCGAGTGATGAGCTTGCCGAGAAAGTCGGAGAAAGTAAAAACCAGATTTTCCGCTATATCCGTCTAACCGAGCTTGTACCCGAAATCCTGCAAATGGTAGACGACAGGCAGATTGCTTTCCGCCCTGCGGTGGAGATTTCCTATCTTTCCGAGGAACAGCAGTACACCCTGCTTGAAGCCATGAGCTACAACGACGCCACCCCGTCATTGGCACAGGCAATCAAAATGAAGAAGTTTATGCAGGACGGGAAGCTCACGGACGAGGTTATCAGTTCCATCATGGAGGAGGAAAAGCCCAACCAGAAAGAAAAGCCCGCTTTCCGTGACGAGAGGATAACCAAGCTCATCCCGAAGTCCGTACCCAGAGGGCAGGAAACCGACTTTGTGGTAAAGGCGTTGGAGTTCTACAACCGCCATTTACAGCGGAACAAGGCTCACGAAAGGTAAGCCACACACCGAGGGCGAGGTCTGTCCGTTGGAGGATAGCCATATTTTTTTCGGCTTCCCCCTCTCCACACCTCACCCCCTTATACAGCCAGTAACTAACCGAGAAAAGAAAGTATTTAAGCCGTCCAGATGGGCGGCTTTTTCGGTCAGTAAATCAGCTTTTATCAAATCAACAATAACAGGAGGTAAGCGATGAAAATTCGTAAAATGTTTCAAAGAGCAGCCGCCCTTGCGTTGGCGGCAGTCACGGCTTTGTCCGTGATGCCTGCGACTACGGCGTTTGCCGCAGGCGACATCGGTACAATCAGCTTCACCCACACTTATGACAGCAGCGGGAACGCCATGCGGTACAATTCGAGTGCCAGTATCGGCGGCTATACCGCAGGCGGCACGGGCGAATACAAGTACCGTATGTATGTGGACGGCGAGGATGCGTTCTGTATCCAGCCGGGTGTCCCTCTGAAAACGGGGAACACGTTGAAAAAGGCATCTTCCGACACATGGAACGCCCTTTCCGCAAACCAGAAAAAGGCGGTGGGGCTTGCCCTGCTCTATGGGTATCAGGGAAACAAAAATAATTTATCTGGCAGCGATGATGAAAAGTGGCTTGCCACGCAGACTCTCGTATGGGAGTTTGTCACAGGCTGCCGTGAAGCCACAGGCTCATATAACCAGACAAGC
>OCPX01000961.1_pt1 | contig 24851 bp, 19 predicted proteins | sample 1538771 | NCBI WGS metagenome assembly OCPX01 (sample SAMN04571725, study PRJEB22368) | human gut metagenome | biome: human gut; material: stool | host: Homo sapiens | place: Luxembourg | collected 2012-11-01 | reverse complement strand
AGGATCAGCGCACCCGCGGCCAGCCCCAGCACGCCGAGATTCTCCAGAATCGTCGAGGCGTACTGCACGAAGAACACCGCCGCCAGTAGCATCAGGGCCGGGAAGGCCACACGCCCCAGCAGCTCGTGCACACGCCGTGCCGCCCGGGGCCGCCAATGCCTGAAAAGCGCCCCGCAGAGCATCGGCAGGAACAGCAGGACGATGTTCTGCACCAGCAGTTTCCCGACCGGAAGTTCGATGGCCGCACCGGCATGCACCGCGACGAAACGCGCGGCGAAACCCATCACCAGCGGAATCGTGAAGAGCGTGATGAGGCTGCTCAAAGCGGTCAGCGTCACCGAAAGGGCCACGTCGCCCTTGGCCAGCATCGAAAAGACGTTCGACGAACTGCCTCCCGGACAGCAGGCGACGAGCAACAGTCCCAGAAAATAGACGGGCGGCAGGCGGAAGGCCAGCCCCACGCCGAAGGCGATGAGCGGCAGCAGCGCCAATTGGCCCAGCAGCCCCGCGACAACGGCCGCCGGACGGCGGGCCACACCGGCGAAGGCCTGCCGGTCGAGTTCGATGCCGAGCTGAAACATCAGCGCGATCAATACAGGCAGTACGATCCAGACGGTATTCATAAGCGATGTAAAACGACGATCCCGGGGCGCGGACTTCCCGGCAGCCCGGTTCCATTTTACTGCAAAGGTGGCCCTTTTTTCGGGAATCCGGCCCGTTTTCCGGAAAAAATTGTAATTTTAACCTTTCAATTACGCGAGATACGACGGTTTATGTCCCTGAACACCAAATACGACATCCTCGACAACCGACTGGTCATCCGACGGCTCAACGCCGGGGACCGGCAGTGTTTCGAAGCATGCTACCGATTCTATTACAAGGGGTTGTGCAGCTTCGCTTCGCGCTGGGTATCCCTCCCCGTGGCGGAGGACATCGTACAGGACACGATGCTGTACATTTGGGAAAACCGGGACCGCCTGATGGAGGAACTTTCGCTGAAAGGACTTCTGTTTATGATCGTCCGCAACAAGTCGCTGGACCGCATCACCAGCCAGAAGGTCCATTCACGCGTCCACCAGCAGTTGGAAAAGAGATTCGCCGACCAGTTCGACTCCCCGGACTTCTACCTCGGCACGGAACTCGCACGGCTCTACCGCGAGGCGCTCGCCCAACTCCCCGAGCAGACCCGGCGCATCTTCGAGATGAGCCGCTTCCAGGGCATGACCCACCAGCAGATCGCCGCCGAGATGGAGGTGTCGCCCCAGACCGTCAACTACCATATCGGCCAGGCGCTCAAAGTCCTCGGCGTCGCGCTGAAGGACTACCTGCCGCTGATCGCGCTGTTTTTCGAAATGCCCGGGAACAACTGAAACCCCTGCCCCCTGCAACCGACCATATGCAATAAAAACGAAAGCCCGAAAAAAAATCGGGTTTTCGTTTAGTAACTATTTCCCCAAAACCGTATTACTGTTAGAAACCGAACTTATGAAAGAGATCGACGACAACCTGCTGACCGAATTTCTCGAAGGAAAACTCGACGAACCCGCCAACCGCGAGATCGAAAACTGGTACGACGCCTCGGAGGAGAACCGCCGCCGGCTCGAAGCGCTCTACTTCGTACTCTTCGCCGGAGACCGGCTCCGTGCCGCCGCATCGGTCAACACCGACCAGGCCTTCAGATCGTTGCAGCGGCGCATCGAACTGCGCCGCACGAAAACAAGGCCCCAATGGCGGCAGATCGCGGCGCGCTACGCCGCCATCCTCGTCGCGGGCGTGATCGTCGCAGGCATGTATCTCTACCAGAACCGGCCGGACGACCGCATCTGCACGGTCAGCGCCGAGCGCAGCGACTGCTCGGTGACGCTGCCCGACGGCTCCGTCATCCGGCTCACCCGCAGTTCGCAGCTCAACTATCCGGCCTCGTTCGACGACGGGAACCGCACGGTGCACCTCACCGGCGAAGCCTTTTTCGAAGTCAGCAAGCGCAACGGCGCGCCGTTCACCGTCACCACGGTCCACGACGCCGAAGTCGTGGTCCGCGGAACCAAATTCAACCTGAAAGCCTACGACGACAGCTCCGACGTCGAAACCGTACTGGTCGAGGGAGCCGTCGATTTCCGCGCCGCGGACCACGTCGTGGCCCTGCACCCGGGGCAGAAAGTCTCCTACAACCCCACGGACAACGACCTGACGCTGCAAACGGTCAACGTGGAGGCGGAGCTGGCCGCGCGGCTGCGCACGTTCCGCCACGTCGACCTGGCGCAGATCGCCGGGGTGATCGAGGATTTCTACGGCATCGGCGTCGCCTTCCGCAGCGAGGCGCTCAAAAACATCCAGTTTACCGGAACGCTCGACTTCAACATGCCGATCGACCATATCCTCGAAGTGCTGACGCTTTCGACGAACACCCGTTTCAACCGCAACGGCGAAAAAATCACCATTCACAAATAATCCAATCTTAACCAAACCTCTATGAAACAAAAGTTACTCCGTATGCGGCATGCCTGGTATCTACTGGCAGCATGCCTGACACTCCTTATTCCGTGGGGGGGGGAAATGCAGGCGGCGCCGTCGCCCCAGCAGACTTCGGTCCGCGTTGAAAACGTAACCAGCCTAAAAGGGCTGATTCAGGAGATCGAATCGCAGACCTCCTACCGGATCTCCTACCAGGGCAACCTGGCGGACAACGTCCCCGTAAAAATCGCCAAATCGACGAAATCGGTTTCCCAGCTGCTCGACGAAGCCCTGCGCGGAACCGGCATCACCTACATCATCCGTCAGAACAACATCATCCTGACCCGTGCGGCGGCACTTACGGATACGGTCACGTTTCTGCTGTTCAGTCCTATGTACGGCAGCATCGAGAATTGGAAAAATATAATCGCGATCATTTCCAAACGGACTGGCATACTTTTCTACGATTTTAGCTGAAATGTCATTCAGTGGGAAACTTATCGACTTGCCTGTCTTTTTCCTTACATAGCAAACCCTACCATCCTTCAAATTGCAGAAGCGGAGCAATGCAATATCCGAGAAATTTATTCCTGCACCAAAATAGCTGAACAGAAATAAATCCTTTGCAAGTCCCATATAAAAGCCAGAATCGGAAAGTTCGAGTGCGAGGATTCTTTGCACCTCCTCCTTGGAAATCGACCGTTTCTCTGTATGAATATCAAACTTGTTTATTTTGAATCTATTAAACGGGTATGCGTCCTGCTTGATAACGTCCTGCTCTATGGCTTTATTGAAGACGCTACGGAGCGTTCGAAACAGTTGGCTTATCGTGGTGTCTTTACATCCTCTGGCGTGCAACCACTCTTCATATCTTTTCAGCCACACACAATCAATCTCTCGAAAGGGAATATCGAGTTTATTACGCGTGTAACTCATCAACGAATTAAAGGAGTATTTATAGACCGCCAAATTACCCAGCCTCTCCATCTTCTTCATCTCCGCAAACAACCTGCCGTACATTTCCGCAACAGTTCGCCCTTGGGTCTTTTGTTCAACAGCCTGTGCCAACGATCGAGGGGTATACTCTTTGCGTTCAGCCATCATATCGACAACCAATGCGTTGTACTCCGCCATTTTCGAAGCAATCAGTTTGTCAATCACTATTTTATTGGGACAGTTTCGTTTGGGCTTATTCTTCTCGAAATCCCAGAATTGAGGAAAAACCGCTACGCCAAGACTGACGTATTTCTTTTTTCCGTCTTTACAGAGACGAATCATCAACGGATGCGCTCCGTTTGCAAGCGTTTTCGACTTGTAGCATAGAATGCTGACACCTGTTGCCATGCGAGTTTGTGGTTTAACTCTCGGTTTAACTCAACAGCTAAAAACGGTGGTAAACCACGAAAACAGCGCATATAAAAAAAGACAGCTGCATTTCTGCAACTGTCTGATTTTCATTGGTGGGAACATGCGGATTTGAACCGCAGACCTCCTGCTTGTCGAGCAGGCGCTCTAAACCAACTGAGCTATGCTCCCGGCATAAAAAACCATCCTGTTTTGGATGGTCTCTGTCGTGGGAGCTGAGGGATTCGAACCCCCGACCCTCTGCTTGTAAGGCAGACGCTCTGAACCAACTGAGCTAAGCTCCCCTTTTGCTGAATTGCGAGTGCAAATGTATGATAAATAAATCATTCCTGCAAGTCCTCGCTTCATTTTGGGAAATCTTTTTTCGCTGGCTGTTCGTTCGGTTGACACATTGGTTGACACATTTGCATAAACTCAATGCTGGTTAAACAATAGTGAATTAGTTGATAATCTTATATTTGAATAAGAGAGGACAAACTTTACAAAGGGGCCTATAAATATACCCCTTTCGCAAAGTCTGTCCTCGTATCAGTCGAGAAAAACGCGCGGGAAAATCTTACCCTTTCCCCTGTTCCCTCCTTTTAAGAATGTTGTTTTGCTTTTGTTTCTGTAAAATTCTTTAAAAAATTCAAAGAAATTTAAAGGATTTTAATGTTTAATCTACCAACTCTTTAAATTTCATACTCCTTGCATATATGCTTTTTACTTTGTTCACAGGTATAATGTCGACATAGCCAAGTTTTACCAGTCCCTCTAAATCCCCTTTTGCCGTCGGATAAGATACATTCATGCGCGTCTGAATTTCCTTAACAGAGAATGAAAGATTAGGAGAGTCGTTATACCATTTGATAATTTGAGCTTGGCGAGCGTTTATATTACCCAATTTCAAAAAATCAGAAGTTTGTTGTTGGTCATCTATTTTTCGTTGAATATATTGCCGAAGTTCATTATAAGCTAAACTAACCGCCCGTAAATGGTAAGCTACAAAATAACCTAAATCGTTTCCGTCGCATTCCGTATATAAATAGGCTTTTTCGTATTGTCGTTTACTTCGACTGATTATACGAGAAATAGAGAGATATTCTGTCAGCCAATATCCTTTACGAAGCATATACCAGTAGAATATGGCACGGGCAGTACGCCCATTTCCATCTACGAATGGATGAATGAATGCGATTAAAAAATGAATTATGATTCCCTTAACAATGGGATGAATGAATACACCATTAAAATCATCATCATTAAAAAGTCTACATATGCTGTCAATCAGTCCCTCAATCTCGCAGCAATCGGGCGGAGTGTGAATTGTTTCGTGAGTAATCCCGTCTTCAACGACCACATTATTGTCTGTACGGAATCGACCTTCATCATTGCTATCATCCAATGTCCTATAAGTCATCAGTTGGTGAATATGCAATAATGTCTCTTTCGTAAATTCCTCGTCTTTGTGCTGAAGAATGAAACGGATCGTTTCATAATTGTTATGAATCATCTGTTCCCCCCGCGTCCGTGGAGAAATAGATTTCCGCAACATATCTTTTGCAATTTTTCGAGTCGTAGCTGCTCCTTCCATTTGACTGGAAGCAATTGCTTCCTCCATATTGGAACTAATCAGATAACGATTCTTATCTGCTTCGGGGATAAAACTTTGTGTCCCCAAATACCCGCCCAGATTCATGTCAAATTCATGGCACAACTGCTGCATGTGGTCTGTCACATATAATTTGAACCGATAATTGCCTATTTCCAATGTTTTGGCAAACATACGTGACAACTTAACGCAAGCCCATACATCTTGTGCGAGCACTTTATCTGGAAGATGTTTATATTTAATCTCTGTCCAATATTGGTACTGCCTATTGATCTCGTTGACCACATCGGCAATTTTCGGATCACAACTCAGACGGAGCGCTTTATCGAAATCTTCTTTGCGTATTTTCGGAGGAGATTCTATCATATCTCATATAATTTTTGCATGTACAAATGTAATAAAATTCTTTAAAATACTTAAAAAACTTTAAAGAATCTTAATGTTGGTCCTTACACGAATTGCTCCAAATATTTCTCCTTAAACCCTGCCAACGGGAATTTGAAATCTCTTTGCTTGCCCTCTGTTGTCGTATAGCGGATAATAACCGTATCGCTTTTTATATGTAATTCGAATAGGTTTACCTTATCGTGTCCCCATCCAAGGATATTGGTTATACGCCCTCTGCGCTAAAAGGTTCGTATATCCTTATCTGTATCATCAGGTAGAATATACCTAAAACATCAGGCACATCCCGCAAAAGTTATCATAGGCAACGACTTTTCAAATCATCATGCGCCGTTCATCACTACCCTGCCGTCATTCGGTTTTTGGTGTTTTATACATTTTAGCTAAAATTTACGTTGTCATTAAATCTTTGATTATGATATAAATATAGGGAAATTTATGACTTATGCAAGTAAAATAGAAAGGACAAACTTGTGCAGAGAGTCTAAAAGTTAACCCTTTTGCACAAGTCTACCATATTGGCCCTCTGAAGCCACATTCTTCGCGTTTATAACTCCATTGTACTTGACTTGCTACACCCGTCGTATTATCCATAAGGATAAAGTTATAGTCATTCCCTGTCGGATACAATTCAAATCTGCCATTGATTTCACCACTTGGAATAAGAGCATCACAAACGGAATATTCATGGCGAGCGGCTTTATCATTCATCCCAATTTGGAGAGCTGTTATACGACCTGTTGCTGTGTCCAATTTTAGAGAAGTATAAATATTGAATGTTCTGTATACTTTATATCTCGCGAAACACCTTATCCAGAAAACCTCATCTGCAATTTGGTGTACTCGTTTCTCTAAGTTCGTTAACAAACTATCGCGCTGAATCTCTGTTAAAGGTTCTACAATAACCTTTTGTAAAGAATCGGTATCTTGTCCATACGCACATAATGATCCAATAAGGGTGATAATAGTTGAAAACAACTTTTTCATAGTTGTAATAAGTTTAGTTTGTCGCTACGCACCACCGCGACGGTTAATTTTTGGATTTAAGTAAAACAGAAAGTGTGGTGCCGAAAACTTATCTTATTAGAGTAGGTCGTAGGAAACCTTATAGCATAAATAAGCAACAGCCCCACGCCTATATCCACGAATGGATATGACGCGGCAAAATGTCTGCCTTTCTCTGCTAAAAAGTGAATTTCCTACGTTCGACTTTCGAGAACAAGCAACACTTTCCGTGTTTGTCGTATGTCCCACAAAGATAGACAAGACAAACTAAAAAGCAAAACATCTTTCCGATTTCTCGGAACTGTTGCAGATTGAATTATAAAGAATAAGCCGAAAGATGTCTCCTCTTTCGGTAAATCAAAGGACAAACTTGGTCGCAGGGTATTAAAATAGCCCCCTCGTCCAAGTCTGTCCTTGTTGCTGGTATTTGACAATGATATTCCGCATTTCCTCCGTCAGCAGAAAATTGATAGGCTTGCCCGTTTTCTTGCGAACGTATTGCACCCGTCCGTCCCGTACATTCCCGTATTTCAGCAGGGCGATGTCTGCAAAGTTAATCCCTGCTCCGAAATAGCTGAACACGAAAATATCCCGTGCCAATCGTTCGGAGGGATAGCCTTGCGACAAATCGAGTGCAATAACCTTGCGCACGTCCTCTTTCGTGATGGCCCGTTTCTTCGTTCGCGTATCGAATTTGCTGACTTTATAGGCATCGAACGGGTAATAATCCCGTTTCACCAACTGCAATTCTACCGCCTTGTTGAACACGCTACGCAACGTTCGAAAGAGTTGGCTAATGGTCGTATCACCGCAACCGCTCGTCCGTAACCAATTCTCGTAACGACGCAACCACACGGCGTCAATATCGCTGAACGGGATTTGCAACCGCTGTCCCGTGAATTTCAGCAACGATGTACGGGAGTATTTGTAAACGCCTGCATTGCCGAGTTTACCGCCGCGTTTCATGTCGTCAATCAGTTTATCGTACAATTCGACCACCGTAGCGCAACGGACTTGGTTATGAAAATGGGACACGAGCGTTTCCACCGTGTATTCACGTTGCTGGGCGGTCATTTCGACAATCAAATCGTTGTATTCCGCTGTTTTTGCGGCTATCAGCCGTTCGATTTGCTCCTTGTTGGGACAATTTCGTTTGGGCTTGCCTTTCTCGAAATCCCAAAACTTTTCTTGCAGGGAAAGGCCGAGCGAAACGTATTTGCGTTTGCGGTCTTTCGTAACTCGGAGCATTAAAGGAAGCGTTCCGTCTTTGAGAGGTTTGTACTTGTAACAAATGACCTCGATGTTTGCTTTCATGCGTCATTTCGGTTGACACATTGGTTAACACAAACGGGCAAAAAACGTGTAAACCGACCACGGAGGTATACAAAAGAAAAACGACCTACATTACTGTAAGTCGTTGATTTTCAGTTGTGGGAGCTGAGGGATTCGAACCCCCGACCCTCTGCTTGTAAGGCAGACGCTCTGAACCAGCTGAGCTAAGCTCCCCTAAAAATGGCTTGGGACTGCAAAGGCAATCTTCCGATCACCCTCCGGACCACCCTTTTACGGACGACCCCTTGCAGGCGTTTTTTGAAAGAACCTTTACGCAACCCTCGCGCATCTGCGCCTGAACAAGGACTTGAACCTAGGACCCCATGATTAACAGTCATGTGCTCTAACCAACTGAGCTATTCAGGCATTTCGAAACGGGTTATCCCGTCGTTTCGGAGTGCAAATATATAGCAATTTTTCATTCCCGCAAAATTATTGCACGATTTTTTCGCAAAAAAAGTATCTTTGCATGTCGCACAAATCATAAAGAAATGATCCCGAATCGCGTTATTTTCCTTATTCTCTTGACACTATGCGCCTTAACGGCCTCGGCGCAGGAACATCTGTCTTTTCGGCCCGATACGTGGGACTTCGGCACGATCCGCGAAACCGACGGCCGCGTCAGCCACACGTTCACGGGCGTCAACCGCGGCGACAGCCCTCTGGTGATCCTCGACGTGGTGACCACCTGCGGCTGCACGGTCCCCGATTTCTCGAAGAAACCGATCCTTCCGGGCGAAAAGACGCAGATCACCGTCACCTACGACCCCGCCAACCGCCCCGGCTCATTCACCAAGGAGCTGTGGGTCTACTCTTCGGAGAAGCGGAAGATCGCCACGCTCACCGTGCAGGGGAGCGTCATCCCGCGGCAGAAAACCGTCGAGGAGCTATACCCCGTCGATGCCGGCGGAGGGCTGCGGCTGGCCTCGACGCTCAACGCCTTCTCCTATATTTATCCGGGGCGGCAGGTGCAGGCGGCGATCGGCTACGCGAACACCTCGAAACGCCCGGTCCGCCTCGAACTGCGGCCCGAAACCACGAGCGGAGCGCTTCGGACCGACTATCCGAAACAGATCGCGCCGGGCGAACGGGGCGAAATCAACTTCACCTACCTCATCCCCGCCGACAAACCCCGCTACGGGACCGTGCGCGACGCGCTGGAGGTCCTGATCGACGGACGGAGCAACGGCACGACGCTCGTCACCCACGGCATCGGCGTCGATCCGCAGCCCGCGGATGCAACACAAAACGCCCCGAAAGCCGATTTTTCGGAAAATATCCTTAAATTTGGACCGGTCAAACATGCGGGACCAGTCCGGAAAAAGCACTTTACGCTTTCGAACGCGGGCGGCGCGGAGCTGATCGTGCGGGCCGTCGAAGGCGAGGGACACGTGGCCACGACACTCGCCCCGGGGCAGAAAATCGCCCCCGGGGATTCGCTGCGCTGCGAAATTCTGCTCGATCCCCGGACGCAGGACTACGGCATCGTGACCGAACACCTCGTGGTGGTGACCAACGACCCCGTGCGGCCCATGCGGCGCATCCGGGTGACGGCAATCATCGAAGAGTGACACACAAACACACAACGGATATAATGTACCCCATTCTTGAAAAAAGACTCCTCGCAGAGGGCATCTGGCTGATGAAGGTCCTCGCACCGCGCGTGGCCCGCTCGGCGCAGCCCGGACAATTCGTCATCGTGCGCGCCGACGAACACGGCGAGCGCATTCCGCTCACGATCTCCGATTTCGACGCTGCGGAGGGCAGCGTGACCATCGTCACGCAGGCCATCGGCGCCTCGACGCGCAAAATCTGCGCACTGAACGAGGGCGATGCCCTCGCCGACTTCGCAGGTCCGCTGGGCCACCCTTCGGAATTCGTCAAAATGCCCGTCGAAGAGCTGCGCAAACGCCGCTACCTCTTCGTGGCGGGCGGCGTGGGCACGGCCCCAGTCTACCCGCAGGTCAAATGGCTCCGGGAACACGGCGTGAAGGCCGACGTCATCATCGGCGCCAAGACACGCGACATGCTGATCTACACCGACGCCATGCGCGCCGTAGCCGAAAACCTCCATATCGCCACCGACGACGGTTCGGAGGGTTTCAAGGGGCTCGTGACGGCGCTGATCGGGGAGCTGATCGAAAAAGAGGGCAGACACTACGACGAATGCGTGGCCATCGGCCCGATGATTATGATGAAGTTCGTGGCCCTCACCACGAAGAAGTACGCGCTGAAAACCACCGTGTCGCTCAATGCGCTGATGGTCGACGGCACGGGCATGTGCGGCGCCTGCCGCGTGACAGTCGGCGGCCGGACGCGCTTCACGTGCGTCGACGGCCCGGAGTTCGACGCCCACGAGGTCGATTTCGACGAGGCGATGCGCCGGCAGGGCATGTACCGCACCCAGGAGCAGCGCGCCGCGGCGATCGAGGCCGAGCGCGAGGCCGGACACGTATGTAAGATCGGATTGGACAAGTAGAAAGGTATTTTAGCGACGGAGACCATGCAGAATATATAATTATCTCTCACCTTTCACCTTTCACCTTTCACCTTTCACCTTTCACCTTTCACTTTTAACCTTTAACCTGCTATCACATGGCAAACAAAATACCCCGCGTGCCGGTGCGCGAACAGGACCCGGCGATCCGTGCGACCAATTTCGAGGAGGTCTGCTACGGCTACGACCTCGAAGAGGCCACACTCGAAGCTTCGCGCTGCCTGCGCTGCAAGAATCCCCGCTGCGTGGCGGCCTGCCCCGTAGGCATCCGCATCCCCGACTTCATCGCCGCCCTGCACGAAGGGCGGTTGCAGGAGGCAGCCGACATCATCTCCGAGGACAGTTCGCTGCCGTCGATCTGCGGCCGCGTCTGCCCGCAGGAGAGCCAGTGCGAAGGCTCGTGCATCCTGGGCATCAAGAGCGAACCGGTCGCCGTGGGCAAGCTCGAACGCTTCGTCGGCGACTGGAAACTCGAACACGGCGCCCCCGTGCAGCCTGCCGCCGTGCGCAACGGCCGCAAGGTCGCCGTCATCGGCAGCGGCCCGGCCGGGCTGGCCTGCGCCAGCGACCTGGCCCGCATGGGCTACGAAGTGAAGATTTTCGAGGCGCTGCACAAGGTGGGCGGCGTGCTGGTTTACGGCATTCCCGAATTCCGCCTCCCGAAGGAGCGGATCGTGGCGCGCGAGATCGCCCAGGTCGAACGGCTGGGCGTCGGGATCGAGACCGACGTGATCGTGGGCCGCACCGTGACGATCGACTCGCTGCTGGACGACGAAGGCTATGACGCCGTATTCATCGGCTCGGGCGCCGGGCTGCCCCGCTTCATGGGCATCCCGGGCGAGAACCTCAACGGCGTGGTTTCGGCCAACGAGTTCCTCACGCGGGCCAACCTGATGCATGCCTACGACAAGGCGTACGACACCCCGATCTACGTCGGACAGCGCGTCGTGGTCGTAGGCGGCGGCAACGTGGCCATGGACGCCGTGCGCACGGCCAAACGGCTGGGTGCAGAGGCCACGATCGTCTACCGCCGTTCGGAAAAAGAGCTTCCGGCGCGCGTCGAGGAGGTCCACCACGCCAAGGAGGAGGGCATCCGCTTCCGCATGCTGACCAACCCCACCGAGGTCCTCGGCGACGAAAAAGGCTGGGTGACGGGCCTGCGGTGCGTGGAGATGGAGCTGGGCGAACCCGACGAAAGCGGCCGCCGCTCGCCGGTGGTGAAGGAGGGCTCGGAGTTCGAAATCGAATGCGACGTGGTGATCATGGCGCTGGGAACCTCGCCCAATCCGCTGCTGGCCGCCACGACCGCCGGTCTGGAAACCACCCGCCGCGGCTGCATCACGGCCGACGAGCGCGGCGCGACGACCCGTCCGGGCGTCTTCGCAGGCGGCGACGCCGTGACGGGCGCCGCGACGGTCATCCTGGCCATGGGAGCGGGACGCACCGCGGCCAAAGCCATCGACGAATATGTAAAATCACGTGCAAACGGCACACATTAAGCGAGAGTTCCGTATATTAGCTGCAACATGCAAATCCGATAAATCCGACACCATGAACAACATCAAATCCCTGATCGCCGCACTGGCTTTCGCCGGCCTGACGGCCTGCGCCGACAACAGCCCCAAAACCTTCTCGGGATTCATCACCGACGCCTCGATGAACACCGTCACCGTCCGTGCACTGACCGACGAGAGCACCTGCACCTTCGCGACCACGGCCGCCGACAAGAGCGACGCCAACGGCCTGCTGCTCGGCGCCCCCGTCACCGTAGACTACACGGGCAAGCTGAAGGACGGCGCCGCCGCCACGAAGATTGCGACCGATCCCACCTACGCCGAAGCCGTCGGCAAATGGACGATGCCCGACCCGATTGCTCCCGAAGGCGTCATGGGCGTCGAGATCATGGTCGAAGGCGCAGCCAGGTCGATCAACATGGCGACGCTGGTCTACACCTCGTGGGAGCTTCAGGGCGAGGCGGACAAAATCCTGCTCAAGGGCCAGAGCCTCGGCAACGGCCAGACCATCGACTTCACCCAGACGGGCATGATCGCCAAAACGGCCGACGGGAACTACACCCTCACGATCGAGGGCACGGGCACGGTCTACACCAAGGCCAGGCAGTAAACAGCTTTTCCGCCCCGAAAAGCCAGCGCCTCCGGACTTCCGGGGGCGCTTTCGTTTCCGGGAGGGTCCGGCGTCCGTTTTTCCCCGAAAATAGCGGCTCCGACGCTTGCTAAATCCGTGCTAAATGCGTAAATTTGTGGCTACTAACCCGTTTATCCGAACCATGAACAAAATTCTGACGGGAGCCTTGCTGCTCCTCTTTTCCTCCAGCGCCGCGGCGCAGACTCCCCGCGACTCGATTGCATTCGCCACCGCCCAATGGCGCACGGCCGACCTCGGCGGCGGCGCCGAATGCCGCTACGCCCAGATCGACATGTTCGGGTCGCGGCAGAGCATCTCCGTCGCCACCTACCCCGGACGCAGGTTCACCACCTCGATCGTCCACCTCGACCGCAGGGCCGAGTCCACGAGCGATCTGGGGAAGGCCGCCGGCGCGGAGATCGCCGTCAACGGCAGCTACTTCAACGTCAAAACCTTCGAACCGGTCACCTTCGTCCTGCTCGACAGGAAGATCGTGGGACGCACCACCCCCGAGGAGGCATTCCGCACCAACGGCGTCATCGCCTTCAAGGACCGCAAGGGCCGCCGGATGGAGATCTTCCCGTGCGACACGACGCAGTATGCCGACGTGGCGCGCCGCTACCGCTCGGCGCTGGCCGCAGGCCCGGTGCTGATCGACGGCGGCAAGGTGGTCGAATACACCTCCGGAAGCAGTTTCTACACGCGCCGCCATCCCCGGACGCTGATCGGCAAACGGGCCGACGGCACGGTGGTGATGGCCGTGATCGACGGGCGTTTCAAAGGCCAGGGCGACGGCGCGACCATCGCCGAAACAGCCTACATCGCACGCCAGTTAGGTCTTACCGAGGCGCTGAACCTCGACGGCGGCGGCTCCTCGACGCTCTGGACGGCGCAGGAAGGCGTCCTCAACCATCCCTACGACAACCGCCGCTTCGACCACGAGGGCGAGCGCGGGGTCCCCAACTGCATCGTGGTCCGCAGGTGACCGGCCAGCGGCCCGGAATCAAAGAACGCGGTTTGATGAAGTTGCATCAAACCGCGTTCTCATTTAACCCGACTGTCCTTATTGCTTCGACTGCACGTACTGTTCGTACAACCGGTCGTAACAAGCCTTCAACTGCGGGAACTCCGCCTTCTTCACCTCGTACATGAAGACGCCCCGGTAGTGCGCATCCTCGTACAGGGCCTTCAGGATCGCCGTCCAGTCGTTGTCGCCCCGGCCCTGGCCCGGCAGTTCGTGACACTCGCTGCGGCCGTCGCCGTCGCTGACGTGAATCGTCCTCACCCGGCGTCCGAGCGCACTGATCAGCAGTTCGGGATTGTCGATGTGGTTGGTGTCGACCGCGGCGTCCACCTCCCGGGGCACGAGCGACATGATGTGCAGCACCTCTTCGACCGTACGGCCCAGCGGGCGTTCGTAGTTCCCGTCCTTGACCAGTTCGTAGCCCAGCATGTTCTCGATCACCACCCGGGCGCCGATCTTCTTCGCATCGGGAAGCAGCTCCCCGACCGAGCGCACCAGCTGCGCGATCCGCGCGTCGCGCTCCCCGTGCCCGAGATACCAGCTCGGGTGGAACAGCACGATCCGCGGCGACAGGATCTTGCAGAAGCGCAGCACGCGGCGGTGCAGTTCGACACTCCGCTGCCGCACGGCCTCGTCCGTCTGCGAGAGGTCGATCTCGCGGCCGAAAGGCATGTGCACCGACCAGATTTCGATTCCGGCGCGCTTGAGGTCGCGCTTCAGCTGATGGCAGCGCGCCTCGATCTGCCGATCGTCGGTCATCTCCTTGTTCAGGAACAGCGTCGACGCGCTGATCTCGATGGCGTCGATGCCAGCCCTCTTCGCCTCGGCGAAGGTTTCGTAGGTCCAGTTCGTCACCGGGCCGAAAATCCCGGACGAGGAACCCACCTTCAGCCGCGGCGGCTGCCCGGCAAACACCGGGATTGTGCATAGGACTGCAAGCAGCAGCAGTCCGGTTCTGTAAAGTTTCATAACTGTAAAGATCATAAAAAAGTCGGGCCGATGCAAAACCGCACCTCCTTGCGGGGGGGGGCGGCCGGACGCCGCGACAGATAAAAGGGGCATTACGACCCCAAAGATACAAAAAAAGGGGCGCACCGATGAAAGCACGCCCCCTGTGAACAGATTTATTTCACGACGGCTCCGATCACCGTCTTGCCCGTGCGCGAAGCGCCGGTCTGGTCGATGGCGCTGACCGCCTCGCCGAAGGCCGGATCGAGCGTCTCGCCCAGGATCTTCAGCTCCGAAGCGGACATGCCGTACTGGCGCGCCGGATTCGCGTCGCCGAGCAGCACGCAGGTCTTCGTCGCACCGCCGTTGTCGCCCAGCGGGCTGAGCATCGAGGCAGGATCGAACGCCGCGCCTGCGACAGCCATACCATCGGCATTGTAGACCGTGCCTCCGATAATGGAGTTGGCGACCTTGTAGCTGGCGTCCTTGAACCAGGCGACATCGTCGGCCGCGCCGTCCGTCGTATTGCCCGAGATCAGCGTATTGTAGACCTCGATAGCCCCTCCGACGGCAGCCTGCTGCAATCCCGCGCCGTTTCCGGCCGTCACCGTCGTGTTGCCGGCAATCGTACAGCTGACGATCACCGCCTTGCTCGGCTTGGCCGCCGTGCCGTAGACCGCGATACCGCCGCCCTTTCCGGAATGGTTGCCATAGACCGTCGAATTGACAATCACCAGGTTGCCGTTTTCGCGGACGTAGATACCGCCGCCGTTTAGGGTCGCATGCTCGGGATTGACGCTGTTGCCCGAAATCGTGGTGTTGCTGATCAGCACATTGGTCTTGCCGCCCGTGTCGCCGAAGACGTAGATACAGGGAGCTACGCCCGACGCCTTGTTGTTGCTGAACGTACAGTTGTTGATCCGCAGCAGTTTGGCTCCGTCGGCCCACAGGCCGCCGCAGTTGTACGTCGTCGTCGACTTGGTCGCATTGTCGGCAACCACGCAGTTGTCGAACAACGCCTCGGCTCCGGCGTCGACACGGATGGCGCCCATGCGGATGTCCGTATTGTCGACGATCTTGCAGTTGAGGATGTCCACCGTCGCGTTGCCGATGAAAATGCCCGCGCCGTAACTCTGGTAGAACTTCACGCCGCCTATCGTCGTGCTGCCCACCGTACTGAACTGCGACGAACCGTTCTTGATCGTGAATCCGTCGAGCGAAGCCTTCATGCCGTTCATCTTGGCCGCCGTCACCGCAACCACGTGGCATACGGCGTGGTCGCCGTCCAGAATCGTCTCGTTCGCCACGGGATCGGCCACGGCGCCCTCGGCCGCATCGGCCGGATAGCCGCCGATCATCGAGAAGTTGCTGTGGATTTCGAACGTGTTGTCCAGCGCGGTCTTCATGCCCGTCAGCGGAACCGAAGGCACGTAGGAACCCGCAGCCACATGGATCACGTCGCCGTTCATCGCCTGGTCGATCGCGTTGGCCAGCGTGGTCGCCGTCTCCCATGTCAGGCCGTCCTTGTCGGCCGAGCCGTCGGTCTTGACATAGTAGTGCGTCGCCAGGTCCGAAGCGCTCGCAGCGGCCTGCGTCACGGGCAGCGTGACGTTCTCGCCCTTGATGACATAGGCCGAGATCGTCGCCGTGCGTTCGTCGAGCGTACGGTTTGCGGCCACGGTCACCGTGATCGTGGCGTCGCCCTGTCCGTACGACGGATCGAACGACACCCAGTCCTTGTCGCATTCGATGCGCCACGGAAGGTTCGATTTGATCGAAAGTTCGTAGTCCTTGGTGGCCTTCTCCGCGGTGATGCTCGTCTCCACGAACGACAGTTCGGGCGTCTCGGGAGTAAAGGCCGTATCGTCGCTAAAATCCTGGCAGGCTCCCAGCGCCGCGCATGCGGCCGTCAGGAGCAGGTATTGAAATATCGTTTTCATCGGTTCCGTCTTTTATTGTTCAACAATCGCCAATCCGGTCGCCACCTTGCGCATGACCCCGCCCTGGTCGGTCGGCCAGTTCAGCAGTTTGAGTTCGCCCTCCGCGCCGTCGCGAGCGATGAAGGTCGACGAGCCGCCGCCGTCGAGGTTGAGCGCGTCGCAGGCTCCGCAGGCCGACATCAGGTTCATCAGGTCCAGCAGGTCGGCGCCGTTCGAATAGTAGAAGTTACGGCCGTCGACCACCATCAGGTAGACCTCCTTGCCGTCCTGCGACACGCCGATCGCCGTACGCGGTTCCATGTTCGCCACCGGCATCGTGTTGCCGCTCTGGTCCAGCTGCTCGCCGTTCTTGAGCAGCAGCGTGCCGAGGCCGCAGACTGCTTCGCGGACGATGTCCTTGTGAAGAGCGTACTCCTCCTCCGTGAAGCAGCAGGCCTCGTTGTCCTTCGTGATCACGAAGACGTTGCAGTCCGTACGGCTGAACGAAGTCTTCACCGCCACGCCGTCGCGGTAACATACGCCGTAGGGGATGTAGGTCGTCGTATTGAAGAAGTCGGCGTTCGTGCCGCCCAAGACCTTCTTCCCGTTCTTCTGCATCGCCTCGAGCTGCTTCATAATCGTCTGGCCGGTGCCCACCTGGTTCTTGTCGTCGGCGAGCGTCGTGCGCAGGGTGATTTTGTCGCTCAGGGCGATCTTGAACAGGAACAGCTGCATGGCCAGTCCGTCGTCGGCCAGAAATGCCATCTCCAGCACGTCCACGCCGTCGGCCAGGTTGTAGGTCCTGTCGCTCTTCACGTGAGCCACATACCCGTTCGATCCGTCGACGATGCTCTGTCCCCAGGCCGTCTGGGCGGTCGTGTCGAACTTGGCGTATTCGTCGAAAGCATTCGAATTGTCGCACGCAGCAAGCAGCCACACGCACAACAGCATTCCGATCATATATCTGTATGTTTTCATCGTTTTATCGTTTTATGCATATTGGACAATCCCGCTAATAACCCGGATTATTCGGTTTGAGGTTCGGATTGTAAAGCAACTCCCGGCTCGGAAGCGGCATCAGGCATTGGTAGTCCTTCGTGCCGAGCGTCTGCGTAGCCTTTCCGGTCCGCACGAGGTCGTACCAGCGGAAACCCTCGGCGAGGAACTCCAGACGGCGCTCCTGAAGCACCGCGTCGAGAAAATCGGCTTCGTTCCCCGGACTCACCCTGTCGAGGCCGCGCTTTTCCCGCAGTTCGTTGAGACGATCCAGACCTCCGTTCAGCCCCTGCGCCTCGGCGCTGATCAGGTACATTTCGGCCAGACGCGAAATCACCACGGGGTCCGACCCGGTCTGCCCGCTGGGGTATTTGTTGACGAAGTTCAGGTTGTCGAGCGTGGTGATCGACACCTCCTTGCGCAGGTCGTTGTCGGCGTACATCGTCATCACGTCGCCCGCGGGACGGTAGTTGTAACTGCCCTTGTTGGGGTGGTTGTAGGAGTAGAACTGGTTGGAAATCTTGATCGACGAACCGTCCTCGGTCAGGCACGAGAAGGCGAAGATCACCTCCTTGTTGGCCTTCGAGCGGAAAATCTTGTCGAAGTCGTCGAGTGCGTAGTTCGGATTGGCGATCAGGCTCTCGGCCAACTCCTTGGCCTCTCCCTTCTTGCCCAGATAGAGTTTCACGCGCGCTTTCAGGGCCGTCACGGCGGCGGGCGACACGTAGTAGAAACTGTCGGCGCTCAACCCGTTCAGGAAGCCCGAAGCCGCGTCGAGGTCCTCCTCGACCAGTTCCCAGGCCATCGAGGCCGGGTCGCGCGAAACCTTGGCCTGGGTGTTCTGCCGCAGGACGGGCACGTCGCCGAAGCGGGTCACCAGACAGAGGTAAATATACGCCCGGAAATAGCGGCACTCGCCCAGCACCCGGTTCCGCGTGGGGCTGTCGGCCAGCCCCTCGGCGATCGACATGACGTTGTTCACCTGCAAAAGCGCCTTGTAGTAGCCGTTCCACTGGCTGCTGACAAACGTATGCAGCGCATTGGAAAGCGAGTTGATCAGGTCGATCGGGCGGCCCGTGCTGGTCATCAGCTCACCGCCGAAGAGGTCGAACGCGATGTAGGAGTAGTAGGTAGGTCCCTCCTGAACCTTATTGTACATTCCGATGCGCAGCGCCTCGATGTCGTCGGAGCCGACCACCGTCGGGGAGACCGCCGAATGCGGCTCGATGTCGAGCATGCCGCTGCAAGCACCCATCAGGGGCAGCAGGGCAAACAAGATGATTTTATGCAACGATTTCATGATTGTCGGATTTAGAAAGTGATGTTTACGCCTAACTTGAAGATGCGCGGCTGGGGAACGCCGTCGTTATCCTCGCCGTAGAAGCGCGGATCGAGATTGACGCTCGTCTCGGGGTCCCAGCCGGGATAGCGCGAGCAGAGGAAGACGTTGTCGCCCTGGGCATAGACCCGGAGTCCCTTGAGGTGGATTTTCGAAACCAGCCGCTGCGGGAAGGTGTATCCCAGCGTCACCGAGCGCAGGCGGATGAACGAACCGTCGGTCAGGTACATCGTCGAGTTCTTGCCGTTCCAGCCGCTGTACGAGTAGATCGCGCGCGGGTATTTGTCCGACGTGCCGGGTCCCGTCCAGCGGTTGTCGGCATAGGCTTTCAGCAGCGAGCGGGTATGGCCGGGCTTGGAGCCGGGGATCATCCACGACGCATACACGTCGTTTCCGTAGCTGTACGTAAAGAAGAGGCTCAATTCCAGCCCTTTGTACTTGAAGGTGTTGTTCCAGCCGCCCGAGAATTTGGGGTTGGGGTTGCCCGTGACGATACGGTCGTCGTCCGTGATGTTCCCGTCGCCGTTGCGGTCCCAGTACTTGACGTCGCCGGCGCGCACGCCCTTGTCGTAGAGCGCCTGCGGCACCTCACCGTCGTACTGGTAGATGCCGTCCGTGCGGAAGATGTACCACGAACCCACCGTCCGGCCGAGTTTCAGCGCGCGGTTGGCGCCGATCGACAGCAGGTCGTCTTCGAGCAGCGACGTCAGCTTGTTGACGTTGCGGGCGATGTTGAACGACGAACTCCACAGCACCTTGCCCAGATTGAGGTGGGTGTTGATCGTGAATTCGACACCCTTGTTGCGCATCGACCCGATGTTGCTCAAGATCGAGGTCTCGCCCGTCGTGGCGTGCACGGGCTTCGAGTAGAGCAGGTTGTTCGTGTTCTTCAGGTAAACGTCGGCGATCATGTTGATCTTGCCGCCCAGGAAGCTCAGGTCGAATCCGGCGTTGTACTGGTCGGCGGTCTCCCACGTCAGACGGTCGTTGCCGCTCGACGAAATGGCGATGCCGCTCTGGCCGCCGTAGTTGACGCCGCCGCTGATCAGGGCCTGCCAGCCGTAGTTGCTGATTCCGTCCTGGTTACCCGTGCGGCCATAGCTGGCGCGGATCTTCAGGTCGGTCTTCTCGGCGTTCCAGAACGACTCGTTCGAGACGTTCCAGCCGACCGACACCGAGGGGAACCAGCCCCAGCGGCAGTCGGGCGCGAAGCGCGACGAACCGTCGGTACGGATCGTGGCATTGACCACGTAACGGTCCTTGTAGGCGAGGCTCAAACGGGCGAAATAGGATTCGATGGCATATTCCGACAGTCCGGCGCTGGCATCGACGATGTTGGCGGCCACGCTCGCCACGTCGAACGCCGGCGAGGGATAGTTCTGCGCATCAATGTACGACGTGCGGCTCCTGGTCTTGAGGAACGAGTGACCCACCATGGCCCCGAGTTCGAAATCTTCGCCGATCTTGCGGTTATAGTTGGCGTAGAGGTCGATCGTGTTGGTCATCACGAACCGGTTCCGGTCCAGGATGCGGCCCTTGTCGGCGGCATAGGGGTGGTTCTGATTGTAATAGATGTAGTCATAGGTGTAGGCCGAGTCGTTGTTGTACGACGCCCTGACCGTCAGGCCCTTGATGATCTGCGCCTCGGCCCAGAACGAACCGATGAAGCGGTAGTTGTCCGTATAGGAGGTCTCCTCGGAGAGAATCTGCACGGCATTGTGCAGCAGCAGTTCGTCGGTTCCGCCCGTGTAATAGCCGCCGTTGGGTTTGTAGGGACGGTCGAAGGGACGCTGCTGCACGGCGCGTCCGATGATCGTCGATCCGAGGTCGGCTCCCGGGATACGGTTGTTGTGCAGGTAGTTGCCGCTGATGTTGGCGCCCACCTTCAGCCATTTGAACATTTCGTGGTTGATGTTCGACTTGAGGTTGACCTTCGAGATGTCGTTCGTCTTGATGACGCCCTCCTGGTAGTTGTAGCTGCCCGAAAGGTAGTATTTGGTCTTGGCGTTGCCGCCCGAAAACGACAGGTCGAGGTAGTGCGACAGCCAGTCGGTGTCGGGCATGTCTCCGTAGGGATTGCGGATGGGCTTGACATATCCCGAGCTGTTGACCGTGAAGCCGTTCTGGCGGTTGTAGTTGTCGACGCCCTCGTTGAAGACCTCGACGTACTGCTTCGAACCGACGTATTCGCGGCGCCCGGTGTTGGGAAACTGCGTGATGCTGAAGCCGTAGTTGACCTTGACCTCCGATTTGCCCTCGCGGCCCTGCTTGGTGGTGATCAGCACGACGCCGTTGGTGGCGCGCGAGCCGTAGATCGCGGCCGAAGCGGCGTCCTTCAGCACCTCGATCGACTCGATGTCCGTGAGGTTGAGCGTCGCCAGCGAACTCATGTTCTCGCCGAACGAATAGAGCGACGCCGAGTTGTTCGACAGCGGAATGCCGTCGATCACGTAAAGCGGCTCGTTGCTGGCGCTGAGCGACGACGAACCGCGGATGCTCATCTTCTCGGCCGAGCCGAGGTTACCCGAACTGGTCGAGATCGACACGCCGGCGATGCGGCCCTGAAGGAGTTCCGAGGGCGACATCACGCTGCGCATGTTCTCCTCGGTGGGCTTGAACTGGCTGATGGCGTTGGTCACCAGGCTGCGGCGCTGCGTGCCGTAACCGACCACGACCACCTCGTCGAGGGCCATGTTGTCGTTTTCGAGCCGGACCTCATAGAACCGTGCCGGATCGTCCACCGCAACCTCCCTGGTCTTCAGGCCGAGGTAGGAGACGATCAGGCGGACATCCGTGCGCGCCCCGATCCGTACGGAGAACGAGCCGTCGAGGTCGGTGGTGGCGCCGATCGTCGTGCCGTCGACGATCACCGTGGCGCCGGTGATCGGATTCCCGGCGCTGTCTTTCACGACGCCCTTCACGACGGCATTGGCCGAAGCGCGGGCCGCGGCGTCCCGCTTCGCGGGGGCGGACATGATGGCGATCATCTTGCCCTCGACGCTGCTCACGACGTTCTGTCCGGCGAACATCTTCCCGACGACCGCGCCGATCTCCTCGTTTTTGACATCGAGGGTGATCTTCTTGTTCACATCGGCATCCTTCGTCTTGATGACGAACGAGTAGCCGTAATCCTTTTGCAGGCGTTCGATCGCCGCCTTGACGGTCGCATTGCGGACCGACAGGCTCACCTTCTGGGCCGAGGCCGCGGAGGCCTGGAACAGGAAGCACAGAAGTGCGGCAAGCGTGATCAAACTTTTGACGGAAGGTAAAAGTTTATTCATTACGTTAAGATTTGAAGTTTTGAGAAATAGGTCATTAAAGATTCCGTTCGTTCTGTGTACTACATGATATGGTTATTTTAGGGGTGGCGATATGTAATATACCTCGGCTTCCCTGCGCACCGAGAAAAGGCGGTCCTTGTTGAGCGCATCGAGGATTTCGTCGAGCGACTCCTCGTTGACGAACGAGGCGTAGTAGGTCTCGTCGCACAGCGATTTGTCCGTGACGACGATCTCGACGGCGAAGTGGCGGCGCAGGTCGGCGACGATGTCGCCCAGGGTCTGCTCCACGAAGAAGAAGTTGTTGTTGTCGATCCAGTTCGCATAGGAATCGGGATCGAAATTGAGGAAGTCGATGTGATTGTTGGTCTTGTTGAAACGGAGGATGTCTCCGGGCGCGAGGGTGAGTTTCCCGTTCATCTTCGACGCCTTGATGCCTACCGACACCTTGCCGCGCACCAGACTCACCTCCGACTTGGCGTCCTCCTGATAGGATTTGAGGTTGAACTGCGTGCCGAGCACCTTCACCTCCAGCCGGTCGGCGGAGACGATGAACGGGCGGTCCTCGTCGCGGCGGACGTCGGCGAACATCTCGCCCGACAGGTAGACCTGCCTCATCGAGCGGTTGAACTGCTTGGGATAGATGAGTTTCGTACCGGCGTTGAGCCACACGTGCGTGCTGTCGGGCAGCACGATCTCGCGGCGCTCGCCCATGCCGGCATAGACCTCCACCCACTCGCGCGGGGTGTTGGCCTGATGCCTGTAATGGAGCGCCAGAACGACGGCGGCAACGGCGGCGGCGTATTCGATTATACGGAGGGACCACCGCCACCGCCGGAGGTTACCGCTGCGGGGGGGGGGAATTCGGGGCGGGGCATGCCGCGAGGATCGAGTCCAGCTTACGCCGCACGCGCTCCTTGCCCTCGGGATCGTACTCGGTCTCGGTAGCGTCCAGCAGGTCGCTGAACAGCTGGTCCAGCCCCGGGTCCTTCAGCCGCTCCCGCAGCCACATGCGCACCTGCTGCGCCTCGGCTTCCGTGCAGTTGTCCCGCATGTAGGCAAGCAGCTGTTCACGCGACATATTTTTCTTGGTATCCATAGGTTTCGTCTTGTTTTCAGAAGAACAGCACAAAAAAGAGCGTCACGACGGAGATCGTCTTGCGGATCTGCTTGATCGCCAGGTCGACGTGCTTTTCGACCGTGCGGATCGAGAGGTTCAGCGCCCGGGCGATCTCGGCATTGGTCATGTTGCGGTCGTAGCGCATGGCGAATATCTCGCGCCGCTTGTCGGGCATCGAACGCATCACCGAGTCGATGAACCCGACCCGTTCGCGCACGTCCACGTAGTCGTAAATGTCCGTATCGCCGTCGGCGACGTTGAGCATCGCATCGTTGATGTCGCTGCGCAGCATGTTGTACCGCAGCCGCATGTAGTCGAAAAGTTCGTTGCGCGTGGCGACCAGCAGGTAGTTGCGCACCGACAGTTCGGGATTGACCTGCTCCTTGCGCATCCACATTTTGACGAAGACGTTCTGGATGATGTCCTCCGCCACGGAAGAGTCCTTGATGATATGCCTGGCGAAGGTGTGCAGCAGGTCGTAGTAGCGGTCGAAAAGCACTCCGAAGGCTGCCTTGTCGCCGCCGCGCATCATCACGACAAGCTCCGAATCCCGTAAACGATTCTGCATGCCCGTCAGTATTTGCTCATGTCCGTAACCGCATAGGGCGTCCGGCAGGCCTCCAGCGCCGCCCGGATCGCCACCGGGGCGTTGGCGTCGGTAACCGGCGTCGAATAACCCGTCGTCGAGGTGCTGGAGGTCGAATAGCGGTAGCCGTTTCCCTCGACGCTGACGCCCGTGCAGGGCGTGACGAGCGTCCGGAACACCGTCGCGGCGGCCGCGTAACGGCTGATTCCGTAGTCCATGTGGTAGGAGTCGCGCGTGAGGTCCATCCCGTTGTCCCTGTTCAGCGACGAGGTCCGCAGGTTCTGGAGCGACGTTCCCGAGGGGATCACGAGGTCGATGCAGGTCTGGGCGGTGATCTTCCGCACCTGGGCCACGATCGCCTCGAACATCGCCTGCTGGTTGGCGAAATACTTCGGATAATGGGAATGGTAGGCTCCGTAGGCCTGGGCCATGATGTAGCCGATCGTGGGCCGGTCGAGGGGCTGCGCCTGCTGGATGTAGTCGCAAAGTCCGGAAATCGCGCCCCGCTCGGTCTCGTCCCACTCCCACGCATAGTACGAACCGGTGTGCTCCTGCAATGTCACGATGTCCCACGTATCCGACTCGACGATGCTCTTGAGCGAACGGTTCAGCGTCCCTTCGTTCTCCCACTTCGTCGCTCCCGGCTCGCAGTAATAATAGGTGCAGATGTCCGGCGCGGCATAGTTCTCGAAAAATTCGGGCAGCTTATAGCCGCCGTGATAGGCCCGCACCATCCGGACATGGGTGATTCCGGCGCTTTTCAACATGCCCGGCAGATGCTCCGTGGCATCGACCGTAAAACTGTTGCCGATAAAAAGTATCTTGAGGGATTTGCCTCCCGCCGGCA
>OCPX01000921.1_pt1 | contig 25468 bp, 27 predicted proteins | sample 1538771 | NCBI WGS metagenome assembly OCPX01 (sample SAMN04571725, study PRJEB22368) | human gut metagenome | biome: human gut; material: stool | host: Homo sapiens | place: Luxembourg | collected 2012-11-01 | reverse complement strand
GGGCCGCTGTTTTGCTTGTTTTTTACTTTTCGTATGCCTGAATCAAGGCCCGGAAGGCCGGAAGGCTCCGACGGATCATGTCGTTGGACACGCAGTAGCTCAGCCGCACGAAGCCCGGGCACTCGAAGCCCGTGCCGGGCACCACCAGCAGGTTGTGCTCCCGCTTGGCCTTTTCGCAGAAGGCCTCGTCGTCGCCGCCGGGGGCCTTGACGAACAGATAGAAGGCCCCGTCTGGCTTGGCGCACTGATAGCCCATCTCCGTCAGCTCCCGGTACAGCAGCTGCCGGTTCTCGTCATAGGCCGCCAGGTCCGGCAGCTCGTCGGCGCAGCGGGCAATGGTCAGCTGGATCAGCGTGGGCGGGCACACATGGCCGCAGGACCGGGCCGCCCCGGCGATGGCGTTGTACACCGCCTGGTGGTCCTCCACAAAGTCCGGCACGCAGATATAGCCGATGCGCTCGCCGGGCAGGGACAGGGACTTGGAATAGGAGTAGCACACGATGGTATTGCGGTACACCGTGGGGATGAAGGGCACCTCCACGCCGCCGTATACCAGTTCCCGGTACGGCTCGTCGGCGATGATGTAGATGGGGTGGCCGTACTCCGCCCCCTTGCGCTCCAGCAGCCGGGCCAGGCCCTCTAAGGTCTGCCGGGTATACACCACGCCGGAGGGGTTATTGGGGGAGTTGATGATGATGGCCTGGGTACGGGGGGTCAGGCGGCGCTCCACCTGGTCCAGGTCGATCTGGAACGCATCGGTGTCTGCCGGCACCACCACCAGATGACCGCCGTTGGACTCGGTAAAGGGCCGGTACTCCGGGAAAAACGGCGCCACCGCCATGATCTCGGAGTCCTCCTCCGCCAGCAGCGCCTTGATGACGGCAATCAGCCCCGGGGCCGCGCCGCAGGTGAGAAACAGGTTCCCGGGCTTCAGCTCCATGCCGAACCGGCGGTTCAGGTTGGCGGCAATGGCCTCCCGGGCCGCGTCGAAGCCGCAGGCCATGGAGTACCCGTGGACCTTGATGGAATCGGTGTCGTTGAGAATGTCGTGGATGGACTGGTTGACCTTGGCCGGAGCAGGGATGCTGGGATTTCCTAGGGAATAGTCGAACACGTTCTCCGGCCCCACCACCTGCGCCTGCTCCAGGCCATAGGCAAACAGCTCCCGGATCACGGAGGGCGCGGTGCCCAGCTGATAGAATTTCTGGTTTACCATAACATACTCTCCTCTATGTACGTGGTTTGGTCAGGACAGGTGCATCCGCCGGGACAGGACGCTGCCGGCGGCGATGGAAGCCAGCTTGGAATAGGCGCTGTCGGACCGGGACACCAGCACGATGGGCACCTTAGCCCCCAGGATGACCCCGGCGTTCTTGGCCCCGCCGAACAGGGTGGCGGCCTTGCCGATGCCGTTGCCCACCTCATAGTTGGGCACCAGCAGGATGTCCGCCACGCCCGCGCCGGGGGCACTGTAGTGCTTGTGGCGGCAGGCCTCCGGGCTGACAGCCAGGTCCAGGGCCACCGGCCCGCAGACGTTCATGTGATACTTGGCCCAGCGGTCCGTCATATGGGCCAGGGCATCGGCGTCCACGGTGGACTGGATTTTCGGATTCACCTGCTCCGCGCCGCAGATGCAGGCGGCGTGGATGGTCTCATAGCCCAGGGCCTGGAAGCACATGGCGGCGTTTTCCAGAATGTCCGCCTTTTTCTCCAGGTCCGGGAAGGTGTTCACGCCGCCGTCGGTGAGGATAATCATCCGCCCCAGGGCGGGGATCTCATAGAACATGCAGTGGGTGGTCAGCCGGCCGGTGCGCAGCCCGTGCTCCTTATTGAACACCGCCCGCATCAGGTCGGCAGTGCCCAGGATGCCCTTCATCAGGAAATTGGCCCGGCCCTCCGCGCACAGAGCCACGGCCTTGGCGGCGCAGTCGGTGTCCGTGTCGCCGGGGATGATCTCATAGGCGGCGGGGTCCTCCCCCAGCTCCCTGAGCATGGCGGCGATCTCGTCCGCGTGGCCCACCAGCACAGGAACGGCAATGCCCTCCCGCCGGGCCTCCGCCACCGCCTCGATCACCGGCCGGTCATGGGCGGCGGCCACGGCGATGATCCCGGGCTCCCCGCCCCGGGCCGCCTCGATGATGCCGTCAATGGTCTTGATCATACTGCTTTCCTCCTTGTATTCCTCCATAAAAAATGCGTCTGTCCCTTATGATATTCTGACCATATTATACAGCGCCGCCCCGGACCCGTCAATGCAAAAACGCCGAATGGTTCAATAAAATTTCGCCGCCCGCCCCGGATAAAAAATATGCCGCTCTTGGGCGGCATATCATCGTATCAAAGGCCTCGCAGAGTTCACGGCCCGCAGGCCGTGAATCAAATTCAATCCGTTTTTTGCGGCGGCGTGTACGTCGCAAAAAACTCTTTGCGCGGAGAGAGTGTGTCCCGCCGGGTTTCATGCCCGGCGGGACGCGCGGTTCGGAGCGAAAGCTCTTTTGGTGAAAAAGGACATCGTCCTTTTTCACCACTCGTTTTATCCATCGTACACGCCCAGGATGACGATACCCGCCACCACCAGGGCGATCATGAGATAGTGCTTCAGGGACAGCTTCTCCTTCAGGAAGATCCGGCTCCACACCACCGACGCCACGCAGTAGGCGGAGATGATGGGGGCGGAGATAGCCACATGGGCCGTGTCGGACAGGGCGAAGATATAGGCGAACTGCCCCGCCGTCTCGAAGGCCGCGCCGGCATACTTGGGGGCCTCCTGCCGGGCGATGAGCTTCTGCTTCCGGATCAGCACCACATAGATAAAGCACACGATGCCCGCCAGCAGGAAGGTCAGCTCATAGGCGCAGTTGGCGGCGCTGGCGGCGTAGTCGGAGCACTCATCCGCCGTGGCGAACAGCCCCTGCGCCATCGCCTCGCCGGACAGCTTGTCCAGCACCCGGGAGTCGGCAAAGGTCCCCGCCGCGTCCAGCACGCAGTAAGCAATGGGCAGCAGCAGAGCCAGGGCAGACTTGGCATAGCGGCGGTTGGCCGCCTCCTGCCGCCTCCGGCGCAGGTCCTCGTCCTCATGGGCCTCCACTATGCCCAGGCCCACCACGCCCACGCATACCAGGGCCGTGGCCACCAGCTGGGCGGGTACCAGCTCGCCTATGCCGCCGGTAAGCAGGCACAGCACCGCCACCAGCGCACCGGAGGAGTTGCAGATGGGAGAGGAAATGGACAGCTCGATATACCGCAGGCCGATGTACCCCATGGCCATGGACGAGATGTACAGCAGCGACACCGGCAGATACGTCCAGATGATGTCCCAGGTCACCTGGGTGCCGCCGATAAAGACCTCATACGCCGCGTGCAGGCCCATGACCACGCCCACCGCCGTCACCATTTTCAGGTGGCTGTATTTATCGGTCTCCGACTGGCAGCCGATTTTGGAAAACAGGTCCGATCCGCTCCAGCACAGCAGAGCGATCAGAGAAAGCCAGAACCACATGTGATTTTTTCTCCTTTTACAATTACATTTTAGAATTACATTTCGATGATTCCTGCATCCAGCAGCTTCTGGATGCTCATGAGAATGCCCAGCTTGGCGTGGAACCAGGTGAGTCCCCCCTGGAAATACACCGCGTAGGGCGGGCGGATGGGCCCATCGGCGGACAGCTCGATGGACGCCCCCTGCACAAAGGCCCCGGCGGCCATGATGACCTCCGACTCATACCCGGGCATGGCCCAGGGCTCCGGGGTCACATAGCTGTCCACCGGCGCGGCGGACTGGATGCCCTTGCAGAAGGCCACCATGGCCTCCCGGCTGCCCAGCTCCACCGCCTGGATGATGTCCCGGCGGATCTCGCCGCTGCCGGGCACCACCCGGAAGCCCAGCTTTTCATAGCACCCGGCGGCAAACACCGCGCCCCGCACCGCCGAGGACACCACCGTGGGCGCCAGGAACAGCCCCTGGTAAAAGCTGGTCAGAAGCCCCAGATTGGCCCCTACCTCCCGGCCCAGGCCCGGAGCACTGAGCCGGTAGGCGCAGCGCTCGATGCACTCCTTCCTGCCGCAGACATAGCCGCCGGTGGGAGCCAGGCCGCCGCCCAGGTTCTTGATAAGGCTGCCCACCACCATGTCGGCCCCCACGTTGGTGGGCTCCTGGGTCTCCACAAACTCGCCGTAGCAGTTGTCCACCATGCACAGCACGTCGGGCTTGCACTCCTTGCAGAAGGCAATGAGCCGACCGATCTCCTCCACGGAATAGGATGGCCGGGTGGCGTAGCCCTTGGAGCGCTGGATGGTGATGAGCCTGGTCTTTTCGTTGATGGCCGCCCGGATGCCGTCATAGTCGAACCCGCCGTCCGGCAGCAGATCCACCTGCCGGTACGAAACGCCGTACTCCTTCAGGGAGCAGGGGGAGGGCCGGATGCCGATGACCTCCTCCAGGGTGTCATAGGGTCCGCCCACCGGGCTGAGCAGCTCGTCCCCGGGCAGCAGGTTGGCCCCCAGGGCCAGGGCCAGAGCATGGGTGCCACAGGTAATCTGGGGCCGCACCAGGGCCGCCTCGGCGCCGAAGCAGTCGGCATATACCCGCTCCAGGTTGTCCCGGCCCTCGTCGTCATAGCCGTAGCCTGTGGAGAGGTTGAAATGGGTGGCGTTCACCCGGTTTTTCTGCATGGCGGCGATGACCTTGGCCTGGTTGAACTCCGCCACCTGGTCAATGTGCCGGAACTGGTCCGTCAGCCCCTCCAACACCTCCTGGCCGAAGCGCAGCACCTGATCGCTGACGCCCAGCTGGTTATAAATGGAATTGGTATCCGTCATTTCTCCTCATTCCTTCCCATATCTTCTAAAATCTGCCGGGCCACCCGGTCCAGCACCTCGGGCTTGGACAGCACCAGGCCGCTTTCGCCGCTGCCCAGCACCAGCACCGTGTCCCCGGGCCGTATGTCGTAAAACTGCCGGGCCTCCTTGGGGATCACGATCTGTCCCCGCTCTCCCACCCGGGCCGTGCCAAAGATCCGGTGACTTTTCGGCTTGCCCAGAATGTGCTTTCCTCCGGCCATGCGCCCACCTCGCAAATTCATACTTTTCACACAAATGTGACAGCTGACAGTATACCACATTTTTCCCCATTTGCAAGAGAAAATTGTGTTTCATCCCTACCATTTCCCGCCGCCTCCGCCTGCCGTTGCCCGGCCCGCCGGGGACGTCGGCCCCTATGGGAGAGCTGTCGGCGCAGCCGACTGAGAGGGTCCGAAGGGGCGGACAAGCCTGTCCGCCCCTGAAATTCCTACTCCCCCATCAGCTCCTCCAGGCGGCGGCGCTTGGTGCGGGCGTCGCCGGTCAGGTGCAGCTTGGAATAGATCTGGTTGATGTACTGCTTCACGGTGCCCTCGGTCAAAAACAGCTGGCCCGCGATCTCCCGGTTGCTGAGCCGCCGGGCCATCCGCTGGGCCACGGCCCACTCCCGCTCCGTCAGGGGGGCAAAGGCCGCCGGCCGCTGCTCCTGCTGGGTCCCCTGCTCCAGCACCCGGCTCAGCTCCGCCGCCTCCCGGCCCAGAGTCCCATACTCCGGCAGCAGCTCCCGCAGGTACCGGTAGCAGGCGGCAAAGGGCAGCACCAGCCCGTCGGGCCAGGCCATATCCGCCGCCTGCCGGACCAGAGCCGCAGCCTCCCGGCGTTTGCCCAGCCGTTCATAGGCTGCGGCAGTCTGCGTCAGCACATAGAGCTCCACCAGGGCATAGTGCATCCCCCGGCACAGGGCCAGCAGCCCCTCGCTGCCGCCGATGACCCGGGCATAGGCTCCCTGGGCCAGATACACCTGATTTTCGATCATCTGCATCATAGGCAGGCACGGCCCCAGGAAATTCACGGTATCCAGCCGATGCTCTCGGAACAGCTCCGGAATATCGTCCGCCCGGCCCAGCACCGCCTGACAATAGGCGGCGGTGCTGTCGAAAATATGCAGCCACATGGCATTGTGCTGCTGCAACAGCTGCCGGCGGCGGCGCAGGTCCACCCCCACCGCCTCCCCGGCGGCCATGTGCAGCCGCATCTCCAGAAAGTCGCAGCACAGGGCCATATTCTCCTGTCCGCTGCCGCTGATGGCCGCCCGGGCCCGCTCCAGAGCAATGGCCGCGTCGTTGAGGCGCCCCTGGGCCAGGGCCGCCTCGCCCTCCATGATCCGCTGGGCGCCCATGCCGTGGCCGCCGGTGATCTTGTAATAGTGGGGCATGCAGTCGTCCATCTCCGCCAGCTCCCGGGAAAGCTGCCCCGGGGTTCGGTGGAACATCATCAGCACCGACGGCGACCCGAAGGTCCAGCTGCCGCGGCTCTGGATGCTGACGGCCTGGTCGGTCATCTGGCGGCTGGCGCTGCGGTGCAGGCGGCTCATCTCCGTGATGTCGTTGTAATGCAGGAAGCTCTCGATCAGGTCGCACTCTCCCAGCAGATTGCCCCGCTGCCGGGGCGTCATGTCCGGGTGATTCCGGACGGATTCCAGCAGCAGCGCCTTCAGCTGCTGCATCCGGGGGATCTGCCCCCAGGTGAACATCCGCCGCATCAGCACCAGCAGGGCCGTGGGGTGCTCCATCAGCACCTGGTCGCCGCAGCGGTCCAGCAGCTCCAGCACCTGCTGGGGCCGCAGGGCCGCCAGCAGAATGCCCGCGTCCTGCTGCACCACCTCCAGGGCGTCGTCCCACCGGCCTGCCTTACTATAGGCCGCCAGGGCCTGCAAATATTGTCCGTTTTCCGCGTACCAGTGGCCGTACCGGGCCTGATACGTCGCCTGCTCCTGCGGCGGCAGGGCATCGAAGTCCCGCTGGGCGCAGGCTTTCATCATGTGGTGGAACCGGTATCCCCCGCCGGGCAGGCGGGTGACAAAGGCGTTTTTGGCCGTCAGATCGGACAAAATCTCCGCCGTGTCCGGTTCCTTCGTGATAAACTGGGCCATCTCCCCGGTGAACTCGTCCGCCAGGCCCATCACCGCCAGGAACTTCTGCCGCCGGGGCGGCAGAGGCCGCAGCATGGCGGCGGTGAACATATCATAGATGTCCGCCGTCTCCGCCGGGGCGGTCCCCCGGTCCGCCAGAGCCTGCAAATGCAGATACACGGCGGCCATCCACCCCTCGGTGGCCTGCTGCAGCTCCGCCAGCTGCTCCCGGTCCAGGGCCGCGCCGAACCGGTGGGCATAGGCCGCCAGCTCATCGCCCTCCAGCCGCAGCTGCCCGGCCCCGATGCGGTGCAGACGCCCGCCCAGCCGCAGCACCTGGTCCCCGGACAGGGCCTTGTCCCGGCTGGCGGCGATCAGATGCACATTATCCGGCAGTCTTGCCGCCAATTCGCACAAGAAGCGGGCCACCCGCCGGTCCGGCATCAGGTGCAGGTCGTCCAGAAACACATACCATGGCTCCTGCCGCCGCAGCTCCCGGCACAGGGTGTCGGCCAGCAGACCGGCGGAGGCCGGGTCCCCGGGGCACTCGAAGCCCTCCAGCGCCGTCAGTCCCGCATCCCGGAAGGCCCGGCGGCCGCTTTGCCACAGGGCGGGCAGGCTGTCGGAATAGATGCTGATGCGGATGGCGCAGCCCGGGGGCTGGGTCCCCAGGAACCAGTTCACCGCCGTGGTCTTGCCGTAGCCCATGGGAGCCGTTACCACCGTCAGGGCGCAGCGGCCCACCGGCTCCAGGCTGGCCCGGAGTCTTGGGGAAATATAGATCGCGCCGGTGTCCGGCTTTCGTTTTGCCATGAAAAATGCCTCCTTACCGGGCCATATAGGCCGCGGCCCGCTGGGTTAGCTTGCTGTATACCCGCTGGACCATCCACGGCTCCGTGGAGGCCTTCAGGGCCTCCTCCGGCGTGAACCAGGCAACGCCGCTGTTTTCATCGGGCTTCTGCCGCAGCTCGTGGTCCATGGCCCCCAGCAGATAGGTGACGTTCATGTGAATGTGGCTGGGGACATACTGCCCCCGCTTCTCGTGGCCGTCCACGGTCAGGCACTCCAGGGAGAAGATCCCCGGATGCAGCAGCTCCAGCCGCTGCAGCCCCGTCTCCTCCGTCACCTCCCGCATGGCCACCGCCAGCAGGTCCCGGTCCCCGTCGGCGTGTCCGCCGGTCCAGGACCAGGAGTGATAGAGGTTGTGATACACCATCACCACCTGCCGCCGGTCCGGGCTTAAAACCCAGGCGGAGGCGGTCATGTGGGCGGTGAGATTTTCCCGTTCAAATGCGTCTGGATTTCCCGCCAAAAACCGCAGTATCCCGGCCTTGTCCCGCTGTTCCTGGGGACAAAGCGGGACAAAGTTTTTGATTTCCTGTATGATATCCATATTATTCACTCTCATTCGCTATCAGGTTCCGGACGATGGCGGAGGCCATCAGGATCCCCGCCGTGGAGGGTACCCAGGGCACGCTGGCCGGAACGCTGCGCCGCCCGGGGGAGGGGGCCTCCAGCTGCCGGGTCTCGGCGGCAGGCTCCGGACTGTACACCACCTGCAGATGCCGGATGCCCCGGTCCCGCAGCTCCCGGCGCATGACCCGGGCCAGAGGGCAGACAGAGGTCCTGGAAATGTCCGTTATCTGCAAAAGGCTGGGGTCCAGCTTGTTGCCGGTGCCCAGGGCGGAGATGATGGGGATGCCCCTCTCCCCCGCCTGCTGGATCAGGTCCAGCTTGCAGGTCACCAGGTCGATGCAGTCGGCGATATAGTCGAATTTCCCGGCGAAAAAGTCCTCCCGGTGGGCGGCGTCATAGGTAGCGCACAGGGGGTGGACCCGGATGTCCGGGTTGATGTCCCGGCACCGCCGGGCTGCCGCCTCCGCCTTATACTCCCCCACGGTGGAGGACAGGGCGTACATCTGGCGGTTGATGTTGGTGAGGCTCAAGGTGTCCTGATCCACCAGGGTCAGCTCCCCCACCCCGGATCGGGCCAGTATCTCGGCGGCATAGCTGCCCACGCCGCCCAGGCCGAACACCGCCACATGACAGCGGGAGAGCTTCTCCAGTGCCCGGTCCCCCAGGACCATTTCCGTCCGTAAAAATCTGTGTTCCATGGTGATCTCCTTATATCCCCCGGCCATGACATACCGCGGCAGGGGGCTGCTGATTTTTCCCAGTATATCACACTTTTTCGCGGATTTCCACCCCGCCGGAAAGCCGCCCCGCGAAAAATGGCGTGCGCCGCAGCACACGCCATTTTTTGAGCTTATCCTATTTTCGCCCTGTGTCAGCTCCGCTTTTTCCGGGGCAGCAGCACCAACGCTGCGCCGCCCAGCAGCAAAACCGCGCTCCACAGAACCACATAGCTCTCGTCGCCGGTCTTGACGCCGGGATTTTCGGGCTGAGTGGGCTGCTCGGGCTGATAGTCCGGGTCCTCCGCGCCGCAGACGGCGCACTTGCCGTCCTGATAGTCGTGGCCCTTGGCGGGGATCACCTGACCCCGGGCCAGCAGCTGGCCGCGCTGACGGCGCTGACGCGCTCATCCGCCCCGCTGGTGGAGGCATTGGCGCAGCTGCTGTCCAGGCAGTAGACGTTCTCCACCTGGGAGCCGCTTCTCTTCATATCTCGGCCGATGACGCCGCCCAGATTATTGCACACTAGGCCCTCGCCCAGGGTCACATTGCCATAGTTATAGCTGTTTGCGATGCTGCCATCGCCGAACTGACCCACGACGCCGGTGCCGCCGTTGGCATAGGTGCTGTGACCGCCGGAGACGGTGGCCACGTTATAGCAGTCCACCACGGAGGACTTGCTGTTGTTCAGCACGCCCACGATGCCGCCCTTAATGCGCCAGCGGGAGGTCTCCGCCGAGGTCTGACCGGCCACCAGGGCCGCCAGGCCCGCCAGCTGGGCGGGATTGGTCAGGGTGAACTCCCGGTCCGTGTCGTTGTACCAGGAGATGTCCACCGCCCCGTCCCAACGGGTGGTGGAGAAGTATTCCACGGTGACCTTGTCCTCGGTGACGCCCTGGGGCAGGGTGTACACATAGCCGGAGCCGGTCTCCGTGAAGGGAATGGCCTGTTCATCGCCGTTTGCGTCCGTATAGTGGACGGTGGCCACGTCATAGCCCTCCCGCCTGCCGCTGGCCGGGGTCCAGGGCCAGTACCGTCTGCGGAAGCAGACTCAGCACCGTCAGAACCGCCAGCAAGGCCGCCGAAACGCGCTTGGAGAGTTGCTTCATGGGGAATCTTCCTTTCTTCTTGTGATTAATAAAAGCCTTCATCCGGATTTTATACGTTGATAAACCCGGATTTCCGTCCTTCGTGCACCTCGATTGAGGATAACGCATCCCCGCAAAAGCGGGGCATAGCCCCGCCATTGGGTGCGACGGTATATGCGGCAGGGCACGCGGGCCCTGCCCTACAGGATATTCTGCCGGTATACACTCCGTAGGGGCGTGGGCTCTACCCCGCCCGCTATGCCCGTACCTTGGGCCGGGTAGAACCCGGCCCCTACAGGCGGTTCTGTCGGTGCACAATCCGTAGGGGCGGACGACTCTGTCCGCCCAAAAGCCACCGCCCGGTCACGCGTCGTATACGCAGCCCTTCACGCTGCCGCCGGGGACGGGGATGTCCGCCACCGTCAGGGGAATGCGGTAAATCTCCCGCAGCAGCTCCTCCGTCAGGGTCTCCGCCGCCGGGCCGAAGACCCGCACGCCGCCCTCCCGCAGCACCAGAACATCCGTGGCAAACCGGAAGGCGTGCTCGGGGTTGTGGGTGGACAGCAGCACCGTGTACCCGCTGTCGGCCAGCTGACGCACCTGCCGCAGCAGGCGGAACTGGTTGCCGTAATCCAGGCTGGCGGTGGGCTCGTCCATCAGCAGAATTTTCGCCTGCTGGGCCATGGCCCGGGCGATCAGGGCCAGCTGCCGCTCGCCGCCGGAAATCTCATTGATGCCCCGGTCCGCCAGGTCCCGGATACCCAGGGTCTCCAGGGCCCGGTCCGCCGTCTCCTGCTGGGACGGCCCCGGCGCGTGGAAGGGGTCCGCTCCCATCAGCACCGTGTCCCGGACGGTGTAGTTATACACCGGGGCGCTGGACTGGGGGATATACGCCGCCAGCCGGGCCAGGCTGCGGCGGTCCAGGGAGCGCAGATCGTGTCCGCACAGGGCGATCTCCCCCCGGTACCGGGGCAGAAAGCCCAGGATGCACCGGAACAGGGTACTCTTTCCCGCCCCGTTGGGGCCCAGCACCGCCACCAGCTGCCCGGGCCTGGTCCGGAAGCTCACCTGCCGCAGCACCTGCTGCTTCCCGTAGGCAAAGGACAGGTCCTTCACGTCAATGGACACGGCGGCCACCTCCCGTCACGATCAGATACACAAACAGCGGTGCCCCCACAAAGGCCGTCAGAATGCCCAGAGGCAGCTCGCCGGTGGTCACAAGTCTTGCAATGTCGTCCACGATCAGCAGGAACGACGCCCCGAACAGGGCCCCGGCGGGGATCAGCCGCCGGTAGTCATAGCCGAACAGCATCCGGCAGAAATGGGGGATCACCAGGCCCACCCAGCCGATCATGCCGGACACCGCCACACTGGCGGAGGTCAGCAGCGTGGCGCACACGATCACCGTGCCCCGCAGCCGCCGGGTGTTCACGCCCATGGACTGGGCCTCCTCCTCCCCCAGGGTCAGCAGGTTCATCCGCCACCGGAGAGCCAGCAGCGGCACCATCCCCAGGGTCACCGGAATGGACAGAAACAGCACGTCCTTGTCCTTGATGGAGGACAGGGACCCCATCAGCCAATAGGTGATGGCGGGCAGCTGCTGCTGGGTATCCGCCACCAGCTTCACAAAGGACGTCCCCGCCGAAAACAGGGACGAGATCATCATGCCCGCTAAAATCAGGGCCACCGTCTGGTTTGTTCTGGACAGGCGGCTCACCAGCCACGCCGCCGCCACGGCCAGCAGACCGCAGCAGAAGGCGGCGGCGGAAATGCCGAAATAGCCCGCCCCCAGCAGGATGGCCACCGCCGCGCCGAAGCCTGCGCCGGTGGAGGCCCCCAGAATGTCCGGCGACACCATGGGGTTGCGGAACATCCCCTGATACGCCGCGCCGGACACCGCCAGCGCCGCTCCCACCAGGGCAGCCGCCGCCACCCGGGGCAGCCGCACGGCGAACACCACCTTATCGTCGCTGAGGGGCCAGTCCGCCGCGCCGCCGGTGACCTTTGTCCACAGCATATGCAGCAGCTGCCCCGGGGACAGGGCATACCGTCCTAATAGCAGCGACCCCAGCAGCACCGCCAGGAAAACAGCCCCCAGCACCGCGAACCGCCGGGCATAGCGCTTATCCGCCGCGGTCATCTGCTGCCCCCGCTGCTCCGGCTGTCCCGGACGATGTAATAGGTGCCGGTCACGGCGTGGTCCTTATCCGCCGCGGCGATCAGTCCGGCGATGGTGGTGTCAAAGGCCGCCAGCAGCAGCATACACAGAACCAGGGCGCGGCAGATTTTCCTCATAGCGTTCCTCATTTCAGGGTGGAGCGGCTGAGCATCTGCCGCGCCTCCTCCTCCGTCAGGTCATAGTGCCAGAACAGCCGGTAATACTCCTGGGCCACCTGCACCATGTCATAGTCGTACAGCTCCGGATACAGCAGGTTCCCCAGCCACCAGATGCCCAGCACCCGGTTCACAGACGGCGGGGAGCTCATCCAGTCATAGGGCAGGCCGGGAATCTCGTAATACCGCCCGTTCTGAACGGCGGTGAGGCCCGCCCACTCCCCCTGGGTCAGGGTGTCGTAGGGGCCGCCGGTGGACAGGAGGATCACGTCCGGCTGGACGGCGTATACCTCCTCCAGGCTGACGGTGGTGCCGCCGCCCCGGTTGCTGACCTCCTCCGGGATGATGGCGTTGACGGCCCCCACCAGGTCGATGACGTCCGCCTGGACGGACCCGGCGGCGTTGCAGGCAAGGCCCGTGGAGCCGGTGCCGAACAGCACGGAAAGCCGCTGGCTCTCCGGAATTTTTGCAGAATTTTCCTGGGCCATGGCCACGCTTTTCTCAATGAATTGGGCCAGAGGCTCCGCCGTGCCGGCCCGGTTCAGGATATCCCCCAGCATCCGATAGGCGGCGGCCATATCGTCCAGGTCCGCCTCGATGAACACCGTGGGGATGCCGGTCTGCTTCTGGATGCGGTCCATATCGTCGGCGATGGTGTCCTTGGCGTCGCCCAGGTCGATGATGATCTGGGGCCGGGCGTCGATGAGAGACTCCATATTCAGGTTGGCCTTGCTGCCGTAAAACTGGCCGAAGGTGGGCAGATACCGGACCTCCTCCGGGAAATAGGGCATCTGGGCCGTGCTGGGACTGCTGGAAAGCCCCGCCAGCAGGTCATAGGCAATGGGCATGAGGATCATCTGGGCCGTGGAGCCGCTGGGAGCCACCCGCTGGATATCGGCGGGGATCTCCACCTGCCGTCCGGCGGAGTCGGTGACGACCCGGGTCTTCACCCCCTCCAGGGGGTCGTAGCCCTGCTTTTTGCCGCAGGCCGCCAGGGGCAGACACAGGCACAGGGCCAGGAATAGGGCGAGAATACGCTGTTTCATAGGTCACTCCTTATCAGAATCAGGCCGGGACGGAAGGGGTCGGAAATCCGGCCGGCCCGGCAGCCAGCCATCGCCTCCCCGCCGCCGGGGCGGCGGGGCGCCCCACTGTAAAAGGCGCGGTTGTTCTCAATGAGCTGGGGAAGGGTCACAGGGCGGTAGAAATTCACGTCCACCCCGGCGTTGAGCATCCGGGGCAGCTGGCGCAGGATGCCGTATTCCGGGCCACGGGCCTGGTGCAGGTGGCCGTGGATCATATAGCCCCGCTTGCGGTACAGAATGGGATAGTGGCAGAGGATAATGTGCGTGTCGCCGTCGTCGATCTCGTTGAAGTCGGTGACGGTTTCAAAATAGCGGTACAGCTCCCCGGCGTTTTCAAAGCCGGTGTCGTGGTTGCCCCGGATCAGGTGCTTATGGCCCCGGAGCCGGGACAGGGCGTCCCCGGGCACCAGGCCCCGGTTATAGCCCACGTCCCCCACCACATACACGGTGTCCTCCTCCGAAACGGCCTCGTTCCACCGGTGGATGAGCTGGCGGTCCATGTTCTCCACGGTGTCGAAGGGCCGGGAGGGCAGAAAGGGTTCATAGTGAAAATGCAGGTCGGCGGTATAGAAGATCATGGCGTCCTCCCTCAGCTTGTCAAAAAAGTCTTTTTTTGACAAGCTGCGTGCGGTTTTTCAGAACTTAAAAAGTTCTGAAAAACCTGTGATTGCAAACGAAAGACACCCCTGATGGGTTTCTTTCGTAACTATCTTCCTTTCCGATGGCGGAAGATTTCCGGGTTTCTCGACAGTCTCCTCCCTGTCGATATTCCCAATTAAGGATAACGGTGGCCAAAAAAAATTCAGCACACCAAACTAATTTTCATTCAGTATAGCAAATCCCCCGGCGAATGTCAATACGAGGTGTCGAAAAATTGCCCCCGGCGCATCGCGCCGGGGGCAGCGAAGGTTCAGGTATTCAGGAAGGGGTCGTCTAAGCGGCCCAGACGGCGCAGCATGGTCTTTTTCACGGCCTTGAAGATGTTCTCATACCCGGTGCAGCGGCACAGATGGCCGGACAGCAGCTTGCGCAGCTGGTCATCGGTGTAGTACACGCCCCGGTCCAGGATCTCCACCGCCGTCATGATAAAGCCCGGGGTGCAGAAGCCGCACTGAATGGCCGTCTCCTCCATAAAGGCCTGCTGGATGTCGGACAGCTCGCCGTTGGGGCCCATAAGCCCCTCCAGGGTGGTGATGTGCTTGCCCTCGGCCCACACGGCCAGGTACAGGCAGGAGTTGTAGCACTCGCCGTCGATGAGGACGTTGCAGGCGCCGCATTCGCCCACCTCGCAGCCCTTTTTCACGGAGGTCATGGAGAAGTCGTCGCGGAGCATATCCGTCAGGGATGCCCGGACGTCCACCATTTTCTCCACTTCCTTGCCGTTGAGGAAGAACGTCACCAGCTGATACTGATTCTTTGCCATTACAGCTCACCTCCTGCCAGCTTCACGGACTCCATCAGGCACCGCTTGGCGCTTTCCACGGCGATGTGGGACCGGAAGGCCCTGCTGGCCCGCCAGGAATCACGGGGGTGGATATCCTCCAGCACCGTGCGGCCGAACTGCTGGATGTTCTCCAGGGTGACTTCCCTGCCGTTGATGAAGGCCTCGGCGTTCAGCGCCCGCAGAGGCACGGGGCCTGCCACGCCGAAGGCGATGCGCACCCGCTCAAAGGTTTTTTTGTCCGGGCTCAGCCGGGCGTTGACGGAGGTGCCCAGGGTGGCAATGTCCATGGCGTTGCGCATGGCATACTTGATATAGTGACCGAAGGTCCGGTCGTAGGACGCCTTGGGGATGAGAATGGCGGTCTGGATCTCGCCCTCCTCCGCCCGCAGGTCCACGGTGCCGGCCTTGAGATAGAAATCCTTGATAGGCACCCGGCGGACGCCGTTTTTGCCGGTGATCTCCACGATGGCCTCCCAGGCGTGGAGGGTGGAGGCGGAGTCGGCGGAGGTGACGCCGTTGCAGGTGTTGCCGCCGATGGTTCCGGCGTTGCGGATCTGGGGGCCGCCCACCATGTCCACGGCCTCGCCCAGGACGTTGATATACAGCTGGATCAGGGGATCGGCGGTGATGTGGCTGAAGGTGGTGAGACTGCCAATGCGGAGATTCTCCTCCTCATCCAGGGACACACCCCGCATTTCGCGGCATCCCTGGATGCTGATGAGGGCCTTTCCGGCCCGCTTGCCCTCCCGCATCTGCACCAGCACGTCGGTGCCTCCGGCGATGATCTGGGCCTCGGGGTGCTCCAGCCGCAGGCGGATGGCGTCCTGGACGCTTTGGGCCTGGTAGAGCGCTGACATATCATACATAGCGGTATTTCCTCCTTAGTCCCGGATCAGGCCCTCTTCCGTGAAGCGCCGGAAAAGGACGTGGGGGGTGATGGGATCCTGGTCGATGGCCACGCCGGTGGCGTTGTAGATGGCGTTGCGAATGGCGGGAGCGCCGGAGCAGGCCGGGGGCTCACCCAGGGCCTTGGTGCCGAAGGCGCTGGTGGGCTCGGCATTTTCCACGAACTGCGCCTCCAGATGGGGGTGGTCCATGATGGTGGAGAGCTTATAGTCCAGCAGGTTGTTGTTCAGGGGCTTGCCGGTCTTTTCGTCGAACAGCAGCTGCTCGGACAGACCGTAGCCGATGGCCATGGACATACCGCCGTGGACCTGGGCCTCCGCCAGGGCCGGATTCACCAGCCTGCCGCAGTCGTGGACATTGATGATGTCCTTCAGCGTCACCTTGCACATGGGGATATCCACCTCCACCTCGGCGAAGGTGCAGCCGAAGGAATAGGCGTTGTTGCGGATGGTGTAGGTGCTCTCGGCGGTGATATGCTGGGAGTCGTTGGGGTTATACTGGGCGTGCATGGCCAGCTCCGACAGGCTCATGAGAACCTTACCATCGGTGGTGCGGACGATATTGCCGTCCGCGATGTCCATGTTGTACACCGCCTGGCGGGTGAGCTTGGCGGCGTAGTCCAGGATCTTCTCCTTCAGCAGCAGGCCCGTCTGGCGGATGGAGAAGCCCGCCACATACGTCTGGCGGGAGGCGTAGGCGCCCAGGCCCGTGGGGGTGATGTCCGTGTCCTGGCAGGACACCACATGGACCCTGCGATAGTCCCCCAGGCCCACCACATCGGCGGCCATCTGGGCATAGACGGTGTCGGCCCCCTGGCCGATCTCCGTCTCGCCGCACTGCATGGTGACGCTGCCGTCCAGATTCAGCTGCATCCGGTTGGAGGAGGTCTCCAGGGAGATGGGATACACGGCGGTGTTGTACCAGAAGGTGGCCATACCGATGCCCCGGCGGATGGGGCCGGTGTCCTTGGCAAATTCTGCCAGCTTCTTGTCGTAGTCGATGTACTTCTTGCCTGCCTCCAGACACTGGCGGAAGGAATCGTCATAGTTGACGTTGTGGGAGAAGCCGTCCTCGTACCCCTGGGGCATGACGTTCTGCATCCGGAAGGCCAGAGGGTCCATGCCCACGGCCTTGGCGCAGTCCTCCACGTTGGCCTCGTCGGCAAAGGAGGCCTGGGGCATGCCATAGCCCCGCATGGCCCCGGCGGCGGGCCGGTTGGTGAACACGGTCCAGGCGTCGCACTCCATGTTGTCGCAGGGATAGTGCTGGGGGAAGGAGCCCATGGCCTTGGCCACGATGCTGTGTCCGTGGGAGGCGTAGGCCCCCTGGTTGGAGAACAGCTCCACCTTTCGGGCGGCAAAGGTGCCGTCCGGCCGGAGCCAGGACACAATGTGGAACCGGATGGCATGGCGCACCCGGTTGGAGACGAAGGTTTCCTCCCGGGAGCAGTCGATGCGGACGCAGCGGCCCTGGACCTGGGTGGAGCACCAGGCGCACAGAGGCTCATACAGGGCGTCCTGCTTGTTGCCGAAGCCGCCGCCGATATAGGGCTTTACCACCCGGATATCGCTCCAGGGACGGCCCAGGGCCTGGCCCACCACCCGGCGGATGATGTGGGGGATCTGGGTGGAGGCCACCACGGTGATCCGGCCGTTTTCCTCATAGGCGAAGCACCCGTGATTCTCAATGTGGCAGTGCTGCACCGTGGGGGTGTCGTACCAGCCCTCTACCTTGATGAGGCCCGGCTCCTGAATGGCGGCCTGATAGTCGCCCTTCTTCATGTCGGTGTGCTTGAGGATGTTGTTGGGAAAGGCCTCGTGGAGCTGGGGCGCACCGGGCTTCATGGCCTCCTGGGCGTCCAGCACCAGGGGAAGCTCCTCATACTCCACCTGCAAAGCCCGGACGCCCTGCATGGCGGCCACCTCGTTTTCCGCGATGACCACGGCCACGTCGTCGCCGTAGTAGCGGACGTGCCGGTTCAGAAGATGCCGGTCCGCCACGTCCTGGTGTCCCGGGTCCATGGACCAGGGGTGACCGGCGGTGGGGAAGGGATGCTCCGGCACGTCGAAGCAGGTCAGGACCTTTACCACGCCGGGGATCGCCTCCGCAGCGGACTTATCCACAGACTTCACGAAGCCGTGGGCAATGGTGGAGTGCCTGATGCGCACATACAGCGCGTCCCGGGGCATCAGATCCTCGTAATATTTGGTGCGTCCGGTGGCCTTGTCAAAGGCGTCCACCCGGACCTCCCGTTTTCCAACCTCAGCCATGAATGGTGTCCTCCTCAGCAAAATAAGAAGCCGCGATATCTGGCATAAGCCCTCGTAATCCTTCTTTATTACATTATATCATAGCATATCCCGCCGGATTTGAAAAGTGGTTGGCGTAATTTTAGTTGCAGAATAGCGCCATGACAGAAAAAGCCCCGGCGGGGCTTGTCCGCCGGGGCAGGGGAAATGCTGTGTCAGCGAAAGGAGATCGCTCAGATGGCCTTGCGCTTCTTGGAGGTCATCACCACGACAGCGCCGGCTGCCATGACGGCCACCAGGCCGTACACCACCACGCCGGTATCGGCGGTCTTGGGGCTTTCAGGCTTGGTGGGAGTAGTGGGCTCCTCGGCGGGCAGGGTGATGGTGATGCGGCCCTGGGGCTGGGCATACTGCTCGCCCACAACGCCCTTGAGCTCGGTGGTGATGTAGTCCATCAGCACCTCGTCCAGAGGCAGACCGGTGTCGAACTGGCTGGAGGCGGCAGCAAAGGCATAGTAGGTGTCGCCGCCGGCGGCGCAGAAGTTGTTGGTGACCACGGCATAGGTCTTGTTGGGGTCAAAGGCCTTGCCGTTGACGCTGTTGATGGTGACGCGGTTGATGGAAGCGGGACCATAGTAGGTGGCCTTACCGCTGCCGCTGGGATAGGGAGTGGTCTGCGGATCGTATTTCTTGGTGGCGTCAATGGAGATGTTCATGCCGGCGATCTGGGGGAAGCCGCCCAGGGAGTCGGGCAGAGCAAAGGTAGAAGCCTCCAGGGCCTCCAGCAGCTCGGCGCCGGTGACGTACACCACGGCCACGGTGTTGCCGAAGGGCAGCACGGTGTTCACGTCCAGCTTGGAGATGTCGCCCTTGTGGATCCAGGCCCGGATGCCGCCGCCGTTGGTGATGGCCACCACGTTCTCGGCGGGCACGGTGAGCTCAGCGTCCTTGCGGATGGCCCACAGCATGGAGTCGGTGATCAGGTCGCCCAGGTTGGTCTCCTGGGTGCGGTTGCCGGGCTCCTTGGCGCCGTTGAGCTCCACGTCGGTTCTGGCAAAAACCTTGCCGTACTCGGCGTTGATGTCGCTGATGATCTTGTCGGCGGCAGCCTTCACGGTGGCGTCCTCCTTGGTGTAGGCGGACAGGTCGATGAGGCCGTTGCTCTCGATGCTCTTGGTGGCGTTGTCAATGACGATGGCGCCCACATAGGCAAGGCCCGTGCCGGTGGACTGGACCATGTTGTTGTCCTTGCTGGCGGTCATCACCGTGTGGGAGTGGCCGTCGATGAACAGGTCGATGCCTTTGACGTTCTGCATCACATTATAGGAGCAGTTGGGCTCGGAGGACTTATCCACGCCCAGGTGGCCCAGAGCGATGACGATATCGGCATTGCCCTCGCTGCGGGCCATGTCCACATCCTCCTGGGTGACCTTGTACAGATCCTTGCCGCCGATGAAGCTCAGGCCCTTCATCAGGGCGGGGTTGGCCTTGGTCTGGGTCTCGGGAGTGGCCATGCCCACAATGGCGATGCGGAACAGCTCGGTCTCATAGGTGTCGTCGGCATAGATGGGAGCGGTGCCGCCGGGGGCGAAGATCAGCTCGCCCTCATCGTCCACCAGGTTGTTGCAGGCGACCATGAAATCGCCCTGGTGCTTTTTCAGGTTCTCCATCAGCTGGGGGAAGCCATAGTCAAACTCGTGGTTGCCCAGGGTGATGACGTCATAGCCCACCAGGGCCATCATGTCCAGGGCGGTTGCGCCCTTGCTGAGGCTGACGTAGGGAGAGCCCTGGCTGTAGTCACCGGCGTCCAGCAGGATCACCTGGTGAGCACCCTTGTCGTAGCACTCGTCCCGCAGAGCCGCCACCTTGGCATACTTGTCGATGGCGCCGTGAACATCGTTGGTGTGCAGGATGACGGTCTTGCCCTCCAGGGACGCGGGCAGCTGGAAGCTGTCGGCATTGTCGCCCCAGGAAGCCGGTACCATCAGCGCCAGCGTCATGACCAGCGCCAGCAGAGTCGCTAAGAATTTCCGCATGGTATCTTTCCTCCTTCAATTTCAGAGCGCGGTGCGCGTTCTGTTGTACCCCTATCATACATGATTTTTCCGGAAAAGGAAATTCTTTTTCCTTCTGCAAGGTATACAAAAATATTCCCCCTTTTTTGTTGGATTTTCTCAGGGAAAAACCGGGAAAAACAGTATGTTTTTCTGCCCGTTCCGTGGTATAATAAAAAATCAAGCCATATGATCCGGAAAAGGAGGGCATTTCCATGAAATATCTGTTTCGCGGGGGCACGGTGGTGTCCGGACGGGGGACCCGCCGGGCGGACGTGCTGGTGGAGGACGAGAAGATCCTCCGGGTGGCCCGCAGCATCACCGCGCCGGAGGCCGCCGTCATCGACGTGGAGGGGCAGCTTCTGCTGCCGGGCTTCATCGACGCCCACACCCACTTCGACCTGGACGTGTGCAGCACCACCACGGTGGACGACTTTTTCTCCGGCAGCCGGGCGGCTCTGCGGGGCGGCACCACCACCGTGGTGGACTTCGCCTGCCCCAACAAGGGCGAGACTCTGCACCAGGGGCTGGAGCTGTGGCACAAGAAGGCCGACGGCAATTGCTGCTGTGACTACGGCTTCCATATGACCATCGACGACTGGAATCCCGGCATCGAGGCGGAGATCGACGATATGTACGCCGCCGGTATCTCCTCCTTCAAAATGTATATGACCTATCCCGCCATGATGATCGGCGACGAGGCCATGTATCACGCCCTGAAGAAGCTGAAGGAAAAGGGCGGCATCTGCGGCGTGCACTGCGAAAACAGCGGCGTCATCGACGCGCTGATCGCCGAAAAGAAGGCGGCGGGCCAGATGGGCGTGGGCTCCCATCCCCGGACCCGGCCCGATTTCCTGGAGGCCGAGGCCGTGTCCCGGCTCCTGCGCATCGCCCAGGCGGTGGATATCCCGGTGGTCATCGTCCACCTGACCAACGAGGCCGCCCTGCGGGAGGTGGAGGCCGCCCGCAAGCGGGGCCAGCGGGTGTATGTGGAGACCTGCCCCCAGTATCTGGTGCTGGAGGACAGCGTGTATGACGCGCCGGAGTATTCCATGGCCGCCCGGTATGTCTGCGCCCCGCCCATCCGGAAGGAGCGGGACCAGCAGGCCCTTTGGACGGCCCTGCGCAAGGGCGAGATCCAGACCGTGTCCACGGACCACTGCAGCTTCACCCTGGAGCAGAAGGACGCCGGACGGGGGGACTTCACCAAGATTCCCGGCGGTCTGCCGGGGGTGGAGAACCGGGGCGAGCTGCTGTATACCTACGGCGTCACCACCCGGAAGATCAGCCTGGCCACCATGTGCCGGGTGCTGTCGGAAAACCCCGCCAAGCTCTACGGGATGTTCCCCCGGAAGGGCGTGCTCCAGGACGGGGCCGACGCGGACATCGTGGTATACGATCCCCAGGCGGACCATGTGCTCCGGGCCGAGGATATGGCCAGCCTGGCCGGTTATTCCCCCTATGAGGGCTTCGCCATCCGGGGCGGCATCCACCAGGTGTGGCTCCGGGGCCGTCTGGCGGTGGAGGACGGCTTTGTCCTGGCCGGGCCTGACGGGAAATATATCCCCCGGGGCAAGTGTAGCCTGTAACCGGGAAATGAGAAAGAAGGCAGCCGTATGAGCGTTCTGTATTGTCAGTCCCCGGCGCTGTTCTGGTGCGCCCTGGCGCTGATCGTGTGTTTCTTTGTGCGCCGGGGGGCCCATCGGGTCCGGGCGGTGCTGGACCTGGTGCTGGGGCTTCTGTGCATCGTGGGCGGCGTGGCCCTGTATTATCTGGGTATGTATAACGATGCCTTCACCATCCGGGACTTCTGGCAGATCCGCACCGCCGGATGGATCGGTCTGGCGGCGGTGGTGCTGGTGACGGCGTGGAAGGCCACCCGCCGCAGCGTGTCGGCCCGCCGGTCCGCCCGCCAGGCAGAGCGGGACGAAAAGACCCGGCAGAAGGAACTGGAGGATGCTAGGACCCGGGCCTATGCCGCCGGCCAGGAGGACGCCAAGGCCGCCGCCCGGGTGGCTGAAAATGTGTCCGTCGCCGACAGCCGGGAAAATCCCTGACAGCCCGTTTCCATGAACAAAAAAAGTGCCCCCGGCGGGGGCACTTTTTTATTCCGTATCAGTCGTTCCGGGAGCACTTCTCCGCGTCGATGGCCAGCACCACCATCAGGGCATACAGGGCGTCCCCCGGGTCCGCCACGTCGATGGTATAGGTGTCTGTCCAGTTAAACAGCTCCTTGCTGATAGAAGCCACCGTCCGGGGCCCGTCCTGGATGGTATAGTCCCACTCCATGAAGCTGCCCTCCACCGTCCAGCCGCAGAAATCCATGGTAAAGGACGGGTGGAAAAACGTGAACTCCTTGCGGATGGTGCCGATGCACCGCTCCCCCACATACAGGTCGAATTTCGGCAGAAACGTCAGCACCTGCTGCTTCACCGTGGCAATGTGCTGCCCCCGGGGGTCCAGAATGTGCAGGCAATGGCCCCAGGAGAGCTTTCCCTCCACGGTATAGGCCACATCGCCGCCCTCATAATAGATGTCATAGCTGTCAAACCACGAGAAAAACCGCTGCTTGAAATACAGCTTCATCGGATGCACCTCCCTTTTTCCCCAGTATACCGGATTTGCACCCGGCGCGCAAGAGAAATTCCTCTTTACAAAATAGAAAGTATGTTCTATAATGATGGCAGTATTTTTGAAGGGAGGGCGATGCCATGCGCGCACGGCCTGTCAGCTGCTGCTTTTCCGGCCACCGTCCGGCCAAGCTCCCCTGGGGGGAAAACGAAGACGATCCCCAGTGCCTGGCCCTGAAGGTCCGGCTTCGGGACGCGCTGGACGCCGCCTATGAGGCGGGATACCGGCACTTCATCTGCGGCATGGCCCAGGGCTGCGACCTGTACTTCTGCGAGCTGGCCCTGGCCCTGCGGCAGCGGCACGAGGACGTCAGCGTGGAGGCGGCCATTCCCTGCCCCACCCAGGCCGACGGCTGGCCCCGGGCCCAGCAGGAGCGCTATCGCCGCCTGGTGGCGGCCTGCGACTACGAGACCCTGGTGCAGTCGTCCTACAGTCCCGGCTGCATGCAGCGGCGCAACCGCTATATGGTGGACCACGCCGCCCTGCTGCTGGCAGTCCACAACGGCCAGCCCGGCGGCACCCGCCGCACCATGGAATACGCCATGCGCCGGGGCCTGCAGATCGTGGATATCCCCCCGGTGATGGAACCGTGACATAATCCCGTCCCCCGCCGCATAGGCTTGTCTCAAAGAGGTGAACGCTTTGAAACAGGCAATTTTGCGGCGGGGGCTGGCGCTCTTGCTGGCGGCGGCAGCCCTGGGCACGGTGCTGGCCGGAGCCGGGGCGGACAGCGCCGCCGCCCTGTGGCAGTCCGTGTCCCGCCGCCCCCATCTGTCCCGGGGACTGCTGCGGTGGGAGCTGGGGGACCTTCTGGGGCTGGACGGACTGTCCGCCGCCACGGTGCTGGCCCTGGGCCAGTCGCCGGTGCTGCTGGCGGGCCGGTCCCTGGCGGTGCAGGAGGACGACGCCCCCCAGCCGGACCCGGAACCGGAACCGGAAAACCCCGCCCCCGCTCCGTCGGGGGACCCGGCCCCCCAGCCCGGGGCGGACAACGGCGTCCCGGCCCAGACGGTGGACCCCCGCTCCACCGACGGCTACAGCATCATCAACGGGGTGTACATCAAAAACAAGTCCAGCCGGACCCTGGACCCGGCGGTGCTGGGGGACCGGCAGTTCGCGGCCTGTCCCCAGCAGGGACCCCAGGTCCTCATCGTCCACAGCCACGCCAGCGAGTCCTATACCATGCCCCCGGGGCAGGAGTACGTCCCCTCCGGCACCTTCCGCACGGCGGACCGCTCCTGCAACATGGTCCGGGTGGGGGACGAGCTGGCGGCGGAGCTGTCGTCCTACGGCATCTCCGTGGTCCACGACCGCACCCTCCACGACGGGGAGTCGTACAACGACGCCTATGAAAACAGTCTGGCGTCTATCCAGAGCTACCTGGCCAAGTACCCCTCCATCGTCTATGTGCTGGACCTGCACCGGGACGCGGTGCAGGACGCCAACGGCACCCAGTATAAGCTGGTGACGGCGGAGGACCCCGCCGCCGCCCAGGTGAGCCTGATCATGGGCGTGGCCCACGACGGCTGGCAGGACAATCTGCGCCTGGCCATCGCCGTTCAGGAGAAGCTGGAAAGCCAGTCCCCCACCCTGATGCGGCCCATCACCCTGCTGAACTACCGCTATAACCAGTTTGCCGCCCCGGGCAGCCTGCTGGTGGAGGTGGGGGCCGCCGGGAACTCGCTGGACGAGGCCCTCCGGGCCGCCCGGCTGTTTGCCAAAGGCTTCGCCGAAACCATCCTGGGGCGATAAGAAAATACCGTCTGTAGTTTTCTTCCGGAAAAATACAGACGGTATTTATTATTCCTCCGTGTGGCGGTTCTTTTTGGCCAGCTCCGCGATCTCGCCGAACTTCCCGGTGACATAGCTGTAGCTTTTCCGGCCATGGGGCAGCAGACAGCCGCTGCAATCCTTGATGCCGTCGCCGATATACCGGAAATTGCCGCCGCACCGGTCCCCTAAGGCGTACAGGGGACAGTAGCAGAACAGGCAGTTGAAGTCCTCCGGATGGGCGGTCTCATGGCAGGGGAAAAACTCGCAGGCCGTGTGCTGGAAGAAGGAGTAGCGGCACTCCTCGGGCTTGGTGGACAGGGCTTCACATTTCTCCATGGTGCACCTCCGTAACCGGCTTTCCGGGCCAGTAGATGACATAGCACTCCGCCATCTCGCCCATGTAGAAAAAGACGTTCTCCCCCATTTCGATGTGCTTGCCGAAGGTCAGATCCGGCACAAACAGCCGCCCGCAGGTGCGCTTGGGCCCCTTGATGGTGTAGCCCTCCGGGTTGGGATTGTCCCGCAGGGCCTCCGCCGCCTCCTGCAAGCCCGGGAAGCGCAGGGTCTTTTCCAGCTGGGCCAGCTGGGTCTCGCCGTTGATATAGACCAGGTGGTCCTGGTCCCGGAACCAATTGATGAGCATATGTCGTCCTCCTGATAGATCATACGGATTCTTGATGGAAATATTGATTCGGCCATCCCGTGTGTGCGGCCGTTACCGGAAATCTTCTTGTGGTGTCATTGCGAGCCAGCCGCAGGCTGGTTGTGGGCCCGACATCAACCGTCGGGTCTGCCGAACGCACGTTCCTTATGCGTTCGGCTGCAATCCGTACCCCCCCCGCCT
>OCPX01000857.1_pt1 | contig 26787 bp, 19 predicted proteins | sample 1538771 | NCBI WGS metagenome assembly OCPX01 (sample SAMN04571725, study PRJEB22368) | human gut metagenome | biome: human gut; material: stool | host: Homo sapiens | place: Luxembourg | collected 2012-11-01 | reverse complement strand
CCGTCGCTCCGTCGCCCAACCTTCCGACTGCGCGCGCCGTCTATCTCTATGCCGCGCTGTGCCCCTTCGAGGGCACGGTCGTGAGCCTCGGACGCGGAACGGACTGCCCGTTCGAAATCTACGGACATCCCGATATGACCGGACGCGCCTTTTCCTTTACGCCGCGCCCCACGGCCGGGGCCAAACATCCGCCGCTCGAAGGCCGGCTGTGCCACGGCGTCGACCTGCGCGGCATGCCGCTCTCCGAGGCCCGCGAAGTGGGATTCTCGCTGCGCTACGTGATCGACGCCTACCGCGATCTGGGGCTGGGGGACAGGTTCTTCACCCCGATGTTCGAAAAGCTGGTCGGTGCGGGATGGGTGCGCGGGATGATCGTGGCCGGGGCTTCGGAGGAGGCGATCCGCGCCCGCTGGGTTCCCGATGTGGAACGCTACCGCGAAAAGCGGGTGCAGTACTTGCTTTACGAATAGAATGATGGGGTTTTACGTCATTGCGAGGAGCTGCAGGCGACGTGGCAATCCGAAAAAAAACGCAGAGTCGGCCATGGAGAGCAGCTATGTATATATATTGACCAATAAACTGCATACGGTGCTGTATGTCGGCGTTACGACCTCGTTATCCCGGCGTATGAAAGAACATGCCGCCGGTCAGTCTGCATTTACGCGCCGCTATAACGTCCATAAGTTGATTTACGTCGAGGAGTATCGGGACGTTCGGGATGCAATCGCCCGGGAGAAACAAATCAAGAGTTGGAGCCGGAAACGGAAAATCGGGTTAGTAGACTCTCAAAATTCATTGTGGAAGGACTTATCGGACGGGTTCGTCTGATTCTTGATCTGGGCCGTAATGCCACAGCGCAGCAATCGGATTGCCGCGTCGCCTGCGGCTCCTCGCAATGACGTAAAAGCGCCCCGGATCGGAGCGCTTTTTCTTTTTCATACGGGCGTTACCCGATCCGCCTCGGTGATCTTCCGCAGGACGCGGCAGGGCGAGCCGACGGCCACGACTCCCGCCGGGATGTCGTGCGTGACGACGCTCCCGGCCCCGATCACCGTGTTGTCGCCGATCGTCACGCCCTGCATCACGACCGTGTGGCCTCCGATCCAGACGTTGTTGCCGATGGCAATGGGCAGCGAACGCATGATGCCCGCGTTGCGCTGGTCGGGCAGCAGGGCGTGGTTGACGGTGTAGATGCCGACGTTCGGCCCGATGAAGACGTGGTCACCGATGGTGACGGGCGCTTCGTCGAGGATCGTCAGGTTGAAATTGCCGACGAAATGGTCGCCGACCGAAATCTGCGCTCCGAAATCGCAGTGGAACGGGCTGTGGATGCAGACCGACTTGCCGACGTGTCCGAACAGCTGCCGGATGATCGCCTCCCGCTCCTCCCGGCGGCTCGGGGGCAGCTGGTTGAGCCGGAACACCAGCTCCTCGGTCCGCAGCAGCGCGCCGCCGATTTCAGGACAGATGGCGTGGAGCCAAAGCCCGGCTTTCATTTTTTCGAGATCGCCCATGATTCGTTGGTTGTTGGGTGGGGGAAGCGGCTTTTCAAACCGCAAAAAGCACACCCCGTTGCCGAGGTGTGCTTCTCTTTCGGATATTCCGTGTTACTCCGAAACGATCGCCTCGCTCGGGCATACGCCTGCGCAGGTGCCGCAGTCGATACATTTGTCGGCGTCGATCACATAGATGTCGCCGGCCGAAATAGCCTCTACGGGGCACTCGCCGATGCAGCTGCCGCATGCAACGCACGAGTCGGTAATTTTGTAAGCCATTGTGTTGAGTGTTTATTGTTAAATGTGTGTGTGCAAATATAAAAACTTATTTGATAATATCAAAACCCGTGTAGGGAATCAGCGCCTCGGGGATGCGGATGCCTTCGGGGGTCTGATAGTTCTCCAGCAGCGCGGCCACGATGCGCGGCAGGGCCAGCGACGAGCCGTTGAGGGTGTGCGCCAGCTGGATTTTCTTCTCCTCGTCGCGGTAGCGGAGTTTGAGGCGGTTGGCCTGGAACGACTCGAAATTCGATACCGACGACACTTCGAGCCAGCGTTTCTGGGCCTCGGAGTAGACTTCGAAATCGTAGGTCAGCGCCGAGGTGAACGACATGTCGCCGCCGCACAGGCGCAGGATGCGGTAGGGCAGGCCCAGAGCCTTGACGATGCTCTCCACGTGGGCCACCATGCCGTCCAATGCCTCGTAGCTCTTTTCGGGCAGCGAGAGCTGCACGATCTCCACCTTGTCGAACTGGTGCAAGCGGTTGAGTCCGCGCACGTCCTTGCCGTACGACCCGGCCTCGCGGCGGAAGCACGGGGTGTAGGCGGTCATCTTCACCGGAAAATCCTCCTTTTCGAGGATCACGTCGCGGTAGATGTTCGTCACGGGAACCTCGGCCGTGGGAACGAGATAGAAGTTGTCTACCGTGGCGTGGTACATCTGCCCCTCCTTGTCGGGGAGCTGTCCCGTGCCGAAGCCCGAAGCCTCGTTGACCATCACGGGCGGCTCCACTTCGAGGTAGCCGGCCGCCGTGTTGCAGTCGAGGAAATAGTTGATCAGCGCGCGCTGCAACCGTGCGCCCTTGCCCTTGTAGACGGGGAATCCCGCGCCGGTGAGCTTCACGCCCAGGTCGAAGTCGATGATGTCGTACTTGCGGGCCAGCTCCCAGTGGGGCAGCGGGTTTTCCGGAAGCGCGGTGTAGCTTTCCACGAGCTTGACGACGAGGTTGTCCTCGGCCGTCTTGCCTTCGGGGACGATCTCGGCGGGGAAGTTCGGCAGCGAGACGATGGCCGACTGCAACTCCTGCCGGGCGTCGGTCAGCTCGGCTTCGAGGCGCGAGGACTTCTCCTTGAGGTCCGCCACGAAGCGTTTGCGCTCCTCGGCCTCCTCGCGGCGGCCCTGGCCCATCAGTGCGCCGATCTCCTTGGCGGCCTTGTTCTGGGCGGCCAGCGTGTTGTCGAGTTCCAGCTGGAGGGCTTTGCGCCGGTCGTCGAAGCTGATGATCTTTTCGATGACAGGCGCGGCGTCCACGCCCTTCTTGGCCAGCTTGCGTGCGGCGGCCTCTTTGTCATCGCGGATTTGCTTTATCGTAAGCATAATATCGTGAGTTTTTTTGTGTTTTCGCCTTACAACCTGCAAAATTAGTAAATTCGCGTCAAACTGTCACGCCGAGACGCCGTTTTTTGCGATTTTATGAAAAAACCGGACTTCCGCCCAAAGCGGAAATCCGGTTTTCGGTTGTGCGGGCTGCGGATCAGCGGGTGTGGAGCACGAGGTCCGTGCGCAGACGCTTGCCTTCGGCCGGGACTTTCGCTGCCGTGTTTCCGGAGGCTTTCGCCGGAACGGCGACGCGTTCGCCCGTCAGGTAGGTCGTGAAGCGCTGTCCGCCGGTCTCGATGCTTCCGGTCCGCGATTCCGCGGCGCGGGCCGCGGTCTGTGCGGACGCCTGCTGGAGGGGCTTCATCTTGAGGGACGAGTAGGTTTTCGAACCGGCGTATTGGCGCAGGTAGCTCGAACTCGACGCCTGCGGCGTGCTGAAGAGCAGGAACATGTAGCTGTTGACCTCTTCGGGCGAGTAGGGGCTTGAAGCCCAGTAGAGCGTGTCGCCGATGTAGCCGACGGCCATTCCGGCGTCGCCCCAGAAGATCGACAGTCCGTTCGAGAAGCCGAGCGTCGCATAGGCGCCGTTGTACATCCCCGCGTACTGGGGTTCGACGATCAGCATGTGCAGCTCCTTGTCGTAGTAGCCTTTCAGCTGGGGTGCGAAGTCGCGCATGTCGGTCATGCCGCTGATGAGCACGTCGCGGTCGTTGATGCGCGCGATGTCCATGCGGAAGGTCTTTTCGGACGACTGCGAATCGACGTCGACGGTCGCCGTGACGCCGAATGCGCCGATGAAGTCCTCCAGGGTCTTCGTCCGGTCGAAATCCTTGGCGAAGTAACCGAACGTCGACGCGCTCTTCGAAACGAAAGCCGTGTCGCCGAACGAGTTGTACATCAGCAGGGCGAGTGTGTACGTGCTGCCTTCGTCGAGCGGGCTGAACGACGTGCCGCGGCCTTCGGGGGAGTTGAGCTGCGCGATCATCTCCTCGGGAACGTCGTAGCCCCGGGATGCGGTCACCTCCTCCAGTGTCATGCCGAGCGCTTCGCACAGGTAGTCGGCGACGGCGGTTTTGACGCAGAGATATTTCATCGCCGCCACATTCGCGGTCTGCATCTGCCAGATGAGCGTGTTGTAGGGCGAGTAGTTGAGGTTGTTCTCCGGAGCGTAGAACTCGAATTCGAGCGATCGGGGAGCATATTCGTCGTTCGGGTCGTTCGTGAACCGCTGCGTGTAGAGCTTGCAGGGGTTCTCGATCGAGTCGTAGGCCAGCGCCACGGCGGTGTAGTTGCCCGAGGGAACGTTCCAGACCGAGGCGTCGTCCGCGAGGAGCGTCACCACGGGGGTCACGGCCTCCAGTTTGTCGTCGATCAGCTGCCGGCGCACCTCCTGCTGCCGTTCGGCGTCGGCGGTGATGTCTCCGGCGACGACCGCGGCCTTGTAGTACTTCGTGTATTCGTTGGGCGAGAAGTGGAGTTTCGGAGCCTTGAATCCGGTGCTCGTGGTCTCGATGCCCTCGAAGGCGATCTCCACGACGGGCGTGGTGTCGATGTCGGTGTCGAAGACCAGTTTCTCGGTCCCCTGGGCGAAATAGCCCGACGACACGTAGTAGATCAGGTAGAACGAGAAGGTGCTCTCGCCGTCGAACGTGCAGGGATAGCTGGCGTACGCCGAGTCGTTGCCGGTGTAAACGGCCATGTCGGCGACGTAGACGTACTCGTTGTAGTTCGAGTTGTAGTAGCCGATCGACTGCGCCGGCACGGTGCAGGTGTTGTCGTCGTGGAGGACGAACTTGAACGTCACGCCGCTGGCCCAGTCCTTCAGCCGGAAGATATTGGCTCCCACGGCTTTTTCGACCTCCAGACCCGAATCGCGGCCCGAATAGTACCCGTTGTAGTGGTAGGTTGCCAGCTGGGGGATCTCTTCGCCCTCTCCGGTGGTGCGGTAGAGCGTCTCCCACTCCAGTTCGTAGGTGGCCGAAAGGGTCACCTTGTCGGAGTACTGCGCCACCTGCGCGGCGTTGTCGCCCGGACGCGCCTCCCGGCTGCTGATGTAGAGCGTGGTCTTGTAGTTCGAACCCATGACGAAGTTCGAAAGGTCGACCTCGACGGGAACCGTCACGGAGTGGCTGCCGTCGGGAATGGTCGCCTCGGCCGGAACCGAGAACAGCTCGTAGTCGTCGTCCTTGGTCGCCAGATAGACCTTGTAGGCGCCTTTGTTGCCCGGACGCGCGATTTCGACGTTGATCACGCCCTGCACGGCGTCCTGCGGAAACTCCTTCTGGATGGACGACTGGATGAAGTGGATGGCCTTCGCATCGTCCTTGTTGGGGGTGTATTGGTCGCCCTCCTGCGTCTGGCTGCAGGCCGCGGTGAAGAGCAGCAGTCCCGCACCCAGATATTTCGATATGTTTTTCATAGTGTACTTGATTTTCAACGGTTCAAAGGCTCGTTAGGGATTCTGGTCCTCCTCGTTGATGTTCGGATTGGCATCCAGTTCGGCTTTGGGAATGGTCAGCACCCAGTCGTAAGTGTCGGCTTTGGTGATGTTGACGTTCCGGCGGTTCATCATCGAAATGCACTCCTCGGAGAAGCCGTCGTCGGTCCGGCGGTCGATGCCCTGGCCCAGGCGGCGGACGTCGAACAGCCGGCCGTACTCACCCCACAGTTCGATGCGGCGGTGGGTGAGGATGTTTTCGAGGAACGATCCGGTCCAGGTCGTGGTCGTCGCGCCGAGCAGCGTGCCGCTGCGGTTGTTGGCGCTGTAGCCCGGGTCGCGTTCGGCCATGACGGTGTTCATCAGTTCGCGTGCGCTCTTGAGGTCGTCCAGCCGCAGGGCCGCTTCGGCGGCCGTGAAGTACATCTCCTCGACGCGCATGTAGATGTAGTCGCCCAGGAAGGAGGCCACGTTGGCGAACGAGAATTTTTTGCTGACGTAGGGCGACTCCTTGTCCGAGGGGTCCCACCAGTCGCGGCGGATGTCTGTCGCGCTGATGCGGTTGTAGAGCTGCTTGCTGATCAGCTTCGGCGCCGATTTGGCATAGGCGCCCTCCTTGTTGTCCATGTGGGTGAAGAACCCGGCGTAGCCGCCCGCCTGGTCGGCCACCTGAATGCCTGCGCCCCACATGACGTTCTGCTTGTCGAGCGAGTTCATGCCGCCCGTCAGGTCGCTCTTCGTGCCGACGGCGTAGCCGCCTTCGTCGATCACGCGCTTGGCCGCCTTGAATGCCCCGTCCCAGTCGCCTTCCGCCAGACAGGCGCGCGACTTGATGCCCAGGGCCACGTAGAGGTTGATGTGCGATTTGTTATTCTCGGCCAGCGTGGTTTCCCTGGCCTTTTCGAGCAGTTCGATGGCACGGTCGATGTCCTGGTCGATGCGGCCGTAGACCGTGCGCAGCGATTCGCGGGGCTGTCCGCCCGTGTCGATCGACGTGCCGGTGGTGTAAACCGGTACGCAGGGCTCGTTCCAGCGCGAAGCGCCCGTCAGGGAGTTGTAGGGGGCGCGGGAGAACCACGTCGCCAGGTTCAGGTAGCAGAGCGCCCGGATGGCGTAGGCCTGTCCTGCGACGTAGGCCACGTCGGCCTCCGTTCCGGCCATTTCCGGCTCGGCGTCGATGATGTAGTTTACATTGGCGATCCATTTGTAGTTGGCGTACCAGACGTCGTACGACCGGAAGGCCGACGAAGTGTAGTTGCTCTTGACGTTGTAGCAGTGGTCGCCCCAGAACCAGCCGTTGCCCTGCGACTGCATGATCAGGTCGTCGGCCATGCAGTCGAGCGCCAGGTTGTAGGCCGCGATGCCGAAGCACTGGTGGGTGTTTGCGGTCGTGGACCATCCGGCCGTCCACATCGAGCGGTAGACGCCGTTGACCGAAGTGATGGCCGTGGATGCCGATTTGAGCAGTTCCTTGCCCGAACCCGAGTCGGTCGGGGAGAAATCGAGCATCGAGTCGCTGCACGAGGGGGCTGATAAGCCGATCAGTGCGATGATAAGATATATTGCTTTTTTCATAGTTGTTTTCTCCCGTGGTTAAAAGTTCAGGTCGATACCGAATGCGATCACGCGCGACGGGGTGTAGCTGTAAGCCACCGATCCCGTGAAGTTATACTGCGGGTCCATGCCGTCCATGTGGTTGAACATGGCGATGTTGTCCAGCGTGGCGTAGATGCGCAGCGACTCGATGTCGATCTTCTTGAGCCAGCGCTTGGGAAGCGTGTAGCCGACGGTGATGTTCTTGATGGCGAAGTACGAGGCGTCGATCAGCGAGTTGCTGGTCGTGGCGTACGAGCCGCCCACTTCGAGCATCGGCACGTCGGTCTTGTCGCCCGGCTTCTGCCAGCGGCGTTTGGCGTTTTTGTGCCAGTTGTTGCCGGCGTACTGCACGTACATCGAGCCGTTGTAGAGTCCGTCGTAAACCCATCCGCCGATCGAATAGGTCGTCAGGAACGAGACGTCGATGTTCTTCAGGATCGTGAACGTCGAACCGATGCTGCCGAAGAGTTTCGGCTCGCGGCTTTCGTGGTAGTATTTGCTCAAGGTGGCCATCGCCACGTTGTCGGTGATGTACTCGTCGCAGCGCGTGTTCACCAGCGCCCCCTCGTCGTTGACCGTCTGGGTCCAGTAGGCGTAGTAGAGCTGCTTGCCCGTGGCGGGGTCCACGCCGGCCGTTTTCGGCAGGTAGAAGGTGTAGATCGGCCGCCCCACCTCGATGACGCGGATGCCCGACGTGATGACATCCTGGCCGCCCGTGAGCGAGAGCACCTTGTTGCGGTTGAACGAACCCATCAGCGTCGCGTCCCAGCGGAAGTCGCGCTTGTCGAGGATCGTTCCGCGCAGCGAGACCTCGAGCCCCTGGTTGCGCAGCGAGCCGACGTTGTCGTTGAAGCCCGTGAATCCGGTCGAGATCGGCAGTGGACTGTTGAGCAGCATGTCGCGCGTTTTGCGGTTGTAGTACTCGACCGAAACGCCCAGTCGGCCGCCGAACATCGTGGCTTCGATGCCGGCGTTGAGGTTGCCGTTCTTCTCCCAGGTCACCTTCCTGTTTTCGAGCTTGTCGACGAAGGCGCCCGCATCGGTGGCGTTGGGCCACGTGTAGTCGTAGAGACCCTGCCATGCGTAATAGGTTCCCAGGTTGTCGTTGCCCTGTACGCCGTATGAAACCTTCAGCGTGAGGTTGTCGAGCCACTGGCGGGTGTTCTCCATGAACTGCTCTTCGGAGATGCGCCACGAGGCGCCCACCGACCAGAAATGGCCCCAGCGGTCGCTGGGATGGAAGCGCGACGAACCGTCCGTTCGCCAGCTGGCGTCGATGTAGTAACGGCTCTTGAAGCCGTAGTTGATGCGCGCGAGGTAGGACTCCACGCCGTAGTTGTGCGAATAGCTGTTGTTGTCGGTGGTCGTCACGGCGGGTCCCAACTCGTCGATCCCGCCGACGATGCCGGCGTAGTTGTACTTGTAGCGGTAGTACTCATGGCCGGCCAGCAGGTTGAGGGAGTGGTCGCCGAACGTGCGGTCGTAGGTCAGCAGCTGGTTGAACGTGTAGCTCAGCGTGCGGGTGTTGGTCTTGCTGAGGCGTCCGCCCTGCTGGGCCGCATTGCCGTGCTCCTTGTCGTAGACCAGCGTGCGCTGGTAGTCGGTGTAGTCCGTACCGAAGTTCATCGTGAGTTTCAGTCCGTAAAGCCGGGCCTCCTCCCTGACCGTCCCGAAGGTGATGTAGCTGCGCGCCGAAAGCGAGTTGCGGGTGTAGTAGGCCTTGTTGTTGTAAAGTTCGGCCTTCGAGTTGAAGCCCTGGGCCGAGGGGCGGTTGGCGTAGCCGTTGTCATCCTCCGATCCGTATTCGTATTGCAGCCGCCCGTCGGCGTCGCGCACGTTGTTGCCGGCCATGTCCTTCAGGTAGACGGGATAGACCGGGGCCATGAACTGCGCCGTGTACCAGACGTTCGCCGTGCTTGCGTCCTCGAAACTCTGGTAGCTCGATTCGCTGTGGGCGAAGTTGGCGTTCATGCCGATCTTGAGCCAGCTCTTGGCCTGCGAATCGGCGCCCACGCGGCCCGTGTAGCGGGAGAAGTCGGTGTTCTGGAGAATGCCGTCTTCCATGTAGTATCCCAGCGATGCGACGTAGTTGGCGCGTTCCGAACCGCCGTTCACCGAGACGATGTGTTCGGTGCGTATGGCCGAATTGTCGCTGATTTCGTCCAGCCAGTTCTCGTTCCATGCAGCTTTGGCATCCGAACGGATCTTGCCCGTCGACTGGTCGATCAGCGTCTCCCACGTGTAGTTCTTGTACGGGTTGTAGTATTCGGGATTCTTCAGTCCGCCGATCTGCTGGCCGAGGTTGGCGGCGGCGTAGCGGCTCGCGCCCTCGAAATCCATGCCCGTGCCGTATTGGGCGCTGTTGCGCAGCGCTTCGTAGCTCATCTCGACGTAATCTTTCATGTCGACCAGGTCGTAGCGGGGGATGGCGCGCGAGGCGATTCCGACGTTGCCCTTGTACGAAATGCGGATTTTGTCCTTCTTGCCCTTCTTGGTCGTGATGACGATGACGCCGTTGGCTCCGCGGGCGCCGTAGAGCGCACCTGCCGATGCGTCCTTGAGCACGGTCATCGTCTCGATGTCCGCGGGGTTGATCGCGCTGAGCGACCCGTCGAAGGGGATGCCGTCGACCACGTATAGCGGTGTCGCCGAGGCGTTCACCGACCCGATGCCGCGGATGATGACCGATGCCGCCTCGCCCGGCTGGCCGCCGCCGGAGGCGACCTGCACGCCGGCTACGGTTCCTTCGAACGATTTGGTGACGTTGCCCACGACGCGCTTCTGGAGTTCGCCGCCCTTGACGACGGCGGCCGAACCGGTGAACGACTCCTTCTTGGCCGTACCGTAGGCCACGACCATCACGCCTTCGATCTCGGCGGTGTCCTCCCGGAGCGTGACGTCGATGCGGGTCTTGTTGCCGACAGGGATTTTCTCGGTCTTGTAGCCCAGGTAGGAGACGACGAGCGTGGCGTTGGCCGGGACGTTCGTCAGGGTGTAGTCTCCGTCGACGTTCGTCGTGATGCCCTGCGTAGTGCCCTCCACGAGAACGTTCGCGCCGATGATGGCTTCGCCGTTGGCTCCGGTGACTTTGCCGCTGACGGCGACGTTCTGCGCCCAGGAGGCCGTCGTCCATGCCAGCGACAGGATGCACCAGAGAATTGCTGCTATCTTGTTCATAGATGTACTCTTATTTGATGTTGTGCGTGTTGTGAATGATGGTCCAGAGGTCGCCTTCGGGTTTCGCTCCGGCGGGCAGCTGGACGCTCTCCATCGGGTAGATGAACTTCTCGGGGTTGGCGATGGGTTTCCCGGCGGGCGACCGGAGCGGTTCGTCCGTTCGGGTTGCGGCCTGCGCCTTCGCCCGGGCGGCGTCCGGAGCCGCGCTGGTGGTCGCCGAACCCCATTTGGTGACTTTGTCGCCGACCGTGTTGGTCGCCGTCGCCATGAAGACGTACGTGGTTTCGGGCGTTACGCCGCTCTCCCCGGTGAAGAGGATGGCAAAGCCGTTTCCGTTGATGTAGGGGAGGTACTCCTCCTTGAGGTCGTGTCCGAACTCTTCGATCACGGCCGGATAGTTGTCCGTGCTGACGTTCGCCAGGGCGCTCTGTTTGAAAATCGCGTAACGCACCGTTGCGATGTCGATGCCCTTCATGACGCCGGCTACGGTGTTGTGCGTCGGGCCGTAGTTGGCGTTGGTCGAGGCTGCGGCTGCGAACCACGCGGCTGCGGCCGTGCTGGTCTTCGTGGTGACGGAGTTGACGCAGACCGTTTCGGCGCCGCTCGACGAGGTGGCCAGCGTGAGCAGCGTGTAGGACGTGCCGGCGCTGACTCCTTCCGTAAGTCCGTTGTAACCGTCGGCGCTGTTTACCGTCGCCGAGAGCAGCTCGGGGTTGAACTGGACTCCGTAATTGGGGTCTTTCAGGAATGCGGCGATGGCCTGTCGGTCGTAGGGATCGGAGAAGACCTGATTGAAGAGCTTGGTCGTCAGCGTACGGTAACGGACGTCCGTCACGTCGTCTCCCTTCCAGTGGGTCCACACGGAGTTGGTCCAGCCGTAACCCGTCAGGGCGAGGTAGGCGTTGGTGATGTAGAACCGCTGCGTGAACGCTGCCGCCGTAGTTCGGACCGGCGGAGTAGCCGTCGGCCGTGGTCTTGAACTGCGTGGAGGAGAGGTTCGAGGTGATGTTGCCTCGCAGGTCCATGCCGAAGGCGAAGATCACGTAGCTCAACTCGGGGGTGAGTCCCGTCATCTGGAGGCTCTGGGTTCCCGACTTGAGCATCGAGGCCATGGCCAGCTGGAGGCTGATGCCCTGCTTTTTGGCGAATTCGACGATATAGGTCTGGAAGGCGTTCATCAGCTCTTCGGGCGAATACTTGGCGAAGGTCGTGGCCGGGAGAATCTCATAATAGTAGGTTTCGTCGCTGGAGGCGTAGATGTCGAACGCCACGGCGTCGGAGATGATCGTCGTCGGGGCGATGACCAGCGGCGGAACGTCGGCGTCCGAGGTGACGAACGAGAGCTGTGCGGCTTCCGAGTTGGTGAAGCGCGTGGCGTCGGACGTCATGGCGCGCACCGAGAAGGAGTAGGTGCGGCCCTTGTCGAGTTTCGACAGGATGACCGTACGGTTTCGGGTGGTCGACACCTCCCCGCCGTCGACCGAGAACTCGTAGAGTTCCGCTTCGGGCACTTCGGTCCAGGAGATGACGGTTTTCGACGCATAGGCGCTGCCGAGCGTGATCTTCGGCTGGGGAAGCTGCTCCAGATCGTCGGTCAGCACGTGGATGTAGGTGAAGGGGGATTCGGTGTATTCGGCCGGGTCCCGGGGGCAGGCCTTGACCGCCACGACATACTCTTTCTGCCGTTCCAGACTGTTGAATTCCAGCCGGCAGCCGGTCGTCGAGGTCTCGCTCCCGCCGTCGAACGTGTAGACGTAGGACCCTGCGTCGTCGACGGCTTCCCAGCGGAGGGTGAATCCGGTGGTCGTCAGGTCGCTGACGATGATCTGCGGCTGTGCGACGGGTTGCAGGCCGGAGCCGGTCTCCGCCGCGTCGTCGTCCGACGAGCAGGCGCACAGTCCCGCGAGGGCCGCCGCCGCGAATGCCGCGTATTTATAAAAGGTTTTCATAGGTTTGATTCTCTTTTGCGTTAGTGAATGTGTCATTCGACGGTTACCTCGATCGGTTTGCGAATGGCCGCGCCGTCCGAGACGATGATCGTCGTCCGGCCTTTCTTGAGGCCGGTGAGCTTCATCACTCCGCCCCGAAGTTCGATCTTCACGAGGTCGGGAACGGAAACGGTGTACCCCAGGACATTGGTGGCGGTGAAGTGGTTGCTCAGGTCGATGCTGACGGTGTCGCCCACGCCGACCCGCTGCGCCGGGATGCCGTCGATCTTGGCGATGTTCCGCAGCAGCTTGTAGGTGTCGAGGCTGCCGATGCCCATGTTGCCCAGATACTGCTGGTATTTGCCGGTGCAGTAGCGGTCGACGGACTGGGTGCTGCTCAACAGCGCCTGCCGGAGCATTTCGCCCGTAAGGCCCTTGCGTTTTTCAGCGCCGTAGTAATAGCTGACGGCCAGCGCGCAGGCTCCCGACACGTGGGGGCAGGCCATCGAGGTCCCCTGGCTGCCTTCGTAGCCCGAAGAGCCGTCGGCGGCCACGCTCGTGCTGTAAACGCCGCCGTAGGCGTTGCTCAGCATCTGGTCGCCGCCCGGGGCCGAGATCTGGACCCATGTGCCGTAGTTGGTGTAGTAGGCCGGGGCGCCCGTGAACGCGGTTGCGCCAACGCTGATCGCGTTGGCGTCGGCGGCGGGATAGCAGACCTCGCTCGAAGCGTCGTTGCCCGCGGCGAAGAGGACGATGCCGCCGGCCATCGGGCCTGTCTGGTTGCCGTTTTCGTCCAGTCCCGCATATTTGTTGAAGTACTCCATGGCACGCGAGAGCGCCGAGTAGGAACCGCGTGTCCAGTCGGTCACGGAGATGGTTCCGGCGGTGTATCCCCAGCTGTTCTGGCAGATCACGGCGCCGTTGTCGGCGGCGTACTTGATGGCGCGGATCTGTCCGGCCAGTCCGGCGCCCGACGATCCGGACTCCGACTTGCCGAGAATCTCGCACGACATGATCTTCACGCCGTCGCCCCTGCCCGAGCCGCCTGCGATGCCGCAGACGCCCACGCCGTTGTTGTTCACGGCGGCGATCGTGCCGGCGACGTGCGTGCCGTGCATCAGTTCGGCCGAGAAATCCAGTTCGCCGGTCTCTTTGGTGAAGTTGTAGCCGTAAATGTCATCCACATAGCCGTTGCCGTCGTCGTCGACGCCCGGCGTGCCGTTCAGTTCGGCCTCGTTGACCCACATGTTGGCGGCCAGGTCTTCGTGGTCGTACTTGACGCCCTGGTCCACGACGGCGACGATCACGTCGGGATTGCCCGTCGAGAGCTGCCAGGCGGCGTATACGTTGGCGTCGGCGCCCAGCTGGCTCGTCTGCGCGAAGATGTTTCCCGTGTTGTTGTAGTGCCATTGCATCTGCTGCGAGCGTTCGCTCTCGTTGAACGGGAAGGGGACGTTGCGCACCTCGTCTGCAATGGCGCGGGTGACGCTCTGCGCCCCGGCGGCGGGAGATGCCGCGCGGCGGTGGTCCGAAGTTTCGGCGGCCAGCGAGTATTCGATGATTTCGATGTCCTTGCACGAGGAGAGCAGGCTGGCCATCTCGCTCGTCGGGACCGACGGGTCGTATTTGGCGTAATACCAGAGGTGCAGGCCTTCCCTGCGGGTGCGTTCTTCGAAACGCCCGCCGTCCGGGAAGAGCCGTTCGAAACGTACGGTGTTCACCGTGTTGAGGATGCGGTCGATCTCGTCGATGCCGCTGCCTTTCGAAACGCCCTGCGCGCGGCTCTTTTCCACGATGCCGGAGGCCTCGGTCTTCAGTTTGAGGATGATCTCGCCGCCGATGGCCGCCGGGGAGGCGTTGACGATGACGGGACCTGCGGTCTCTTCGCCGCCGCCGCTCTGCGTGTCGTCCTTGGCGCACGATGCCGCCGCGAGGACGGTTGCCGCCAGGAGAAGCGATTTGAATGGATATTTCATAGACGATCAGTTTTTAGTGTTATTCCCGGATGCAGCGTATCTGTGCGGAACAGTCGTGCGCGCCGAGCCTGTAATTGCACCAGTTGGGGTTGAAGTTCACGAAGTAGGCCGATGACTTCGTCGCGTCGGGAGTCGCCTGGGCGGTCCAGTAGAATGCCATGCCGCCCGTGTAGTTGCAGATGCTCACCGAGATGTAGTCCGTGTAGTAGATGTTGCCGGCCATCGGGTAGTAGTCGCCGGTGTTTTTCCAGCGGCGCCCGCAGTCTTCGTAGGCGTTCCAGTCCCATTTGACGCTGACGCCGGTTTCGTCGTAATCCGCCGCGGCGCCGCCGTTGGTGATCGAGTTGTTTCCGGCGGGAATGCCCCAGAGATCGGGTCCCGGGACCTTGTAGCCCGGAGGGCAGGGGTCGAAAATGGTCTTCTCGGGACCCCACAGCCCCGGATGCGTGGCCTTCGGGTCTGTTCCCGTGCAGTACCAGTCGGCGTGGCCGTTGTACGGCGATTGCAGGTAGGTCATCGGGTTCAGGATCGAATTGGGAATGTTGGCCGGCGGCGTGGCGAGCACGGCGGCCTGCGCGTTGTAGACCCATGTTCCCGTTCCGTCGCCGATCGCGGTGTTCGGTTCGTTGTAGGCCGGGACGTTGTTGCCGTCGGTATCCGCGTGGTAGGGCGATCGCGAAGGCGTGAAGGGGTCCTTGCGGCCCCACTCGTAGAACATGCCTCGGTTGCCCACGTCCATCGGGGTGTTGTTCAGCGCTCCGAGGTTGCGGTCCATGATCACGGCGGCGACTTTGCCTTCCGAGTCGATGTGGTCGTGCGCCGTGATTTCGTCGTTGCAGACCCAGATGTGCCAGCTCCAGACGATGTTGCCCTTGATGTCCTTCACGGCGATCACGGCGTTGCCCTCCGAACGCCCCGTCGAGAAGGTCACGTAGCCGCCCCGGTAGATCGGCGCGCCGTCGATGATTTCGCGCGACATGGTCTTGTCGCCGTCGTGGCGCGATTCCCAGAGCAGTTCGGCGAAGGCGCCGTCCTCGATGGCGAGTCCGTAGTTGGCGATGTAGTCGCTGACTCCGTCGCCGCCGCCGTTGCCCTTGACCGATGCGTCGAATTTGTAGACGCCGCCGGTCCGGGCGATGTAGCAGTTGGCCGTGCCTTCGGCGCTCAGGTTGACGCTCCGTTCGGCGCGCTGTACGAGTGCGACCTCCTGCGAAACGGTCTCCCCGTTCTTCTCGGCGCTGACCGTGAGTTTGCCCGTCAGGGTTTCGGCTCCGGCGTTGATCAGGGTCTCGACCAGCAGGGCGTTGCCGTCCTGCCGGGCGACGGTGAACCAGTCGCCTTCGGCGGCGTAGTCCCAGCCGTCGGCGTTCGTCGCCACGGTGATCACGGCGTTGCCTCCGTCGGCGTCGAAGATCACTTTTTGGCTCGACACCTCCACGTAGGCCTTGCTTTCGCCCTCCTCCGGCCATATCCGGGTGGTTTCGGTGCAGGCTGCCAGCAGTGCGGCCGACAGCACTGCGATGCTGCATATTATCGTATTTTTCATGTTCGGGATCGTTTTGTGTTCGTCTATTCCTTCCACGTGGTGGGGATCTTGTCGTAGTCCGAGAGTTTCGTACATCCCGCGAAACTGCTCTTGGCGGCGGTGATCGCGGTGAGTCCCGAGGCGGCGGCATTCTCCGCCGTGCGGTCGTACAGGTGGTATTTCACGCCGTCGACGACCGTGTAGGGCGATTCGCCTTCGAGCGACGCGCAGCCCTGGAAGGTCGAAGTCAGCGTCCTGAGCTTCACGGCTTCGTCGAACAGGCTCACCGGAACGCTCCTGAGCATCCCGCAATCGCGGAAGAGATTCGCGACGCTGGTCAGTTTGACGGGGCTGACCAGCATGTTCTTGCCGACCTCTTCGAGCGACGTACAACCGTCGAAGACCGAATTGAACATGGTGGCCGAAGCGCAGTTGAACACCTCCGACCCGACGCGGACCAGTCCCGTGCAGTCGGCGAACAGGCTGGTGTAGGTTGAAATCTGCGTGGTTTTCAGCAGCCCGTCGGGGATCTCCCGGAGTGAGGTACAGTTGAGGAATGCCTTCTGGAAATTGAGCGACGTGCCGTTCAGTCCCGTGAAGGCGTCCGGCGCGATGCTTTCGATTCCCGAGCAGCCGGAGAACATCTCCGTCAGGGTCTTCGTCTTGGTGTTGGCTTCGAACAGGCGCGAGGGAACCATCGTGAGGCGGGTGCAGTTCAGGAAGCACTGGGCCACGGTGGTCGCGTTGACGTTCTTGGCGAAGAGCCCTGCCGGAATCGTCTCCAGGGCGGAGCATTCGGAGAACGTGTTGTTGAAGGCCGTCGCCCCGGTCAGTCCGTCGAAGATTCCGGCGGGCACGCTCTTCAGTGCCGTGGCCCCTGCGAAGAGGCGGTCGCATTTGGCCGAGGCCGTGCTCTTCCCGAAGAGGAGGCCGACCGATTCGAGGGCCGTGCAGTTCTCCAGGGCGTTGGAATAGGTCGTCACTTTCGGGTTGCCGGCGAACAGTCCGTCGGGCAGCGTCGTCAGTGCGGCGCAGTTCTGGAACACCTTGCCGAAGGTCGTGACGGAGGGATTGCGGCTGAACAGACCGGCGGGAACCGTTTTCAGTCCCGACGCCGCGAATACGCTGGTGGCGGTCGCCAGATTCGGCATCCCGGCGAAAATATCCTCCGGAACGCTTTCGAGCAGCGTGCAGTTTTCGAACAGGCTGCCGATGCTGGTGATCGCGGGTGCGCCGGCGAAAGCCTCCGCGGAAACGGTTTTCAGGTTGTCGCAGTCCTTGAACATCGAGGAGATATTCTTGCAGGCGGCGCAGCCGGAGATGATGTTGGCGCCGATCTCTTCAAGCCCCGTACAGCCTGCGAACAGGCCCGAGAACGAGGTGACTTTGGAAAGTCCGCCGAGGACGCCTTCGGGGATGCTTTTGAGCGAGGTGCAGCCTTTGAAGACATTGGTGAACGAGGTGACCGCCGTATTGGTGGCGAACAGCCCTGCGGGGAGCGTCGTGAGCGACGCGCAGCCGTTGAAGGCGTCGTTGAAGGCGGTGACCAGGGTAAAGCCGTCGAACAGCCCTGCGGGCACTTCGGTCAGCGAGGCGCAGTCCTTGAAGATGTTGTTGAAGGCGGTCTTCGTCACGGTCGTGAAGGCTCCGCTGCTTTTGAACAGCTCGGCCGGGACGCTTTGCAGTTCGCTGCATCCGGTGAAGCAGCTCATGAAGGTCGTCACCTTGTCGCAGCCTGCGAACAGGTCGGCGGGAACGCTCTGGATGGCCGTTTTGCTGAATGCGCTCTGGAAATTGGTGACCTTGTGGTTGTTGGCGAACAGGCCGGCCGGGACGGATTTCAGGCTTGTTCCCGAGAAGAGCATGCGGAACGAGTCGACCTCGGGGTTGTTGGCGAACAGGCCGGCCGGGACGGATTCGAACGACTCGCTGTTGGCGAACAGCGAGTTGAAGGTCGTCACCTTCTTGTTGTTGGCGAAGAGTTTTTCGGGAACCGTCTTCAGTTTGCCGTTCGAGAAGATGATCGAACAGTCGGTCAGCTCCGTGTTGCGAGAGAAGAAATCCTCGTCGATCTGGGTGATCGCTGTGCCGGAGAAGAGCGAACCTACCGAGGTGATCTTCGTGCAGTTGTAAAGCAGGTCGGCGGGCACTTCGGTGACCATGTTGCAGTTCTGGAAGCAGTAGGCGAAGGTTTCCGCCTCGGTTGCATGGTCGAACAGCCCGTCGGGAACGGCTTCGAGGACGCGGCAGTCGGCAAATGCATAGTGGAAGGTGGTGACCTTGGCGAAGGCTTCGGTGTTGTCGGAGGGAATCCGTTTCAGCTCGCGGCAGTTCTGGAATGCGCGCGCCATCGAGGTCAGCCCCGTGCGGCCCCAGTTGTAAACCTCCTTGAACTGGTTGCCCAGTCCGTAGTCGGGGATGTCGTAGGAGTTGAGCGACGTCACGTTGCCCTTGACCGAGACGATGTAGTAGCCCGGGTCGGTGTAGGTGTGCGAGGGGTAGGCGGAGGTGACGTTCTCCTCGATGCTGCCGTCGCCCCAGTCGATGGTGGCGTCGATGGCCTTGTCGAACGGCAGATAGGTCTTCAGGCTCGACGAGGTGATGTCGATTCCGAGGATGAAGGCGTCGAGGTCCAGACCGGTCTGGGAGACGGTGACGACCTGTTCGGTCTGGTTCTGTTTGCCGTCGCCGGCCGATACGGTGATGGTTGCGGTGCGGGACGATCCGCTCGAATTGGTCTCTGCGGTGATTGTAAGTCCCTGCTCGGTTTTCGTGGCGGAGAGCCAGTCGGAATTTTCGGAAAGCGTGTACTCCCAGTCGTAGTTGGATCTGATTCCCAACTCTTTTTTGTCGGATTCGGTGGGAGTGGGCGAGAGGGGAATGGTTTTTAGCGAAACGTTGACGTAGACGGCGCGGTCCTGCGTGACGCGGATCGTTTCAGAGACGGGATTACCCCCCCCCTCGCCGGCAATCAGCACGAAGGTCGTTTCGCGGTCCTCGATCTCCTCGTTGGGGTCGAGCGTCATCGTGACTTTGTCGCCCTGCTGTTCGAGAAGCAGCCACGGGCAGTCTTTGGTTTCGAAGATCCAGTCTTCGTCGGTCGACTGCACTTCGAATTCGGCGGTCAGTTCGCCGATGGCGGGAATCTGGAAGTTGTTTTTCGATGCGGCGATTTCGAGCGTGCCGTACGCGTTCTGCGTGGCGGAGATGGTCGCGGTCTTGTCGCCGGCGGTAATGGTGATCGTAGCCTGCTGCTGCTCCTCGACCTTGTTGCCCTCGCAGTTCAGGACGAGCTGGTCGGCGACGTCGTCTTTCTCGATGGTCAGCCAGCCGGCGTTGACGGCGTCGTATTTCCACGTCGTGTTGGTCTGGATGTCCACGACGACCTCTCCGCCCAGGCTCTTGAAGCCGATCGAGGCGTTGCGTTCGTCTTCAGCGGCGAACCATGTGTTTTTCGACGAGATGCCCAGTTCGGCCGCAATGCCGGACGGTTCGTCGCCCGGGACGGGGTTGGTGTAGGTGATCGTCTCTTCGGAGCACCCCATCATGCCGAGCAGTAAAGCTGTCAGTGCATATAATTTTTTCATGTGTGCTGCGGTTTAATGTTTCGATACGGGAAAGGTGCTGCCCGAGGGTGCGATGCCGTCGGCGGCCCGGGTGACGGAGGTCGGGGCCGTGCCGGTGTCGGCCGGAATGTCCCAGTCTACGAGATACATCGTGCCGGTGGCGTAGTAGAGGTCGCCGAACGACAGCCACTGCTGCTCCTGGTATCCGATGATGCCCAGCGTGGTGTACGGCGATTCGAAACCGTTCAGGAGGATCGCCTTGCGGGTTTCGTCCGCGTCGTCGTTGTAGCCCTCTCCCAGCCTGCCGGTCAGCATGCCGTTGTGGAAACCTCCGCCCTGCATGTTGATCGAGTACAGGTAGTGGAAGCGGGAGACCGTCGGGGAGATCTCGCGGGTGTAGCAGAGCCTGCCCAGTTCGATCGACATGGTTTGGCTGTTTTTGTCGTAGGTGGCTTCCACGACCGTGCCCGTCAGGAACAGGTTCTTGATGTAGAAACTCTTGCGGTACTCTTTCTCTTCGACGGTGCAGAACGTACCCGTGCCGCTCACGCCGATCGGTTCACGGCCGTAATACCAGTTTTCCGCATGAAGTCCGTAATATCCCAGCATTTGGTAATAGGGGTTTTCCTCGCGTGAGATTTGCGAAACGGTCACTTTGCAGGATTCCGTAGCGGAGCCTTTGGTCGCCCGGACGGTGAGCGTCGCATTGCGGTGGGCGTCGGGATTGCGCGGGGCGCCGACGCGTACCGTTCCGCTGACCGGGTCGCTTTCGACCGAAACCCAGTCGGCGTCGCTCGTGACGCTCCACTGGCCGTTGGAGACCACGGTGAAGAGAACGCTCTCACCTTCGGAATCCAGCGAAATTTCCTCCGAAGCGGTGGTGGACAGCAGGACCGTTTCCCACGAGAATGCCTGGTGAACGGCGATTTCCTGTTTGTCGCCGGCCGTTTCCACGGTGATTTTCGAGTTGCGGACATTGTCGGTCGTATTGCTTGCCGCGGAGATGGTCAGCAGGCCCTCTTCGGAGGCCAGCGTCACCCAATCGTCCGGACAGCTCACCTTCCAGTCGGAGGGCGTGGCTACCGCGACGGTGGTCGTTCCGCCTTTCTGGGCGAACGCGACACTACTTCGCGAGAGGACGATCACATCCGCGACCTCCTCTTTGTTCTTGTCGTCGCAGCCGCTTGAGGCGCAGAGGACGAGAACCGTCAATAGCGTAAAGCATCTTCTCATAAAAATTGGATTAGGAATAAAAAATGAATGGGTACGGTATCCCGTTTCCGGAGAACCGTATTTGCTGAAAATTGCATCGTGTGAAATTTTTGGACTTGTTTATTTGCGGCACAATATACGAAAATTTGCCCGAATGCTTTCTGGAAATTCTGAAAATATTGTCGTAAAAGTCTTTTCTTATTGTTTGTTTTTCGGTGTTATGCGTGTGTATAAGGTTGATTTTTAATGATTTTGAAGAATGACAGCCGTTTTGCGGCTGCAACTGTTTTGTTTGTCGGATATTGTCGTCGCAGAGATATTTCCGGTCCGGTGAAAAAGAAGTGTATTTGTTATATATTGACCATTTGGGGCGTAAGCTGTTGAATGATAATTGATAATGTCCGTCCCGGCGGCGGTTCCCGCGATTTTCCGTCCGCGACGTCCCGATATTGACCGCTTTTTGTTACTTTTGCAAAAAGAAAAAAATGAAACTCGTCGAACTGTTAGCTCCTGCCAAAGATTACGCTGCGGCCGCGGCCGCCGTGGACTACGGCGCCGATGCGATCTATATCGGCGGCGCGCGGTTCGGCGCGCGGCAGGCCGCGGGGAACTCCGCGGAGGAGATCGCCCGGGTCGTGGAGTATGCCCACCGCTTCGGAGTGCGGGTCCACGCCACGCTCAACACGCTCGTGTGGGACGACGAACTGGAGGCCGCCGAACGGCAGGCCCGCAGCCTGATCGACGCGGGCGTCGATGCGCTGATCGTGCAGGACATGGCTCTGCGGCGGATGGACCTTCCGGTGGAGCTGCACGCCTCGACGCAGGTTTCGAACCGCACGCCCGAGGGGGCGCGGTTCTTGGGCGAGGCGGGGTTTGCGCGGGTGATTCTCGAACGCAACCTCACGCTGGAGGAGATCCGGGCCATCTGCGCCGCCACTGCGGCCGAGGTCGAATGCTTCGTCCACGGGGCGGTCTGCGTGGGGTACAGCGGCCGCTGTTTCCTCTCGCGGTCGATGTCCGCGCGCAGCGGCAATCGCGGGGCGTGCAGCCAGCCCTGCCGCCTGACGTGGGACCTCACCGACGGAAAGGGCCGGACCTGGATTGCCGGGAAGCATCTGCTGTCGGTACGCGACATGAATCTTTCGCAACGCATTGGCGATCTGTTGGATGCGGGCGTCACTTCATTCAAGATAGAAGGTCGGCTCAAGGATCTCGCTTATATCCGGAACGTTGTGGCCCACTACCGCCGGGCGGTGGACGAGGCGCTGGCCCTGCGGCCGGGGCTGGTGCGGTCGTCCGTCGGCGAGAGCGTCCCGGATTTCACGCCCGATCCGTCGAAGAGTTTTACACGCGGGGAGTCCGACTATTTTCTGGACGGAAAGCGCGCCGGAGTGGCGTCGTTCGACACCCCGAAGGCGGTCGGCGAACGGGTGGGCCGCGTGGCGGGCGTTTCGGGCGGCACGTTCACGCTCGACGGTGCGCACGATCTTGCGCCGGGCGACGGCATCTGTTTCCTGACGCCGCGCGGCGTGACCGGGACCAACGTCAACGCCGTGGAGGGTCGCCGCATCACGCCCAATCGCATGGAGGGGATCACGCCCGGGGCGGAGGTCCGCCGCAATTTCGACCGCCGTTTCACGCTGGCCGTGGAGCGCAGCCGCACGCGGCGGGTGATTCCGGCGAAGGCCGCGGCGGAGGCGACGGCCGAAGGGCTGAAACTCACTTATACGGATTGCGAGGGCGTTGCGGCCTCGGTCGTGCGGGCCGTGCGGCTCGACCCGGCGAAGAATCCCGACGCCAATGCCGCCGCACTGCGTGCGCAGGCGATGAAGTCGGGCGACACGATCTTCGCGGTCCGCGAAGCCGAAGTGCGGGGCGCGGAGTGGTTCGTGCCGGCGTCGCTGGCTGCGGAACTGCGCCGCGAAGCGTTGGCGGCACTTGCCGGAGCGCGCCGCGAACGGCGGCCGGAACACCGCATTCTGCCCGAGAATCCCGCCGCGAAATACCCGTCGGAACGGCTTGCGGCCGAGGAGAACGTCACCAACCGGCTGGCCGAGGCGTTCTACCGCGACCACGGGGTGCGGCAGATCGAACGGGGGCTGGACCTCGCGTCGACGACCGCCGGGCATGTGGTCTTGCGTTCGGCCTACTGTATCCGCCGCGAGATCGGCGAATGCCTTCGGGAGCATCCGCGGCTGCGCGGCGACCTGTTTCTGGAACACGGCGCCTACCGTTACCGGCTGGCGTTCGACTGCGAGGCCTGCGAAATGTCGCTGGTCGATCCGCTTGAAAAGCGGGAGCCGGAAGGTGTGTAACTATTTATAAAATAATGTATGCAGGAACAGCTGACGCCCGATTTCGGGGATTATGAACTCCTCGACACGGGGGATTTCGAGAAACTGGAACGCTTCGGGCGTTATGTGACGCGCCGTCCCGAGCCGCAGGCCATCTGGAGGCGCTCGCTCGCCGAAGAGGAGTGGCGGCGCATGGCCGACGCTTCGTTTCGGCGCGATGCGCGCAGCGACGAGCGGGGCGAATGGCGTCTCGCGCCCGGAATGCCCGACCGCTGGGTGGTGGAGTATGCCTATAAGCGGATGCGGCTGCGCATGCGGCTGGGGCTTACGTCGTTCAAGCATGTGGGCATCTTCCCCGAGCAGGCCGCCAACTGGAATTTCATCTACGACAACTGCCGGGCTTTGGCCGGAGACGGACCTACTGATGGCGAGCGTGTTGCGGCTGTCGGTTCGGGCGTTGCGCGAGGTGGCGCCCCCAAGGTGCTGAACCTCTTCGCCTATACGGGCGGGGCGACGCTCGCGGCGCGGGCCGCCGGGGCCGAGGTGACGCACGTCGATTCGGTCAGGCAGGTGGTGACCTGGTCGCGCGAGAACATGGAGTTGAGCGGCCTGGAGGGCGTGCGGTGGATCGTCGAGGATGCGCTGAAATTCGTCCGGCGCGAAGTGCGCCGCGGGAGCCTTTACCGCGGGATCATCCTCGATCCCCCGGCTTACGGGCGCGGGGCCGGCGGCGAGCGGTGGATTCTGGAGGACAACATCGGCGAGATGCTGGAGTGCTGCGCGCAGCTGCTCGAACCCCGGGGGGCGTTTCTGGTGCTGAACCTCTACTCGATGGGCCTCTCGTCGACGCTGGCACGCACGGCTGTGAGGCAGGCGTTCGGCGCGCCGCGCGAGGAGCAGTGGGGCGAGCTGTGTTTCACCGACCGGGCCGGCAAGCAGCTGCCGTTGGGAACCTATTACCGGTTTACGCGGTAGGGTTTGCGGGGGGGCGCGGGGGATGCGCTGTGTTTTTGGCAGCCGTCCTCAAGTCGGAATCCCGTGTCGCGTTCCGCGGCGCAGGCGTAAGACGCCGGTTCTATGAATACGAGCGCAGAACGGCAGTTGCAGACTGCGAAATTGCAGCGGCCGAAAAGGGCATAAGAAATCGGTTTCAACTTGCCGGGGCAAGTTGGCAGGGCGCAGCTCCGCCCTGCGGAGGCCCGCCGGTTTTAGGAGCTCCCGGAGGCTTCGTTCCTTTTTCCTTTCGGTTCTGCGCCCGTGAGTTTAGACGGATTCTATCAACCTTAAAACACGTGATATGAGTATTCTTGCAGTGATATTCGGAATTTTGAGCGGCTGTTTCCTCGCCGTGCTGGTGGGCATCATCGGCAGCCACCGCCGTATCGGCTTCGGCTGGGCGTTTCTGATAAGCCTGATCTTCACGCCGCTCGTCGGGCTGATCGTCGCCCTGCTGACCGATCCGCTGCCCGGCGGAGGGCAGCGATGGGGTTGTGTCGGAACCGTCGTCGCCATTCTGGGGCTGTTGTTCTTCGCCGCGTTCCTGCTGCTGGCGCTGACGGGCGGGGCCATGCTGCTGGCTCTGTGAAACCCGGAACGGAGATGTCCATACCCCTGCATCAGACCGCCCGGCGCTTCGATTCCGGGATATTCCTTAAAGAAGGCTCTTCCACTTCGGAGGAAGAACCGGTCGGGTATGCCCACCGGGATGACTACGGCGATTGAGCACTCCTCGTCAGCGTGATCTTTACACCGCCGGTAGGACTGATCGCGGTGCTTTTGACCGATCCGCGGACACTTGATCTACTGGTAGCGTTTTTCCAGCTCGGCAATCATTGTTTCGAGCTTTTCTTCATTCGTCTCGAAGTAGCGTGAGTCGAAAGCCCTCGGAATCATACCGAGCCAGTTCCGCACCTTTTTGCTGGCGAGCATTTTGCCGAATACCTTGTCGATATTCGTATCCGCAGACCACAAGGTTTCCCCCATCTGTTCGGGCAGGATGGCTTTCATGCGCTGGTCGTAGTAGATATTCATCGAGTTGTCGAATGCCCCGAGTTCGTTGTAGCAGCGCAGAAGGTCGATGACGATCTGTTTGTCGGCGATGTCGGACGCGATGCCCGTCGTCTTGAACATCTCCAGCGCGTCGGTTAGGAAGCGGTAGGGTTTTCCCATGCTGCCGGTGATCCGCCGGGTATAGTAAGCTACCGTGTCGGCGGGAAGACCGTCGAGCGAGAAATCATGCTCCTTCAGGCGGTATGCGACCCGTTTCTCGTCGTTGTACATCCATTTGTAATCCTGTATAACTTGCAGGTTGTCGCGTAGTTCGAGCGCAACGAGCTGCATGGCCTGCCGCACCTCCCTCTGTTTTGCCGAGTCGGCGATTTTGGCCGTCAGCCACAGCGTCAGCAGCACGCCGCCCGTAACGATCGAGAATTGGCGGACATAGTCGCCGATATTCCACTTTTTAAACCGGTTTTTTAAGGATTTCTTCATGGTGTGTCGGATTAGAATACGTAATAAATCAAGATTCCCGCCCCGGCCGAGAGGACGATCAGCAGGATGGGGTTGACCTTGCGCCACGAACCCACGAAAACACCGCCGAAGAGCGCCCAGCTCCAGGCGTCGATGAAGTTCCGGTCGTCGGGGTTGTCGCCGTGGGGGAAAATCAGCAGCAGAGCCGCGGCGGCGATCATGCCGATCACCACGGGCCGCATGCCCCGCATGGCCCCTTCGACCAGCCGGTTCCCTTTGAGTTTCATAAAAAAACGCGCCACGAGGATCATCAGCGTCAGCGACGGCATGCAGACGGCGAAAGTGGCGATTGCCGAACCCAGGATGCCGCACCAGGTGTGTCCGGTCTGGACGCCGACGCTGTAACCCACGTAGGTCGCCGAGTTGATGGCGATGGGACCGGGCGTGATCTGCGACACGGCGACGATGTCGGCGAATTCGGCGGCGGTCATCCACTGGTGCTGCACGACCACTTCGTTCTGGATCAGCGACAGCATGGCGTAGCCGCCGCCGAATCCGAAGAATCCGATCTTGAGGTAGGATATGAAGAGTTGCCAGAGGATCATAGCTGCGCTAATTAAGAATTGAGAATTAAAAATTAAAAGTTGGGAGTCGGCATGTCCCGCAGGCGGTCTCTGCCCTCGCTCAACCGCAAAACTCACCTTTCACCTTTCACCTTTTTTGCCATTGTCAACTCCCAGGCGATGCCCAGCGCGGCGGCCGCGGCGAGTATCCAGATCGGCGACCAGTCGAGCCACCAGATGGCCAGGGCCGAGGCGGCGATGACGACCAGCATCGTCCAGTGCATGCCGCGGGAGAGCGTGAGCACCGGGCCGATGATCAGCGCCACGACCGCCGGGCGCATGCCCTTGAAGGCCGCGTCGACGACGGGGTTCTGGCGGATGCCGGCGAAGAAGATGGCGATTGCAAGGATGATGACGAACGACGGCGTCACCGTGCCCAGCAGGGCCGCCGCCGCGCCGCGCAGTCCGCGGACCTTGTAGCCTACGAATACCGCGGTGTTGACGGCGATCGGGCCGGGGACCGACTGCGCGAGGGTCAGCAGGTCCAAAAACTCCTTCTGCTCGATCCACTTGCGTTTGGTGATCAGCTCGCGTTCGATCAGAGGCAGCATGGCGTAACCGCCTCCGAAGGTGAACATCCCGATTTTCAGGAACGAGACGAATATGGTTGTCAGCCGTTGCATCGTCACTGGCGGGTTTTGCGGCCCAGCAGGTTCATCATCCCGTCGATGTAGGTCATCGGGTGGGTCGGTGCGCCGGGCAGCCAGAGGTCCGGGGTGTGGGTGTCGAAGAACGTGCGGTCGACGGCGCGGCTGTCGGCGAAAAGTCCGCCCGAGCAGGCCTCCGAACCGCAGGCGACGAGGATTTTGGGTTCTGCGACGGCGTCGTAGCAGATTTCCAGCGCCTCGGCCATGTTGGCCGTGACGGGGCCGGAGACTACCACGCCGT
>OCPX01000827.1_pt1 | contig 27316 bp, 20 predicted proteins | sample 1538771 | NCBI WGS metagenome assembly OCPX01 (sample SAMN04571725, study PRJEB22368) | human gut metagenome | biome: human gut; material: stool | host: Homo sapiens | place: Luxembourg | collected 2012-11-01 | reverse complement strand
GGGCGGCGCCGACATTGGCAGCAGCCACGGTGGTGCGGCGCGACGGGTGGAGCCAGTCGAAGCCAGGGGCCTCGGCAGCGGGGATGAGGCGGTGGCCGGCGCGGGCGGTGAAGTGGTCGACCAGCTCTCGGGCCACGGGTATCTCAGCCTCGGGCTCCTCGGAGAGCGACACGCGGATGGTGTCGCCGATGCCGTCGGCAAGGAGGGCTCCGATGCCCACGGCACTCTTGATGCGGCCGTCCTCGCCCTCACCCGCCTCGGTCACTCCGAGGTGGAGAGGGTAGTGCATGTCTTCGCGGTCGAGCTGTGCCACGAGCAGTCGCACAGACTGGACCATCACCACGGTGTTGGACGCCTTGATGGAGATGACCACGTCGTCGAAGTGCTCCCTCTTGCAGATGCGCAGGAACTCCATACAACTCTCGACGATACCCTCGGGCGTGTCGCCGTAGCGGTTGCGGATGCGGTCGCTCAACGAACCGTGGTTGACGCCGATGCGTATGGCGGTGTGGTGCTCCCGGCAGATGTTGAGGAAGGGCACGAAGCGGTCTTCTATCTTCTGCAGCTCCTGGGCGTACTCCTCGTCGGTGTACTCCTGATGCACAAACTTGCGGGCGGGGTCGACGTAGTTGCCCGGGTTGATGCGCACCTTCTCGGCATAGAGCGCGGCGACGTCGGCTACATGCGGGTTGAAGTGGATGTCGGCCACGAGCGGCGTCTTGTAGCCGTCGGCGCGTATGCCGGCATTGATGTTCTTGAGGTTCTCGGCTTCGCGCGAGCCTTGTGTGGTAAGACGCACCAGCTCTCCGCCTGCCTCGATGATGCGCTCGGCCTGAGCTATGCTGGAAGCGGTGTCATTGGTGTTGGTGGTGGTCATCGACTGGATGCGGATAGGGTTGTCGCCTCCCATGTCGATGGAACCTATGTGTACCACTGACGACTGGCGTCGGCGGTAGTTGAACAAATCAGTTGCACTTGTACTCATAGTCCTTGATTTCTGCCAGTTCCTTATTGGCCTTCTCTATCTTGGCGCCGAGTCCGGCTTTCCAGTCGGCCACGACCTGTGCCACGCGCTCGTCGCTGAGAGCAATCATCTCGGCGGCAAGTATGGCAGCGTTCTGTGCGGCATTGACTCCTACTGTGGCCACGGGTATGCCTGGGGGCATCTGGATAATGCTCAGCATGGCATCGAGTCCGTCGAGCATGCCCTTGATGGGTACTCCGATGACGGGCAGAGTGGTCGAGGCGGCAATCACTCCGGGCAGGGCTGCCGCCATGCCTGCTGCAGCGATGATGACGCGTATGCCCCGCTCCTTGGCTCCGCGTGCGAATGTCTCTACGGCGTCGGGGGTGCGATGTGCCGAGAGCGCGTTGACCTCAAAGGGAATCTCATGGTCGTTGAGCCACTTGCAGGCTTTCTCCATTACGGGCAGGTCGCTGGTGCTGCCCATGATAATGCTAATGATTGGTTTCATAATATATATGTTTATGATATGCAGTTCAGATGATAACAATAAAGCCGATTAACAGTCCGATGCCATAGCCGGCAAGCACCTGCCCGAGGGTGTGCTGGTGGAGGATGATGCGGCTGGAGCCCACCATGCCCGAGACGAGCAGGGTGAAGCAGAGCCACCACACGGGGTTGAAGGCAAAGAGCATCGAGAACGCCATGAGCGCTCCCGTGACGCCACCGATGGCGGCGGTATGGGTGGAAATCTTCCACCACACGTTGACGATGGCGCACACTATCTGGATGAGCAGTGCCGCCATGAGGATGCGCGCCATAAAGCTGGGGATGCGCAGCCGCGTCATGAGGTAATAGCAGGCGAAGTAGCAGAAGATGGAAACGGCGTAGGGCACCATGCGGCGCTCCTTGACGCCTATCTGCAGCGGCGTCCAGCCCTGATAACGGTGGTAGAGGTGGATGAGCAGCGTAGGCACGAGGATGGTAAACAGATAGACCATGCCCAGTACCAGCAGTTTGTATGCCCAGGGGAGTAGCCCGAGATAACTGAAAACAAACAGGGCTACCAGTCCCACGATGGGAAGGTAGAAAGGAGTGAAGATGGCGCTCATCACGCGCGCCGCAATGATTATCTTTTTCGTGTTCATCGTCTAAGTCGTGCTACGGGAATGCCCAGTCGGTCTCTGTATTTGGCTATGGTGCGCCGCGCCACGGGAAATCCCAGTTCCTTCATCTTCTCTGCCAGTGTGTCGTCGCTCAACGGGGCGCGCTTGTCTTCCTTGTCGATGAGTTCCTGGAGCGCCACGAGTAGCCGGCGGGTGGATGTCTTCTTGCCATTGCTGCCCACATAGCCGTCGGAGAAGAAGAACTTGAGCGGGTGGATGCCCCACTGGGTCTGCATGTACTTGGCGTTGGCCACGCGGGAGACGGTAGAGATATCGAGACCGGTGACGGTGGCGATATCCTTGAGTATCATGGGCCGCAGGTCGCTCTCGTCGCCGTCGAGGAAATACTGCCGCTGCCAGTCGATGATGGCCTGTGTGACCAGAGTGAGCGTCTGGCGCCGCTGCTCTACTGCGCGGATAAATCTGCGTGCCTTGTCTATCTTCTCTTTGGCAAAGAGAATGGCCTCTTTGGCGTTGCGGTTGAGTCCGTCCTTGTTGCGCTTGTAGGTGTCGACCATGTCGAGAAACTCTCGGCTCACGCAGAGCTGTGGGATGTCGCCGTCGTTGAAGGTGAAGCTGATGTGTCCGTCGTCAGAGGTTTCGACGATGATGTCGGGGGTTATCTGCTGCCACTTGCCGTTGGCAGTGCCGTCGTAGGCCACGCCGGGCTTGGGGTTGAGCTTGGACAACTGGGCGCGTAGGGCTTCGGCCTGGACGTCGCTGAGCTGCAGACTCTGCTGTATCTTGTCCCACTGGTTGTGGGTGAAGGCTCTGTAGTACTGTGTGATGACGCGCCGCATGAGCTGCTTGGTCTGCGACTCTTCGCGGCGGTTGATCTGGATGAGCAGACACTCCTGCAGCGAGCGTGCGCCTACGCCAGCAGGGTCGAAAGTCTGCAGAATGGCGAGCATACGTTCAATCTCGCTCTCGGCAACGTCGATGTTGTTGTAGATGGCGAGCTCGTCGCAGATGGTGCTGATATCCTTGTGGAGGAGGCCGTCGGACTCGAGCGAGCCGATGAGGTATTCGAGTATGGCGCGCTCGGTGTCGGTGAGCTGTAGCTCCATCATCTGCTCCTTGAGCTGGTCGTAGAACGAGGGGATGTCGGCTTCGTACTGTGCAGGTTCGGCAGAGGCTGTGCCCTGGTGGTATCCGTCGGCGGGCGAGACCTCGTCGTCGTTGTCGCCCAGCTGCTCGAGGGCGCTGTCGAGGGCGTCTTTGCGCTCCTGGCGCTCATTCTGCTCGTCAAAGGTCTCTGCGGTGTCGTCGTTGTCGAGCTGGTTGTCGCTATGGGTCAGGTCGTCGGCGTCGTCAACACGCTCGAGGGCGGGGTTGTCGTTGAGCTCGGTGTTGACGTGCTCTGCCATTTCTGCGGCGGGCATCTCAAGCATTTTGACCAGCATCATCTGCTGCTGGGTGAGGCGCTGCTGCTGGATGAGGCGCTGCTGCTGTTCCTGTATTAAACGTTGCTCGTTCATAACCTGAAGTCTGACTTACTTGAAATAGTCCTTCACCTGTGCGGCAAAGGACGCAAGAGGGTTGGGGTCGTCGTTGCCGAAGCGGTTCCATATCGCCTTGCACGCCTCGTAGAGCGCGCCTTCGTTATCGGTAGTTCTATTAAGGTAGGGGTCAAATCCCTGGAATATATCCATCACCTGGCATACCTCGGCGGGGGTGATGCCGATGAGCTGTGCCAGCTCGACGATCTCGGGCGTCTCGGGCACCATGGTGATGGGCACCAGCCTGAAGTAGAGGTCGAGCACCAGCACCAGCGCGAGGGGAATAAGGGAGGTGCCGTCGATGGGCTTGAAGTCGTTCTCCCACGACATGCCGCTCACCTCGACGCCCTGATAGAACTCGCTGGCAAGCCCGAATCCATTCATGCCCCGCAGCAGGTTGACCTCCTTGCGCAACCGAGCGGGGTGGGTTGCGTACTTGTCCCAAAGCTGCTGGATGACCGGGGCGTCAATCTGGCGCAGGCGGAACATCTGGGTGCGCAGCACGCGTGGCTCGATATGCAGCTCGAGGGCCAACTGCACCAATCCACGTGAATATAGCGCCTTTACACCTACGGGCTTGCGCAGGTAGAGCTGCATCAGCAGCAACCAGTAGTCGTCCGACCAAGATACATTCTTTGCCATATACCTTATGATTATAAGTGCAAAGTTAGTGTAAACCGCAGAGAAATACAAAATAAAACCCGTTTATTTTCTCTCTTGTTGCGCTGTCGTCGTCATGATGGTTGGCGCGATGGGGATTGCCCCCAGGCGTGAAATCGAGAAGGACACGGCCCGTGGGGAAAAAAATGAAGCAGATTGTTTTGTATTCTCTGCGGTTTGTATTACCTTTGTAGCAAAGATATATAATATGTATAAGAAGACGATATTAGCTATGGCGCTGCTTGCTATGTCGGTGATCTCGACACAGGCACAGAAGCAACCGGTAGATTATGTCGATCCGTTTATCGGAACGACCAATTTCAGTGTGTGTAACCCTGGCGCCATCCGGCCTCACGGCTTGATGTCTGTGGTTCCGTTCAATGTGATGGGGTCCGACCTCAACGTCTACGACAAGGACGCCCGCTGGTGGTCTACGCCCTATGTGCATGAGAACAAGTACTTCACCGGCTTTGCCCATGTCACCCTGAGCGGTGTGGGCTGCCCCGAGATGGGTTCTCTGCTGCTGATGCCCACGCAGGGCAAGCTGGATGTAGACTACCGCCACTATGGCTCCGAGTACCGCAACGAGAAGGCTACGCCGGGCTACTACTCCAACGAGCTCACCAAGTATGGTATCAAGTGCGAGGTCACCGCTACCGACCGCTCTTCCATTGAGCGCTTTACCTTCAAGAAAGGCGAGGCCCACTTGCTCATGAACGTCGGCGACGGACTGACCAACGAGGTTGGAGGAAGTATACGCCGGGTTTCGGATACCGAGATAGAAGGCATGCGACTGTTGGGAACATTCTGCTACAACCCTCAAGCCGTGTTCCCCATGTACTTCGTGATGCGCGTGAACAAGGTGCCGCGCGAGGCAGGCTTCTGGAAGAAGCAGCCGCCTATGACCGGCGTCGAGGCACAGTGGGACCCAGACAACGGAAAGTACAAGATATACCGTAACTATAAGCGTGAGCTCGCCGGCAACGAGGTGGGCTACTATTTCAGCTACGACGCCGAAGAGGGCGAGCAGGTTGAGGTTCAGATAGGCGTCAGCTTCGTGTCTATTGCCAACGCCCGCGAAAATCTGGACCACGAGCAGCAAGGTTTCCAGTTTGACAAGGTTCGCGCCGAGGCACGCAAGCGCTGGGCTGAAACCCTCAACACCATTACCGTTGAGGGCGGAACCGAGGCACAGCGCCGCGTGTTCTATACCGCTCTCTACCACACCCAGATACATCCCAATATCCTCCAGGACGTCAACGGCGAATACCCTGAGATGGAGAACGGACGCATAGGACGTACCGACCGCACCCGCTACACGGTCTTCTCGCTCTGGGATACGTATCGCAACCTGCACCAGCTGGAGACTCTGCTCTATCCCGAGCGACAGACCGACATGGTGCGCTCGATGATAGACATGTATAAGGAGTGGGGATGGATGCCGAAGTGGGAGCTCTTCGGTCGGGAGACATGGACCATGGAAGGCGACCCGTCGATACCAGTCATTACCGATACCTGGCTCAAAGGTTTGCGCGACTTCGACATCGAGACAGCCTACAAGGCTTTCCGCGCCAGTGCCACGCTGCCCGGCAAGGACAACCGCATGCGTCCCGACATCGACGACTATATCGCCAAGGGCTACGTGCCTCTCGGCGCCTTTGCCCAGGACAACTCGGGAGACAACTCGGTGTCGCACGCCCTCGAATACTATATCGCCGACTATGCCTTGAGCAATCTGGCGACAGCCTTGGGCAAGAAGGACGATGCCGCCCTGTTCTACAAGCGTTCACTCGGCTATAAGCACTATTACGACAAGAAGTTTGGAACCCTGCGTCCACGCCTCGCCGACGGCTCTTGGCTCACCCCGTTTGACCCCAAGGACGGCGCCGACTTCTCCAACGCTCCCGGATTCCACGAGGGCTCGGCCTGGAACTACACCTTCTACGTGCCCCACGATGTGAAGGGACTGGCACGCCTCATGGGCGGCGAGAAGGCTTTTGTCAACAAACTGCAGCGGGTGTTTGACGAGAATCTCTATGACCCTGCCAACGAGCCCGATATCGCCTATCCCTACCTGTTCAGCTACTTCAAAGGCCAGGAGTGGCGCACGCAGAAAGAGGTGGCACGCCTGCTCGACAAGTATTACAAGGCCACGCCCGACGGTATTCCTGGCAACGAAGACTGCGGCACCATGTCGTCGTGGGCCATCTTCTCGATGATTGGTCTCTACCCCGACTGCCCCGGCCAGCCCTACTACACCCTCACTTCTCCCGTTTTCGACCGCGTGACGCTGCATCTCGACAAGCGTTACTATCCCCAGGGCGACATAGTTATCGAAGCCAACCGCGACCTTGACGGCCAGAAATTTATCAGCAGCATGTCGCTCGGTGGCAAGAAGCTCAGCCGTTACCGCATCTCTCATGACGAGCTGACCCGTGGCCGCCACCTGGTCTTCAACCTCAAATAAGAAACTTATCACGAAGTTTGTAGAAACCAGCACCTGCATCAGGGCGATTTCTACAGACTTTATCATTATTACACGTTATCTCTATACCATTATCATGAAACAGAAATCAGTGCTATTGGTGGCACTTCTCGCCACATTCTTGGTTTACGCCAAGGCCGACAACTTCTATGAGCCCTATCGCCAGACTGCGCTGCGCCTGCCTGCCGTTCCGCTCATTACCAATGACCCTTACTTCACCCTCTGGTCGCCCTACGACCACCTCAACGACGGTAACATCACCCACTGGTCGCCCCGACAGAAGCCCCTCGAGGGTCTGTTGCGCGTAGACGGACAGGTATACCGCTTCATGGGAACCCCCGCCAAGAAACTGCTCGACGTGGTGGCGCCCAATGCCGAAGACGCCGAATGGGAGGGCCGCTACACCACCGACACTCCTGCCGACGGATGGCAGAAGCCCGGCTTCGACGACACCGCATGGAAGCAGGGCAAGGCCGCCTTTGGCACCAAGGAAAACCTCACCATGCGCACGCTCTGGACCGGCGACGGCAGCAATATCTACATACGCCGCACCGTCACGCTCACTGCCGACCAGCTCGCCCGCGACCTCTATGTCATCTGGTCGCACGACGACGATGGCACCCTCTTCATCAACGGCACCCAGGTGCGCAGCGAGAAGGGCTATAGAGACGGCGCCCGCATCGCGCTCACTGCCGACATGAAGCGGCTGCTGCACGAGGGCGAAAACCTCATTGCCATGCACGGACACAATGGCACCAAGGGCGCACTGGCCGACTTCGGCCTCTACTGCGACGCTGCCCCCGTGCTCAAGGAGATACGCCAGGCACGCCAGACCTCTGTCAGCGTGCTCGCCACCAGCACCTACTACACCTTCGAGTGCGGCCCCGTCAAGCTCGACGTGGTCTTCACCTCGCCCATGCTCTACGACGACCTCGAGCTGCTTTCCACCCCAGTGGGCTACATCTCCTACCGCGTGGCAGCCACTGACGGCAAGACCCACGATGTGCAGTTCTTCATGGGCGCCGACCCCATGGTGGCCAAGTTCAAGAAGCCCCAGCCCACGCGGTCTACCTTTGAGACCCACAATGGCGTGAACTATGTCAAGACAGGCACCATAAACCAAGCCATCCTTGCCACCAAGGGCGATGGAGTGTGCATTGACTGGGGCTACTTCTACATGCCCGCCGTCAACGGTACCGTGAGCCTGGGCGAGAGCACCGCCATGATGACCGCCTTCATACGCAAGGGCGCCCTGCTCGCGACCCAGACCGAGATGATAAGCCGCAAGAGCTACGATGTGCCCACCCTCGCCTATATGCGCAACTTGGGTCAGGTCTCTACTGCCGAGAGCTACATGATGATAGGCTACGACGAGATTTTCGACATCGAGTATATGTTCCACCGTTACAAGGGCTACTGGGCACGTGACGGCCGCACCACCATCTTTGACGCCTTCGACCGTTATCATAGAGACTATCAGAATATCATGGAGCGCAGCCGCCTGCTCGACAAGCGCATCTACGACGACGCCCTCGCCGCAGGCAACGTGCACTACGCCGAGCTGCTCTCTGCCTCCTACCGCCATGTCATGGCAGCCCACAAGCTCTTTGAAGACAACGACGGCAACCTGCTCTTCTTCTCCAAGGAGAACGCGTCCAACGGCTGTGTCAACACCGTCGACCTCACCTATCCCTCTGCCCCCCTCTTCCTGATATACAATCCCGACCTGCTCAAGGCTATGATGACCAGCATCTTCGAGTATAGCCGCAGCGGCCGGTGGGACAAGCCCTTTGCCGCCCACGACCTGGGCACCTATCCCATAGCCAACGGCCAGGTATACGGAGCCGACATGCCGCTCGAGGAGGCTGGCAATATGCTCACCCTCGCCGCCGAAATCTCGCGCATCGAGGGCAACACAGCCTACGCCGACCGCTACTGGGACATCATCACCACCTGGGCCGACTATCTGGTAGAACACGGACTCGACCCCGCCAACCAGCTCTGCACCGACGACTTCGCCGGACACTGGGCACACAACGCCAATCTGGCGCTCAAGGCCATCATGGGTGTGGCTGGTTATGCTAAGATGGCAGAGATACGCGGCAATGCCGATGTGGCCAAGCGCTACATGGACAAGGCCCGCGAGATGGGCAAGCAGTGGGAGCAGATGGCGCGCGAGGGCGACCACTACCGGCTCGCCTATGACCGCGAAGGCACCTGGAGCCAGAAGTACAACATCGTGTGGGACAAGATGTGGGGCACCCATATCTTCTCAGACAAGGTGATGGACCGCGAGTTCAAGTATTATCTCACCAAGCAGAACAAGTATGGCTTGCCGCTCGACTGTCGTAAGGACTACACCAAGAGCGACTGGATCATGTGGCTCGCGGGTATGGCCCCCAACGCCAAGACCTTCGAGGCACTCATGGAGCCTGTCTACACCTATGTCAACGAGACGCCCACACGCGTGCCCATCAGTGACTGGCACAACACCAAGACGGGACGCCAGCAGGGATTTAAGGCCCGCTCGGTTATCGGTGGCTACTGGATGAAAGTGTTGATGGACAACAACAAGAAGAAATGAAATACACATTCCTATCATTGACCCTATTGGTGGTTTCGGCGATGTCCGGAGCCACCAATGCCGTTGCTGCCCCCGCCAAGGGCAAGCCCGCTGTGGCGGTGACAGCCACCCGCGTCGAGGGGCTCGACCACGCCGAGGGCATAGACTGCCCCCGACCACGCTTCAGCTGGCAGCTTGATGCCTCTGTGCCCAACGTCAAGCAGACGGCTTACCGCATACGCGTGGCATCGTCGCCCCAGCTGCTGCGCAAGGGCAAAGCCGACCTCTGGGACTCTGGCCGTCAGCCGTCTGACCGCCAGCTCTACATCGACTATGCAGGACAGCCGCTCGCCAGCGGCACCCGCTACTACTACCAGATAGAGAGCCAGACCACAGCCGGCAGCGCCGTGAGCCGCGTGGGCAACTGGCTCACTGGCCTGATGGACCGCACCGAGTGGCGTGCCCAGTGGATAGGTGGCAGCTTCGACTCCGACATTGAGGCGCCCAAGGACCGACGCACCCGCATCAACGCCCGCTATCTGCGCCGCGACTTCAGCATCGCGGGGCGTGTAAGGAGCGCCGTGCTCTACATCAGCGGACTGGGACTCTACGAAGCCTACATCAACGGACACCGCATAGGCACGCAGGTGCTTGCCCCCGGACCCACCAACTACGACCGCGAGGTGATGTACAATACCTTTGATGTGACCCGCGAGGTCAGGCGCGGAGCCAACGCCATAGGCGTGGTGCTGGGCAACGGCCGCTTCATGGCCATGCGCAACCCCGGCATGCGCGGATTTGGACTGCCACGGCTCCTGGCCCAGCTCGTAGTGACCACCACCGACGGCCGCCAGACGGTGATCGCCACCGACACCTCGTGGCGCATGATGGCCGACGGCCCCATACAGACCAACAACGAGTTTGACGGCGAGCGCTACGACGCCACCCGCGAGATGCCGGGCTGGAGCCTCGCCGGATATGACGACAGCCGCTGGCGGCAAGCCGAGCGCGTCAAGACTCCGGCGCCCGTGGTGCGCGCACAGATCAACCCCAACATCGAGGTGATGGACAGCGTGGCGCCACGCTCCATCTACCGTACTGCCGACGGCCGATATATCATGGACATGGGGCAGAATATGGTGGGATGGCTGCGCATCAGACTGCGCGGCGACGAGGGCGACACGCTGCGGCTGCGCTTTGCCGAGCGCATGAAGGACCGCGACTCGCTCTTCATGCTCAATCTGCGCACGGCGCTCGTCACCGACACCTACGTGAGCGCCCACAAGGCTGCTACCTGGGAGCCGAGGTTTACCCTCCACGGCTTCAGGTTTGTCGAGCTGAGCGGCTTCAAGCGCCAGCCATCGCTTGCCGACATCCAGGGGCGGGTGGTCTACGACCGCATGGCCACCACCGGCACCTTCGACACCTCTGACCCCACCATCAACGCCGTCTACCACTGCGCCGTCTGGGGCATTCGCGGCAACTACCGTGGCATACCCACCGATTGTCCGCAGCGTGACGAGCGGCTGGGATGGCTCGGCGACCACGCCACAGGGTCTTATGGCGCCAGTTATATCTACGACGCCCACCAGCTCTACGCCAAATGGGTGCGCGACATCACGCTTACGCAGCGTGCCGACAGTGTGGTGAGCGACATCGCACCGCGCTACTGGAGCGTATACAGTGACAATGTGACCTGGCCCATGGCGTGGTACACCGTGGCAGCGATGCTCGACGAGCAGTATGGTGACTCGCAGCCCATCCGCGAGGCCTATGAGCCGATGAAGATGTTCATGCTGCATCTCAAAAACCGCTACGATGACCACGGCATCATCACCCGCGATGTCTACGGAGACTGGTGTCTGCCGCCCGAAAGCCCCGAACTCATACACTCCAAGGACTCTACACGCATCACGCGTGGTCCCGTGCTCGCCACGGCAGCCTACTACCGGCTGTGCCGGCTCATGGAGCGCTTTGCCGGGATAGCGGGCAAGACCGCCGATGTGGCGCTGTGGCAGGAGATGGGCAGGGAGACGCGCGAGGCGTTCAACCGCCGCTTCTACCATGCCGACAAGGGCTGGTATGACAACAACACGGTGACCGCCAACATCCTGGCGCTGCGCTGGGGGCTGGTGCCCGAGGGCGAGGCCGATAGAGTGTTTGGCCAGGTGGTAGCCAAGATGACCGCCGCCGGCACTCCCCATATCTCTACCGGTGTGCTGGGCACGCAGGAGATCATGCGCGGACTCACCGACTATGGGCGTGGCGACATAGCCTATACCCTCGCCACCAACCGCACCTATCCCAGTTGGGGATTCATGACCGACCACGGCGCCACCACCATCTGGGAACTGTGGAACGGCGACACTGCCAACCCACGCATGAACTCGGGCAACCATATCATGCTCCTGGGCGACCTCGTCATCTGGTACTACCAGTATCTGGCGGGCATCGGTCAGACCAGCGACAGCCGCGGCTACAGTCACATACGCCTGCAGCCCCGCATCTCAGAGGGTCTCACTCATGTCAATGCCACCCACCGCTCGCCCTATGGTCTCATAGAGAGCCGCTGGCGTAGAGACGGCAATATGCTGCACTGGCAGTTTACCATCCCTGCCAATACTACTGCCGAAGTGTGCATCCCCCAGCGTGGAGGCACCTACGACACGCGCCACTATGGTTCGGGCACCTATGAGGTAAGCACCGCCATCAGGTAGGGCGATAGACCGTCAAAGGGGGCACAAGCTCAATAACCACAATTACCCCAAAATCGGTCATTAGGGCTTGCTTAGAGAAGATAACATTGATTGACAATATGATAATGAAATAGAATAATATGACGAAGAAGGAATCTCTTCAACTATTTGAAGAAAAGAAGGTGCGCACTGTATGGGACGATAAGGAGGAAAAATGGTATTTCTCCATTGTGGATGTATGCGGTGTGCTGACTGACAGCAAAGATGCCAATGCTTATTGGAGAAAGCTGAAGCAGAGGCTCAAAAAAGAAGGTAATGAAACCGTGACAAATTGTCACGGGTTAAAACTTCGTGCCTCAGACGGCAAATTGCGCATGACTGACGTTGCCGACACTGAGCAACTCTTCCGCATTATCCAGTCGATTCCTTCACCGAAGGCAGAGCCTTTCAAGGTATGGATGGCACAGGTGGCAAGCACTCGTTTGGAACAGATGCAGGATCCTGAAAAGAGCATAGACCAAGCCATTGTTGACTACAAACGTTTGGGATATTCCGATGCTTGGATAAACCAGCGTATTAAGTCTATAGAAATCAGAAAAGAACTCACCGATGAATGGGCACGCACTGGTGTACAGCAAGGCCTGCAATATGCTTCTCTTACCGACATCATTACCCAAGAGTGGAGCGGAATGACGACCAAACAGTACAAGAGTTTCAAAGGCTTGAAGTAGGAAAGCCTGCGCGACAATATGACCAACATGGAGATAGCTCTCAATATGCTTGCCGAGGCATCTGCCACGGAGTTGTCCAAACAGCGCAACCCTAATGGATTCCATCAGCAGAAGCAAGTTGCTAAGGATGGTGGCAGCGTGGCGAAAGCGGCAAGCACGCAGTTGGAGTCAAAGCTGGGACACGGAGTGATAACACAGGCTAAAGCCAGTGATTATCTGCAAAATATAGAAGATAACGATGAATAAGAATATTTTTGCTGTCCGCTAAAACTCTAAAGAGCACAAATACCTCGCCCGGAGTCCTCTGAAAATGGGATTTCGGGCTTGTTTCTTCAAAAAGTAAGCCCCACTCTAATCAAAACTTGGAGAATGTTATTGATTGAGTGTAAAAAGCGTTAGGTTATGACCACAAATAATCAACCTCTAATGACCGATTTCCTCTATAAATAGTATATTTTTATCCTACTGGTGTAAAAGGGGTTTTATATATGTTTGGGTTTATAGTGGGTTGTTGTCTTGCGCTGCTGCAGCGTTGCGCTTGCGTCTCAGCTCTTCGACCGAGTCGGTAAGGTTGACGATGCCTGTGGTGGGGTCGAGCCTCAGATTGTATTCCTCGTGGCTGCGCTTCCAGCGGTTGTGGGTCCAGAGATAGCACTCGGGCTGCCGGCGTATCGACGCCTCAAGCAGCTGGAAGTAGCGGTCGGTGAGCTGCCACTCGGTGGTCTGCTCGGGATGGTCGGTGATAGGCACGAAGTGAGCCTCGTAGTATCCGCGTCGTATGCGGCGCACGTCGATGTAGAAGACTGCCTGCCGGGTGCCTCGCATTATCTTCTCGGTGCCCGTGAGCACAGGCGTATCGTGGTGGAGGAAATCGAGCCAGTGGTGGATGTTGTTCCAGAAGGGTATCTGGTCGGATATATATCCCATGATGATAGGCTGGTGCTCGGCACGGTAGCGCGCGATGCGTCTCAGAGTCTCTGCCATAGGTATGCTCTCAGACCCGAAGCGCGAGCGCAGATGCAGGAAGAGGCGGTCGAACTCCTTATTCTCCAGTACATGGTATATCTGTGTGCACTGTGCTGCCTGTGTCACCCACAAGGGTAGTGAGGTAATCCACTCCCAGTTGCAGAAATGTCCGAGATAGATGCCCACGGACTGTCCGCGCTCGATGGCCTCGTTGACCTTGTCTGTTCCGGTGAAGCGCATGTGGCGCATCATCCATCGGCGGTTGACGGAGAGGAGCTTGATGGTCTCGACCAGATAGTCGCAGAACCATGAGTAGAAGCCCCGTTCTATGGCGCGGCGCTGTGTCTCGGACTTCTCGGGGAACGACTCTGCCAGATGCCTGCGCACGAGTCGCTTGCGGTAGCCCACAACGTGGTAGACGAGCAGATAGAAGAAATCTGACACGATGTAGAGTACCCGTAGCGGGAGCAGCGAGAGCAGGTAGAGCAGTCCGAAGATGAACTTGTATAAGATACGCATCATAGTGGTAGTCGTGGGGTTAAACCTGCTGCATGTCGTGCAGCTTTTTGTAATAGCCGTCTATCTGGAGCAGCTCGTCGTGGGTACCCCGCTCTACGATACGGCCCTCGTGGAGCACGCAGATTTCGTCGCTGCTCTTGATGGTAGAGAGTCGGTGGGCTACGGCGATGGTTGTGCGCGTCTTCATGAGTCGCTCCAGCGCCTCCTGAACCAGTCGCTCGCTCTCGGTGTCGAGCGCCGAGGTGGCCTCGTCGAGGATGAGTATGGGCGGGTTCTTGAGTATGGCGCGGGCTATGCTGACGCGCTGTCGCTGTCCGCCGCTGAGTCGTCCGCCGCGGTCGCCGATGTTGGTATCGAAGCCGTGCTCAGACTCGGTGATGAACTCATAGGCATTGGCTATGCGTGCGGCGCGCTCTACCTCTTCCTTGGTGGCGTTGCTCACGCCGAAGGTGATGTTGTTGTAGAACGAGTCGTTGAAGAGGATGGCCTCCTGGTTGACATTGCCGATGAGCTGTCGCAGGTCGTGTATGCCCAGGTCCTTGACATTGATGCCGTCGATGAGCACCTCGCCCTCCTGCACATCGTAGTAACGGGGGATGAGGTCGAGCAGGGTAGACTTGCCCGAGCCGCTCTGTCCCACGATTGCGATGGTCTTGCCCTTGGGTATGACGAGGTTGATGTCGCGCAGCACCCACTGCTGGTCGTAGCGGAAGGACACGTGGCGGAACTCAATCTGGTGCTCCAGCCCGCTGATGTGTACGGGGTCGCTCTTCTCGCGGATGTCGATTTCGGCATTGAGTATGCGGTCGATGCGCTCCATGCTGGCCAGACCCTTGGGGATATTGTAGCTGGCGCGCGAGAACTCCTTGAGCGGATTGATGATGGAGTAGAGGATGACGAGGTAGTAGATGAATGTGGGGCCCGTCATGACGTGGCTGCGCAGTACCATGATGCCGCCAAACCACAGCACGATGACTATCATGAGTGTGCCCAGGAACTCGCTCATGGGGTGGGCGGCCTGCTGGCGCACCTGCACGCGGGCGAGGTTGTCACGGTAGCTGGAGTTGGTGCGGTCGAAACGCTGGTTCATCTTCTCCTCGGCGCAGAAGGCCTTGATGATGCGCAGTCCGCCGAGGGTCTCCTCGACCTGGCTCATGGTGTCGCTCCATAGCGCCTGGACTTTGATGCTGCTGGCCTTGAGCTTGCGTCCCACCACGCCCATGAACCATCCGAAGAGGGGCACGAAGCAGAGGGTGAAGAGGGTGAGCTTCCACGAGATGAAGAGCAGGGCGCAGAAGTAGAAGAGTATAAGGATGGGGTTCTTGATGAGCATGTCTATCCATGCCATGATGCTGTTCTCAATCTCCTGCACGTCGCCGCTCATGCGGGCGATGATGTCGCCCTTGCGCTCTTCGCTGAAGAAGCCGAGCGACAGAGAGGTAATCTTCTTGTACAGCGAGTTGCGGATGTCGCGCACCACGCCTGTACGCATAGGGATGATGGCTGCCGAGGACAGGAAGTAGGCGGCCGTCTTGAGGAAGGTCATGAAGGTGAGAATCAGACCTATCAGCAGCAGAGTGGTCACGGGGTTGGTGATGCTGATCAGTTCGCGCACGTAGTAGTCGGCATTGTTGGACAGCACGTCCTTGATGTTGCCGCTGCCCCAATCCATGAGGTGGGTGGCTGTGGCATGTCCCTTGACGTCGAAGAGTATCTGCAGGATGGGGATGATGGCTGCAAACGAGAAGATGTTGAGTATGGCTGCCAGGATATTGAATATCACCGAGCCTACCAGATAACGCTTATAGGGCGGTACGAACCGTCTGATAATTTGTAAAAACTCTTTCATAATTACAAAGGTATGTCATTTATGAATATAAAACAACAAAAGGGGTAATGTTTTTTACGCCTCGGCGTGTATTTCTTCGCCGAAGAGTGTGGCGCTGGTGCTGCCGGTGATGCGCACGCGTATGGTTTCGCCCACGTGGTGGGTGCCCTTGTCCACAACTACCGCCTTGTTTTGCGGGGTGCGTCCCATGAGCTGTTCGCGGCTGCGCTTGCTCACGCTCTCGAGCAGCACGTCGAACTCGCGGCCCACATCCTTGCGGTTCTGCTCGGCGCTGACCTCGGTCTGGAGCTGTATGAGCTGGTTGAGTCGGGCAATTTTGACCTCCTCGGGCACATTGTCGGGCAGATGTTTGGAGGCGTAGGTGCCGGGTCGCTCGGAGTACTTGAACATGAAGGCGCTGTCGAAGCCCACCTCGCGCACGAGCGAGAGGGTGAGCTCATGATCTTCCTCGGTCTCGTCGTGGTAGCCCACAAAGAGGTCGGTGGATATGCCGCAGTCGGGTATGATGCGCCGTATGGCGGCTATGCGCTCCAGATAGTCCTCGCGGGTGTACTTGCGGTTCATCAGATGGAGTATTTTGTTGGAGCCGCTCTGTGCCGGGAAGTGTATGTGGTGGCAGAGATTGGGCTCCTCGGCGATGGCGTAGAGTATGTCGTCGGTCATATCCTCGGGGTTGGAGGTGGTAAAGCGCACGCGCATATCGGGCACCGAGCGCGCCACAAGCCGCAGCAGCTGGGCGAAGGATGTGGAGCCCTCCTCGCGCTTGCCGGCGGGCGAGAGTCCATAGGAATTGACATTCTGGCCAAGCAGCGTCACCTCGCGGAAGCCCCGGTCGCGCAGGTCGGCCACCTCGCGCAGGATGCTGTCGACATCGCGTGAGCGCTCGCGGCCTCGGGTGTAAGGCACGATGCAGTAGTGGCAGAAGTTGTTGCATCCGCGCATGATGCTGACAAATCCGCTGATGTGGGCAAGGCCTATACGCTGTGGGATTACATCCCGGTAGGTCTCGGTCTTGCTCAGGGCGATGTCGATGGCATTGTGGCCGGTCTCGCACTGCGCCATCATGTCGGGCAGATTGAGATAGCTGTCGGGTCCGCATACCAGATTGGCGTGGTGGCGGTCTATGAGTTCGTCTTTGACGCGCTCTGCCATACATCCCAGTACACCCAGGATGAGATTGCGGCCCTTCTTCTGCTCGGCATGGAGGGTTTCGAGCCGGTTGTATATCTTGTTCTCGGCGTTCTCGCGTATGCTACAGGTGTTGAGGAAAATGGCGTCGGCGTCGGCCTCATTGTCACACAGGTCGTAGCCCGCCATCTTCATGATGGAAGCCACCACCTCAGAGTCTGCCACGTTCATCTGGCATCCGTAGGTCTCTATATACAGTTGTTTCATTATCTTGAATATTCTATAGGTTTTCTATCTGTGTCTGCGTTCAATCATGCCGCGCGAAACGGCCATGAACAGGGCGAAGAAGAGGGCTCCCGTGGCCAGACCTGCCAGTGCGTCGATGGCGTAGTGGGCCTGGATGTAGACCGTGGCGAGGCAGAGGAACACGTAGAGCGGCTGCAGGCATATCAGGAGCTTGCGGCTGCGCACATGCCACAACAGGAGCATGCACACGGTGGATATGCCCACATGAGAGCTGGGGAAGGCTGCCGTGGGGCGTTCTCCGGCGGCTTTGGCGTCTTCGACCATCTGGTAGAAGATGCCGTCGGTATAGCCCGGAGTGGCGAGGCAGTCGGTGTGGGTGCTGAAGTAGTGGCCCAGGTTGGGGAACACGCCTTCGGCGATATGGCGCAGACCTACCGCCTTATAATAAAAGGTGGGGCCTACGACCGGCACCAGGTCGAAGATGACATAAAAGGCCATAAACGATGCCATGATGACGAATATGCAACGCTGGAACTCGGCATAGTGGCGGAGGAAATAGACCAGAGCCACGCAGGCTATCATGGGGTAATAGGCGGCGTAGCCCATGCTCATCAGCTCGGAGATGACGGGCGAGGAGAACTTCTCGGCAAACACCAGCGCGGGCTGGAAACCAAACAGCGCCTGCTCCCACTGGGCAAAGACGTGGTCGAGGTTGGGCAGCACGCGGTTGAGCTCATAGGTATCGGGATACCACCATGCCAGCAGCGCCATCTGTCCCACAACTCGGGCAAACATAGTGGCACGGCAGGGCACGATGCGATAGACTGTCCACAGGGCAGCCATCATCGCCACCACGCGCATGCGGCCCCAAATCATCGAGTCGGGGTTGGCGAGCTTGGTATAGGTAAACAGGATAAAGAGCAGGGTAAACACCAGATAGCCCAGCACCACCCACTCCATCGCCAGGAGTCCGCGGCGCGGCTGTTTCTCTATGCGGAAATAATCTAACAGTTTTTTCACTTCTTGTATGTATTATGATATGCAAGCCGATGGCTTCAGAGCCATCCCTCATTCTTATACCAGTCTATAGTTTCGGCCACGCCGCGGGCGAGGTCGTAGTGGGGGTGGTAGCCCAGTTCGTCCATAGTGGGCTCGATGTCACAACGCCAGTTGCGCTGGCGCAGGATGTTGAACTTGTCGTGGTTGAGGGCTGAGATGCGTCCGGTGGAACGCGCCACGAGTTCGCCTATGGATGTCACAATCCTCAGCACCCAAACCGGCGCAGTGATGCGTATCCACCAGGGGTTGCCCAATGCCTTACGGATAAGGTTGCTGAAATCGGACGAACGATAGACATTGCCGTCGCTGAGGAAGTATTTGCGACCGTTCATGCCGTGGTCGAGGGTGAGGAATATGGCTTGCACCACGTCTTTGACATAAACAAAGGTGATGTCCTGACGCTGGAAGCCTACGGCGAAGTCGATGTGGTTGCTGATGGATTTCGCCATCATGAAGTAGTCTTTCTCCCGAGGGCCATAGACGCCCGTGGGTCGGAGAATGACGTATGGAAAATTGTTGCCTACGGACTCGAGGAACTTTTCGGCCTTGAGCTTGCTCTTGCCGTAAGCAGTATTGGGGCGGGGGTAGTCGTGCTCGGTTATCTCCTGATAGGGCTGCTCTTCGCGTATGGCTCCCATCACGCTGAGCGAGCTGAGATAAACAAAGCGGTGGATGGGCATCTGCAGGTTGAGTATCGCCTTGACCAGCCGCTTGGTTCCCTCGGTGTTGACCTCGTAGAACGTGTCCTCGTTGAGGCACTTCGTGGCTCCGGCGGCATGGATGATATAGTCGAAGGAATGGGTGCTTAACGCCTCTTCCAATCGCTCTTGCGACGAGAAGTCCAGCTCGATAAAGTGGATACGTGGGTCGGCGAGATACTTACGCGAACTCGATGGGCGCACGGCTGCCCAGGTCTCCATGCCTTGGCGCAATGCCTCCTCAACGATAAAGCTGCCTATAAAGCCGCTCGCACCCGTTATAAGTATGTTCATTAATGGTGAATTATGTAATCAGTATGCAAAATTACATGAAAATAAGCGTATTACAAAATAATTGCACCATTTTGTTGGTTTTTGCCCCATTCGCCACCACATTTGGGGGCTTGCGCTCCCTGTCTTCCATGCCTGTGGGTGGCGTCTTGGCGGTGGTGGCGATAGTGGCTACTTCTTGATATGACGATGGGGAATGTCCCACTTCTGGCACTGCTCGCACCAGGCGCGCTCGGTATTGCCGGTATAGTTGGGCTCGTCAACGCGCACGTCCATCTTCTTTCCAGCCGGCTTGCGGGTATTTTTCCGCTGCTGCCCACTGCTCGACGGGCTGTTGCTTCGCATCTCCTGGGCGCGGCGGTTATTGTATTCAGCTTCCTGTCGCTGGTAGTTGGCGTCGTACTCGAACAAACCATGCTGGGCATTGTATCGGTTGATGTTGGCTTCATGTTGCCTGTATACCGACTCGGCAATGGGGCGGTCGTACAGTTGTTGCTGCCCTTTGAGCGGGATATAGATAATGTGGCTCCAGTCTTTGGCTATCTTTATGGTCGGTGCATCGATGTAGGTGCCTTGGGTGTAGTTGAGGAAGCCCGGCTGGAAGAAGCGGCCGCCCACTACAATGTAGTCGCTCTCGTACTTGACATTGTCAGGGCCGAAGTTGTGGGCATAGATGCCAAGGTTGTACGCGCGGAGCTGTATCCAGCAACCGCCGTTGGAGTGGCCTGTGATGTTGAGGCTCACCTCGCCAGCCTTGCCACCCGTCTTGCCATAGAAGTAGGTACTGTTAGACGAGGGCAGGGTACCGTAGGCAGGGTGGGGGATGTTGGCCGAGGCCTGCGAGGTGCTGCGCCGAGTCTGGGCCTGTGCGGTAGAGCGGCGGGAGGTCTGTGTGGAAGTAGAGCGACTGTTGGCCCGAGCCTGTGCCTGCTGACGCTGACGGGCGGCAGCCTCCTTGCGCTGCTGCTGTGCCAGCAGTCGGTCTTTCTGAGCTTGGTCGGCCCGGGCCATAGCCAGCAGGTTCTGCGTCTTGGCCGTCTTGGGCACCTCGGTGATAAAACACTTGTCTACACGGGCGATGAACTCATAGTAAGGAGCCGTTATCCGAGTCTTCCACAGCTTGTCGTTGTCGTTGGCACGTGCCAGATAGGGGCCCAGGTACTTGGCCATGTTCTTCTTCATGTGCTTGACCATGTGCGAGGGCCTCTTCTGCTCCGGGATGACCGTCTGCCCCATGGCATCGATTACCACGATGGTGCCCCGGTCGGTCTTGCAGGTGAAGAGAGCCGTCCGCTCAAGCTGCTCGGGCGTACACTGCGCGCCCTTGTACTTGGTTTGGGTGTAGATGTCATCATCCAGATACAGGTTGTCTATATCGGCGTATATGGGAGGTACTATGACCTCGCCAGCCAGGTTCATCAGACCGTAGTGGCGGTCCTTTACAAAGCGTATCAGCCCTATTATATTCTCGTTGTGACCGTCAGCGTTGTTGCGCAGAGGGTATGGCCATACGTCGTACATACGGTCGCCATACCGCCGGTCGCCGTCTACGGGGCCGTTGCCTATGCGCTTCATGTCGGCACCCAGTATGTCCCACTTGCCGTTGTCCTTGCGGCGGCAGAAGAGCAGTTCGCCATCCCAGTCAGAACCATAGTCCCATCTCTGTATCTCAGTATAAATGTCGCTGATGCGCTGGCCCCGGGCGTTGATGGCATAGCAGTTGGGGTAGTCTCTGACGATAACGTAGTAGGGCGTAATATAGGTAAAGGGATAAGGTCCGTTTCCCACAATGTTGAAGTTTGGGTCTATAATATAATAGTTGTTGCTCCCCTTGTATCGAGCATTGCCTAAATAGCAGCGAAAAGGGAAAAGGATGTGGTCGAAGTAAGGCTGGGCGACCCATTTGCCTGTGGCATCAACAACACCCTCCAGGCCATTGGGGCCTTTCTTGGTGGTGAGGGTAGGAAACTTCCATTTGTCGAACCGCGACTGTGCGCTGGAGACTACTGTCGACAGACCCAGGAGGGCAATGAGCAGGCTGCGTTGAATGGAGATTGTGGGCATAAGCTATATTTTATAGGGTTAGATATACTGCATCAGCACATCCCATACACAGATGATATGGCACACCGAACCGAGGAGCACGAAGAAGTGGAAGATGGTATGGTTGTACTGCCGCTTGTGCAGCGTATAGAAAAGCGCGCCGGTGATATAGGCCACTCCCTCGGCGATAAGCCATACCACTGCCGAGGTACTCACGGCGTCCATCAGCGGCTTGAAGGCTGCCAGCACCGACAAGCCCATCAGCACGAAGCACAGAGTTTCGAGGTTGCTGTGGGCCTTGAGCTTGCGAAACGCCATGACGGTGCCGGTGATGGCGCAGAGCCACACGAAGACAAACAATCCCCATCCCCAGTAGCCCTCATCGCGCAGAGCCACCAGGGTGATGGGCGAATAGGAGCCGGCTATGTGCCAGTAGATGGCGGCATGGTCCCATCGGCGCAGCCGCTCTTTCCATACAGACTTGGCGCTGAGGGCGTGGTAGACGGTGGATGCCGTATAGGAGCAGAGCATGCCAAAGAGGTAGAGTATCACGCCCGCCGTGGCCCAGCCGTTGTGGGCCTGGGCGCACCATACCAGAAAGATGGTGCCTATCACCACGCCGAGCATGATGCCGCCGGCGTGGCTCCACGAGTTCCAGAGTTCCTCTGTGTGCGTGTACTTTATCTTCATCTCCTATGGCGCATCTTGACCACGGGCTTGTCATTGCCGACAAGCGTGAAGTCGAGTTGTTTCTTTTCGAGATTGGTCTTGGCCACCTGGATGCGCACAGCGTCGCCCAGCTGGTACTTGTGGTGGCGACGACGGCCCACGAGGCAGAAGTTGCGCTCGTCAAACTCGTAGTAGTCGTCGTCCAGGTCGCGCATGGGTATCATGCCTTCACAGTGGTTCTCGTCTATCTCGGCATAGATGCCATAGGCTGTGATGCCGCTGATGTGGGCGTCGAACTGCTCGCCCAGGTGGTCGCCCATAAATTCCACCATCTTGTACTTGATGGAGTCGCGCTCGGCGTTCTGTGCCACCAGTTCCATGTCAGAGCAGTGCTCGCAGAGCTCCTCATAGTGCTTGGCGTTGGCCGAACGGCCGCCCTCAGCGTAGCGGGTGAGCAGGCGGTGGACCATGGTGTCGGGATAGCGGCGGATGGGACTGGTGAAGTGGGTGTAGTATTCGAACGCCAGACCGAAGTGGCCTATGTTCTTGGTGGTGTATTTGGCCTTCATCATGGCTCTCAGCGCCACCTTCTGTATCAGGTTCTGCTCGGGATGTCCCTCACATTCCTCCATGAGTCGGTTGATGCTCTTTGCCATGGCTTTCTTGGTTCCGTCGGTCTTTACTTTGTATCCGAACTTGGCTATAAACTCACGCAGCGTCTCCATCTTTTGTGGATCGGGGTTGTCGTGTACGCGGTAAGGCAGCGTTTTGGCCTTCCTGCCTTTCGCGGTCTTGCCCACGCTCTCAGCCACAGTTCTGTTGGCGAGCAGCATGAATTCCTCTATCAGCTTGTTGGCGTCCTTTGAGCGCTTGAAGTAGCAGCGTATGGGTTTGCCCTTTTCGTCGATGTCGAAGCGCAGTTCCTCTGAGTCAAACTTCACTGCACCGTTCTTGAACCGGGCAGCGCGCAGCCTCTTGGCCAGTCTGTCGAGAGTCACTATCTGTTCGGCGTTCTCGCCTCGGTATTTCCCGTCCTTGGGCTTGGGAGCCGGTTCGCCGGTGCCATCCACCACTCCGTTGTCTTCCAGTATCTTCTGCGCGTCTTCATAAGCGTATCTGCGGTTAGACCGGATGATGGTATGCACGATGCGGTAGTCTCTTACCATGGCGTCTTCGTCGAGGTTGAAGACCACGCTGTAGCAGAGCTTGTCTTCGTCGGGGCGCAGCGAGCAGACGAAGTTGCACAGCCGCTCGGGCAGCATGGGGATGGTGCGGTCTACCAGATAGATAGACGTGGCGCGACGCTCGGCCTCGCGGTCTATGATGTCGCCCTCGTGCACATAGTGAGACACGTCGGCGATATGCACGCCTACCTCCCAGAGTCCGTTGTCGAGGCGCTTGATAGACAGCGCGTCGTCAAAGTCCTTGGCGTCCTTGGGGTCTATGGTACAGGTCCAGGTGTTGCGGAAGTCCTCGCGCTCGGCCTCGTCCTGCTTCGTGATTTCGCCCGTGATCTTGTCGGCGGCGTCTTCCACAGCCTTGGGGTAGCGGTAGGGCAGTCCGTACTGGGCGAGGATGGTGTTCATCTCCACATCGTTGTCGCCACACTTGCCCAGGATGTCCACCACTTCGCCTATCATGTTGGTGTGCTCCTCGTCGGGCCAGCTCACAATCTTTACCACCGCCTTGTCGTCGGTCTGACCTTTCTTCAGCCTCTTCTTGGGGATGAGTATGTCGCGCGCCAGATTGTCGTTGGTCTTCAGGAAGGCGATGTCCTTGCCTACCACCAGCTTGCCCACGAAGGTGTCTTTCTTGCGCTCCAGTATCTCTATCACCTTGGCCTCCTTGATATGGTTCTGGCGACGCGCCATCACCGATACCCTCACCTTGTCGCCGTCGAGCGCGCCCATGGAGTTGCGCTCCGACACGAAGATGGGCTGCTCGCCGTCGGAGGGTACGAATGAGTTCTTGCCGTTAGACTTCCGTCTGAATACGCCTTCCTGTACCTGGCCTTTGGTGTTGAGCTGATACGAGTTGATGGACGTGCGCACGAGGAAGTCGTCCCACGCCATCTCTTCCATCGTGTCTACCGCCAGCATCTTGGCAGGATGGGTGTCCAGGTGTAGGGCTCTGAATATCTCTTTGAATGTATAGACTCGTTCCGGATTTGCGGAGAAGAAATTAACCAGCATCTCGGACAGCTGCCGTTTGGTGATGCGCTTCCCGCCTTTCTTTGCTTTTCCCATAATGGTAGTGTTTTAGAATTATATTGCAAATTAAGGGAAAAAAAATGATATAACGAAGAAAAAGTTGATAAATTTCGGTTACACCCTCGTCAGCCCCGCCGTTATGGCGACGACGATGCTGTCCTCCGCCATATATATTAATAAGGTGTAGGTCGTCTCCTTGCCCCTTGCCCTTGCCCCTACGGTGGCGCCCGGCCCCTCTGATGGCGTCGCCAGACCCCCGACGCGCGCCGAAATCAGGAAAATGCATATAATCGTCACTCCCTCAGTCAATTTCTTGGCAGAAAGCATCGCGCAATTCAAGTTTTTTATCTAACTTTGTCCCATACGAATATTTATAACCACTTTTACAGAGCACAACTAATTCATGAAAAAAAGAGGAATTACCACATTGTGGCTTCTGATGGTGGCGCTGGTCATGATGGCCAAGAGCTATACCGTCACATCGCCCAACGGGCAGCTTACCGCCCAGGTAGAGGTAGGCACAGTCATCAAGTACAGTCTCAAGGACGCCAGCCAGCAGCTCGTGCTGCCCTCGGCCATAGCCCTCAAGACCGACAGAGGCACATGGGGCGAGAACTCCCATCTGCGCCGTGCCGTGAAGACAACCCACCGCGGCCAGATAGCCGCCTTTGCCTACAAGCGCAACGAGGTGAGCGACTGCTACAACCAGTTGCGCCTCCAGTTCAAGGAGGGATTTGACCTCATCTTCCGCCTCTACGACGAGGGCATGGCCTACCGTTTCGCCTCGACCCTCAAGAGCGAGGTTACCATCAACGACGAGCAGGCGCAGATGCGTTTTGCCCGCGACTGGAAAGCGCAGATACCCTATGTGCGCGACAGTGGCGACCGCGAAGACCAGCTCCACAACTCGTTTGAGAACAACTATACCCACACCGCGCTGTCACAGCTCATGGACACCCGCCTCATCTTCACCCCGCTCATCGTCGAGGCCGACAAGGGCGTGCGGCTCTGCGTGGCAGAGAGCGATGTCGAGCACTATCCCGGGCTCTTCTGGCTGGGCAACGGCAAGACGCCCGAGCTCACCGGCGTGTGTGCCCCCTATCCCAGCGGCATCAAGATTGGAGGCTACCGACTGCTCGAGCAGCTGCCCACAGGTCGCGAGAACTATCTCGTCAAGGCCCATGCACAGCAGCAGTTCCCCTGGCGCATCATCTGCTATGCCACTGCCGACGAGCAGTTGCTCGACAACGACATGGTATACCGCCTCGCCTCACCCTCTCGCCTCGCCGACACCTCATGGATACGCCCCGGCAAGGTGGCTTGGGACTGGTGGAACGACTGGGGAGTATACAAGGTAGACTTCCGGGCCGGTATCAACACCGAAACCTATAAGTACTACATCGACTTTGCCCACCGCCACGGCATAGAGTACATCCTGCTGGACGAGGGATGGGCCAAGCGCCGCCGCAACGACCTCTTCGCCATCGTGCCGGGCATAGACATCAAGGCCATCGTAGACTATGGCAAGGCCAAGGGCGTCGGCGTGATCCTCTGGGCCGGCTACTATCCCTTCGACAAGGACATGGAGCGCGTGTGCAAGCACTACTCGGAGATGGGCGTCAAGGGCTTCAAGGTCGACTTCATCAACAGCGACGACGCGCGCATCGTAGACTTCCACTACCGTGCCGCCGAGATGACCGCCAAGTACCACCTGCTCATCGACTTCCACGGCACCTACAAGCCCACCGGACTCAACCGCACCTATCCCAATGTCATCAACTTTGAGGGCGTCAACGGACAGGAGCAGACCAAGTGGTGCACCATCAAGGAGTACAACCAGCCTCTCTACGATGTCACCGTACCCTTTGCCCGCATGCTCGCCGGACCTATGGACTACACCCAGGGAGCCATGATCAACGGCACCCAGACCACCTATGCCCCCAACAACTCACGGCCTATGAGCCAGGGCACCCGCACCCACCAGCTGGCGCAGTATGTGGTCTTCCTCTCGCCCCTCAATATGCTCTGCGACTCGCCCACCCACTACAACCAGGAAGAGGAGTGCACCCGATTTATCGTGTCGGTGCCCACTGTCTGGGACGAGACCATCCCACTCAAGAGCGAGATAGGTGAGTATGTGGCAGTGGCACGCCGCAAGGACGGCAAATGGTTTGTGGGTGCGCTCACCAACTGGACCGCGCGCGACCTCACCCTCGACCTCTCGCCGCTCAACATCGCCGGTCGCCAGGCCGACGCGTTCTACGACGGCATCAATGCCGACCGTTCGGCAGAAGACTACAAGCGCTGCCAGATTACCATCCCCGAGGACGGCAAGCTCAAGGTGCACCTCGCCCCCGGCGGTGGATTTGTCATGGCGGTAGAGTAGGAGAGCGCCACTATCTCCGCCACGGCGGAATGCCCCGATACAGAGCCTCGGGCGTAGCATACGGGTTTGCCCGATTGCCCCGAGGCCGATACTGATGGAAATACGGATATCGCTGATTTGCCTGATAGCATTTGCCAAGAATATCAGACAAATCAGCGATATCCGTATTCGTTTTGTAGGAGCAGATATAGATGCGGTGATTGGTTTGGGGTTGATGCTTGTGATGGATGTGAGGGCGGGTGATTGGTTTGTGGTTGATGCTTGTGATGGATGCGAGGTTTCCGATTGGTCTGAGAATGATGCTTGTGATGGATGTGGGGTTTCCGATTGGTTTGGGGTTGATAATTGTGATGGATGTGGGGTTGGGCGATTGGCCTGATTGTATGGGCATCATCCCCAAGGCATAGCAGGTCCATTCCAGCAGCAACTCTGTAGGAGTTGCGATTTCCCAGCCCAGGGTTGCGGGCGAAGCACGCTACCCTGGGTAT
>OCPX01000784.1_pt1 | contig 28281 bp, 26 predicted proteins | sample 1538771 | NCBI WGS metagenome assembly OCPX01 (sample SAMN04571725, study PRJEB22368) | human gut metagenome | biome: human gut; material: stool | host: Homo sapiens | place: Luxembourg | collected 2012-11-01 | reverse complement strand
TTGAGGACATGATGAGCCGCTTCAAGAGCCAGAGCGAAGAGAAGATGGCCGACCTGGACCACGAGACCAACAACCGCCGTGGCGGCGGTTATGCCCCGCGCTCCCGCCGCGGCCGCTGAACCCAATGAACTGATCGGGCCTGTCCCCAGCCGGGACGGGCCTGTTTTTGTGAACTGCGCCCCGGCGCAAGAAAGGAACGCTAAATGCCTGCAAAATTTGAACTGATCGCGCCCTGCTTCTTCGGCTGCGAGTCCACGGCCAACTTCGAGCTGCGTCGCATCGGCGCGGAGAACATCCGGGTCAGCGACGGCCGCCTGACCTTTGAGGGCGGTGCGGAGATGATCGCAGCCGCAAACCTCAACCTGCGCACCGTTGAGCGCGTCATGCTGCTGCTGAACACCTACCCGGCCTCCACCTTCGATGAGCTGTTCGATGGCGTGTACGCCATCCCCTGGGAGGAGCTGCTCCCCGCCGATGCGGCCTTCCCCGTCACCGGTTCGTCCCTGAACAGCCAGCTGACCAGTGTGCCCGCCTGCCAGAGCATCATCAAGAAGGCCGTGGTCAAGCGGCTGATGACCAAACACCACACCTCCGTTCTGCCGGAGACCGGCGCGGAGTATAAGATCCGCTTCATGCTGCGCAAGAACGTCTGCGAGATCATGCTGGACACCACCGGCGACGGCCTGCACAAGCGCGGCTACCGCCGCAACGCCATGGAGGCCCCCATCCGCGAGACGCTGGCGGCGACCATCGCCGACCTGGGCCGTGTCCGCCGCGACAGCCTTGTGGAAGACCCCTTCTGCGGCAGCGGCACCCTGCTCATCGAAGCGGCCCAGAAGGCCATGAACATCGCCCCCGGCCTGAAGCGCCGCTTTGCTGCCGAGCGGTACAGCTTCGTGCCCGCGTCCATCTGGGCGGAGCAGCGCCAGAAGGCTCTGGCCGAATCCAAGCTGGATGTCGGTTTTGAGGCCTTTGGCTACGACATCGACCCCGCCGCCGTGGCGCTGGCCAACGCCAACGCCAAGCTGGCCGGTGTGGAAAAGCGCTGCCACTTCGAGGTGGCCGATGTGGCGGCCTTTGAGGCCAGACCCGAAGCCATCGTCCTGACCAACCCCCCGTACGGCGAGCGGATGAGTACCATCGAGGGGGCCGCCCAGCTGGCCCGGACGCTGGGCCGCCAGATGGAAGCCCACCCCTGCGCGGGCGTCTACGCCATCACCGCCGACATGGAGTTCGAGAGCCACTACGGCAAACGGGCCAACAAGCGCCGCAAGATGTACAACGGCATGATCCCCTGCCAGCTGTATATGTACTACGAGGCCCCGAAGTTTGAACACAAGGCAAAGCCCATGCCCAAACAGGGCTTTGACGGCAAGCGTTCCACCGGCCGTTTCGAGAAAAAATAAGCAAAAGTAATACTTTTTAGCCGCACCGAACGGGAAAGTTTGGTGCGGCTGTTGCTTTTCCGGGGCTGACAAGGTGCGAATCTTTTACATTTCGTCAGTTGCATCCAAGACCGAAAAAAGGTATACTTGTACTATTATAAGAACATGCAGCGCGAGGCTGCTGGAAAGGGAGGACTGCAATGGAAGGGCGCATGAGACCCTATCTTCCGGAGCTTACCATCCGCGATTATAACACATATCTGTGGTATCTGCGGGGGGTGCGCTGGCAGATGAGCCGCAGCTACGGGTTCTACTCCTGTCGGCTGCTGCAACACAACGGTGTGCTGTTCGCGCTTTTGGCGGACAGTCTGGCCGGCCGGTCGGCCACCTGCGTCAACCAGCGCCTGCCCGGTACGCTCTGCTACAGGCAGATGATGTGCCAGACCCAGGGCATCCGCCTGGCAGCACAGGTGGAAGTGATGATGGGCTGGCATAAGCTGCAGGATCGCCGCTGGGACGAGCTGCCACTCCGGAACCGGCTGTTCCGCGCGGTGGATCACGCTCTCCTGCGCCGCGCCTACGAGAAGGCCGTGAACGAAAACCCTGCGCTGGAACGTCTGTTTGGGCAGGAACAGGCCCAGGCTGTGGTCCAGATGAACCTGAACGCGAAGAACTACAGCGTGGCGGCTGAGCCGATGAGCAACATCTACGGTGCGCTCTACTCCACCCTCGCCACCGATGACCCCAGCCAGCGCAAGAGCATGCGCTACATCGGCAGCTGCATCGGGCGGGTGTTCTATCTGCTGGATAAGGCCAGCCGGGTGGAAGGGGACCGCAAGGTGGGCCGGTACAATGTGTTTCTGGTCAATGGCATCCATGAGAAGGATGCTGCCATGGAAAATGCCAAGCGGCAGGCGCTGGCCGCAGCGAACGACCTGGTCCGCGCCTACGGAATGCTGGACGTCAAGCTGAACAAGTCACTCATCGACAATATCATGATCCTCGGCCTGCGCCATGCGGTGGACCCGCTGGACGCCGAGAACCAGCCGGTGCGCTGGGAGCTGCCGTGAAGAGCCGCAGCAGCTGGGCTATGGCCTACTGCGGTATGGCGGCGGCGCTGAGCGTCGCGCTGATGCTGCTGGGGGCCGTGGTGCCGGTGCTGATGTTCATTGCACCGGCCGCAGCCAGCCTGCTCATCGCTACGGTCTGCATAGAGTGCGGCATGAAGATGGCCCTTACGGCCTACGGCGCGGTGAGCCTGCTCAGCCTGCTGTTCGTGCCGGACAAAGAGGTGGCTCTCGTCTTCGTCTTTCTGCTGGGGTACTACCCGCTGGTCAAGCCGAAGTTCGAACGCATCCGCCCGAAGCTGCTGCGGGGCGTGTGCAAGCTGCTGCTCTGCAATGGGGCACTGGCGGCGATGTATGGGCTGGTGCTGCTGCTCGTTCCGGCGGGCAGCATCTCGCAGGAGCTGCGCACCACAGCGTGGGTCGTCTCGCTGAGCACACTGGCCATGGGCAATGTGGCCTTTCTGCTCTACGACCGGGCCATCCATAATCTGTTGCAGGTCTACCGCCTGGTCTGGCAGCCAAGGTTGCATAAGATGCTGGGGAGGTGACCCTCTCAGGCAAAGCCATCAGGCTTTGCCAGCTCTCCCAAAGGGAGAGCTATTGGCAGGCCGGTTTTGGTCGTGCTGGATGAGAAAGATATTGCGTTGTGAAAAAGCATCCGGCCTCCGCGACCGAGGTCAGCAACAGCTGCCAGGGAGAACGGGGGCCACTGCTTTACGACAGAACAGACCCATACGAACAGCAGGAGCTGCCCGAAATGCCAAGGGCTCCCCCTTTGGGGGAGCTGGCGAGCGCAGCGAGACTGAGAGGGCATCGAAAGAAGGAATGTGGACTTTTTGTTGACACAAAGCGCCGGGCCACGCGGGTGACAGCCGTGAGGGTGACGAGGAGAGGAATCATCGAAAGATTCGGCGGATGTTTCTCCGGTCGAACAGGCTATACCGATCGCAGCAAGGGGCAAAAAGCGGCAGCAATACCGTAACAGATCCCCTTTCACGCAAGCCATACAAGAACATAAACTGGAAGAGAAGCTGACAGCTGTTCTGTGCGCATGTTGAGCGCCGGGCTGTCGGTCTGGAGGTATTTTGTATGTGTGGCATTGTTGGTTATGTTGGCAAACGCAACGCGCAGAACGTTCTGCTGGATGGTCTGGAAAAGCTGGAGTACCGCGGCTATGACTCCGCCGGTGTCGCGCTGGCACTGGACGGTGGCATCCGCGTGGTCAAGAGCAAGGGCCGCCTGGCCGAGCTGCGCAAAAAGCTGGAATTGCAGGCCCTGGCCGAGAGTGGCTGCGGCATCGGCCATACCCGCTGGGCCACCCACGGCGAACCCAGCGATGTGAACAGCCATCCGCATTCGACGCCGCGTGTGAGCATCGTGCACAACGGCATCATTGAAAATTACGGCATCCTGAAGGAGCGGCTCATCGCGAAGGGCTACACCTTTGAGAGCGAGACCGACACCGAAGTGCTGGTCAAGCTCATCGACAGCTGCTACGAGGGCGAGCCGCTGCAGGCCATCCACGAGGCTTTGAGCATGGTGCGCGGCAGCTACGCGCTGGCCGTGCTCTTCCGGGATTTCCCGGATACCGTCTTTGCCGTCAAGCGTGAGAGCCCGCTCATCGTCGGCTGGGGCGAAGGGGAAAACTTCGTGGCGTCGGATATCCCGGCCCTGCTCAAGTATACCCGCCGCTACAGCGTTCTCGAAGAGGGCGACCTTGCCGTCGTGACGCGGGAGGGCATCCGCTTCTACAACGAGTTCGCCGAGCCGGTGGAGCGGGAGGTCCTGACCGCCGATTGGGACATGGAAGCGGCGGAAAAGGGCGGTTATCCGCACTTTATGCTCAAGGAGATCAACGAACAGCCCGCCGCCATCACGGCAACGGTCAGCCCCCGCGTGGAGAACGGCCTGCCCGACCTGCGCATCCCGGAGCTGTCGGATGAAAAGCTGCGGGGCATCGGCACCATCCATCTGGTGGCCTGCGGCACGGCCATGCACGCGGGCATGGTGGGCAAGTCGGCCATCGAGACGCTGGCCCGCGTCCCCGCCGAAGTGGACATCGCCAGCGAGTTCCGTTACCGCGACCCCATCCTGAACAAAAACGATCTGGTCATCATCATCAGCCAGTCGGGTGAGACCAGCGACACACTGGCGGCTCTCAAGCTGGCAAAGAGCCGGGGTGTGCCGGTGCTGGCCATCGTCAACGTGGTGGGCAGCTCCATTGCCCGCGCGGCAGACTATGTGCTCTATACCTACGCCGGGCCGGAGATCGCGGTGGCCTCCACCAAGGCTTACATGGTGCAGATGTGTGTGCTGTACCTCTTTGCGCTGCGGCTGGCCTATGCGCGCGGTGCCCAGACCGAGGCCGAGACCCGCCGCCTGACCGCAGAGCTTCTCCGTGCCAGCGAGGTCATCAAGCCCCGCCTGGCCGACTGCGAACAAATCAAGTACCTGGCCAGCCGGTTCGTCAACACCCAGAGCTGCTTCTTCATCGGGCGCGGGTTCGATTACTCCCTCTCGCTGGAAGGCAGCCTGAAGCTGAAGGAAATCAGCTACGTCCACTCGGACGCCTACGCCGCCGGTGAGCTCAAGCATGGCACCATCAGCCTCATCACGGACGGTGTGCCGGTCATCGCGCTGGCCACCCAGAAAAAGGTCTACGAAAAGACCATCTCCAACGCCAAGGAGACCAAGAGCCGGGGCGCGAAGGTCCTGCTCTTCACGACGAAAGACGCCGTGGTGCCGGACGGTGTGGCAGACTATGTCGTCCGTCTGGACGATTACGACGACCTGCTCATGCCGCTGCAGCTCATCGTGCCGCTGCAGCTGTTCGCCTACTATATGGCTGTGCTGCGTGGCTGCGACGTGGATAAGCCCCGCAACCTGGCCAAGAGCGTGACCGTGGAATAAAAACAGACGCCTCCGGATGGAGTGTGCCCCTCCCATGGAATAGAGAGGGCGCGCAGACCGTCCGGAGGCGTTTTGAATGGACAGCAAACAAAGGCCGTTTCCGTGCATTGTGCAGGGGAGCGGCCTTGCGTGTTTATGTCTATTTCCACCCTCTCGCGGTGGGGTCCAACATTTCGGCGGCAGAGTAGACCAGCGCGTTGCAGATGGCGGCGGCGACGTTGCTGCCGCCCTTGCGGCCCATGGCGGCGATGGCGGGGACGCCGTGGGCTTCGCAGGCGGCGAAGAGGATCTCTTTGCTTTCCACCACATTCACAAAACCGACCGGCACCCCGATGACGAGCGCAGGCCGCAGCCCGGCCTCGATCTCTTCGGCGATGGTCAGAAGCGCCGTGGGGGCATTGCCGACGGCCAGGATGGCACCCGGATGCTCCTGCGCGGCCCGGTGCATGGAAGCCACGGCGCGGGTGGTCCCGGCGGCCTTGGCGGCAGCGGCAACCTCTGGGTCGGCCATGTAGCAGAGCGCCGCGCTGCCCACTTTGGCAAGGCCGGGCCGTGTGATGCCGGCCAGCGCCATGTTGGTGTCGGTGACGATGGGCGTCCCGGCCCGCAGGGCGGCGACTCCGGCGGCGACGGCACCCGGCGTGAAGCGCAGATTCCGGGCGTAATCGAAATCCGCCGTGGTGTGGATGACCCGCTTGACCACCGCAGCCGTTTCCGGCGGCGGGGTCAGGCCCAGAGCTTCCAGCTCGGCGGTGATGATGGAAAGGCTCGTCCGCTCGATGTCGGCGGGGAGATGATGCTGCGGTGTCATGTGCGGCTCCTTCCGTTCAGGCCCATTGCGGCGTAGAGGGCATCCAGATCCAGAGCGCTGCGTACCCCGTCGGCCAGCCGGTCGAACTGCTGCTGGCGGTATTGCTCCATCGGGATGAGCGCAGCACTTTCGGGGCGGATGCCCTTTCGTTTGCACAAAAATTCCACGAGTTTTTCGGTCAGTTCGCCGGTGTCAAAGAGGCCGTGCAGATAGGTGCCGAAAACATCGCCCTGCACACAGCCTTCGGGGTGGCCATCGGCCTGGGTGCAGAAGGGGAGGCCCTGCACCTCGGTGCGGCCGGTGTGGATCTCATAGCCCGTCAGCGCGGCCCCGGCAAACGGCCCGGCCGCGGCGGTGGCGTGGTTCTGGGTGCGGCGTTTTTGCCCAGTAAAGACGGTGCGGGTGGGCAGCAGACCCAGCCCGCGCAGGGTCTGCGGACGGCCGCTCTCGCTGCCCATGGGGTCGGCCAGCGTTTCGCCCAGCATCTGATACCCGCCGCAGACGCCGAAGACCGGGGTGCCCCGCGCAGCCAGCTTGAGCAGGGCCGGTTCCAGACCGGACTGCCGCAGCCAGAGCAGGTCGTCGATGGTGTTCTTGGTGCCGGGCAGCAGGATCAGGTCGGGTGTGCCGAGGGTGCGCGCGTTTTGTACATACCGCACACCGAGCAGCGGGTGCTGCTCCAGCGGCATGAAATCGGTGAAGTTCGAGATGTGGGGCAGCCGGACGATGGCGAGGTCCAGCGGCTTGACCGCTTTGTCGGCGTCCAGCCGTTCGGAGAGCGAATCCTCGTCCTCGATGTCCACCTTCAGATAGGGCACGACGCCCAGCACCGGCAGATGGGTCTTCTCTTCCAGCATGGCAAGGCCGGGGCGCAGGATCTCGACGTCGCCCCGAAATTTGTTGATGATGAGCCCCTTGATGCGGGCGCGTTCGTCCGGTTCCAGCAGCGCTACGGTGCCGTACAGCTGGGCAAAAACGCCGCCTCGGTCGATGTCGCCCGCCAGAAGCACTGGTGCGTCCACGAGCCGGGCGAGGCCCATGTTCACGATGTCGTCGGCCTTCAGGTTGATCTCGGCGGGGCTGCCGGCCCCCTCGATGACGATGATGTCCACATCCTCGGCCAGGCTGTTGTAGGCGGCGAGGATGTCCGGGATGAGCGATTTTTTCATCTTGAAATAGGCAGCGGCGGGCATCTGGCCCCGCACCTCGCCGTTCACGATGACCTGACTGCCCACATCGCTGCTGGGCTTGAGGAGGATGGGGTTCATCCGGACATCCGGCTCGATGCCGGCTGCCTGGGCCTGCACCACCTGCGCCCGGCCCATTTCAAGCCCGTCGCGGGTGACAAAGCTGTTCAGCGCCATGTTCTGGCTCTTGAAGGGGGCCACGCGGTAGCCGTCCTGCGCAAAAATGCGGCAGAGCGCCGCGCACAGCAGGCTTTTGCCCGCGCCGCTCATCGTGCCCTGGACCATGATGCACCGGGCTTTGCTCATGAAAACACCTCCGAAAGGGCCTGGAGCAGCTGCTCGTTTTCCGCCGCCGTGCGCACGGCGGTGCGGTACCAGCTGCCGTCAAGGCCCGGATAATTTGCGCAGCTGCGCAGAACGACGCCCTTCTGCCGCAGGGTCTCGCCCAGCGTTTCGGGGCCTTGGAACAACAGATAATTGGCGCGCCCGTCCAGCACCCGCAGCCCCAGAGCCCGCAGGCCGGAGGCCAGCAGGGGCCGCTGCGCCGCGATGAGGGCGCGGACCTGCTCCACGTAGGCGGTCTCGTCCAGCGCGGCCAGCCCCGCTGCCTGCGCCAGGCTGGAAACAGCCCAGGGCTGGCCGGTGTGCTGCATGGCGTCCAGCAGGGCCGTGTCCGCGCTCAGAGCGTACCCCAGCCGGACGCCTGCCATGCCATACAGTTTGGTGAAGGCTTTCAGGATCAGAAGATCGCCGCTGCCCAGCAGCGGCTTTGCGGTCAGCTGCGCATGGTCGGGCAGAAAATCGAGGAAACATTCGTCCAACACGAGCAGCGCCCCGCAGGCGGTGCAGCGCTGCAGGATGCGGGCCACGAAGTCCAGCGGGGTGAGCTGGCCGGTGGGGTTGTTGGGCTGGCAGAGGAAGACAAGGTCCACCCGGTCGTCGATGGCGGAGAGGAATGCTTCCGGCACCGCAAAATCGTCTGCCGCCTGCAAGATGAAGCGCTCCACCGTGCAACCGACGGTTTCGAGTGCGGCGGCATATTCGGCGAACGTGGGGGCGGTGACCAGCGCCCGGCGGGGCTTTTTGGCCCACACCAGCCGGAAGATGAGGTCGGCCGCGCCGTTGCCGCAGAGGATGTGGTCTGCGGGCACGCCCTCGTGCAGGGCGAGCTTTGCCCGCAGTTCCCGGCAGAGTGGGTCCGGGTAGCGGTCTGCGGTGGGGAGTGCCGCCGTGATGGCCTTTGCCACCCCCTCCGGCAGGCCCAGCGGGCTCACGTTGGCCGAAAAGTCCAGCGCATCCCGCCCGAACTGTGCCCGGTATCCGGCCCAGTCGCCGCCGTGTACCAAGTGTTCCATGGGTCGTCTCCTTACATGAATCTACAGACCGCCAGCCGGATTGCCAGCCCGATGGCCAGTGCCAGCAGGCTTTCGGCATACATCATCCGGTTGGCGCGGCGGATATCCTCCGGCTCAATGGGCCGCAGAGGGTCGCCGATGGTGGGTTTGTCATAATATTCGCCAAAGTAGCAGGCGGGCCCCGCCAGCTGGACGCCCAAAGCCCCGGCGCAGGCGCTTTCGGTCTGGGCGCTGTTGGGGCTGGCATGGTTCCGGCGGTCCCGCCGCCAGATCTTCCACGCGCCCGAAGCACTGTTCCCGGTAAGCGCCGCCGCAGCGGCCCAGAGCAGCCCGGCGATCCGGCTGGGCAGGTAGTTCGCCGCATCGTCCAGTTTGGCGGCGGCGCGGCCGAAATAAAGATATTTCTCGTTTTTGTAGCCGAGCATGCTGTCCATCGTGTTGATGGCCTTGTAAGTCAGGGCCAGCGGGGCACCGCCCAGCAGCATATAGAGCAGCGGCGCGATGACGCCGTCGCTGGCGTTTTCGGCCACGGTCTCCACGGCGGCTTTGGTTACGCCCTCCAGCGTCAGATTCTGGGTGTCCCGCCCCACGATGCGGCTCACGGCCCGGCGGGCGGCGGGCAGGTCCGGCTTGAGGAGCTCCCGGTAGACGCGGGTGCTCTCCTGCGCCAGCCCCTTTGCGGCCAGCGCCTGCCCGCACCAGAACATCTGCACGGCCAGCCCCAGCCAGGGGCTGAGCGCTGCGGCCCCCAGGCAGACGAGGCTCGTCAGCAGGAAGGTGCCCACCGGCAGGCAGAACGCCAGAATGGCACCGCCCAGCAGTTCGCCCTGCGGCGTCCGGGGCAGGCGGGCCCGCAGCCGCCGTTCCAGCGCGGAGATGGCCCTGCCCATGTACACCACGGGGTGGGGGAGCCACGCCGGGTCGCCAAAGAGAAGATCCAGCACGAACCCGCCCAAAACGGCTGTTCCGATCATTCTGCCGCCTCCTTTGTGTATTGCACGGTGCGCACGAGGTGGAGCACCCGCTGTTCGGCCCAGTCGCGGGCATCCAGCAGATAGCCGCCCGCATTCGGGGCGCACCAGTGGTAGTAATCTGCATGGGGCAGCGCATAGCGCTCCATAGCGGCCATCTGGGTGCCGCCGTGGGCCAGGATGACGAGGGTCTCCTCGCCGTCGGCAAGGGCCTGGTCCACCAGTGCAGAGAACGCTTTGCAGACCCGCTCGGAGAAGACCGCCTTCGTCTCACCGTCGGGGCAGGGGCTTTCGCAGTTGGCGTTCACCCAGGCGAGGTAATCCGGGTCGTGCTCCATCTCGATGAAATTCCGCCCCTCAAAGCTGCCAAAGCACATCTCCTGTAAATCGCGTACCTCCACGAGGTCGGCGTCTGGGAAGAGCACCTCGGCGGTCTGGCGGGTGCGGCAGAGCGGGGTGATGTAGACCGTCCGGGGCCGGAGGTCGGCCTGGCGGAGCTGGGCCCGCCCTTCGGGCGAGAGCGGGATGTCCCGCTGGCCCTGATAGCGCTTTTCGGCATTGTAGGCAGTCAGGCCGTGGCGCAGAAGATAGATCAGCATGGGGGAAGTTCTCCTTTCAGGACGGTGGGCAGGCCGCAGAACATCTGGACCACACAGTCGGCCCGCGCGGCCAGCAGGCAGGCCAGCCGCCCGGCGGCTTCCCGCGCGGCGCGTTCGGCTGCGTCCATGGGCACGACACCGCCGCCCACCTCGGTGGCGAGGACGAGGTCGTACGCGGCGAGGCGGTCTGCAAGGCGTTCCAGATCCTCCGCCGCTGCGGCCAGCTCCTGTACATCGGTGATGCGGGTGCCGGGGAAGTTCTGCGCAAAGGTGCGCTTGCCGCTGTACAGCGGCCCGGTGATGAAGATCATAACAACCCTCCCCATTGGCAGGCGGCCAGCGCCGCCAGCATCCAAAGCTCCGCTTTCTGCAAAAACCATCCGGCCAGATCGCCGGTGATGCCGCCGAACTGCCGGTCAGAAACAACACGATAGCGCCAGAAAACAAGGAGCGCCGCAAGGACGAGCGCCCCGCCGCCCAGCAGCACCAGCGCAGCGCAGAGCAGGCCCGCCAGCACCAGCAGGACGCTGCGAACGGCCTTGCGGTCTGCCGCAGAAGCGAACGTGTGGGCAAGGCCGGTGTTCCTGGCCAGCGGGAAGGAGGCGATGGCAAGGCCCGAAAGCGCCCGTTCCAGCACCAGCGCCAGCGTCCAGCAGAGGCCGATGCGCGGCGTGAACTGCACGGCCGTGCACAGCGCGAAATAAGCCAGAAAATAACTGCACAGCCGGATGACGGCAAAGGCCCCGCAGTGGGGGTCCTTCAAAATTTCCAATTTCTTTTCCCTGCCGCCGTAGCTGGAAAGGGCGTCGCAGGTGTCGGCGTAGCCGTCCAGATGGATGCCGCCTGTGACCCAGACGGGGATGAGGCAGAACCCGCCCGCCCGGACGAGTGCCGGGAGCGGCAGTGCTCCGCACAGGCACCACAGTGCTCCGCACACCGCGCCGATGAGCGGGAACGCGCACATCGCGTAGCGCATGTTCTTTTCGTTCCAGTCGAACTGCGGCACTGGGATGGCCGAAAACATGGCAAATGCCACGGCAATGGTCTGCAAAACGATCATGACGGGCCTCCTTTATAATAGACCGGGATGCCGCACACCACCCGCACCACTGCATCGGCACGGGCCGCAAGGGCGTTGTTGACCTGCGCCAGAGCCTTCAGATACCGGTCGGTGTCGCCCGCGTAATTTGCCCCGCCGCTGAACACTTCGTTCGAAACGACGACGAGGTGTTCACATTGCGCGGCCAATCGGTCCAGACCGTCCAGAATGGCCGAAGCGGCGGCTTCGCCCGCCCCGGCGGGGTCGTAAAGCTCGTTGGCGGTCAGGTTGCCGAGGTCTTCCAGCAGGGCGGTGCCCCGCGCGGGCAGGTGCACCGTGCCCAGATGCAGGGGGCACTCCAGCGTCTCGAACTGCTTTTCCGCCCGCATCCGGCGGTGCTTTTCCACCCGTGCGGCGCACTCGGCGTCCCATACCTGCATCGTGGCAAGGTAATAGCGCGGGAGCGCGGTCCGCAGCACAAGACGTTCGGCGTACGCGCTTTTTCCGCTGGCTGCGCCGCCGACCACCAGCGTCAGCATTGGGGGGTATACGGCGGGATGCCGCCCTCCGTAAAGGAATAGCAGTGGTCGTAGACCGCCAGTGCCAGATCCCACAGCGGAAGCGAGGCCACAGCCCCGGTGCCCTCGCCGAGGTGGAGCCCCGCCGTCAGGAGCGGGGCCTTGCCCAGCGCTTCCAGCACCAGCCGGGCCGCAGGCTCGGTGGAACAGTGGCTGGCGAACACGGCCTTGGCGGCGGCGGGGCAGAGCCGCACCGCGCACAGGGCCGCCACCCCGCTGATGAAACCATCCATCAGGATGGGCAGGTCTTCCAGTGCGCCGCCAAGGAAGACCCCGCACAGCCCGGCGATGTCAAAGCCGCCCAGTTTGGACAGCACGTCCAGCGGGTCGGCAGCATCGGGCTGGTTGCGGGCGATGCCGCGCCGGATGGCGTCCAGCTTGCGGGCCAGCCCGGCGTCGGAAAGGCCCGCGCCCCGCCCGGTCATGACCTCAACGGGCTGGCCGAGCAGGACTGCCGCCACAGCGCTGGACGTGGTGGTGTTGCCGATGCCCATCTCGCCGGTGGCGAGCAGCTGGACCCCCTGCGCCTTCTGCGCCCGCACCAGTTCGATGCCCGCCGCGATGGCCTCCACAGCCTGGGCGCGGGTCATGGCGGGGCCTTGGGTGAAGTCTGCCGTTCCGGCGGCGATGCGGCGCCTGCCATGCCCATGTCCACCGGCACGACCTCGCAGCGGGCCGTTTTTGCCATCTGGCAGACGCTCGTCCGCCGCGCCGCTAGGTTTTCGGCCACGGCGCGGGTCACACTCTGGTCGGTCTGGCTCACGCCTTGGGCCACGACGCCGTTGTCCGCGCAGAGCACGAGGACGGCCCGGCGGTCAAAGGCGAGCTGCGCCGTGCCGGTCAGGGCGGCGGCATCTTCCAGCAGGGTCTCCAGTGCACCCAGCCCGCCCAGCGGCTTGGCCAGGCTGGCCCAGTGGGCGTGTGCGGCCGCGCGGGCGGGCTCGCTGGGCGGGGTGATGGTGGTGAGAAGCTGTTTCAGTTCCGGTTCGGTCATGGGGTCTGCTCCTTCTGGTGATCGAGTACGGCGGCTTCCACGAACCGCCGGGGCAGGGGGGTGCCTGCCCAGTACAGATGCGGAAAACCCGCATAGAGATGTTCCTTGGCAAAGCCGCAGGCCCAGCTGCGGCCATTGGCTTTTGCAGCGGTCAACGCCGTGCCGTTCGCGGTCGAGTCCCAGTGGTGGAACTCGTGGGCGGGGAATGCCTCTCCGGCGCGGAACAGCAGGCTGTCGGCGCGGGCGGTCAGCTTCGCGTACCCGAACCGCACCAGCCGCCCGACCGGGAAGCCGCTGCCCGGCAGGACGCCCGCCATGGGCCAGACGGTGCCGTCGGCGTCTTCGAGCGTCTGCCCCAGATAGAGGAACCCGCCGCACTCGGCCACGGTGGGCAGACCGTGCTCCACGGCCTGCTGCACAGAAGCCCGCATCGAGCGGTTCCCGCTCAGCGGGCCTGCGTACAGTTCCGGGTAGCCGCCCGGCAGATACAGCCCGCCAAGCTCCGGCGGAAGGGCCGCATCGTGCAGGGGGCTGAATGGGACAAGCTCGGCCCCGGCGGCGGTCAGGGCCTCCAGCGTTTCGGCGTAGGCAAAGCAAAAGGCTTCATCCTGCGCAACGGCGATGCGGGTGCGCGCCGGGGCGCGGGCGGCAGGCTGAGCCTGCGGTGCAGGCCGGTCGGTCAGGGCCTGGAACTGCACCCAGTCCAGCACCAGCGCATCTGCAAGGAGGGCGATCTTTTGCTGAAGCCCGGCGATCTCCCCGGCGGTCTTCAGCCCCAGATGACGGCTCTCGATGGACGCCTCCGGCAGGCGGGGCAGATGCCCCAGCACCGGCAGACCGGTCTCGCGTTCCAGCATCGGTTTGAGCATCTTGTACAAAGCAGAGGTGCAGTCGTTGAGCAGAACGCCGACGATGCGGCTGGGGGTGCGGAACGTTTTCAGCCCGTTGATCTGCGCGGCCAGGGTCAAACTGGCCCCTTTGGCCGGGACGACCAGCAGCACCGGCAGGCCCAGCGTGTCGGCCAGATGCCAGGCGCTGGCCGTGTCGGTCACGCCGCTCAGACCGTCGTAAAAGCCCATGGCCCCCTCACACACCGCCGCCCCGTGCCCGGCGGCACCCTGTGCATAAAGGGTGCGCACGGTATCCGGTGCGGAGAAAAAGAGGTCAAGGTTGTGGCTCTCGACCCCCAGCACGGCCCGGTGGAACATGGGGTCGATGTAGTCCGGTCCGCTCTTGAACGCGCAGGGGTCGGCCCCACGCCGCTTGAGCGCGGCCAGCAACGCACAGGTCAGGGTGGTCTTGCCGCTGCCGGAACAGGGCGCTGCTACGAGAAATTGCATCATTTGCGTTCACCTGTGATGAGGAAGATGGGGTTGTTGGCCATCAGCAGATGCAGCCGGCCCGCCGGTTTTGTGCGGCTGACGGCGATCTGGGTGACTTCGGCGGTGAGCCCCTGCGCCGTCAGGGCCGCAACGGCGGCGCTCAGCGTTTCCAGCGCGATGGCGGAGATGCAGAGGCGGGCCTGCGGGTTTTTGGCCAGCACAGCGTCCACCACGGCCTCCATGCTGCCCTTGGTGCCGCCGAGGAAAACGGCGTCCGGGGCGGGCAGAGCTTCCAGCGCCTGGGGGGCTTTCCCCTCGATGAGAGTCAGATTCCAGGCTGCGAAACGCTCCCGGTTCTTCCGGATGAGAGCGCAGGCCTCCGGGTCGCATTCCACGGCATAGACCCGCCCGCGCGGGGCGGCAAGGGCCAGTTCCACACTGACACTGCCGGTACCAGCCCCCACATCCCACAGCGTGTCCGTGGGGCGGACGGCCAGCTTTGCCAGCGCGGCAGCGCGGACTTCCTGCTTCGTCATGGGGACATCTCCCCGGAGAAAGGCTTCGTCCGGGAACCCGGCACAGCGCCGGGGCGGCTGGGGCAGATGCTCGATGAGCAGAACGCTCAGGGATGCCGTGCTTTTTTGCGAAACTTCCTGCGCGGTGCCGAAGAAGATCTTCTCCTCCGGTGTGCCGAGCTGTTCGCCGACCAGCGCATGGGCCTGCCCCAGCCCGGCGGCGGTCAGGGTGCGGCAGAGGGTGGCAGGGGTCTCGGAGCCGCCGTCAGGCACTCGGCCACCGGGTCGCAGGCACAGCCGTGGGCGGAGACGAGTTTCCAGTCCTGCCAGGGGCGGCCGACCGCCGCCGCGAGCAGCTGGACGCTGGAGAGGCCGGGCAGGACGCGGCAGGAGATGCCGCAGGCCCGCAGCATGGGCAGCAGCCCGGAAGCCCCGGAATAAAATCCGGTGTCGCCGCTGTAAAGCAGGGCTGTGTCTCCCTCCGGATGCTCCGCAAGGCAGGCCAGGATCTCCTCCGGCTTGTACAGCGCCTTCCGGCGTTCGGTGCAGCCGTCCGGCAGGTGCTCCAGCAGCCGCCGGGCACCTAAAATGAGGTCGGCCTGTTGCAGGGCCGCAAGCCCTTCGGCGGTCAGGGAGCCGGGCAGCCCGGCCCCCATTCCAATCAGTGTGACCATGCCAGCACCTCCTTGCAGCGGGTCAGGATCTGCTCCGCCGTTTCGCCCTGCTCTGCGGGGCGGCGGAGGACGATGAGCTGTGCGCCGGTGTCCTGCGCGGCCTGTGCCTTCTCGGCAAAGCCGCCTGCTGCACCGCCGTCCTTCGTGACGAGGAAGCGGATGTGGAACTGCTCCAGCAGAGCCCGATTCAGCGCATAGGAGAAGGGACCCTGCATCGCGATGATGTTTTTGTGGGGGATGTGCGCGGCCTCGCAGGCTGCGATGCCCTCCGGGGTGGGCAGCACACGGGGGAACAGGCGGGCAGGCTCGATGCCGGAAAAGGCCGCGAGCTCCTTGGCCCCGGTGGCCAGCAGGAGATTGCCGCAGGTGTTCGCAAGAAACTCTGCCGCGTGTGCGGCCGACTGAAAGACCATGCTCCCCGCCGGGAGCGGGCTTTCGGCCCGGAGCAGGCGGTGGTATTCGATGCAGGCGGTTTTACACGCAGACTGGATGTTTTTGGTGGCGTCCACCGCATAGGGATGGGTGGCGTCCACGCAGAGGGCGGCCCCCTGCAGCAGGGTGGTCATTTCCTCCGGCGTCAGCCGCCCGCAGTGGACGGTGACACCCTGCAAACGGCCCTGCTCTTCGGCTCCCAGCGGGGTCGCTACGCTGACGAGGACTTCGGCCCCCTGCGCGGCCAGCTGGCGGGAGAACAGACGGCCCTCGGTGGTGCCGCTGAACACGACGATCTTCATGCGCGATACCCCCTCGGTGTGACCATCTTTCCGCCCAGCTGCCGGGTGGCGGTGTTGCCGATGAAGACGGTGGTGAACATATCCACCGGGGCGGTTTCCAGTTCCGCCAGGGTCAGGATGCGGTGGGCCTGCCCCTCGCGCCCGATGTTCCGCACCAGCCCGCAGACGGTCTGCGGCGGTTTGCCGTGGTCCAGCAGGATGCGGACGGCTCTGGCCAGATAGTCCGGCCTGCCCTTGGAGGAGGGGTTGTACAGTGCGACGCAGAAATCGCCCATCGCTGCTGCCGCCAGCCGCCGCTCGATGACGGCCCAAGGGGTCAGCCGGTCCGACAGGGAGATGACGCAGAAATCGTGGGCCAGCGGGGCACCCAGCACGGCCCCGCCGCTGAGAGCCGCCGTCAGGCCGGGCACCACCTCCACGGCGACCTCCGGGAACTGACCGGCCAGCTCCAGCAGGGGGCTGGCCATGCCGTAGACCCCGGCGTCGCCGGAGCAGACCAGCGCGACGACTTTGCCGTGCCGGGCCGTTTCCAGCGCCCAGCGGCAGCGGTCGATCTCCTGGGTCATGCCGGTGGAATAATATTCTTTTTCCGGGAAATAGGGGCGCACAAGGTCCAGATAGACCGTATAGCCGCACAGCACCTCGGCTTGCGTTAAGGCGCTCTGCGCCTGTGCGGTCAGAAACTGCGGGCCGCCGGGGCCAAGCCCGACCACAAAAACGGTGTTCGTCATGAAGAAACCCTCCAATCTGGGGCAAAGGGGGAAAGGGCCAGCGCAAAGGTCACGCCGCCGCCCGCCTGTTTGGGGATGCGGATGCTCCCGCCGGACGCCAAAACGGCTGCCCGCTCGCAGACATTGTCCACACCGGTGACGTTCCGGACAAAGGCAGAAGAGGTGAAGCTGCCGGGGGCGGTCTGCAGCACTTCGGCAGAGAAGAACGAGAGGCCCCACCGGTGCGCCGCGCAGAACGCAAGAAGCCCGGCCTCGTTCTGCTTCAGGTCGATGCTGGCGGCGGCTGCGATGCACTGCGGGGCCAGCGTGTGGGCGGCACAGAAGGCGGAAAAGGCGGCTTCCAGCTGCTCGGCCGTCGTCCCGCGCCGGCACCCGATGCCCAGCACCCCGATGCGCGGGGTCAGATGCAGGGCATTCCCGGCGGGGGAGAGGGTCAGGGCAAAGTCGGCAGCTTCCGGCGCTGGTGCTGCGCGAACCCCGGCCGGGGCCGGGCCTGCGATGGGAAACTCCGACCAGAAGAAGACCGGCTCCCCGGCCAGCAGTTTTCCGCTGACGGTCTTGATGCGTTCGGGTTCCAGCACCCGGCAGTTTTGATGCCTTGCCCACTCGTCCACGGCAAAGAGGCCGTGGGCATCGGTGGCCGTGGTGATGACCGGGACGGCCCCGCAGAGGGCCGCGATGGCCCGTGCCAGATCATTGGCACCGCCCAGATGGCCGGACAACAGCGGCACCGCAAAGTGTCCGCATTCGTCCACGACCACGACCGCCGGGTCGCTGGCCTTGCTGCGGCAAAACGGCGCGATGGCCCGCACCGCAATGCCCACGGCCCCCACAAAGATCAGGGCCTCGTTTTGGGCAAACGCGGCGGCGGTCCACTCTGCCAGCGAAGGCCCGCCGTGCCCGCAGCGGGTCACAGGGCCGGGCAGCGCGCGCGCCAGTGTTTCTGCCAGCGCCAGCCCGGTCTCGGTAAAGGCGGCATAGGCGCGGCTCATGCGTCGGCTCCTTTGCGGAACTCCGTCGTGAAGGCGGGGTCGTAGAGCCGGCTGCGCTCATACCGGGTGCCGAGGAAGTCGCCCACCACGATGAGCGCAGTCTTGGTGATGCCAGCTGCATGGACGCTTTCGGCCAGCGTTCCCACGCTGCACCGCACGATCTTTTCTTCCGGCCAGGTGGCTTTGTAGACCACGGCGGCAGGCGTTCCGGGGGTGTAGGCCCCTTGCAGCAGAGCCTCCTGCACCTTGTCAACGAGGCCGATGGAGAGGAAGATGACCATCGTAGCCCCGTGGGAAGCAAGGCGGGCCAGCGTTTCCCGTTCGGGCACCGGGGTGCGGCCCTCCATCCGGGTGATGATGACCGTCTGGCTGACGGTGGGCAGGGTGTATTCGGCGTTCAGTGCGGCCGCCGCGCCGCAGAAGCTGGAAACGCCGGGCGTGTCATCGTAAGCGATCCCGTCGGCATCCAGCGCATCCATCTGCTCCCGGATGGCTCCGAACAGGCAGGGGTCGCCGGTGTGGAGCCGCACGGTGGTCTTGCCGGCGGCTTCCATCTGCCGCAGCACACCGAGCACCTGCTCCAGCGTCATCTCGGCGCTGTTGTAGATGGCGCAGCCCGGCTTTGCCAGCCCCAGCAGGGCCGGGTTGACAAGGCTGCCTGCATAAATGATGCAGTCGGCCCCCTGCAACAGGGCCGCGCCGCGCTGGGTGATGAGGTCCGGCGCACCTGGCCCGGCACCAACAAAATGTACCATATTATCGCTCCTTCCAGTCGTTCAGGATCTGTGCCGCCGTTTCAGTCTGGCCCAGCGGGCCGTGCTGGTTCGAAAAGAGGATGGCACCCACCCGGAACGCCCCGGCGGCGCGGCGATCCAGATGGAGCTGCACCGCCGCCAGCAGGCTTTCCAGCACCGGGGCGCGGAGGCCTGCCGCATCCAGAAGGTCGAGGCAGGCGTCGGTGGTGGCGGCTTCGAACAGGGCGCGGCAGGTCTCCCGGCTGGCCCCGCAGAGGGCGGCGTGGGTGCAGAACAGCTCGGTGCGGCAGTCCGCCGTGTGGGAGTGGGTGTTCATGATGCCGCCCGCCAGCTTGCAGAGCTTGCCCACATGACCCACGAGCAGCACGTCCTCAAACCCGGCAGAAGCGGCCATATCCAGCGTATCGCCGATGAAATTGGAGGTCTTGACGACCGGGATGAAAGCGAACTCCGGGTAGGCCGTGCCAAGGTAGTCCAGCCCATAGTTGCCGGGGGCCAGGATGAGCCGCCGTGGCCCGGCAGCGGTTTGAACGCGCAGCGCCGCCTGGTTCATCTCCAGCTGGATGGTGTCCAGAATGGCCTGTTGGCTCATGGGCTCCACGATGCCGCTGGTGCCGAGGATGGACAGCCCGCCCGCGACCCCGATATGGGGGTTGAAGGTGCGCCGGGCCACCTCTTCGCCGCCCGGAATGGAGAGGGTCACGGCAAAGCCGCCGGTGTAGCAGGCCGTTTCGGCCTCACGCTGCAGGGCTTCGGCGATCATCCGGCGGGGGACGTGGTTGATGGCGGCTTCGCCTACGGGCTGGTCCAGCCCCGGCCGGGTCACCCGGCCTACGCCTGGCCCGCCCGCGATGCGGACTTCAGTGGTGCCGGGCAGCAGCTCCACCGTGGCGACGATGGGCAGGCCGGTGGTCACATCCACATCGTCGCCGCCGTCCTTTTCAATGGCGCATTCGGCCCCCGGCCCGGTGCGGCGGCAGAACAGCGGGGCTACCTCCACGACGATGCCCTTCGGTGTGCGCAGCGCCACCGTCTCCGGGGCCTTTCCGGTCAGCAGAAGCCGGGCCGCGCCCGCCGCGCCCAGCGCTGCACAGGTGCCGGTGGTGTAGCCGCAGCGCAGCAGTTTCTGCCCGCTGCGGACGTAGTGCTCGAATCTTGGCTTCGCAGGCTTCGGGGGGCCGAACAGCGTTTCGTACTGCTCCCGGCTCAGGCGGTAGAGGGTCTGGATGTTCTCCGGCGCAAAAGCCTCCTGGGGCGTCAGAACGCCGGAGACGCCCTGGGGGGAGACGCAGACCACGGTGTCCGCGATCTTCTGCGCCATGTCCAGCTCGTGCAGACTGACGAGGACGGCAAGGTGCTGTGTGTGGGCCAGCGTTTGCAGGATGCTCAGCAGCTCGATCTTGCCCTTGATGTCCAGAAAAGACGTCGGCTCGTCCAACAGGATGACCTCCGGCTGCTGGCAGATGGCGCGGGCCAGCAGGATGCGCTGGCGCTGGCCATCGCTGATGCAGTTGAAGTCCCGCTCCGCGAGAGCGGAAGCCCCCACCAGAGCCAGCGCGTCGCGCACGGCCTGCCGGTCGGCCTCGGAGAGGAGGCCCAGCCGCCCGGTGTAAGGGATGCGCCCGGCTGCGGCAAATTCGAAGCAGGTGGTCAGCTCGGTGCGGCGGGTGTGGGGGAGCATGAGGGCGAGCCGCTGTGCGCGGGCGCTGCCGGTGTAGGCGGTCAGATCTTGTCCGTCCAGCAGCACGGCGCCGCCCATGGGGGCCAGCTGGCCCGCCAGTGTTTTGAGCAGGGTGGATTTGCCCGCGCCGTTCGGCCCGATGAGGATCAGGATCTGCCCCGGCCGGACGCCCAGCGCGATATGCTCGGCCAGCGGTGCTTTGCCGTAGCCGACGGCGAGATCCTGTGCCTCGCAGGAAAATTCGTTCATCGTGCACCCTCCTGATTCCGGCGGATGAGCAGCCAGATGACCACCGGTGCGCCGAACACCGCAGTCACGGCGCTGATGGAAAGCTCGGTGGGGGCGAACAGGCTGCGGGCGATGAGGTCGCACAGCAGGCAGAACGCCGCCCCGCCCAGGCAGCAGCCCGGCAGGACGAACAGCGGACGGGCGCTGCCCAGCAGCTGCTTGACGAGGTGCGGCACCGCGATGCCCACAAAGGAGATCGGCCCGGCAAAAGCCGTGACGCAGGCGGCCAGCAGGCTGGAGAGCAGCACCAGTGTGCGGGAGAACCGCTTGACGTTGACGCCGACGCTCTGGGCGTAGGCCTCGCCCATCTGGTAGGCGGACATGGGCTTCGACAGGCAGAACGCCGCCGCCAGCGCGGGCAGGACGACGAGCGCCGCCGCCCGGACATTGCCCCAGGTCATGCCGGAAAAGCTGCCCTGCGACCAGTTGTGGAGGTTGACGATGTTCGAGTCCTGTGCAAAGGCCACCACAAATTCAGTGATGGCCGAGCAGATGTAGCCGATCATGACGCCGCAGATGACCAGGATGCTCATCCGCTGCACCCGGCGAGAGACCGCCAGCACAAAGGCCATGGCCGCCATGGCCCCCGCGAACGCGGCCAGGATGAGGGTGAGGGAGCTTGTGAGCAGCCCCTGGTTCAGGAACACCACCATGACCAGCGCTACCGCCAGCTTGGCCCCGCTGGAAATGCCCATGACGAAGGGCCCGGCGATGGGGTTGGCGAAAAAGGTCTGCAACAGATAGCCCGCCGCCGAGAGCGCTGCACCCAGCAGCACGACCATCACGGCGCGGGGCAGACGCAGCTGGGTGATGATGCGCACCGAGAGCGCGTCCTGCCCGCGGCCCAGCAGGGCCGAAAGCACGGCCTCCGGCGTCAGTGCCACGCTGCCCCAGAAGAGGTTGGCGGCAAAGAGCACCGCCAGCAGAACGGCCAGGATGCCATAGGAAAAGAGGAGGCGTTTTTTGGTAGTCATGCGGGTCCTTTCTGGGGAAGTTACGTCACCGGTGTCAGGAAGTGAAGGCCGTCGGGGGCGTCCTCGGTCAGAACGCGGTGCAGCTCGATCACAAAATCGGCCAGCTCCATGCTCTGCTGAAAAAAGCTCTGGGTGGTGCACCAGACGTTCCCGTTCTGCACGGCCCGGAAGTCGGCCAGCAGGGCACATTTTGCCACCAGCTCGTCGATGGTGGCGACCATGCCCTCGATGGTGCTGTTGTAGATGAGAACATCGGCGTCCTTTGCCCCGGCGTAGAAATCCTCCAGCGGGAGGTTCATGGTGGAAAGGTTATTGCCGCTGTCGGTCAGGTCGGAGAACACATAATCAGCTCCGGCCATCCCGATCATCTGGGCCACGTAATCGCCGCCCTTGCGGACATTGGCGAGGTTGTTGGCCGTGATGGAGAAAAACGCGCAGGTCTTGCCGGTGGGGGCCTGTTCCAGAAGCGGCTGGATGCGCTCCACCTGCTTTTGGAACACCTGCTCGGCGAGGGTCTCCCGGCCCAGCAGGATGCCCCAGAACTTGATCCACTCCATCCGGGCCAGCGGACTGCTCTCGTAGCTGGAGCGCTCCACCACCACCGGGATGCCGAACCGTTCCAGCTGCTCCTTGACCTCCGGTGTGTGGAGGATCATCGTGTTCTCAATGGCAAGGCTGCAGTTGGAAGCGAGGATCTGCTCATAGTCCGGGGCGCTGTACTTGCCCGCGTAGGCGATGCGCCCGGCCTCCATGGCGGCTCTGGCTTCGTCGAGATGCCAGCCGGCGGCCTGGGTGCCGGAGAGGGTGATGCAGTCCAGCGCGTCCAGATGGAGGAACAGGTCCATCACCGAGGTGGAGACGAGATAGATATTCTGCACCGGCTGGCGCAGGGCCGTGACCCCGGCGGGCAGGCCGTCCACCTCGGCGGCATCTTCCGGCAGGACGAGGAACTGTTCCCCTGACCCGGTCAGGGTCAGCAGGGTAGAGCCGCCTTCGTAGCAGTCGGCGGTGAACTGCCGGGCGTAGTCCAGCGGATAGGCGTGGTCGAACACCAGCGCTTCCGTGTTGGCCGGGGCCGTCTGCTTTGCCGCACAGCCCGCCAGCAGAAGCGCAGAGGCGGGGAGCGCTTTTAAGAATTGTTGTCTGGTCAGTTTCATGGTATCAGCCTTGCGCCTTCGAAGGTGCGCGGACAACAGCTGCCCCACAAAGGGGGAAAGCCGTTATGCCAGCGTGAACGTCAGGGTGTATTCGATCTCGTGCGGGGTGCTCATGGCCACGGTGTCGGCCGTGACGGAGAGGGGCGTGCCCAGCGCGGCAACGGGGATCACAAAGGTGGAGTTGCCCTCGGTGTTGGTGGGCAGATACTTCTCGCCGTCCACGATCATGTAGTCGTAGTTGGGGCTGCTCCAGACGATGGTGGCGGTCATCTTGCCGTCGGCCACGGTCAGCGCGGCGGGGCTGTCCACCGTGGCGCGGCCGGAACCGCCCTCCAGCACGACCTGGACGTTGTATTCGCCGTCGGCGGGCGTCTCAGCAGCCGCTTCCGCCTTGGGCTCCGCATTGCGGATGCTGACGGTGTGGTCGTACCACTTGCCCTTGGTGCCCAGAAGAGCCAGCTGGAAGTCCTCGTCCACGGCGGCGACGGGAATGTCGTAGCCGTAGACCTCTTCGGAGGTGCCGTCGGAGTAGGTGACGGTGTCGGTGGTGGGCAGCAGCCAGTCGGCTTTGTTGGCGTCGGCGTCTGCGGCCATGCCGACATACAGGTTGACGATCTTCTTGGAAGCGAGGCTGACGTGGAAGGTCATCGTGCCGTTTTCGACCGTCAGGGTGCCCTTGCCGTCGCAGGCTTCGTTCGCGTGGAACATGCCACTGTCGGTGTCAAAGTCGGCGGTATAGACGCCGTCCGGCAGGGCGGCGGCAGTGGTCTCGGATGCAGCCGCAGAGGAGGCCACAGACGAAGCGGCCTCCGAGCCTGCGGCAGAGCTTGCAGTGGAAGAGGCCGCTCCGCAGCCGGTCAGGGCAGCAGCCAGCAGCAGGGAAGCGACGGAAAGGGAAAGAAACTGTTTGCAGTGCATAGATCAAAATACCTCGCGATCAGATTTGAGTGGGCAGAGAACTGCCCATGGGGGGAGGGTGCCTCCTCATGCGGGGGCATCCTCCATAAAAAATGCCCGAAAAGATCACTCCCTTCGGGCATTGGGGCACACGATATCAGCCGTTCAGAGATTCGATCGCAGCCTTGGTGTGTGCGATGTAGAGCTGCTGGATGTCGGAGATCTCGCCCAGACCGGCGATCTGGGTATCCACTTCCTCGAATGCACCGGAAGCCTTGAACTGGCTCAGCCAGGAGTCATCATCCGCACCGGCCATATCGTTGTTGGCATGGTCACCGGCAACGACCATCAGCGGGCGCAGAACGACCTTGGTGTAACCGGCAGCCTTGACGGCCTCGATGACGTTCTCGCAGGCGGTCTCCTCCGGCTCGCCCTCGACGGTGCCGATGAAGACATTGTCATAGCCGAGGGTCTGCATGGTGGTCTGCATCTGGCTGTAGCTGACCTTTGCGGTGTGCGAGGTGCCGTGGCCCATGAAGACGAATGCGGTCTTCTCAGCAGCGGCGGCATCCAGGCTGTCGAAACCGGCATCCTTCACGGCAGCAGCGGTGATGGCTTTGGCGACGGCTTCCTTGTCGGAGTTGATGACGGCGGCGTCTGCGCCGACCTCACCCAGCAGGGGCTCGGCCACCGCGACGGACTCGAACTTGTCGCGGTAGCTGTCGATCATCTCCATCATCTCGTCGTACTCGGCACCGTGCATCAGGTGGGTGGGCTGGACGACCAGATTCTTCACGCCGTTGGCCACAGCGCGGTCCATGGCCTGCTGCATGTTGTCGATCTTCTCACCATCGCGGGCCTGGACATGGTTGATGATGATCTGAGCGGTGAAGGCGCGGCGGACAGACCAGTCCGGATAGGCTGCCTGCAGAGCATCCTCGATGCCCTTGATGTCGGCGGCGCGGCTAGCGTTGAAGGAGGTGCCGAAGCTGACGACCAGCAGCTCGTTCTCGCCGATGTCGTCCGCGTTGCGGGGGTCATCCTTGGAGGCATCGCCGGTGTCGCGGCCAAAGTAGTCGGGGTCGGCCTCTTCGCCTTCCACCAGCTCCTTCTGGGCGTCGGTCAGGGCGTCCCAGGCAGCCTTGGCGGCAGCGCACTGGGCGTCCGTGTCATCGGTGCGCTCCTGCACGTAGATGGCGTCGATCAGGTCTGCGACATTCTTTGCGGCCAATTCATCGGCCTCCTCGCTCGAAACTTCGCTGCTGGCAGCGGCAGAGCCTGCCGTGCTGGAGGCAGCGGTGGAACTTGCGGCCCCGCCGCAGCCGGTCAGAACACCGGCGCAGAGTGCCAGGGCGGTCAGGGCGGCCGCCGTCTTGTGGAGAGTGCGTTTTCTCATGTGTGAGCTTCCTTTCCTGTCTGAAATATTGCGGCGCTGAACAGAAGGGCACAGGAAAGAGGACCCGAACAACGAAAAAAGGGCCTTTTTGCTTGCGGGACGGCAAAACAAAAAGACCCCTTACAGTGGTTCGGGCTTTTTGGTACAACCAATTCCTCGTGATCTGGGGCAGATGCCCCCGTACCAACAGCGGGCAGGTTTCCTGACTGAAAGTTCAACGCCTGCTGCCGCCTTCCCAGACCGGACGGTTCAGTGGCCGGTGCCCAAAGCACCCGGACAGTAGACTCCCTTATCACAGTGACGAGATCGTGCGGGATCTGCACCCGCTTCCCTTTTAACGTTCCTGCCGCTGCCCGGAGGCATGGGCGGAACGCACCTGCTGTTTTCTATTCAGTTCGAGGAAAAGTATAGCACACACCGGGGGAAAAGGCAAGAAAAAAGAAACCCGGCAAACAGGGCCGGGCCGACAAAAAACGCCCCCGGAGCGCGGCGGGCGCATTCCGGGGGCTGGGGGTCATGATTGGTTCCCGTTGGTTTGCAGGCGTCGGCAGGCGTCCTCTTTCACAAGCTCGATGACCACCGCCGTCAGCGGGATGAAGAAGATGATGCCGAGGATGCCGAAGAGGTTGCCGCCGATCATGGCGGCGATCAGGGTGTAGAGCGGCGAAAGCCCGACGGATTTGCCCACGACACGGGGGTAGATGAACTGGTTCTCGATGAACTGCACCGCGAGGTAAACGATGAGGCAGCGCACCGCCAGCATCGGGTCCACCAGCAGCACAAGGAACACGCTGACCACGCAGGAGATGAGGGCACCCACATAGGGGATGATGGCACAGATGGCGGTCAGCATCCCCACCAGACTGCCGTAGGGGAGCTGGAAAACGGAGAACGCAAAGGCCATGAGAACGCCGAGGATCACCGCCTCGCTGCACTGGCCGGTCAGGAAATTGGCGAAGGACTGCCGGAACAGGCGGCAGAACCGGAGCAGCCCGGCGGCGTGGCGGGGCTTCAGATACGCGCACACCAGCGTATGGGCCTGTCGGCCAAGGCTCTCCGTCCCAAGCGACAGATAGACGGAGATGATGAGGGCGAAGGAGGCCGTCACGATGACGTTCACCGTGGCGGACACGGCACCCACCGCATTGACCAGCACCTTGTCGATGCTGTCGGCGGCTTTGTGGAGCAGCTGCTCCCAGTTGATGCCCTCCAGCCAGTGCATCAGCCAGCCCATGTCGGCGTCCTGTGCGCTGAGGTAGGCGGTCCAGCGGGGAATGTTCGACTCGATCTGCAGATAAAGGCTGTGGAACGATTTGACCAGTTCCGGCACCAGCAGGGTCAGCGCAAGCACCAGCACCAGCACGATGCCGACCAGCGTGAGGAAAAAGCTGAGGAGATGAAGGGTCTTGTCCGGCGGCTGCTTTTTGGCCTTGCGGAACAGCTGCTTCAGCCGCTTTTCCAGCCCGGTCATGGGCACGTTGATGAAAAGTGCCAGGATGCCGCCCGCCAGTATGGGCAGCACCAGATCCACAAGACGTGCCGCAAAGGCGAGCACATCCGAAAACCGCAGCAGTGCAACAAAAAGTGTTACCCCCACAACGGTGACGAGCAGAGAGCGTTTGGTGTTCGAATCCATGATGAAGTTCCTTTCCCGGAGTGTACGGCCGCAAGCTGTAAAGAGGCCGCCGCAGAGCCTTTGTTGTATTGTACCAGATGCGCCGGGCTTGTCAAGACGGCGGGAAAGGGGAACGCGCATCTTATAAGATCTTGCGCAGCTCCTGCACCAGGTCGCCGACGATGATCGGCTTGGACAAAAAGCCATTCATGCCGCTTGCCAATGCGTTGCGGCGGTCTTCGTCAAAGGCGTTGGCCGTCATGGCGAGGATGGGGATCCCGGCCAGCGCCGGGTCCTCCAAAGCGCGGATCTGCCGGGTGGCGGTGTAGCCGTCCATGATCGGCATCTGCACATCCATCAGCACCAGATCGTAGCGGCCCGGTGCGCTGGTGCGGACTTTTTCCACCGCCACCGCGCCGTTTTCGGCCGTATCGACCTGGAAGCCGTACTCGCTCAGAATTTCCAGCGCGATCTCGCGATTCAGCTCGTTGTCCTCCACCAGCAGGACGGTGCGGCCCTTGAAGTCTTCCTCTTTTTCGGGCAGAAGCTCCTGCGTGGCGTCCGTCCGTTTCTGGCCGAGGGCGCTCATCAGGGTCTCGCGCAGGTCGGAGAGGAACATGGGCTTGGAGCAGAACGCCGTCACACCGGCGGCCTTTGCCTCCACCTCGATGTCAGACCAGTCGTAGGCGGTCAGGATGATGATGGGGGTGTCGTCGTTCAGGCTGCGGATCTGGCGGGTGACTTCGATGCCGTTCATATCCGGCAGACGCCAGTCGATGATGTAGGCATGGTAGGCATCGCTCATCTCGATGGACTGCCGTGCGCGCAGCACGGCCTCCTTGCCGGAGAGGGTCCACTCCGAGCGCATTCCCACCTTGACCAGCATCTTGGTCACGCTGTCGCAGGTGTTGAAATCGTCGTCCACCACCAGCGCCTTCAGGCCCTCCAGCTCGGTGATCTTTTCCACCGGGCGGTGTTCCGCCTGCGCGCGCAGCGGCACACGGATGATGAACTCGGTGCCCTTGCCCTGCTCAGTCTGCACCTCGATGGTGCCGCCCATCATATCCACGATATTTTTGGTGATGGCCATGCCAAGGCCGGTGCCCTGGATCTTGCTGACCGTGGAGGTGCGCTCCCGCTCAAAGGGCTCAAAGATCTTTTGGGCAAACTCCGGGCTCATGCCGATGCCGTTGTCCTTGACGCGGAACTCATACTGCCCGCAGCCGTGCATCGGACCTGCAAGCTGCCGCACCCGCACCGAGACCATGCCGCCCGCCGGGGTGAACTTGATGGCGTTGGACAGCAGGTTCAGCAGCACCTGATTTAGCCGGGTCTTGTCACAGTAGACGTCCTCGTCGGTCACATCCATGGCGTCCATATACAGATCCAGCTGCTTTGCATGGACCTGCCCGCTGACGATGGTCTTCAGGTCGTGCAGCACATCCGAGAGGTTGACCTCGGTCTCTTCCAGATGGATCTTTCCGCTTTCGATGCGGCTCATATCCAGCACATCGTTGATGAGGGAGAGCAGGTGATTGCTGGAAGCGAGGGTCTTGGTGAGGTAATCCTTCACCCGCTCCTTGTCGTCGATGTTGCTGACCGCCAGTGTGGTGAAGCCGATGATGGCATTCATGGGGGTGCGGATATCGTGGGA
>OCPX01000774.1_pt1 | contig 28416 bp, 20 predicted proteins | sample 1538771 | NCBI WGS metagenome assembly OCPX01 (sample SAMN04571725, study PRJEB22368) | human gut metagenome | biome: human gut; material: stool | host: Homo sapiens | place: Luxembourg | collected 2012-11-01 | reverse complement strand
TGCAGACTGATACCCCCGACGGGAAACTTCGGCAGATCTGGCATGCGATGCGCTACGAAGCGCATTACACGAAGCGGCAGATTCTTGAGGCCTACCTCAACCTCGCGCCCTACGGCAGCAATGTGGAGGGCGCAGAAGCCGCCGCAGCCGTATGGTTCCATAAAGAGGCTTCCCATCTCACGCCGGCAGAAGTCGCTGCGCTCGCCGTTATTCCGCAGAATCCCGTCAAACGGCGCCCTTACACCCAAGGCAGCACGCCGCTCGATACCGCGCGGCTGCGGCTCGCACGGATCCTCCTGGAGCAAGGCGTTTATCCGCCTTCGGCCGCCGCAGCGCTGCGAGCGCCGCTGGAGGTTTTCGGTCCTGAACACCTCCCTTTTCTCGCTCCCCACTACGCGCAAACGGTTCTGAACCGCATAGTGGGGACCCCGGAGCGGTCAGAACCCAACGCTGACGAAACGGCTTTCAAAGCGGGAAAACTCAAGGGCACGCTCTCGCTCGATGTTCAATCGGCAATGGAAGCGCTCGTTCGTGAAACCATTGCACGATTGTCGCCTTGGGGCGTGAAGAATGCCGCCCTTTCGGTGGTTGACGCCCGCGACCGTTCCGTGCTCGCCATGGTGGGCTCGGCAAACTTCTTTGACCCCTCAATTCAGGGCGAGGTCAATGCCTGGACAGCCAAGCGAAGCCCCGGTTCCATGTTGAAGCCCTTCACCTATGCGCTCGCACTCGATCAAGGGCTTATTCACGAAAAGACGGTCTTGATCGACAGCCCGATCGCCATCGGCGGATGGGCCCCGGACAATGCAGACGGCAGCTTCCGAGGGCCGCTCTCCGCCGAAGATGCATTGGTGCTCTCGCGCAATATTCCGGCGGTCGATTTGGAAAAGCGCCTCAGCCCCGGGCTTTATGAATTCCTCAAACGTGCCGGCGTCGAGCTTCCCCATGACAAAAATTGGTACGGGCTCTCCCTTGTTTTGGGGGGCGCAGAAATCACCATGGCCGACGCCGCCAAGCTCTACGCCATGGTCGCGGGGGAAGGGCTCCTTCGGCCGCTAAGGCTCCTCGAAGCTCAAGCCTCTCCGGCCGAGGCCGATCCCCTTTCGCGTGAAGCGCAGTTTGTCCTTCGCCGCATGCTCGCTTCGCGCGGGGAATCGGTGACGATTCGCGGTACGAGCCGCGAGCTCCTCTATAAAACCGGAACCAGCAACGGCTGGCGCGATGCATGGACCGCCGGCATGGTCGGTCCCTATGTCATCGTCGTGTGGCTCGGCGACTTTGCCGGACGTCCCAACCCGCAGCTTCAGGGCGCGCATCTTGCCGCCCCGCTCTTTCGCGCGGCGGCTTTGCGTCTGGGGAGCATCCCCGCCCTCGACTGGCCGGCCGTGGTCAGTGCTCAGCAAGAGGCCGAAGACAAACATCTAAAAGTTGCTCTAGAACCGGTCTGCGCGGCAACGGGCGACCTGGATATTCGGCTCTGCAGCCGGCGAACCAACGCCTGGATCCTTCCCGGCCGCACCTCCGTGCGGGATTCAGGTGTTTTTCGCGAAATTTGGATTGACAAAGAAACCGGGCTTCGGGCCTGCGGCCCCGGTACCGGCATTGAAAGACGCGTTTGGGAATTTTGGCCGACGCACTTTCAAAAGGTCTTCCTGGCGGCGGGCATTGCCAAGGAGCCGCCACCGCCATACACGGCCCAATGTGCTGAACGCTTGGGCGTCCCAGGGGGCCGCGCACCGGTGATCACCTCTCCCAAATCGGGAGCCGCCATTTACTCGCCTGCCGGCTTTGACGCCGCCCGTGTGCTCCTCGCTGCGGGGGCCGATCCGGACGCCGCCATTCTCTATTGGTATGCCGACGGCGCATTTCTGGGTGCCCGCCGAGTCGGCAAGGCGCTCGAATGGTCTGCACCCGCCGGTACGCATGAACTCGCCGTTGTGGATGATCTCGGGCGCACGAGCACGATGCGCCTGACGATCAGACGCCGATAATCACGCGAACCCGGCACGGCCGGCTGTCTGCCGGCCAAGGGTCTGGAAGAACCGATTGGCGCAAGGTCTAACACTTTTTTATAAATTCCTATGTTTGACCTCAGCGTTCCCGCACTAACCTTGTCATATCTGAACAATGATTCAGAAATCGCCGCAATGGCTATTGCAAAGAAAGGAGCTTTGTTATGAAGAAGAGGTTTGCTGCAGCCGCCGGCAGCGGCTCCGGATTTCGACGCTCGCTCGGCGCTTTGGCTTTGATGCTCACCTGCGGCGTCTTTGCCGCTTTCTCCGCCCTGCCCGCACCGGCATTGGCCGGCCCGCCGCCCGGCATGCACCATCCCGGGCCCGGCTTTGGCGGTCCTGGTCATCGCCCGGGTTTCCGCCCCGGCCCGCCTCCGCCCCCGCCGAGATACCATCGCGGCTGGCACCCTCGTCCTTGGTACCGCAGCTGGGGTTTCTGGGCGCCGACGATTACGGTCGGCACGATCCTCGGCGCAGAGCTCTATCGCTCCTCGACGCCGCGCTATGTTGAGGTCCCGGTGCAGACGGTTCCCGTCACGCCGAGCACGTCCTATGCGGCCGCGGCTCCCGCGGCATCGGGCACTGCCGGATCCGGCAGCTATCCGTGGTATTGGTGCTCGAGCGAACAAGGATACTTCCCGACCGTTCGCTCCTGCCCGCTCGGCTGGGAGACCGTGATGGGCACGAGCAGCACAACGCCGCCTGCGCCGCCCGCTCCCTAAACGGCAAATGCCCGCCCGAAATCATTGAATGATTCCCGGCGGGCATTTTCATGAGCCCAAACGGCTATCGTTTAGCTCCGACAAGAGCATTCGGCGTTATTCGTTTGCGCCTTCGCCTTCTTCATCGTCCTGAGCCTTGGGCTGAGGAGCGGCCTGAGCTTGGCTCAGGCGATCGAGATATTCGTTCGTCACGTCGCCCGTGACATAAACGCCGTCAAAGCACGAGCAATCGAAGGCCGGAATCGACGGGTTCAAATCCGAAAGCGCATTCTTCAGGCCGTCAAGCGTCTGGAAGATCACCTTGTCGGCGCCGATCACTTCCGCCACAGCGTCCGCATCCTTGCCGTCGCCGCAGATCAGTTCCGACTTCGTCGGCATATCAATGCCGTAGACATTCGGGAACATCACGCGGGGCGCAGAAGAAGCAACATAGACCTTCTTTGCGCCGGACTCGCGCGCCATGCGGACGATTTCCTTCATCGTCGTGCCGCGCACGATGGAGTCGTCAACGAGCAGCAGGTTCTTGCCTTCAAATTCCACGGGCATGGCGTTGAGTTTTTGACGCACGCTCTTCTTGCGGGTCGTCTGCCCAGGCATGATGAAGGTGCGGCCGATATAGCGATTTTTAATGAACCCTTCGCGGTAGGGGAGCTCAAGCTGCTTGGCAAGCTCCTGCGCACACGGCCGAGAGCTGTCCGGGATCGGCATGACGACGTCAACATCCCTGAGATCAATCGCCTTTTTCACCGTTTCGGCCAAATAAACGCCGAGATTGAGGCGGGCGCCATAGACGCTGATGCCGTCGATGAGGGAATCCGGACGCGCAAAATAGACGTATTCGAAAGCGCAGGGATTCTTCACCGGATTTTCGGCGCACTGACGCGTTTCAACGTTCCCCTTGAAATCGATCCAAAGCGCTTCGCCGGGTTCCAGATCGCGTTCGAGCTTAAAGCCGAGCCCCATCATCGTCACCGATTCCGAGCTCACCATCCATTCGCGTTCGCCGTTGGCAGCAATCGCCGAACCGAAGCAGATCGGCCGAATAGCATGCGGATCACGGAAGGCAAGGAGCCCCTTGCCGGCAATCAGCGCCACCACGGCGTAAGAGCCCCGCACGCGCTTATGAACGGCCGCGACGGCCTTGAAGATGCCGTCAGCGTCAAGCCCCCGGCCTTCGCAGACGCGGGAGATTTCATTGGCTAAAACGTTGAGCAGCACCTCCGAATCGCTCGTCGTGTTGATATGACGATGGTCGTGCTCGTACAGATCTTGCTTAAGCGCTTCGGCATTCGTCAGATTGCCGTTGTGAGCGAGCATGATGCCGTAAGGCGCATTGACGTAAAAGGGCTGCGACTCCTGATTCGAACTCGCACAACCCTGCGTCGGGTAGCGCACGTGACCGATGCCGACATTGCCCGTCAGATCACGCATGTTGCGCGTACGGAAGACGTCGCGCACCAGGCCCATGGCCTTATGAATGTGGAACTGCAGACCGTCGAGCGTCGCGATGCCCGCCGCATCCTGACCGCGATGCTGCAAAAGGAGCAGCGCGTCGTAGAGGCGTTGATTAACAGGTTCATTGGAAAGGAGGGCAACAATGCCGCACATGGATGTAATCCTCGATTAGGCCGGGGTGAACGCCCGAAGAGAAAATAGGAAAAAAGGGAAAAACAGTAACTTTGCGCGCATGGCCTATAACGGCAGAATGCGCAAAGCCGCCCGGACGAGTCTCGGAGCGGCTTTGAGTGAAAACTTGCACATGATATGAATGAGCCCTGCCTCTATCAGCTGCGGCGATAAGACCGGCGCATGTCAGCGAGCCATGCCGGCAGATAAGGCATCGACCAATTGATGATCGTTTCCGTCGGTCCGATCAGCACGGACTGCTGCCACATACGGCTTTCATGGATGGAAGCGGGCATACCGAAAAAGAAGACACAGGCGCAGACAACCACAATGCCGCGCAGGAAGCCGAAAACGGCGCCCAGAGCGCGGTCTTCAAAGCGCAGCGCCGCCGTTTCAAGCAGACGCCGAATAATGGCCGAAAGCAGTCCCACCACAAAGAGGCAGGCCACAACGATCAGGACAGCCGCAATGATGACGCGCGGCAGCCATCCGATGCTTTCAAGCGGAATGTGTTCGGCGACAACCGCGGAATAGTTCATCGCCAGAAAGATGCCTGCAACCCAGCCGGCAATGGCCAGCACTTCACGCAGCACGCCGCGCATGATTCCAACGATGGTGGAAAGTGCGAGAACGGCAATGATGATCCAGTCGATTTCCGTCATGAGTGCGCTGCAGGCGGGAGAGAAATGAGTTAGAGAAAATGGGGAGCTTTACGACGCCCGTTTCCGGCTGCCCCAAGAGCGACGCCGGACTTCTCTTAAAAGGGCTACATTGTACCGAAAATTGTCTGCCGGACTTTCGATTCCCTCGGAGGTTTTGTGACCCCGAAGCCACCTGCTGTCCGGCCTCAAAGCATTAATCTTTTTTCGCCAGATAAGGCTTTTGAGCGATGCCGTTAAGCATGATCGTACCCCGTACGCCTTCGGCTTCAGATTTCTCAGCATAAAGCCCCACGCGAACCTTCCAAAGTGCGCCGCCCTCATTGGTACGGTACGCGGGGAGCCCCAGGAGCGCGAGTTTTTTCACTGTGCGCTCCGCGGCGGCTTCGTTGCTCGTAGCGACAACCTGCACATACCAGCCCTTGCCCGTGGGCGGCGCGATGCCGGCTGACTTTGCGGCCGGCTGCGGCTTCTGAGCCGGTTTCTGAGCCTTTGGATCGGGCTTTGCCGCCGTCTTCTCGGCAGGTTTGGCAGGCGTTTTTTCGGCCTTTTCAGATTTCGCCGCCTGCGCTGGCGCTGCCGTCTTGCCGGACTGCTTCGGAGCGGCCTCGGCGGCTCCTTTCGCTTCACGCTCAAGATTGGCTTTAGCAGTCGACTCCGCGCGGCCCATAGACGTATCCGACACATCCACGTCGCCCGCCTGAGCACGATCCCCGTGAGCCGCCGGCGGCACATTCAGCGTTGTGCTCGTCTCGCTTTCTTTAGGAATATTGATGTCGGTACTCTCGAGCTTAGACGTGTCGATCGGCGGTTCGTTATCGATCACGAAAGGCGCGGCAACCACCGCGGCCATCAGAAGAACAGCCGCTCCCACCATGCGGTGCTTAGTGCGTCGGCGGGCAAGCAGCTCCGCATCCGTGAGCGGACGACGAGCCGGACGTTCAGCGGCGCGTTCACGTTCGGCCTGAGCGCGCACTTGTTCGCGCGGCACGGGCTTCAAGGCCGGTTTAAGAACTTCAGCATCTTCGCTCTCACCTGCCGCCGCAGGGGACGGATCCGGTTCCTGGCGAGGTTCAGGCATGACAAAAGGCGCCTGCGCAGCCGGAGCGCCTGCGGCCTCGGGCGCCAGAATTTGAGCGGCCTCCTGTGCAGAGACGCTTTCGGCTGAAGCCCCCCATTGGGGCTCTTTTTTATCCGTCGTCGGCGCATGAATACCATACGGATCCCAGGGGGCTGCTTTAGGCGCAGTCGGCGCTGCGGCTTGGCGTTCCGGCGGCTGAGGCGCTTGAGGAGGAGCACTTTGCTCCCCAGCGGTCTGAGCCGCAGGTTCAGCAAAGTCAAAGGGCGGAGGTTCCGTCGGCTGAGCGGACGGTGCCGTCTGCCCGCCCGTCTGCGTTCCCTCATTGAATCGTCCTAATGACGGCTCCGTTCTCGGTCCAAAGGTGGGTTCGGCATGCGGCGCGGCAGTGCCAGCCTCTTCCGGCGTTTGCATCGTCGCGAGCTTCACCCCTTCAGGGCGTTGATTTTTCCGGAAAGGATTAAAGAACGACATGGGAACGCCTCGAGCATTACAAGCAATAAAAACAGTATGAGCTTCACCGCTCGTCCTCTTCTATGACCGAAGACAATGGTGAAGCTCACAAAATTCTATCAGCGGTCCTGTCGGCCGCCCTATCGTTCTAACTTTTCGATAAGAAGAAATTTCAGTGCCACGGCGCCTTTTCTTCGCAAGGCATCCCGTCGGTCATCGTAAAGCCCTCGAGACTGCCGCACTTCGTTTGAATACAGACAAAGCGCATAGCCTCGGTCGGCAATGCCCGAATGGCGCGCTTAGCTGCCGGCGCCACACGGAGCCAGTCGCCGGCACGAAGCGCAATCACCTCGCCGTCAAGCCAGATTTCGCCCGCGCCAGAAAGGATCCCGTAGAGCTCTTCATTTTGCCGGTGCGCATGCACAAACGGTACGGCAGCACCAGCTGGCAAGTCATTGACAGAGACTTCACAGCCCGTTAGGCCAAGCTCGTCATGGAGCTCCGTGCGGGCGTCGCCAGAAGCATGAATGAGCGTGAAGTTCTTCTTGGATGAATTCATGATTTTTATCCATTGATTGTAAGAGCAGGGAAGTTCATTAACGAAAGGGAAGATCCCAAAGTGGTTCGACATCGAATTATTTATTTCGTTAAAAGCCGCTCTGTGGTGGGAGCGGCTTCGATCGTTATGTTAGTTCGATATCGAACTTTTGTCAACAGATAAATATCTTCTCCGCGAACCTGCGCTTCCTCGGGCAGACTCGCGGAGAATCTTCAAGGACCCCGGACGCTGATGATCACCGGCGCAGTCCTTCCTTAGCAAAGACCTCAAGCGCTTCGCCGACCGTCACGAAGGATCCGAAAATAATGATGCGCACTGGCGCGGCCGGCTCATCCTCGGCTGAGAGGCGAGCCGCATAGAGCGCGTCGGCAATGGCCGGAAAGGACTCAATTGCACGCTCCTCTACTCCCGCCTCGAGCATCTTCATTTTGAGTGCCTCGGCCGAACCCCCTCGCGGACCGGGCAAGCCGGCAATGAACCAGCGATCGATTTCCGGCGCTGTCAGTCGGACCACCTGAGCACGATCCTTATCTTCGAGCATGCCGAAAACGGCCAAGGTCTTTTCTCCTGGCTTTCGGGAGGCATGAAGGTTTTCTGCCAAGACGCCCGCCGCCTGAGGGTTGTGCCCCACATCGAGGAGCGTCGTGCAGGGCTGGGTCGTAATCTCTTCAAAACGCGCCGTGATGCGTACCTGAGAGAGGCCGGCTGCTGCGGCGGCTTCCGTCACGGGAAGACGATTGAGGAGCGAAACAATCGCCGCAAGGGCGCCCGCCGCGTTGCGGTATTGATTTTCGCCCTTGAGCGCAGGCCGCGGCAGCTGCCAGCTGAGGTCGCCCATGCAGAATTGGAACGAACCGTCAGGATGCTCCGTCACACTGAAATCGCGGTTGATGAGCAGAAGCTTCGCGCCGATTTCGGCAGCGTAGCCAACCAGCGTTGACGGCGGATTGGGGTCCGAGCAGATAGCCGGCCGCCCTGAGCGGTAGATATGCGCCTTCTCGACGGCGATTGCTTCTCGAGTGTTCCCCAGAAATGCCGTATGGTCAATGCCGATCGCCGCCACAATGGAAACGTCCGGATCGACGGCATTCATGGCATCGAGCCGGCCGCCCAAGCCGATTTCGAGGATCACCACATCCGGATGCGCATTCTGAAAAAGTTTGAGCACCGCGAGGCCGGTGTATTCGAAGTACGAGAGCGTCATGCCGCCTCGTGCGGACTCCACTTCGCCAAAGGCAGCAATCAGCGCCTCGTCCGAGACTTCCTGCCCATTGAGGAGCGCGCGTTCATTGAAGCGAATGAGGTGCGGCGACGTATGCATGGCCGTACGGAACCCTGCCTCGCGCCAAATGCGCTCCATGACGGCGCAGGTGGACCCTTTGCCGTTCGTGCCGGCAACCGTGACGACGGGACATTCAAACTTAATCCCCATGCGGGCGATCATCGTCTGCATGCGCTCCAACCCCATATCGATGGGCTTATCGTGGAGCTTCTCAATGAACTCGAGCCATTGATTAAGCGAAGCACCGGCAGCAGGCGCCTGATGCGGCGCAGAAACAGAGACTACGGGGATAGTCATAGCAGTGAAATCCAACTCATCGAAAAAACAATAAAGACACGGGCTGCAGATGCATGCCCGTGTCAAAGAAACTTACCGCATCGGCAGCCGTATCCCGCTTCAGCGAATGTCTGACCTATTCAGAAACCCGGAAAAAAGCTGCGTTCGCCAAACCAATGAGCGGGAAATGCGCTCAGGAGGGAGCCGCGCCGCTGCAGACGATCGGCCTCAAATCCCGTTGATCGGCTGCTTCTTCATCAGAAGCTGCGTAATGACGGAAATCTGCGCACGCATATCGCGGCGGTCGACGATTTTATCCACCTGACCGTGCTTCAACAGGAATTCGGAACGCTGGAAACCCTCTGGGAGCTTTTCACGCACGGTCTGTTCAATCACGCGGGGACCGGCAAAGCCGATGAGCGCCTTGGGTTCAGCAATGACCACGTCGCCAATAAAGGCAAAGGAAGCCGAGACGCCGCCCATCGTCGGATCCGTCAGCACAGTGATGAACGGAAGGCCGTAATCCGCAAGACGGCGCGCAGCGTTGGTCGTCTTGGCCATCTGCATGAGGGAGAAAAGCCCTTCCTGCATGCGGGCTCCGCCGGAAGCGCAGAACACCACGAAGGGTGCGCGGCGGCGAATCGCTTCTTCCACGCCGAGCGCAAACCGTTCACCGACGACGCTGCCCATGGAGCCGCCCATGAAACCGAATTCAAAGGCCGCAGCCACCATCGGCTCACGACGAAGAAGACCCGACATCACGACAAGCGCATCTGTTTCGTGCGTCGAAGCTTCCGAAGCCGCATGGCGCGCCGGGTAGGGTTTGCTGTCGACAAAGTGCAGCGGATCTTTGGTGCGGATCTCCGCGCCGATTTCTACCGCCGTAGCGGGATCCAGAAAGGCATGCAGACGCACGCGGGCGCCCATGCGGAAGTGATACCCGCACTTTGGGCAAACGCGCAGACTCCGGTCAAGCTCCTCGGTATAGAGCGCCTGCTCGCAGCCCGGACACTTCGTCCATACGCCTTCCGGAATGGGGCTAGGCTTCTTCGGGGCTTCTTCGCGCTTGATTTTGGGGAGAATGTGATTGATCCAGCTCATCGACGTTTGCTCGAAACAGAAAACCGAAGCAAAAATTATACGAGGTGCAGACCTTCAAACACGCGTCACGGAGTGCCGCTTGAGGCTAGCACGTTTGGTCGACCATCCCGCGTTCGGATGCGCCTTCAGACGCCTCCGTCAAAAGACTTTGCCAAAAGGTCCTGACGAAAGCTGAGGCAAATGCGGATGCTCGGGATAGCCCACTCCGGTGAGATAGAGCCCAGCCGGACTGAAGGTGGGCGCGGCTGCATCACGAGATTTGGCGGCGAGCACTTCGGCTATCCACTCTGGCCTTTCCCGCCCCGTGCCCACATAAATAAGCGCGCCAACGATGTTTCGCACCATGTGCTGCAAAAAAGCATTGGCCGTAATGCGTACGCCCACCAATGCGCCGCGCCGCACGATCTTGAGTTCGCTGATCGTGCGCACCGGCGTCTTGGCTTGGCACTCTGACGCACGGAAACTCGTAAAGTCGTGTTCACCGATGAGCGCCGCCGCGCCCCGCTGCATGAGCGCCTCGTCGAGCGGCCGAAACACCCACCCGGCCGACCCTTCAAAGAGCGGCGAACGGACGGGATCGTTCCAGATCCAATATTCGTAGGTGCGGGAACGCGCGGAAAACCGCGCATGAAACTTTTCGTCCACCTCGCGCATCCAACGCACGGCAACGCTCTCGGGCAGGATGGCATTGACGCCGCGGATCCATCCCGCCGAAGGTCGGCGAGCGACGGAGGTAAAACTCACCACTTGGTGAGTGGCGTGGACGCCGGTATCCGTTCGTCCGGCACAGATTACAGAGATCGGATGATCTGCAAACTGCGAAAGCGCTGCCTCAAGCGCCGCCTGAACGCTCGGGTGATCCGGCTGCACCTGCCAGCCATTGAAGGCGGTACCCCGATACTCAATCCCGAGCGCCAGCGTTTTCGGGTCGCTCTTGACCAAGGCCATCAGCGGGCACCTGCAGATTTGCCGTTCACCTCATCGAGGAGGCGCTGTGCGGCGGCACGCTGAACTTCTGAGCCTTCCTTTTTCACCTCCGCGAGCAGCTCGAGCGCCTCCTTCTTGGCGTCCAGACCAATGAAAGATTTCGCCAGATTGAGCTTGGCATCAATGGCTTCGAGACGCGCGCGCTCCTTCTCATTAGGCACAGGCGCTGCCGGCTGGGCCGCAGGCTGCGGAGCCGGCGCCGCCTTCACGGGCGCGGCGGCAGCCTCCGTCGGAATGGGTTCCGGCGCCAAAGGCGGCACATAGGCGGGCGTCTGTGCATCAAGGTTGAGATCGACGCGCTTTAATTTTTCTGCGGTCATACCTGCCGTCTGCTTGGCAGTTCGCTCTGAGCTTTCGCGCTCTTCGTCGGAAAGGGGCGGCAGCTCCTGATCGTTATCATCAGCCTTGAGCCACGGCTGCTCCTCAACCTGCTTTTTCGCGGTGGCAGCAGCGGCTTCGGCAGCTGCGGCCTGCGCATCGGCCTTCATCTGCGCCTCGGTGTAGGCCATCGCGCCCACCCCCATGGCTCCGGCCGTCGTGCCGTTCTTCACGGCTTCATCAACGGTGGCCTCCACCGCTTTCAACTGAGCTTCGCCCGCGGGCGCCACGTCACGCTGAAAAGCCACGACACCTTGTCCCTTTTTGGCCGCGGCAACCGCTTCCTCGGCCTCTTTAACGGCCTTCTCGCGGCGCTTGCGCCAGGCGATGGAAGCAATGATGGCGATGCCGACAATAATGAGGAGATATGAAATCAAGGGGCGCTTCTCTTCGGCTGCGGGCTGCTGCGCATCAGCGGCAGACTGAGCCGGCTTGGCGTCCTCAGCAGGCGCCGATTCGGTCGGCGACGGAGCCTCCGCCTCCGTCTTCGAGTCGTTTTCTGCTGTCGGCTGGGCTGCAGCACCCGTATTGGCCGCGGCTGTCTCGGCCTCCGAAACGGGCGCGGCCGACGGCGGATTAGCTTCGGCTGAGGGTTGGGCAGGCGCCGCTGACTCAGGGGCTTCAGGAAGAGCGGGAGCGGCTTCAGCCGGAGCATTCACTGCAGCCGTCGGAGCGCCTGCAGCCGCCGCCTCCTTTTGGTTACTTTCCCAAGCATCCAGCGCCTTGCGGCCGGTCTCCGCCACCTGCTCCACACTTTCACCGCGGCTCAGTGCAGCAATTTGCGCCGCAGCCGTTTCGCCGGCAGCTTCGCGGGAGCGGTGCTGCGCATCAATCAAATTCTGTGTCGGTCCCGGCACCGCTGCCGAAGCGCCGTGCACAGCGCGAAACGCCTCCATGGGATCAATGGCAAAGACTTCGTCGGAAAGCGGCGCCGAAAGCGACTGCCCAATCACAATGCGCGACGGATCGCCGTCAACGAAAGCACTCGGATTCTTCTGCGTCAGCGCAACCGCAACCTGTTCGAGAAGGGCGCCCGGGCAGCTCGGCCAGTAAAGCTTCGCAATCGACCAAAGCGTCATGTCGCGCTGCACCGTGAACGCATCATTGGGATTAAATCCGTTCAAAGCCACATACTCGCGGACAACATTCGGTGCATAACGTCCTGTACGATGCCCGCCCTTCTTGCCGGCCTCAAGAGACTTAACCGATTTTTCTTTTTCTTCAATACGTTGCGTCGTCTTTTGGTGGGCTTCAGCAGCCGCAAAAGCCGTTTTTTCCACAGGCTTTTCGGCAGTCTCAGAGACCTTTTCAACAGACTTATCCACAGTCATCATCGACTGCGGAGCGGTCTCGGCGGATTCCGCAGCCGGCGCAGCAGACAACTCTCCCCCGGCGGCCGCCTTCGGCTCAGCCGCCGGCATTTCCTCTGCAGCTGAAACGCGGAAGGTGCCGTTGACCGGATCAAGCCGGTAGCTGCGCACGGTGACCTTTCCGCCGGCATTCATTTCAATAAGCAGCGGAAAACCTTCCGAGAGACTCTGACCGCCCACGACTTTAACGCGGACCTTGCCGGCTTCGCCGCCCATGCGGGCCATCTTCAAATCCTGCGCTTCACGGGGCCACTCCACGCCTTCACGCAGATAAGTGGCTGGCGGCGCCACGCGCACCAGAAGGGGCGAAATCGTGATGTCGACGTCATTGACATCGAGCACCGCTTCAAGCGGCTGTCCAGGCTGACTCACCACTTTAAGGTCGCCGAGTTCGACGGCCTGGCTCAGTGAAGGGAAAACGGCAAGCGCTGCGGCCGCAGCCGCAGCAAGCATGGAGAGCTTCTGATGAAACATTGAACAGAACAGCCTAGAAAATTTTGAGCTTTGCAGAACTGCTGCAAAGCGCCTTCAGGAGATCCTGTGAATGATACCGCAGGGCCTTGCACCCTCGAGAGCGGCACTTCACCCCAGAAAAGCCGTGCGTTCTCTCGCGGTCGGCGCCGCCAGGACTCAAGTCAATCGGTTTACTAATTGCGAAACGGCTTTTTTGATGGAAAAAATGAAGCCCGCGCTTTGAGGCGCGGGCCCTGCGATTTGGGATTTTAGAAACGCTTATGCCACAACTTCTCGCCCGACGAGATCGTGCTCTTCGTTGGCGGTGATGCGCACCGGGACGATATCGCCCGGAACGAGCTTACGGTCAGTCGTGACGTAGCAGACGCCGTCAATGTCCGGTGCATCCGACTTGGTGCGGCCGACAGCCACACCGTCTTCATCAGGCTCTTCGTCAATGATTACGTCTTCAATCCGGCCGATGCGGCGAGCGAGTTTGCGAAGCGAAATTTCCGCCTGCACTTCCATGAAGCGGCGGCGGCGCTCTTCGCGCACTTCGTCGGGCAGTGCGCCGGGGAGATCATTGGCAGCCGCTCCGTCGACGGGCGAATAAGCAAAGCAGCCGACACGGTCAAGCTCCGCTTCACGCAGGAAGTCGAGCAGATACTCAAACTCCGCCTCTGTCTCTCCGGGGAAGCCCACGATAAAGGTTGAACGGATGGTAATGTCCGGGCAGGCTCTGCGCCAGGCCGCAATGCGCTCAAGATTCTTTTCGCCGCAGGCCGGACGCTTCATCAGCTTCAGAATCCGCGGATGGGCATGCTGGAAAGGCACATCGAGGTAGGGAAGAATCAGTCCTTCAGCCATCAGCGGCACGATGTCATCAACGTGCGGGTACGGGTAGACATAGTGCAGACGCGTCCAAAGATCGAGTCTGCCCAGTTCGCGGCAAAGATCAATTAATTTCGTATGCACCGGCCGGCCGCAGGCGAAGTCGAGTTTGTAGCGCTTGTCGACGCCGTAGGCAGCCGTGTCCTGACTGATGACGAGGAGTTCCTTGACGCCCGCGGCCTTGAGGTTCATCGCCTCGCGGATGATGGAATCCATCGAACGCGAATTCAGTGAGCCCCGCAGGTGCGGAATCACGCAGAAAGTACAGTGATGGTTGCACCCTTCGCTGATCTTCAGATATGCGTAGTGCTTAGGCGTCAGACGAACGCCTGCCGCCGGCACCAGATCATCCCAGGGATCGTGCGGGCGCGGCAGCACGCCCTCAACCATGGCGAGGACTTCATCCACACTGTCAGGTCCCGTCACGCCGATCACCTTCGGATGACGCACCATGATGAAGTTCGACCCGTCAGCTTCCGTTCGGCCGCCGAGGCAGCCGCAGACGATGACGCGGCCGTTTTCTTTCAGTGCCTCAGCAATGGCGCCCAGAGACTCTTCAACCGCTTCGTTCACGAACCCGCAGGTATTAACGATCACCACATCGGCATCTTTATAGGTCGAGCCGATGCGATAGCCGCGGGCGCGCAGTTCGGTAACGATCCGTTCGGTGTCGACCAAGGCTTTGGGGCATCCGAGTGAAACGAAGCCGACGACGGGAATATGGCGTGAGGTCATGTTTTTTTGTGGGAGTCAGCGGGCCTTGGGGAAAAAGCCCGGAATGAAAAAATTTGCGCCGCGGATCATAGTTGAAGATCTGCGGCGCTGCAGTGAATTCAGACGCTCTTTATCAATGACCGCCCTTCATCACCAAAGGCAGACATTGCTTAAGGCTTCGGATCGATCCAAATCAGTGCGGCATGACGGCCTGAGCGTTCACCATCACGGCGAAAGCTCCAGAACTGTTTCGGATCTCTATAAGTAGAAAGCCCACAGTCAGCAATATCTGAAGCATCAATGCCGGCCGATTCAAGCGCGGCGTAAGCCAATGCGCCCAGGTCGGCATAAAACTTTCCTTCCGCCGCAGCGGGTTTAAAAGCGCGGGCGACCGCTTCCTCGGGGAGGTGCTGACACATGGCTTCGCGAACATCTTCTCCCACCTCAAAGGCATCTGCCCCAATTCGCGGTCCAAGCCAAACGGCAGGCTTCAGATCGGAACAGTGGCGGCGGACATCTTCAACGGTTCTCTGCAGAATGCCGTCGGCAAGGCTGCGCCAGCCAGCGTGCACAGCAGCAACAATGCGGCCGCTGCGGTCAGCAATAAAGACGGGCAGACAGTCTGCCGTCATCACGCAGGCCACAACACCGCTCGTCGAAGTCCATTGCGCGTCGGCTTCGGGCGCAGACTGCGCCGAATCAATATCGTCGGCGCAGAGCACTGTCGTGCCGTGAACCTGAGTGAGCCACTTTGGTTCGCTCGGACAGCACTGCGTCACAATTGAACGATTCATCATCACGCAGGACTTAACGTCGCCCGTATGGAGCGCGAGATTGAGTCCCATGATGCCGTTCGGGCCGCCGTAAGGGCCGCTTGAAACCCCGCCGGTACGGCAGGTGAAAAAAGCCTTCACGTGCTTCGGAGCACCCTTGGTCCAATTGGGAAGAATGCTTTCAAGCTCCGGCTTAAAGAGTTCCGCCATGGCAACTGTCCTCGCAATCCGCTACTTCTTTTCAAAAACGGTAACCGGCCGATCCCAGGGACCAAAGCCGAGCTGCTCCATCAGATCAATCATGTCCTCGGGCGGCTCGACGAACCACTCCATTTCTTCACCGGTGGCCGGATGGATCAGCCCCAGACGAGACGCATGAAGCGCCTGGCGGTGAAATTCAAGGAAGTTCTCAACTTTCACGGCGATGCCGGGCGCACGGCCGCGATAGAGCTGATCCCCGATCAGCGGCAGATCCTCTACGGTAAGGTGCACACGGATCTGATGCGTGCGGCCGGTATCCAGGCGGCATGCCACCCAGGAGGCTGGAATGCCGTCCACCGACGACCAGCCCACTGCGCGGGCGCGGGTGCGCGCCGGTTTGGCACGCACGCCCGTGGAACCCGGGAACCCCTTGAAGCGAATACGGCTCTTCGGATCGCGTCCGATCGGTACGTCGACCACGAAATCCTCCGCCGCGGTGCCCATCGTCAGCGCCCAGTATTCACGCTTGACCGTGCGTTCCTGAAGCTGGCGGACCAGATTCGTCTGCGCGGCGAGCGTGCGCGCCACCACCATGAGGCCGGTGGTATCTCGATCCAGCCGATGCACGATGCCCGCACGGGGCACGTCTTTTAATTCCGGGAAATGGTAAAGGAGGCCATTGAGAAGCGTTCCGTCGGGGTTGCCCGCGCCGGGATGAACCACGAGGCCGGCAGGCTTATTCACGACAATGATCGAGGGATCTTCATAGATCACCTCGAACTCAACGAATGACTGCGGCTCGAATGCGAGCGCTTCGTCGAGCTTCGGCGGCTCGAGCAGTTCAATTTCGTCTCCTTCGGTAGCCTTGGCGCGGATTTTCGTCGTTACCGCGCCGTTGAGCTTTACGGAGCCGTTTTCGATAAGCTTTGCCAATCTCGCGCGTGAAACGTCGGGCAGATGCGCTGCCAGCACCTTGTCGAGCCGCTCTCCCCAGAACCCTTCCACCCTGAATTTCGGCAAGTCTACTTGTGACAGAGTTTGAGGTTGCGTTTCCTCGAAACCATCCTCAAAATCTTCATCGTTATAATCGTCCAATCCTAAATTGACCTTTTCTGTCGTCATGAATTCTGCCAATCCCTTCAAAAGGCTCCTGATGCGCGGTTGCGCGCTCCTCTCCGTGACGCTCGCCACGGCATCCTGCTCATGGCTGCAGAGCCTTGACAAGGATCAGACGCTCGATTGGAGCGCCGAGAAGCTCTACAGCGAAGCGCGCGTAGCCCTCGATGATAGCAACTGGACGCAGGCAAAGGACTACTATCAGAAGTTGGAAGCCCGCTATCCCTTTGGTCAGTACGCCCAGCAGGCGCAGATTGAACTGATTTATGCCACATGGAAGGATGGCGACGCACCGGGCGCCGTGCAGGCTGCCGACCGGTTCCTGCAGACTTACCCGAACCACGCCAACGCCGACTACGTGATGTATTTGAAGGCGCTTGCGACCTTGAACGAAACCGACAGCTGGTTCAATAAGCTCGCGGGCGAAGATCTTGCCGAACGCGATGCCAACGCTTCGCGCGAAGCTTTTGACATCTTCAAAGAACTCGTCATGCGTTATCCCGACAGCCGCTTCACGCCGGAAGCGCGCCGCCGCATGCACGGACTCGTGCTCGCTCAGGCCGAGCATGAACTCAAGACCGCCCGCTACTACTTCGTACGCAATGCCTATGTGGCGGCCATTGAACGCGCGCAGCGCGTCGTGCGCGAATTCCAAAACACACCGATGCGCGACGATGCGCTCGAGCTGATTGCACAAAGCTACGAAGCTTTGAAGCTTACCGAGCTGGCTGCGGACACCCGCCGCATCATCGAACTTAATAAAAACGGCACTATCGCTCAGCCCTCGCGTTAACTGCTCTGAACCCTATCCGCAGGCGCAGCAGATTGTTTTCTGACTGCGCCTTTTTATTGATCGCAGAAAGGCAAAAAACGCGCTTTCTTTGCATTCGGCTGACGGATCACGCCGTCCCCTGTCGTTTTCCGTTCGGGCGAGATCGGCCGCTGCCCGCAAAGGATCGAACGTCCTTCCTGCCTTTCGGCAGATATGGACGGCCGACCGTATTAATGGTCAGACGTCGTGCCGCGTGAAGCGGCATCTGTTTCCTCAGCAACTCGCCGGCCGCGCTCAAGGTTGACAGGAATAAGCGCCAAAACGGCCGCTGCAAAGAAGAGCCCCGTCACGCAAATCGCCAGACGATGATCATTGTTGGTGATCCAAGTCACAGAGCCATAGGCGAGCGGCCCCACGATAGCTGCGAGCCAAAGCGCCATATTCCAAAAGCTGAAAAATTCGGCCGAGCGGGTCTTCGGCGACAGAATCGCCACAATGGCACGCCCCGCTGACTGTGAAGATCCCATGGCCAGACCGGCCAGATTGGCAGCTGTCCAAAAGACCGGCCGATTCACAGCCATGGCGGCGAGCACAATCATCAGCACCCACACTATCAGCGTGATGCCCAGAGCGCGCTTATGTCCGATGCGGTCCTGCAGATAACCGAAACCGAAGGCTCCGACGGCAGCCGTGATGTTGACAAGAAACACCAGCATCAGCGTATCCACCGTCGTGAACCCCATCACTTCAGCGGCATACACCGCCGAGAGCGTGATCACGACGGCAATGCCCGACTGATAGAGAAAGCCGCAGAGCGAAAGCCAGGCAAAATCTCTGAAGCGTCCAAGGCTTTTGAGCGTGCTGCAAATTTCTCGAAAGCTCTGACCGGCGAGCGTCCAGAGACCATCCGCGGACTTTAATGCCCCTAAGCTCGACGCTCGCGGCTGAGCCCGCTCCTTGAGAAAGAGGAAAATCGGCGCGGCAGCAACGGCGAAAACAAGGGCCGTAATGAGCATGGTGCCCGCGATGCGCTCATCCATAGTGAGTCCCCAGCTGCCGCCCAGCTGCACCAGAGCGAGCGATGCACCCAAGGTAACCAGTCCGCCGCAGTAGCCGAACGACCAACCCCAGCCGGACACTTTGCCGACGGCCTCCGGACGAGCGATTTCCGGCAGGAAAGCCGAATTAAGGGTTTCGCCGACGTTGTAGCCAAGGTTCGAAAGAATCACCATCACGGCCGCCAGAACAATCGTTCCCGGTCCGCAGAAGGCGAGTCCTGCAGTGCCGAGAATGCAGATCGCCGTCGCCCCGAAAAGCCAGCGCTTTTTTTGCGCCGAGGCATCAGCGATGGCGCCTACGACAGGCATCACGAAAATGCCGACCGCATTGCTCACCGCAATAATGAGCGTCCAGAGAAAGGTCGCCCAGGGGGCATCAGCGGCCACAACGCTCACAAAGTAAGCGTTGAAGACCGCCGTGAGCACCACCGTGGTGTAGCCCGAATTGGCAAAGTCAAAGGCCGACCAAGCCCAGACTTCTCTGCGGGACACCCCCGGCATCAATGCGCTTTTATCAATCATTTTTCGAGAATATCGTTGGAGTCATCTTCAATTGGGGTCTTTGCAAGTTTCCGCCGGAAGCGGATTGCGGATCAGTCCCTGCAGATGTGTAAAGACGCTTCGCGCGAGTGAACGGAGCTCATAGCCGCCCTCGAGCACGCTGACCAGACGCCCTTCACAATAAGCGAACGAAGCTTCAACGAGCAGACGCGTCACGCAGGCATAGTCCATTTCACCAGCCTTAAGCTGTGCAATCCGCTCTTCACAATGCGCGTCAAATCCGGCCGAGAGAATCATCAGATCCGGCTGAAACTTATCGATTTCGGGCAGCCAAACGTTCTCCACCACATTGCGGATATCCTCTCCGCCGGCACCGGCCGGGAGCGGTGAAAGGACGGCATTGCTCGGCGTCGGCTCCATGCGTCTGTGCGGAAAAAGCGGCCATTGGAAAAGCGACAAAAACCGAACCCCAGGGCGGTCCGCCAGTATTTCTTCCGTGCCGTCGCCGTGATGTGCGTCGAAATCAAGCACCATCACGCGCTCGGCTCGCCAGCGCTTTTGCGCCCAGAGCGCGCCGATGGCCGCATTGTTGAGGTAGCAAAAACCGCTCGCGCGGCTGCGGGACGCGTGGTGTCCGGGCGGCCGAACGGCGCAGAAGGCATTTTTAACTGACCTTCCGTAGATAGCATCCACCGCACGCGCCACGGCGCCCGCTGAAGCCATCGCACAGCTGAAGGTATCCTCACCCACCCGGGTATCGGGTTCGGTAAAGCGCTTAAGCGCCTCGGGGTCGCCCAGCGAAGCGTGTTCAAGATCGTCAACGTATTGGGAATCGTGCGCGAGCAGCACCGCTTCGCGCGGAGCCGGACCGCATTCAACACGCCGCACGCGCCCTTCCAAGCCTGCAAGCATCAGTCGGGCCTCAATCGCTTCAATACGATCCGGTGACTCAGGCGCATCATCAAGGGGATTGGGCAGCCCGACGAGCTGATGCGTGAAATAACCTGTCGGCAGGAGTCTCCAGTCTTTTGGGAGCGTATCTGGCATGCGTTTATGGAGCTGAGGAATCTGCATCATCGCTTCGGGTGGAGCTGCGCGGATGCAGTTTCGCTCTGCAAAGAGTTGGTAGTGCCGAAAGGCTAGCACATGAGCGCCGCCGCTCTTGAAACACCGCAAAAGACTTCAAATCTGCATAAGCTCCGAAACATTTTCGCCAGAAACGTATAACAGCCGCTTCACGCTGCCCCGCTACAATGCGCCGAAGTATTCCGTCTTCTTTGAAGTTCCGCTGATGTCTAATATTCTGCGCCCGCTGCCTTACGCCTCGCGCCTCATGCTCCTCTTCACCACCTTGTGCGCGCTGTCGGCCTGCACCACGGTGAAGTCAGCTCCACCCACTCCTGAGACGACAGACACAGGAGCAGCGCCTGCGGCTGCCGCTGCCGCGCCGAAGGAAACACCGGCCTCTATCCCTGCAGCCGCGCCGGCAGCATCGACGTCTTCTAAGCCCGCTGAAGCGCCAAAAGCGCCCGCGCCGCGCATGCCGACAAAATCCGCAGCCGAGTCCGTAAAGGGCAGTCCCGCAGCAAGCGACTATGTGGAACGCACTGATGTGCAGGAATACCTCAAGGACATTTCGAATAAACAAGGCATTCCGCTCGAATGGCTGATGAATGAAGTGGCGCTCGCTCGCTATTCGCCTTTGTCCGAGCGCTACACGACGCCGCGTCCCAATGCAGACAAGAAGACGACGGCGGAAAAGAACTTTCTGCTTTACGAACGCAATATCGTCAATGCCGAACGCATTGAGCGCGGCACCGCCTTTCTGCGCGACCACCAAGAAGTCTTTGCGCGCATTGAAGAGGAGTCCGGCGTCAGCCGTTATGCCGTAGCCGCCATCATCGGAGTGGAATCGATCTATGGCCGCAATATGGGGCGCTTCCGCGTGCTCGACGCCTTGATGACGCTCTCCTTTGACTACACGCGGCGAGCCAAGTACTACCGCTCGGAACTTACCGATTTCCTCGATTTCTGCTGGAAGCAGCAGATTTCTCCGGTCTCCGTCACCGGTTCTTTCGCCGGCGCCATGGGGCTCGGTCAGTTCATGCCGGCGTCGCTTCGCGCTTACGGCAAGGATGGTGACGGCGACGGTCACATCGACGTGGTGAATTCCCCTGCCGACGGCATCGCTTCAGTAGCCAATTACCTGGCGGTGCACGGCTGGGTACGCGGTGAACGGCCGCTCTATCGGGTATCCGCTACTGACGCCATATTCAAAGCCACGGGCTCAGGCGGCATTAAAACGCATACCACCGCCGGCGCGCTCTATAAGGCGGGCGTAAAGCCGCTCGAAGCCATTCCGCTCAAAGACGATGAACCGGCGCTTCTCGTTGATCTGCCTTGGATCAAAAGCAACAACGAACGCGGCGTCGACTACTACCTCGGCACGGGTTCCTTTGCAGCCATTTTGCGCTACAACCGAAGCTACTTCTATGCTGCGGCAGTGTCTTTGCTCGCCTCAGAGCTTGAAGACCGCGATGCCCAATACCTTGAGGCCGTCCAGAAGCGCGCTCGCCAAGCGATCGGTGAATCACCCGCAGCGCCCGAAGCCGATAAGCCCTTAGAGCCAGTCCTTCCGCCAAACGACCAACAGAATTAGCACAATCGTCCGGCATGAATTAAAGCCAGAAGATCTTCACCGCAGCACCGCGCCGCGAAACAAATAAGAGGTCCATCATGCATTGCGCATCCGTCTACCGAGACCAAATGTCAGCGCTTCGCCGCCGTGTTCACCGACGCCCCGAAGAAGGCTGGACCGAATTTGAGACGACAGCACTGATTGTCAATCATCTGCGCAGCCTTCAATTCGAAGTCCGCTGCGGACGTGCCGTCATCCATCCAGACTTCGTCATGGGACGCGATCCTCTTCTCGTCGCCGAGGCGATTGCCCGAGCCAAAAGGCAAGGCGTCAGTGAAGAGCTGCTCAGCGAACTCGACGGCTTTACCGGCGCCGTTGGCATTTGGGACTTTGGGCGGCCTGGCCCCGTCACCGCTTTTCGCTTCGACATTGACTGCGTGCAGGTCGGCGAAACATCCGATCCGGCTCACGAAGCCAATGCCGGCGGTTATGCCTCGCAACGCCCCAACCTCATGCATGCCTGCGGTCATGACGGTCATCTTGCGGTCGGGCTTGGCGTCGCACAGTGGATTAAGGACCACGCAGACCAACTCTGCGGCAAGATCAAACTGGTTTTTCAACCGGCCGAAGAAGGAACCCGCGGTGCTCAGCCCATGGCCGAGAGCGGCATTCTCGATGATGTGGACTTCATTGTCTGTACGCACATCGGCTCAAGCGTCCCGCTGCATCAGGTTGCCGTCTGCACGCACGGCTATCTGGCGACGACCAAACTTGATATTTATTTTGAAGGCGTGCCGGCCCATGCCGGCGCTAATCCTGAAAAAGGCCGCAGCGCACTCATGGCAGCCTGCTCCGCCGCCATGATGCTCGTCGGCATCCCTCGATCCGGCGAAGGCGATACCCGCATCGCTGTGGGACGCCTCACAGCAGGCGAAGGCCGCAATGTAGTTCCTGTTCATGCACGCCTCCAAATCGAAACACGCGGGTCTACTGCAGATGTCAATCGCTATATGGTTGACTGCGTGAAGCGCATCACGGCAGGCACTGCGCTCGCATACGACGTCAAATCCCGAATTGAAAAAGTCGGCGAAGCCTCTGAACTGATCACCGATCAGGCCGTGACAGACGACCTGGTGAGCATTGCGCGCGCAGCCCCAAGCATTGAAGCCGTCGAGCTCTGGGACGACATCCGCGGCAGCGACGACTGCACGATTCTCATCAATCGAGTCCGCGCGCACGGCGGCAAATCCGGCTATTTCCTTTTCGGCTGCAATCAAAACGGGCACCATCGTTCTGACTTTGCCATTCAGGATGAGGAAAGTCTTCCGGCAGCCTTTGAACTCTTTACCGGATTTCTAGAGCTTAAGAACGGTTTGAGAGCCACATGCGTTTGATTTTTTTAAGCGCCGGGATTCATCCTATTGAATAAATTTACCGTTTTTGCGCTGTTCCTATAGGGCTGAAGATGAGTTACCTCCTGTGATATGCAAATACTATTTTTACTAGTTTATTGATAACATTATTTCTAGTATATATACGTATATAAGTCTGCATTTGCAGTCTTCCATTTGTATGGCTCAATGGATAGATTTGCATTTAGTCATGAAGTAAGCATTATTCCCTACTATTCTATGCGTAGGACTGAGTGATACCATCATTTCAAGTTCAAAGAGTCGGACGACGGGGCAACTCTTGAGGAGTCGGAGGCGCCGCAGACTGACATCCCCCTTTAACTGCAGGTCTGACCGTCTGCCCAACTCGATGAACTGCGGCTCCCGGCAAATCAGCCGGTGAATGCTGCGGCTGAGGCTTCATGACCAGCTTCACCGAAGATCTCCGTGAGGTCTTCCGGAGGCGAAGGCTCAGCCCTGCGGCAGCGGACCGCGATGACTTCCCGCTTTTCAAAGCGGACCGCTGATCACAAAATCCGCATTCGAATGAAAGGCGAATGCATTCGGAAAAACTGGCTGTTTCTCAATCATGCTGTTAGGCGTCCTGCTCGGCGTTGCCGCCGGTGCCCTCTGGGGGCTCATCTACATCGCCCCGCTTGCAGTCCCCGAGTACAACCCTGTGCTCGTGGCACTGAGCCGCTTTATTGCATTCGGCGTTATTTCGCTCCCCTTCCTCTGGGTCTTCCGCCGAGAACTGAAAGCTTTCACGCGCGCCGACATTTGGGAGTCCTTCAAGCTGCCGCTCTTAGGCAATGTGCTCTTTTACTGTCTGCTGACGATCTGCATTCGTCTGGCCGGCGCGCCGCTGGCCGGCATGTTTATGGCGGTCATTCCCGTGCTGGTGGCCATCACCTCCAACATCCGCTATGCGGGTTCCAAGTCAGCCGTTGCCTGGAGCAAAATTCTTCCGCCGCTCGCTGTGATTTTCTTTGGTCTGATCGTTGCAAATCTGACCGAGTTTGAACGCGCGGCTGCCGCCTCTGCTGAGGGCGGCATGCAGTACTGGATTGGGGTGGGCTTCGGCTTGGCTGCCGTTGTCTCCTGGACGTGGTTCTCCATCATGAATGCTGAATGGCTGCTCAATCACCCCAAGCACAATGCCGCAGCGTGGACGGCGCTTCAGGGCGTGACGGTGCTGCCTTTTGCCGCCTGTCTCTTCGGCATCCTCGCCTGGCCGGCGGGCTTGATGGATACCGATATCACGCTGATGGGCGCTGCGCCGATGAAGTTTCTGGCCGTAGCGCTCGGCATCGGTCTGCTCTGCTCTTGGGTCGCCATGATCTGCTGGAACAAGATGAGCCAGATTCTGCCTGCAGCCTTGGGCGGACAGCTGATCGTGTTCGAATCCGTCTTCGCGGTCATTTATGCCCTGATGTGGCGCGGCGAAATGCCGACGCTGTCGATGACGATTGGCTTCGTTATCTTGATGGGCGGCGTGCTCGGTTCGCTTCGCGTCTTCCAGAAGCACACGGAATCCTCGACCGACGATACCCCCGAACACACTCTCAGGACTGCGGGTGTTGCCAACCATGCCGAACTTCAGGCGGAAGGCACCCACGACAATTAACTGCCCCGAGCTCTTCTTGAGAAACTTCAGAGGCGGAATGGATGCATTCCGCCTCTTTTGATTGGCGCATTCCACTGAAGCGCCCAAGCCGGCGCCTTCGAGCCGCTGGCTGGACTTGGTCATCCGCCGTCGGCAAATATCAAAGCGCGGCAGCAATCTCCACCTTAAGCGTGCCCACTCCGTTCACACCGCCCTCCAGACGGTCGCCCACCTGTGCTTCAGGCACATTGACCGGAGCGCCGGTGAAGATAACGTCGCCCGGACGAACTTCCCAATAGCGGGAAATGAGCGCAATGAGCTCTGCGGGCGGGACAATCATGAAAGCCGTGCTGGCCGACTGCTTTTTCTGATTGTTCTGATAAAGGTAAATCTCGGCCGGCGCCGGCATCGGCGTGCGGTAGGCTGGGCGCACATGTGAGACAGGGGCGCCTGCGTCGAGCGTCTTCATTAAGTCCCAGGGACCGCCCGCCGGAAGATCTTCAGGCGCAAGGCGGCGCGTGAAGTCAAACCCTACGCACCATCCCCAAATGCACTCTTGAGCTTCTTCAACGGAAAGATTGCGTCCGCCCTTATGGAGGCACGCCACCAGTTCGAGCTCAGGCACCATCCTGGCGGTGCGAGCCGGCATGGGCCAGCGGTAGACTTCCCCGTCAGCAACGGGGTGAATGGAGTCGGGCGACTTCATGAAAAGAGGCGGTACAAAGCCCGCAGCCGCTGCGCGCTGCTTTTCATCGGCCGCATAGTTCTTCGCGGCGCCGTAGACGCGGTTGACAGGGAAAAATTCATAACGTTCATCCTGCACAGGGATGACGGCCTGAGGCGGCGGAGCGAAGAGAAATGGCATGAGGATGCGATCCTTCGGATAGGACGGCTGAGAGTTGAGGAACATCATTTTAGACCGGCTCAGCACTTGCGCGGCGGCGCTCCGCGTGCCGCTCCCGTGCTGTCGGCCTGAAGCACATTTCGGAGAACAACCCTTCAGCGCAAAAAGCGGCTCAAACCTCAGTATTCCTCGCCATCACGCATCGGCGGCAAACTACTGCGACAAATCTGAATGAGCACAACGCTCTGCGGCCGCTACAATGCAGGATGCTTCAATTTAGACGCTCTGCCGGGCATAAACGTTTACTCGGATCAGCGTTTTTCCCCTGAAACGGACATTCATTCAAACAAGATGACATCGCCGCAAATGCCGCGCCGCGAAAGCCTCGCCTCGATTAGTCAACGCCGCCTGCAGGCGGTGAAGTCCAAGAGCATCTATGTGCTCCCCAACGCCTTTACTGCCGCAGCGCTCTTTGCGGCTTATTACGGCATTATCCAAGCCATGAACGGGCATTTTTCAGAAGCCGCCATTGCGGTCTTCTTTTCAATGCTCTTTGACGGCATGGACGGCCGTGTCGCTCGTCTTACGCATACGCAGAGCGAATTCGGCGTTCAGATGGACAGTCTCGCCGATGCCGTGAGTTTCGGCATCGCTCCTGCGCTCATCGTCTATGAATTCGCACTCGTGGAAATGGGCAAAATCGGCTGGGCAGTCTCCTTCGTTTATGCGCTCTGCGCACTTTTGCGCCTGGCCCGCTTCAACTGCAATGTGGGCGTGGTGAGCAAGAACTATTTCCAGGGACTCCCTTCCCCTGCAGCCGCTGCCTTGGTCTGCGGCTTTGTGTGGCTCGCGGTTGAAAACCGTCTGCCCGATTGGCTTTTGCCGCATCAGGGCACCATCGCTGCGGTTGTGACGCTTTACGCTGGTCTGACCATGGTGAGCAATGCACCGTTCTTCTCTGGGAAGAGCTATGCCGTCGTCCGCACGATTCCTTTCTGGGTGATCATTGTCTGCGCAGTGCTTTTCATCATTATTTCCAGCAACACGTCGCTTTCTATCTTCATTCTTTTCTGTCTCTACGCACTTTCCGGTTTCGTTTATGAATTCTGGTGTTGGTGGCGCGGTCGTCCGAATCCGATTCAGGCTGACCTTGCCGCCCAGCAGGCAGCCCTTGACGCTGAAGCAGAAAACGAATCCTGTCCAACCTGCGGCAGCACTGCGCAAAAGCAGTGATTTTTCACAACTCCGCGCCTCTTTCCGTGCTGTAGCTTGACTTTCCCCTGCAGCACGGTGTAAACCATGAGCGATGCTCCAGCGCTGTCGCTCCGGCTTATCTGAGCCACCAAAGACAGAGAGGACGGAACTTCTTACAAATCACCGAACGCCCGAAGTCACCAAATGAACGAAGACACCGCTTCCTCCACAATGTTTGAAGATGTGGTCACAATGATCCGCATTCTGAGCCTGATCCCTCAGGATAGATGGACCACTGTCGCCGAAATTCATCAGGAACTTGAAGACCGCGGTGTTGAGATACACCGCCGGACACTTCAGCGCTACCTGAAGACGATCAGAGATCACAGCGATGTTTTCCCCATTCATGTAGAGACTTCAGGGAAACCGTACGGCTTTTGCTGGGATCCGCAGAGCGCAGGGTTTCATCTGCCCCAGCTCGGCGTGGAGCAAATGCTGCTGCTGCGCATTGCTGAGGAGCGGCTTCAGAGCCATCTGCCGCCGCAAGCCATCACCCCGATTCGGCCTCTTCTGCGTTCAGCCCGCCGCGTCATTAAGTACGATGATGAAACGGAAGGCACATGGCTGCGTAAAGTCAAGGTGCTCGAAGACGCTCAGTCTTTCCAGCCGCCGGTCATTCGTCCCGGCGTTTTATCTGCCATTGCTGACGCGCTCTTCATTGATCACAAAGTTTTGCTGCGCTGCCGTTCGGCGCGCAGCCGCAATACCGAAGTTATCGTGCGCCCGCTCGCCATTATCCAAAAGGGCGTGCGCACCTACCTCGTCTACCAAACCGATGCCGGCGACTTTCAGCACATAGCGCTCAATCGTCTGGATGCGGCCGAACTGATGCAGGATGCTTTTGAACGTCCGGAAAATTTCGACCTGGAAGACTATTCGGCCAAAATCCGCCTCAACGATGCCCGCGGCAAAGCGATGCGCCTTTCCATTACGTCTGATGACCCGGAATTTGTGCGCATCCTCTCCGAATCGCCCTTTAATCAGACGCAAAAGATTGAGGACGAACCCGGTAAGACCGGCAGTTGGGTGATCACGGCTGTCGTTGAAGATTCTCTGCTTCTTGACGGCTGGCTCGCCGAGCACCGCGGCTCCATCATCTCGTCGACCAAGACTGCGCTGCGGCAGGAAGAAGCCACTGCGATGCTGCTCACGCCACAGGCCGAAAACAACGCCGAAAAGCGCTCGAGCCGACCTCGTGCCGCTCGCACGCCTTCAGGCGAAGAAATCAACCTGACAGCGCCGGCACAGAAGTCCTACGAAGTAGCTGCGGCTGCGCTCAATTCCGGCGCAGAATTTGGTCTGGAGGTTCCAGCCGATTTAAAGAGTCCGAAAGCCGAGTTCAACATCAAAGATCACGAAGCAACGGCCAAATGATGCTCCTAAACTGGTGAAAGGAGCATTCGCCGTATCCAGCAAAAATCCCCGCTCAGTCACCGCTTGCGGGGATTTTGCTTAAATCCCAAACTCCCGGAGTACTAGATCTTTAAGGGGTTGAGGCTCATCAAATCAGCCTTGAATGTTATTTAGCTCATTCTGAAATTCCTGCAATTTTTCTTACGTTGAGATTGCAGGAATTTTTATTTCATGTATAATAGATACATACTTATTCAGGCATATCTATCATGGCTAAATTACTGGATTCCGAAGGCAAACTCTGGGCGCTTATGTCCTCCAAAGACAAAGCTGGCCGCATCTACATCA
>OCPX01000773.1_pt1 | contig 28429 bp, 15 predicted proteins | sample 1538771 | NCBI WGS metagenome assembly OCPX01 (sample SAMN04571725, study PRJEB22368) | human gut metagenome | biome: human gut; material: stool | host: Homo sapiens | place: Luxembourg | collected 2012-11-01 | reverse complement strand
CCGGATATCCACTATTCGACCTTGGCGTTCAAGAAATCCGTGCAATTGACGCATGGAGACAAACAGCAGGAAGGTTTTATCTGGGGTACCGCCGAGTTGGTATCATGGATTTCCTTGGACGGCCGTCCACTGGAAGGTGTCGTTTATAAGCCGGCGAATTTTGATCCGAACAAGAAGTACCCGATGATGGTAAACTTCTACGAGCGGAATTCGGAGACTTTATATAATTACCGCATGCCGGAACCGCATCGTTCTACGATCGATTATCATTTATACAATAGCAACGAATATATCATCTTCAACCCGGACATTCGCTATGTAGATGGTTATCCGGGAGAAAGCTGTTACAATTGCCTGATGCCGGGTGTCACCATGATGATCGCCAAGGGATATATCGACGAGAAAGCGATCGGTGCGCAAGGACATAGCTGGGGTGGTTACCAAGTGGCTTATCTGGCGACTCGCACAGACCTATTCTCCGCTATCGAGTCCGGGGCGCCTGTCGTAAATATGTTCAGCGCATATGGTGGTATCCGCTGGGGATCGGGTATGGCCCGCTCTTTCCAATACGAGCATACACAAAGCCGTCTGGCCGCTACGCCATGGAGTTCTCCGCTTCGTTATCTGGAGAATTCCCCGTTGTTTACGATGGATAAGGTACAGACCCCGATATTGATCATGCACAACGACGCCGACGGCCATGTGCCTTGGTACCAAGGTATCGAGTATTTCGTTGCCATGAAGAGGCTAGGCAAACCTTGCTGGTTATTGAACTATACTGGCGAACCGCACTGGCCCACGAACATGGCGAACCGTATCGACTTCCAACGCCGCATGTTCCAATTCTTCAACCATTACCTGAAGAACCAGAAGATGCCTAAATGGATGTCCGAGGGCGTACCTGCCGTAGAGCAACCGTTTGAGTTGGGGTATTGATCAGACAATTACAGCTTCATACGAAACTCGGTACGGACACCGGGTAAGGAATCAACGGTTAAATCGCCGCCATGCAAGCGCATTATGCGGTGGGAGATACTGAGGCCGATGCCGCTACCACCGGACTTCGTAGAGAAGAAAGGCGTAAAGATAGCAGACAATAGTTCAGGAGAAATACCGGGGCCATTGTCTGTTATAGTTATATATACCCTACCATCTGTCTTCAAGGCTTCTACGGAGACGATACCATCCGCTTGCCCCTCTATCGCCTGTAATGCGTTACGGATCAAATTAATCAGAGCCAACACGATCAAGTTTTGGTCCACACGTACCGTTAAAGCTTCCGCAGAGGAGAAACAAATACGGTCGCTACCCGGCTCGGCACACAACAACCGTTCCATCTTCCGAAATAAAAAGATTATAGACACCTCGGTTCTTTCCGGCTCCGGGAGATGCGTCAGACGATGGTAAGAATCCAAGAAGGCGGATAAATTTTGCGCTTGCCCATGAATAACCTCCAAACCCTCCCGTAATTGCTCCGGAGTATATGTATCGGAATATTTCAATAGGTCAGCAGACAAGGAACGGATTGGCGTAATCGAATTACGAATCTCATGCGTCAGTACCCGCAAGATACTCTCGTAATATAAACGCTTCTCTTCCATCTCACTCTGGTTTTGACTGAATAGGAGGATAATCCGGTTCATTTCCGTATACAAATCCTTTACAAAAGGATCATTCGTTTTATCTGGGTACCGCAAAGCTGTATCCCCATTACGAACCGACTCAAAGAAGGTAGCTATCTTACGGTTTATACCGTTCATCCACCGGATTAGTAACAGAGTTATCAACAGGATAATACACAGACATACAAAGGATAAGAAGTAAGAGGTACCGGTTATCAACAATACGGACCCAAGTAACGCGAGAAACACGATCAAGGAGACGATTCCTATAATCTTCAAGTATAAACTCCGGTTAACCATAGCTACTCTCCTTATAATCTACAATCCGTATTTCCGCATCTTATTATAAAGGGTCTGGCGGCTAATATCCAATTGTTGAGCCGCAAGCGTCAGGTTCCCTTTCTTTTCTTTCAATACCTCGGCGATAAACTGCCGCTCCATATCCTCCAACGTACAAGGATGGGAGACTAGAGATTCTGCCACAGAGGAAATCTCTCTCTCATCTGATTCCGCACGACGTTCCAAGACGTGGGTAAGTGCTTGAATCAAATTCTCGTTATCCCAAGGTTTCACGATAAAGTCCGTGGCTCCCTTTTTAAGGGAAGATACAGCCAACTCGATATCCCCAAAAGCGGTTATCAAGATAACGGCCGGAGGATTCTTAAGCTCCAAAATACGATCCAACCAGAAAAGCCCTTCCCCACCGCTTTGCTTTCCAGCGCCGAAGTTCATATCCAGTAAAACCATATCTACATCTCCATTCCGTAAAAGGGCAGGCAATAGAACAGGAGATGATACGGTAACGATCGTCTTAAACTCATGGGACAGGATCGTCCGCAGACTTCTCAATACCGCCTCATTGTCATCTACGACTATAATCTTCGCGTTACGCATGAAGCCTCCTCTTTTTTTCGCACGCAAAGATACGATCTTTTCCCAGCTCTCAGTGTCCAATATTTAGACAAATCCAGTCCTTTACGAACGTTTCCTCCGATTTTATTTGCCATATTCCACGCAACCGGATAGCTTTGAACCAACAAACAGATAAAACCATGGAATCCATATCTCTAAAACTTATATTCCGTAGCTGGTGGCGAAACAAGACGTTCGCCGTCATTTCCTTATTGAGTCTGGCGGCAGGCATCACTTGTACCAACCTACTGATCTCATACGTCATTTATGAATCTAGGATAGAAGCCCATAATCCCAATAAGTCGCATATCATCTATATGGCACAAGACTCTCCCTTGACCTCCGGAGAGAAAGTATCTTTTATTAAAGGGAAGATCCCTGTGCAGCTAAAAGACCAATACCCTGAAGTTGAGGATTATTTACGACTGAACATAGACAATGCCGCCACCATCACGATAGAAGAAAAGCGCTTCAACCCAATCTCGATCGTCAGAGCAGATCCCTCCTTTCCTCGCTTTTTCCCTTACAAGGTAGTGGCAGGAGATATAAACAAGGCATTAACCCAACCAAACGCAATTGCGTTGACCGAATACCAAGCGAAGATATTCTTCGGGAACGAGGATCCTATCGGTAAAACCTTCTCGGCAAAGTACGCTTATGAGAACGAGACGATTACCTACGAGGTCGCCGCCGTTATCAAAGAGTACCCTCAATCATTCTTGAAGTTCAACGCATTGGCAGGTACTACCTCCCAATTCAATGGCGGCCCTACCTTATTACTGGTAAACGATCTCTTCAACATTGATACGTTCACTCAAAAACTAAAGGATGATAAGGTACCTACTTTCAACGGAACCGGACAGTATTATTTCTATACCCTCCAAGAGAGTTATTTCCAAGAGCAAACCTATACACAAGAATACATCCCCTATATCCACCGAAACCAGAAAGACTTACTGTACGTTGGTTTGTTCTCAGCCATCCTAATCCTCGTGATCGCCTGTTTCAATTATGCCAACCTAAGTTTCTCCCGCATTTTGCAACAGGTAAGGATGATCTACACCCAGAAGGTGATGGGAGCATCGGCTGGGCAAATCCATCGCCAGCTATTCTTGGATACTTTCCTTACCGTGCTGATCGCTTTCTTTTTATCCTTGTTACTTACACTAGATTTCCTGCCGGCTTTCAACCGGATCGTTTCCGGACGTATCTCCTTGGGATTTTTCTTTAGTGGACAGGTCTTACCTGTGATCGTGACACTCATCCTAGCTCTATCCATTATCCCCTCATTATATATGAGCCATAAGATCAACTCCCTTTCCCATTCCGAGTATAAATCATTCACCACCGGTACCCGGAAGCGGACAATCATAGGCGGGCTCTCCATCTTACAATTCGCCATCTCAATAGCTCTGGTATTCGCCACGCTAACCGTACGGCAGCAACTAACGCTCACTCAGACAAACGGTGAACGTTACCGGGACCTCATCGAAATAGCCGACTGGAGTGGGAATCATATACAGACCTTCTCTGAAGAGATCCGGCGTTATCCTTCCATAGAAGAGATGTGCCTTTCGAGAAGCGGGATCATACAGTTCAACTTGCGGACAATGGTCTTGAAAGACGAAAACGGAAACGAACTAAATTATACGCTAGGCCAATACGAAGGTGATAGTACTTTCCTAAAGGTTATGAAGATAAACATTCTTCAAGGGCTCTCAGAGCGAGAGGCTCTAAAACAATACAGCACACCCGTCTATATTAACGAACAATACGCACGTTTGCTCGTGCCCAAAGGCGAGAATCCCGTGGGTAAGCCTGTCCGCCTTTACGACACTGAATTCGGGAAGATGGAAAAGGAGGGAGAACCGATAGCGATTATAGCAGGGATCGTGGAGAATCTATATACAGGAACCTTACGACAAGAGGTTTACCCTAGCTTGACCTACCTAACGCATACTCCCCCCTATAACCTCGTCCAAGTCCGACTGAAAAAAGAGCACAGAGCCGAGGCTCTAGCTTTACTGCAACAAACATGGGAAAAGATCAATCCCAACGTACCTTTCGAATACCAAGATATATACGAGGAATTTATGTTATCTAACCGAAAAACGATCGAACTGGCACATTTGCTCATCATGTACTCGATCATCAGCCTCCTGCTAACCGCCTTCGGATTATTCGGCATGGCTCTCTATGCCATCCAGCAGCGTACGAAAGAAATCGGTATCCGTAAGGTAAACGGGGCTACGGCCGGGGAGATCTTGTATCTATTAAATCGTCGGTTTATCGGCTGGGTAGGGATCGCTTTCGCAATTGCCGTTCCTATCACGTGGTATTCGCTGAGTTGTTGGCTGGAGAATTTCGTATATCGGGTGGACATATCCATAGGAACATGCCTGCTGTCCGGCGGTATCGTATTGATGGTTACGCTACTGACCGTAAGCAGGCATAGTTATAAGGCGGCATCCCGTAATCCCGTAAATGCCTTACAGAGCGAATAGCGAAAAGGAATATTTTGGATACTCACCTCAGTGTCTTCTCATCAAGGAATGCATCACAATCATCATACAAATTGAAAACTAATTCCTCGGGAATTACCGACCTTGATCGCCACGTTTCGATGGAGGAATAAAAACGTTCGAATAACTCCTCCTCCAATCGCTCGGTTTGCTGCATATACCCATTGCCGCTTAGATTGAAAAGTAATTCCCAATGGAAATAACTTTCCGTATTCGTCCCCCGATGATAACTGTAAATCTTATCCCGAAGCATGTTCGACGCGTCACATAACGGAGCATGTTTATTTTGATCGACAGTTAACGCCTTGGGCAACTTCTTATCGGCGCCTTTCAACCAAGCCGGAACCGCAGGAGTAACCGGTGGGTAACCGATAACCGTCCACATCGTAGTGAACGAAGCATCCTCGTCCGGCCGTACACCTTGAATAGCCACAGCGCAAGAGGTACTTCTACGAGCGATAAAATCCTGCTCCGCAAACCAACCGGAAGTCTCTGGCTTATTATGTTTTCCATCTTTCAAGTCGATACCCATCAAAGGATTATGGAATGAGCGAGATAAATGGGACCGCACACAATTCTTCAAGTTTTCCGCATCGCGATTTTTCCACATAATCGGACGTCCGTCAGGTGTTACCTTGCCAGAAATGATAGCCGACGTGCAAGCATTGGCAAATTCCATGGCTCCTGATAAAACAAGAGCCATGAGACACAATATATTTCGTTGCGTACTCATCCGACAACTACATACATTTGTTATAAAACAACGCATTCATGAACAACTTACTAGTTCCAAAGAAGTAAGAACGGAAATTCATATCATCAGCAAAAACAATCACCTTACCGCTTCTATAAGGTTTCACCATTATAGCAGGCTCCTCTCTCAATAGGTTCGCATTATCCGCCGACAAGAATCCCGACAACAAGGGCTTTTTGGTATAATATAAAGGCGAAATATATGGATCCCTATCTTTCTGGAAAATGATATCATTCGTTTTTATAACAGCGATCTCATCTTGATCAAGTCCCCAAGCTAGCGGATGCGTCTTATCCAAATGACAATTCAAAATTACCCCTTTGATCAACTTTCCGGCTTTTGCTTCCGCCTTATCCGCAAAAGAACGATAAACCGATAAGCTGTCCGCCTTTTCAAGCAATGTTTCCTTTGTCTTTAAAGAGATAAGCCCTTGTTTGCTAGCCCATGCGCTAGCCTTTCCGGTAGCGATCAACACTCCTCCGGCAGCAACCCACTCCTTCAAGGCAGTCTCGGTACCCTTAGTTAGATTTGGAACACCATTAGCCAAAATGATAACATTGTAAGCCTTCAAGTCCTTGCCTGTCAAAGACGGGTTCTCTATCAATACCGGACGCATCTGAAAACGCTTATCCAACAAGAACCAAATCTCACCCGATTCCGGGATACTTACGCCACGTCCTACCAACATAGCCACTTTCGGCTGCTCCAATGGTTTAAAAGCCGGGCTGCCAAAATCCACATCAGCCATCAATCCCGTGTTGGCCGAATAGATATCCACTCCCGTATTTTTCGCCAACTCATCCAATGTCGCATAGAGCACATCCGAAGGAAGCGGCTGATTATGCGTCAATACCTGGTAGGTACCATAGCCCATCGTCCATTCTCCCTCTTCGTTCTTAAATTGGAACGGACGGTTGGTCGCACTGACCCGAATCCCCTTACGCTGCAACTCATAGACAACCTTAGGCGCATAAAACTCCCGGTTCTCAAACACATACCCCACCCGGCTTTCCCCGCCGATGAGCCGTCCTTGCGGAAAATCATTTCGCTCAATCCGATCACCCATCAATCCGGCGACACTCTTCACCGGAGCACACTCCAAGTTAAACGCATGCGGGAACGTCCATGTAGAGATATCATAGAAAGTACTATCCGTATATTCTAAACAATCCTCCATAAGCACCTTAACCATCGTACTGTATTTTTGCGCCACCGGAATGACATAGGCTGAACCTTTTTGGAACTCCTTGTTACCTGCGGCTTGATAGTCCTTCGCCAACTGATAGACCTCGATATGATGACGGGCCATATTCTCCAAGAAATGAAAAGCGACAGACTTAGATCCGCGTGTATCGAACACATAGCCCTGTACCGCCTCCTTCCGCGCCTCAGAAGCCGTACGTTCATAATATTCCTTCTGATAAGCCAGCAAACGGGTACGCATCGCCTTGGCCGCTTCCAGCGTAGCGCAAGAGGCTAATGCCTGATTCCGGATCGTCCAGCCAAAGGTCCATTCCCCGCTCGGGGTATTACGCAAATGTCCGCGCGTGGAACCTTGCTCATATAGCAGGCAAACGGATCCATGCGCATCTCCATAAGCAGCCCCTTTTCCGTAATAGAAGTCATCATAACCCTCCTTCGAATAATAAGTCGTCCCAATCCGATCGAGTGCCTTTGCCGTATAAGAAGAAATCTCGGCTGTCAAGTCTTGATTAAGCTGGGGAGTAAACGGATGGGTACGCTTAGGATGTCCCGGACTGAAATAATAAGGACGTAACGCCCCTTGCTCATGTTGATCCACGACCACATTGGGCAACCATTCAAAATATCCATTTAAGCCATTGATCCCCTCGGGATGTTGTGCCATAAGCAAGTCGCGATTACAATCGATCCAATAATGGTTCGTACGACTGGAAGGCCAAGGCTCGGTAAACTCACGTGATTTTATATCGCTAACATTCGTGAAACTTCTAGAGGAATTCACCCACGACGCAAACCGATTGATTCCATCCGGATTGGCTCCGGGAGTCATCACGACAATCTCTTGGTCTAGTAATTCCTCTATCTCAGGCCCTTGTGCCGCCGCCAAATGATAGGCAACAGCCAACGAAGCGTTCACACCCGATGCCTCATTTCCATGAATGCTATAAATCAAGCTTACGATCACAGGCATGTCGTCTATCACTACGCTTCTCGATTTCGCCACGTCGCTCAACTTTAAGTGCTCCTCCTTCAGTCGATCTATATTCTTTTGGTTCTCGGCCGAAGTAAACACGACCTCTATAAAAGGACGGTGCTGATAGGTACGCCCCGTCTCCCTAATCGTGACACGGTCGCTGCATCGCGCCAATGTTCTCATATATTCCACTACTTGATCCCATCCGGCATGTTGTTCTCCAAGCTGGAATCCCAAGATTTTTTCCGGGGTAGGAACCTGAGGGTCATAAACCTGAGAACCTTCCGGCAAGAAATACGTTAAATCATACGGATACTCATCCGCTTGTGGTTGAGCAAAAACACCTGTCGCCAAGAAGATTGGCAACAGGCACATTAAAAAAAATCTTCTCATAACTATTTATTTACTTTATGGATTCGGTTCGCAAAGCGGATTCAGTTGAGTCTCCTTATCAGGAATAGCCCATTGCCAATCCCTATGTCCGGCCGGACGATATCTGTTCCCGTTACCCGTCACCGTTCCATCTCCATACATATTGTAATTAGAAGCTTCTGGATCCACCACTTTAGGCATTGCGTCTTTGTTCCAATATTCAATCAAACCATTCGGGAAAACCTCAGGACGAGGAGCCGGTCCACGGTCCAAATCCATATTCAAACGTTTCAAGTCGAACCAACGGAAACCTTCCCCCCAAAGCTCTATGCGACGTTGAGTCATCACCTCTTCTATCAAGTTTTCGCCCGTTTTCGTAGACAATGTATACTCCGGATCCCGATGACTTGCCAGCGGATAAAGAGCCTGAGCCGCTTTGCCTGGCTCCCCAGCACGTGCATATCCCTCCGCCATGATCAACATCATCTCCGGCAAGCGCATGAAAGGAACATCCCGGCCACCTTTCGTCGTAGGATCCGATACGATAAACTTATTGGCCATATAATTAGCATACGCTTTACTGTTACACTCCGCCCGGATCGGTCGCGGAAGAGTATTGGGATCGGTCGCCCTCGGAAACCAAATTCCTTTACGCACATCGGTATCACTGATCTTGTCGTATAACTTATTATAAATCGCACGAGGGGTATTGCCATTATACGAAATGATCTCATTCGACATATATCCATGGAAGTGAGTCAAGTTCGGAGCTTGCTGCAACAAAGGATTCGATCCCCACAACCATTCTGTATTTGATTGATCGCTAAAACGATCATTCAATGTCGTATAGGTATCATCTTGCAATTTGGCTCCTGATAGATCAACGACCAATTTAGCCATTTCAGCCGCTTCCAACCATTTACCTTGCGTCAATAAGATACGAGCCTTCAAACCGCGAGCCACGTGCAAATCAATATGCGACTTATTAGTCCGTTTCTCCTCCGTAGCACCCAATAATTGGATCGCCAAGTCGATATCCTCATTGATCTGCGTATACACCTCCTCTACAGAAGCTCTCGCTCTCGGCTCCGTTGAGTTATCGTTACGAATTACCACACCCAATTGCGTGTTATCGCCCTCTGCCTTATAACGGCCGCCATACATCTGTACCATCGTGAAATAGGCGAAAGCCCGGTAAAAATGGGCTTGCCCCTTGATATAATTCCTCTCGCTCTCCAAACCTTCCGCAGCATCGATATTATCGATAATCATACTACTGTTAGAGATAAAATATTGCAACAAGCGATAAAAATGGGTCGCGCTACCGATCGTCGCATTCCGATGGCTCGACCATTGAGCCTGCTTTTGGAACTGCGCATTGCTGTACGTATATACCAAATCATCCCCCATCACCTCATACCAAATCATCAACATATCGTAACCGCCATAAAAAGCCGAACTAGACAGATCACCCGTCCACATCAATTTATGCAAGCCATTTACAGCCAACATAGCCGATTGGGTATCATTGAACACTGCTTGCTCATCCACCGTTTGTGTGGAAGTTGTCTCCAAAAAATCCTCCTTGCAGCCATTGAATAATACCACAAGAGATAGCAACACTACTATATATATATTTTTCATATTGAACATGATTTAAAAAGTAAGATTCAAACCAAAAGTAAATACTCTCGCAGGCAAATAAACATCCGCATTACCACTATATCCTGAGAATATGTTTGAACGAGGGAAAATACCTTTTCGTTTCGTCAGCAAGAATAGATTCTCTCCTGACGCATATACCCGGAGTCCTTGCATGGAAACCTTCTCCAGCCATTGCTTCGGCAGATCATAGCTCAAAGTAGCGGAAGCCAACTCCAACATATTCGAGCTGATCAACCAACGAGTAGAAGTTCCCGCATTCATATTCGTATCTGCGAAATCCTCGATGCGAGGCACATTCGTGACATCGCCCGGTTTCTGCCAACGATTCAAGATATCCACATGCTTGTTGGAAGTCAAGGATGCGGATCCTGAAGGCTGTGTCATCAAATCAGAATATCCTACATCATACATCTTGCCACCTAGCTGGAAGTTAAACAACAGGCTTAAAGAAAGATTCTTCCAAGATACGTTCGTATTAAGACCTCCCGATACCTTCGGTGTAGATTCTCCGGCCCAATCATAAATGGCCTCATTCACGTTAGTCGTATATGTTTTTCCATCCACCTCTACCAGGTCGACAGACTCCACCGTCAGTTCCGGATCCGGCACATAGATAGAGTTTCCGGTAGCAGGATCTACTCCCGCCCACTGGCGAAGATAAAACTCATAGCGCGAATGTCCCTCTTCCACCCGATGTACTCCGCTGTTATAAGGTTCTACCGGCAAAGAGGTAATCCGATTTTTCAACCATGTAGCGTTAATTCCCACAGACCACGTCCAATCCTTCGTCTGGATGATTCTTCCGTTCAAATCAACTTCCACACCTCGATTGTACATCGTACCTGCATTCTTATATGCGCTGGTAGTACCCGTATCCGGTGCTTGCGGGATCGAGAACAATAAGTTGCTGGAACGGCGATCGAAATACTCTACACTACCCGACAAACGGCTTTTAAACAACTCAAACTCTAACGCCACATCGCCATTGCGAGACACCTCCCATTGCAAATCCTTATTACGAACGACACGTTGCTGGATATAACCGGCCTCCAATCCGTTCATGGCCTGCTCGTAAGCCGCTTGCCACGCATAGTAGCTACCGATGGCATCATTACCCACCTCACCGTAAGCGACACGCAACTTCAGCAAATCGATGAAATCAAGATCTTCCATGAAACGCTCCTCGTCAATACGCCAACCAGCTCCTACCGAGAAGAATGTACCCCAACGGGAATCCTTGTAAAAGCGGGAGGATCCGTCGCGGCGCACGGATGCAGAAAGGAAATAACGGCTGTTATAGTCATAGTTCGCACGGGCAAGGAATCCCTCCGTCTTGTAGGTATTCGTATAAGAGTCTTGCTCGTCCGGCACCGAATAATTGCTGAACTCAAAGTTGCCATTATGGATGGTCTGGTTTTGCATGGAGCCTTTCAGGTAATTGTACTCATAATCATAACTCTCATGTCCTAATAAGACATCGACATGGTGATTGCCGAAATTCTTTGTATAGGAGAGCAATTGGTTGAACGTCCAAGTTGTCTCAAACGAAACGGTCTTCGTGCTTGACCCCACCTCAGTCTTCTCCGGATAATAGATACTGGCCGAATGCCCTAAACGAGAGCTTGTTCCCACGGCTCCGTTCACCGTAAACTTGAAATCATTCAAGAAACGGATCTCCGCATACAATTTCGCGTTCAATTGATTCCGCTTGTATCCGTTGCTGATATTTTGCAACTCAATAGCCGGGTTATTACCAGAGATATACGCACGCGAAGGCGCTTCCACACCCTCCTCGATCGTATAGGCCTGACCGAAGTCGTACACTTTATTACCATTGGCATCCAGCACATATTCTTTGGTACGAGGATCGTGTACATGGATCGGATAGATCGGTCCGATATAGCGAGTGAATCGGAAAGGGTTGTTGTTATTTCCCGAAGCTTGCGACTGCTGCCCTTCCGCCTTGCTGATATTCCCAGAGAGCGTACCGCCAATCTTCAAGAACGAGGTGATCTGCGAGTTAACATTCGTATTCAAGGTATATCGGTCAAACTTCGATCCGATGATATAACCACCTTCCGTCAGATAACCGGCGGAAAGATAATAATCCGACTTATTATTACCTCCGCTCACGCTCACGCCTATATCCGTACGGCTGCCCGTGCGCTGGATAGCGTCTTCCCAATCGGTATCATCCGCCCACATGAACGTAGCGTTCGGGTTAAGCACACCGTTCGCATCCACGACCTGATCGTCCGGCACGTTAAACGGATTGAAGCCCAGCGTTCCTGAAATCAAGTTTTGAGCGGCTGCCATTCCCGCTTGCTCTGGTGACGCACCACCACTTATCAACTGGTTGCGTGCGCTCTCCCAATATACTTTCAAATAATCATTCACGCCCAATCGTTCATAATCCTGACTTTGCCGATTCGTGAATCCTTGGTTGATTTTCACATTCACCGACATACGATCCTTACTACCCGTCTTGGTGGTTATCAAGATAACACCATTACCACCTCGTGCGCCGTACAGAGCTGCAGATGAGGCATCTTTCAAAACAGACATACTCTCTATATCATTGGGATTGATACTACTGATACTCTGATCGTAGGGCATACCGTTAAGTATAATCAAAGGGGTATTCGTCGCAGAAATAGAGCCCAATCCGCGAATATAGATATCCGAATCTGAACCGGGCTGACCACTGGCTGAGGCTACTTGCACACCCGGCGTAGATCCTAGTAAGGCTGAAGTTGCCGATGTAACAGGACGAGCCTCTATCTTCTCTGACTTCAGCAAACTGGCAGATCCAGTAAACGTACTTTTCTTAGCCGTACCATAAGCCACGACCATCACCTCATCCAATGTTTCCGAATCATCCTCCAGAAGTATCATCATCTCTGATTTGATCGGAAGCGTTTGCGAAGTCATGCCAACAAAAGATACGGTAAGCGTACGGGCATTTGCCGGCAAGTTGTCCAATGAGAAACGTCCCTCCACATCTGTAATTGTACCGATTGTTGTACCTGTCACAACAATATTAGCACCAATGACCGGCTCGTTATCAACTCTTTGCAAAACACGTCCTGCAACTTTCCGGGATTGTTGTTCAATGCCATTTAAATAAGAAGTAGGCAAAGCCTCGGCAGAAACACTACCTGCCACTGAAAAAGCCAATAAAAAATGAGCTAAAAGCACGTTTTTAAAAGTCAAACAACGAATGCATCCTTTTAGTCCGTGCATATTGTCAAAAAGATTCATAATAATAGTTTTAGATTTTAATTTATCAAACACAATAACATCCGCAAGATCAGAATAAATATTATAACATCAAAGTAGGAAGCTCATTTTATTTACATTCTCGTATAAATAACACATAAAAAGTAGCGAATTTTCGTGAACGTACTCCATAGAAACAAGCCTGCTATCCGGCGGTATCGTACTGATGGTTACGCTACTGACCGTAAGCAGGCATAGTTATAAGGCGGCATCCCGCAATCCGGTAAACACCTTGCGAAGCGAATAGCGAAGAGGAATATTAAATTCTATTCGCCCATTGGCAATTTACTTAACTGAGATATCGCCTGTAAATTGGAATAATCGTATTGGTAAAGGCCATCATCGGCGATCATCATCAAGGTGTTCTTAAAAGGGATTACATCGTAACCCTCCATACCTGCATAATGAACAAGCTGATTAGCCAGCAAGGTCATAGGATCTTTCGCATTGAAGACCTTTAACCCTTCGTCACAGAGGAATAAAGTACCGTTATCGATACCTAATCCTTTCGGACATTTCATGCCATAAGCAACCAGCAGGTTCGGTTGGTCCACATCACTTACGTCTATGAGCATCAGTTCATTGGTATTTTGCCCGCAAGTATTTCCGGAATGCACGGTCACATACGCTAAGTCATCCTCCACGACAACCGGATCACAACCAAAGACATGACTTACGGAAGAACGATACTTAGGCGCTAACGGATCTTCCAGCGAATAGATCAACATGCCGGTCGGAGTTCCCATGAACATCTTATCTTTATAGTTGAAAAGAGTCTCGACATCACGTTGCAACCAAATGTCGTTTGTCGTCAAGACAGGCTTGTTCCCAGACAGGTCGAAAACACACATGATATTCTGTTCTACCGTATATAAGTACTTACCATAAATAGAAAAACGAGCCATAGATCCGTTCACGCCCTGCGTGGAAGTACCCGGCGCCGCATCGTTCGCCATCAGATCACCGCCATAACTCGGATAATGGTAAATAGTTTCCTCCCGTTCCTTCGGCTCCCAACCAACCACGACACCTTTCGCTCTCGCTTCTTCCGAATAACACATATTATAATCGAACCCATAGCCATTCTCTATGGTCGGAAGCGCATAACGGAAAGCGTTCTCCACACGACCTTCCAATTCAGGTCTCTCCGGATCGGAGATATCGAACCAGACCAGATCCACATACGAATCCGCATACAATTTATCATCCTTGATCGAGAGATCCTCGTTACCGATCAACTCTACAAAGCCCGCTATCCGGGGAGATGCCGGATTCCTGTTATCCACGATATGGATGCCCTTATCCGGGGAAGAAATATACAGGTAATCCTTATAGAAACAGATCTTTCCCCGCTTGGTGATTGGCACCACCTCATCCGTCACCTTCACTGAATTCCGAAACTCGGAGATCGACATGAATACCGGTTCGTTGATAGCATACCGCACGACCTCCACTCTCACTCCATCATCCTTGCATCCCATTAAGACGCAAAGGCTAAAGGCAAACGCCCAATAAAAAAGTTTCCGCATAATTATAATAGATTTAATCATTAAAAAGCATATCGTATACCTGCGCTCAACCCAAATCCCAACGGCTTGTCTGTACGAATACTAGCCGGTTGATCACAGTCGAAATAATGGGAGAAGCGAGGCTCGAAATAGAGACTCCAATCCCCATAGAAACGATAAGCGGCACCGACCGAGGCATTCACGGACCATTGCATACCGTGGATGCCCTCCTTTTTGCTCTTAGAGATAGTCGTTCCGTTTCCGGCGATATAACCGCTATACACGGCCTGCAAACCCTTCTCCATCATAAAGCCTCCGGAGAGATAGACATTCCATCGCTGATTCTTCCATACATAAACCACCAGATTCAAGGGAATACCCAGATAATGCAAAGACGATTTCACCTCTGACGGGCAATCCCCTCCCCTCTTGAATGTAGTGGATAAATACGTATACATCAATCCACTTTCCACGGCTATACGCCGGCTCAAATCCTTCCGTACCGTAAAACCGAATGATATCGGAAGGGAGTAGCTAACGTCCGGATAAGATTCGAACGAACGATTATCCAAGAAGTTCTCATCCACCTTAGAACTCCGTAATACCGGGGCATTACGGAATGAGACCGTTTGAGGAGGCGTATTACCACTCTCCTTTTCATCATCGTCTTTATCCGGCTTATCCGGATCGGGGCTTCCTGCCGAATTATTCATATCTCCCGGAGAAGAAGCATCGCCATAACTCATATCCGTATTTAAAAAGCTATCTACATAACCACTAGAGCCAACGGCGGCGGCCAATAACCACTTGTTCCGTTTACTCTTCTTGGCTTTCTTTTTCAAAGAGGCTTTTCGTCGGGGACTCCGTTCGCCTTCCGGTAGAGGAACCGTAGAGTCACCTCGCTTAACGACTATGTCCGTCGAATCCTCGGACGCCTCCTCCTTCACAGACGGTTCTTCTACGATAGCCGCAATCGCATCCTTCTCAATAATCCCGATAGTCTCACTCCTCTCATCCTTCCGGATCGTTTCCTTTTCCCAAACAATAGCGGAAGGCTTAGCCCTTTTTTCCCATTTCAGCACTTTCGCCATACGTTTCTTTACAGGTTCTACAGGTAAAACGGGACGCTCCGGAAGAATATTCATTTCCTCCGCTTTCTCCGATATCTCTTTCTGAAAGGGGCTCAATTCCTCCAATGGCATCTTCTCCGGGGAAGGTAGCAGCCAAATAACCAAGGCCAGCACCGCGGCGGCGGCCAAGCCTCCCGTCCACAACCAACCCCGTGGTCTCGCTCTCCGGTTCATCCGGGCCTCCACCTCATCCCAGCAGCCGGCATCTACCGGCAACCGGTGCTCTTCCAAGCGCTTCCGCATATAGCCGCTGAAATCATCCAGCCGTTCGTTATGATCCTTATCGTCCCGCATTTTCATACCTTATTAAAGATTGTACACTCTTTTGCAAAGCGTTCCTCGCCCGGATAAACTGGGAGCGGGAAGTCGCCTCCTGTACATGCAGCATCTCGGCGATCTCGCTATGCGTATATCCCTCTATCGCATATAAGTTGAAGACCGTACGATATCCCGGCGGCAATTGGGCCACGCAAGCCAACAAGTCATCTGCCGATAAACGGTCTAATACGGAGTAGTTGATATCTTCCAAACTGTCGTCATAGCCGTCCAGACCTACACTTAGCCTCGTGTTCTCTGAAGACCGGAGATATTCAAGAGCCGTAGTGACAAAGATCCGCCGTATCCATCCCCCGAAAGCCCCGGAGCCGGAATACGACCGGATCTTCGTAAATATCTTCACGAACCCGTCCTGCAGAAGATCACGGGCCGTCTCCCTGTCACCCACGTAACGCATGCAAACACTCATCATAGCAGGAGCATATTGCTCGTACAATTCCTTACGAGCCCATGATTCGCCTCGCATACATCCATCGATTAACAGTTGTTCATCCATAAGTACTTATGCTCTCTATTATATGGATGAAATAGGTATCCTAAAAGTTGCATCTTATTCAAAAAAAAGTTACCTTCACATCAAAAATAGGAGGAGAGTGTATGAGACGAGGATTATTTATATTCATGGCATGGATATGTGTCGTTGGAATTCAGGCACAGTCTGACTTTTCGTTTATTTTAAATAAAGAAGGTAAAATCATCGTCCTGCCTAAAAACAAGACGTATGAGTTGAACATCCCGAAAGCCTCCTATAAGACATTTACCCCTGCGGGGACACGGGATATCGATATTAAACTGCGGGAGTTCACGCCCGATATTCCCCATACGTCCCTACAAGAGCGTCCGATGGATATGCAGATATCTTCCGCCGCCTATCAGCCGTTCTTTAACGTATATACCCCGATGCTTCGGGAGGTATCGCCTATGGCGTTGGATTTCAATGAGACTTATATGAAACGGCTAAACGAAAGTTTCGATCTTATCGCTAACGGTGTTCAATATACATGGCCGGGAGTCGGAGGTATGACGATCATGAACGGGGGTATTTCTTGGCACAGCGGCAATTGGAGTCTTTATGGCGGAGGATTCGGGGGTCGTTTCTTTAGTCCCTTCAACCCTAGTCCCGGAATAACAGCGGGTGCAAACGTACAACTGGAATATCAACCTACAGACTGGTTGAAATTGAAAGGATGGGGACAATATGCTTATTACGCTGACGAGTACAACAATCCCCATATGCTCAGGAATCCCTTTTTTTACCATACTCAAATAGGCGGTGCCATGGAGTTCAAGATCACTGATAATTTCTGGATGGGAGCCGGTGTTAACTATGAATACAACCCGGTACGACGGAAAATGGAACCACAGTTCCTAGTCTATCCCGTCTTCAAATCGGGCCGCTTCAAGATTGGAATGTGAGGAAGACGCTATTTCCGTCTCAAACATTCCTACATGGCAACTGCCTAGGATACCGACACCACCGTCTATATTGCTAAATACACGGATCGGTTCGGCCAGACCGCCATCGATCAAAAGGTTCGAAACTGAATCCGTGTCTTTATCTTGCAAAACTTTCAGATATCGATAGTATTCCGCCGAGATAGCATATAGGTGTACCCGTAGGTGCTTGGGTGGAATCGGAAGGAAATCTTCCTCATTTAGATCTTCCATCCCTATCGAATCCGGGACTACTTTTAGCGGATATGATCCATAATAAGGTTCATAATAATACTCATCCGTTAAGTGCAAGGTATATTCTTGCCCGTTTATTAACTCATCAGAAAAGACCTTTCCATCATACCCATACATCCAGTCATTGCCAAAGATTTGATCCAAGGCTGTCAACGATTGGCCAAAAACAGGTTCAGTCGCATAGTTTGGACTCACCGAGAACCATTTATATTCTCCTGTATATTCCTTAGCTATTCCATCAAAAACAGGAATGCCCTCTTCCATACGAAGTAAATAATAATTCTCCTCGGCAGGGTTATCTTTGAGCGTTACCTGATAAATCGCATTCTGGCGAGCAGAACCAAAAGAGCCAGCTACCGTGGCATAGGTTACCCCCGCTTTCAAGACCTGAGCAGGCTCAGGCATGACCGTCTCAGCACTTGCCACACCATATTCCGGATAAGAGGCTTCCACACGGATGCGATCTCCTTTCACCGGTATAAAATCAGACTTGAAATAACCTTTCGTGTTAAATGCCTCATCCCCCTCTTGAAAGCTCATACGCTCTTTAAAAACGCCATTCACGAATAAATTCACCTCGGCTTTATCCAAAGTCACGTTCGGATGATCATCCGTGAAAAACCAAGTACGGGAGACACTTACGGTTAAGGGTTCGCCAGTTATAGCGACACAGTTCACTACCAAAGTGGGATCTGGCCGTAAGGATTCAAGGTCGATCTCCTTGATGCAAGACATCAAACCAAACAGGCTTACTATACAAATCGTATTTATCAAGATACTCTTTATCTGTTTCATCCTCCTAGAATTTATAAGTATATGATATGGAAGGTATGATAGGCATAATACCTATCAACTTAAAACAAGGTCTATTTTGACTGGAATGAGAAGAAGAGCCCGGGACCAAATTAATAATCGGTGTCCAGTTCTCGCTTTTATAGACCATAAACGGATTCATCCGGCTATATACATTATAAATACTGATATTCCAGATGCCCATTCGTCCCTTCTTCTTCGGACGGTAAATATTAAGTCCCAAATCCAGACGATGATAAGCCGGCATCTGGTAATTATTACGGCGTGTATACAAATCCACCACTTCCCCTGATGGTTCCCACCAGTTATCCATCTTGTATTGGTTGGAAATAGTAAGCGTACCAGCTTGCTCATAACTCTCCAACGACAAGGTCATTCGATTGCCGGAAGTATACGTCCAAGCGGCTGTCAGTTCCACCTTATCCGACAGTTTATGCGAAACCACGATATTCAGCTTATGCCGGTTATCGTAACGTGCCGGAAAGCGTCGCCCGTTATCGATCTCATCGAAACGCCGATCCGACCATGAAAGTGTATATCCTATCCAACCGGTCGTACGTCCGCTTTCCTTGCGAGCCAAGAACTCCACGCCATACGAACGTCCCTTGCCAACCGCCATTTTTTCCTCCCAAGCCGCCGTACCGGGCAAGAAGGAATAGCCGTCTTTATAATCCAACAGGTTCTTCATCCATTTATAATACCCCTCTACTGAGAAACTATAAGAACGCATCAGATTATAATAGAAACCAGCGGAGACTTGATCACTGATTAAAGGTTTCAACTTACGGGTAATAGGCATCCACGCATCCGTCGGCAAATTTATATAACTGTTGCCCAATAAATGGATATATTGCCCCATACGGGCGTATGAGGCTTTGAAGCTAAGATCGTCACGTAGCAACCATCTCAAGGAAGCGCGAGGCTCCAATAATGTATAAGCCTTCCGCTCCACATTGAACAGGCTAAACCGAAGCCCCGCATTCAAACGCAAGCTAGGTAAGACATTCCAATCATCCTCTCCGAAGACAGCCGCCTCACGGGCCCATAGCAGATCATTCGTATATATTTTCCCTATATTCGAAAACTCCAGCATACCGGAACCGGCTGCTTTCACCTCATTATACTCCGGGCGGAAACGGTGCATCAAGAAATCCCCTCCAAAACGAATCACATGCGACGTAGAAGGCGTGTAATCAAAAGAGGAACGGACGCCCATATCCAAGATAGAGGTAGAACTACTCGTTTCCGATGAAGAAGAGAGATAATTATCTTCTCCTTCCACACCATAATTATATTCTTTTGAACTCCGTACATTCGAGCGATACCGTGAAAAGACCCCGGAAACCCGTCCGAACAAACGGTTATTGAAGACATAAGTCCAGCCCAAGGTTCCCATCAAATTACCCCAACGCAGCGATGAATGGGTACCATCCGTATAAGGGACTTGCTCTTCTTCTGTTGAGAAATCCGTTCCCCCTCCTTTTAATACATCATTCCCGTTATATAAGCTGAAAAACATCCGGCTACGATCGCTGAAACGATGATTAAGCTTTAAATTCAAATCGTGAAAAGCGTAACGAAGATTTATTTTATGACCGTCTTTTCGAACCTTATTTGCTATCGCTATCGCTGGGGCAGAGAGTACATCCAGCCACGAGCGTCTAAGCGCTATCTGAAAAGCCGTGCGATCCTTGATGATAGGGCCTTCCAAGCTCAGATTACCGGAGATCAGCCCGATCGTAGCGCTACCATGGTACTCTTTCATATTGCCCTCTTTGGTATGGACATCTACCACAGACGAGAGTCGCCCGCCATATCTCGCAGGGAAACCCGCCTTGAAAAAGTCCAGATTACAGATCGCCTCCGGATTGAAAGCGGAGAATAGCCCGCCGACATGATTGATCTGGTAAACCGGATTACCGTCTATCAAAAACAGATTTCCATCTTGGTCGCCGCCACGAACATATAAACCGGCCAGTCCCTCTGTCCCACTGGCTACACCCGGAGTCAGTTGCAAGGTCTTCACGATATCTGACTCACCAAACAGGGTCGGTGTCGCCTTGATCGTCTTCTGGCTAAACCCCATCGTTCCCATCAAGGTGTTATTTACAGACAAACGATCCCGTTCCGAAGCGGTAACTACCACTTCCTCCAGACGAGCGTTCGGACGCAACTCAATATTTAATATGGTATCCCTATCCAATTCCGTGAAATTAAAGGAACAGCTCTCATAGCCAATGTAAGAAGCATGCAAGCGGATATTCCCCGGCGGAAGCGTCAAACTGAAAAAACCATAGCTATTCGTAGCCGAGCCTTTCCGGCTGGCGACCTCATAAACAGAGGCTCCGATCAGAGACTCCGAGGACGCTTGATCCCTCACGAAGCCGCTGATCGTTACCTGTCTCTGTCTACGCTTCAGAATCACGATCTTTCCACTCACCTTATACACGATCGGATACGACTCGAACAAGCGGGTCAAACAATCCGTCAATGCCTCATCTTTCACTTGGAAACTGATCTTCGGAAGCTCTCTCAACAAAGAAGACTCATACGAGAAGGTCACGCCCGCCTGCCTTTCGATCTCCGACAAGACCTCCGGCAACGAAACCTCCTTCATACGCAACGTAATCCGGGGATCATCCTTCGTCTTGGCTGATTGGGCCAAGAGGTCTGGTACAGGCATAAAAATCATCCAGCAAAAAATGGCCATAAGCCATTTATTCATCCACTCTGTCATCATTCTACTTTATTGAGTTCATTGATAAGACAGGATCTCCCGGAAATACCCCTATCAAGGAAAAGCCTTTTTTTCATACCTCGTGAACTTACCGCTTCATGATGTATGAACCGGCAAGCGCAGGTCGTCAACGCAGGATGGGCTTATCCATCCCAAGGATTCCAATAAGGAGGCACCGTGTCTCTCGGCATCGTGATACGCGATTTATCCTCTTGATATCCGGTGACAATCCCAAAGCCGTTCTCCACATTCGAATACGTATCGGCAGGCTCTATCAACGCCCCGAAATTCGCATCGCCGATCGTGATAGAGTACCCCCTCATAATCTTCATATATCGATAATAATCCTCGGAGATAGACAACAGGCGCACATCGTAATGAACGTCCATAGAAAGGGTATCACTCTCATACGAGTATTCAACAGGAAAAACAGAAACCTTAATAGCATTCGTATTAACCAGATCCTCCCCTCTAAACACGCCCATACAGTAACGCCCATCCATCTGGCTCGTGATAGGACTACCTCCAAAAGACTGGAAAACAGGATCCTCATAATCCACGCTAAAACCGGAATAATACCAACTATATCCTCCTAAGCTACGGAAAGAGGTTACGGTACGGGTACTATCCCCCTTCCGGAAGTCCAAGATCTGCTCCACGATTAAACGATAATAGGAATCCGTCTCAACCCCGATTTTAACAGAGAAACGCAGATATTCGGCATAGTAGGCAGAAGATCGATAGGATAAGGTATCCACCTCATAAATCCGTGCCCGACCGGGGATACGAGTTTCCCCGGATACCGGCTCATACCCATCGGCCTCGGCCTCAATACGCAAACGATCCCCCTGTCTCACGAAACAACCGGGCAGAACATATTGCCCCCGTGAATGTATAGAATCTTCCGACAGGTCATCATTGCGCATAAGACCTTGAAACTCATCATTGACATAGACACGGACTTTCGCGTCGGATAACTCAAAATCGGGAACGCTATCCATGATAAACCATGTTTTCGAGAGATGAGCACACACCTCCTTTCCGGGACATACCGATGCGTTCAGTACAATCCGATCCGGTAGATCCTCCAAATCAATCTCCACATCCCGAACGCAAGAGACCATCAATAATCCTAACACAAACAGGTAAGGTAAATATCTTTTCATAAGCTAGAATTTATAAGTATAAGAAACCGAGGGCATGCAATAGAACAAAATCGTCTCCTGTAGCACCACCTGATATCGCTGATTTATATCCTGGTTTACCATAACCTCCGTCATGAAGGGATTCGGTTTCAAATACGTATTGTATATGCTTATGTTCCAAATCCCCATCCGACCCTTCTTTTTATATCGATAAAAATTCACGCCCAGATCCAAACGGTGATAAGGAGACAATTGATAATTATTACGAGCGCTCAAACCTGAATTCATCGGTCTGTATGAATCTACTCCGGCATACCCGTTCTCTTTCTGATAAATCGGAGACAGATATTTATACTCCGGTAAGCTAATATGGTTTCCTGAGGCGAACACCCAAGCTCCCGTTAACTCCACCTTCCGGGATAACTTACGAGAAACGACCACATTCACCTTATGCCGGTTGTCGAAGCGAAACGGGAAATGACGCCCCTTATTCACGGAACCATCCGGAAACCACCGATCCGACCAAGAGAGCGTATACCCGATCCATCCGGTTGTCTTCCCATTTGTCTTTTGCGCCATAAACTCCACACCATAGGTCTTACCCTTTCCCAAACCGACCCGGTCTTCCCAACCGGAGAAATGTGTCTCAACCGGCCAATGATCCTTATAATCAATCAAGTTATTCAACCGTTTATAATATCCCTCGATCGAGAAATCATACATCCGTTTCAGATTATAATAAAGCCCGGCAGTAATCTGGTGAGAACTCATCGGAGGGACTTGCTCCGTCACCGGGACCCAAATATCCGTAGGCTGGTTCACATAGGTATTCGATAATAAGTGGACATATTGGTTCATCTTACTGTAGGATATCTTCGCCGATAGATCCGGACGAAGTAAATAACGTGCCGACAAACGAGGCTGAAAAGAATGATAGATCTCATTCTCTACATGAAACAAGGTATACCGCAATCCGGCATTCACCCGCAAGCGATCCGTGACCCGCATCTCATCCTCGGCAAACAAAGAGAACTCATGCCCTTTTATCAAGGAATAATCATACAAAAGCTCATATACGGGATTTACTAACGAATCGTTCACCCAAGACCGTTGCTGGCTATTCTCCGGGCGAAAATTATGATACAGGCAATCCGTGCCCATTCGTATCCGGTGATTCATTGAAGGAGTGTAATCCACTGACAGCCGTACGCTCAGATCCTCCATCTCCGATTTATAACGGCTATCCCGCTTAATTGATTGCCGCTCTTCCCTATTTCCTTCGATCTCATACCCCTTCGCCTCTTGCCGGATATGCGAGCGAAAACGGCTGTAGCCCACCATTAGATTACCAAACAGCTTTTGCCCGAACACGTAGTTCCACCCTGCGGAGCCGATCAAGTTTCCCCAACGCCAGAGAAACATATCATCCGAATCCTCATGCTTCTCCTTGCTTCCCTGCCGAAAAGCATCTTGCCCCATATAAAAGCTCAAATAGGCCCGGCTACGTTCCGAGAAAGAATGGTTCACCTTCGCGTTTATATCAAAAAAGTGATAACCGAAACTCTCCTTGGTATCACTGTTCTTATTAATGATCGCCAAAGCCGTCCCTGTTATCAAATCCAACCACGTACGACGTACCGAGACATTAAACGAGGAGCGATCCTTAACAATCGGCCCCTCCAGATTCGCCCGTGCGGAAAGCAAACCCACGGAGATATTCCCGTGATACTCCTGCCGGTTACCGTCATTCATACGGACATCTACAACCGACGAGAGCCTTCCGCCGTATTCCGCCGGAAAGCTCCCTTTATAAAACCGGGTATTCTTTATCGCGTCCGGGTTGAACGCCGAGAAAAACCCCAACAAATGGTTCACATGATAGACCGGATTTCCATCCAGCAGATACAAATTCTCATCGGCCCCGCCCCCACGCACATACAAGCCGGTCATTCCCTCGGTGCCTACTGCCACGCCCGGCAACTGCTGTAAGGTCTTCACCAGATCCGCCTCTCCCAGCAAAGCGGGCATCGACTTCACCCGCTCGGCAGGTACGTCGATCACCCCCGCACGGCTACTCAATATCTCGTAGCGAGGCCGGGTCCCCCGAATAACGACCTCGCCTAACGAGGCCAATGACCTCAACGGGAAGTCGATCATCGTATCCCTTTGCAAATCGATCTCTATCTCCATCGCCTTAAAGCCCACATACGAGGCCCTAAGGCGAACCTTACCGGGTGGAAGTATCAAGCTGTAAAAGCCGTAATTATTAGACATCGTCCCTCCCCTCGAACTTTTCACCAGAACCGAAGCCCCCAACAAACTCTCATACGAGGCTGAATCCCTGACGAATCCGCTGATCGTATATTGACGGGGCTTTCGCTTTAAGATGATATATTGCCCCGTAACCCGATAGATAATCGGTAATGGGGAAAATAAGCGCTTCAAACAGTACGACAAGGATTCATCCCGGACCGACAGGGAAACCTCTGGCAGCTCTTTCAGTAGAGAGGACTCGTACGAGAAGAACAATCCGGTTTGTTTCTCAAGCTCCATCAATATATCCAACAGGGGAACCTGCCGCATATCCAACGTAACCGTCGGCGTAGGTTCGGGCATCTGCGCATATAGATGTCCCATCCAACCGGGAAGCAAAAGAATCCCTATCAGCCATACAACAATAGATCTCATAAATGATCTGATTTTATTTCTTCGAAGTGGAAACCAAACGTGCGTCCAATGTCTGGTTAACAACCTGCAAGACATCCTCCAAAGGCAGATTATTAAAAGTAGCGGTCAATCTCGCTCCCTCATTCTTTGTCTGGTTCGCGATCTTGACTTGATAATAATCACTCAAGTCCTCAATCACCTTATCCAGCGGCGTCTCCATAAAACGAAGTTGCCCCGTTCTCCAAGCCAACTTGTTCACGTCTTCTTCCGTCACTACCGTTATCTCCTTGTTCTCCATAGAATACTGAGCCGACATTCCAGCGGTAAGTATCACATTCTCCTTTTCCTCCCCGGCGGTAAAACATACCTTGCCGGTAACTACATTGACTTCCGTAACGGTAGGCTTCTCATCTATCTGGAAACTTGTTCCCAGCACCGTAACTTCCGTTTGGCTCGTTTTCACTGAGAAAGGGCGTGCCTCGTTCCTCGTCACTTGGAAAAAGGCCTTTCCATTCATCTCCACGGCACGCCTCTCTTTATCATATCTCTTCGCGTCATACCGGATCCATGAATCGCCGGCCAAAGCGACCAAGGTACTATCCGGAAGGTAAACATCTTTCATTTGTCCGGGGGCGGTAGTAATCGCAACCCAATCCGGGGCGTTTCTCTCTACCGTAAACCATGTCCCCAGACCTACGAGCACTAACACGACAGCGGCCGCCCCGATCCAATACCGGCGAAACGAGACCTTCCGGCTAATCGCATGCTCAGAAGCGAACTTCTGCCATGCCTTATCCGGGTCAAGGCTTCCTTCCCGATAGCGTTTCGCTACGAAACGGATGCGTTGTTCTAATTTATTGCCATGCTCGTTATTCATTACTATTCCTTTTATTTAATAAGTCCTTCCAGTCTCATACCACTGGAATCCGACATTTGGGGCCTGCCCCTTCTTCAATGGAACTCCCACACTCATACTGGGCGAGATCCTAGACGATACGCAAACCATCGCTTTCATCCTATTTTCTCTTTAAAATGTGTATCCCAAGGTAAAACTAGCCGTATGATAGTTCAGACCTATGTTATAAGCATATCCCTTGTATTGCTTATCTATACCCAGATCATAGCCAACCTTAAAAGCGACCCGTTTCACCTCTATACCAGCCTCTATGGTAGCTCCCCAGTCAAAACGAGGCGCTACCGCATATCCTTGGCCGGGATTAAACGGGTTATATGATATTTCCTTATTATAGGGCAGCTTTCCTTTTAAAGAATAATCACTTTCCTCATACGTCACTTTTCCTCCCAAGCCAACCGCCAAATAGGGACCGATCGCCAAATGTAACCGAACATCCTTACTTACCTGCCAATCGAAACGAGCCAAGATCGGTAATTGGATATATTCACGATGCTCCTTCTGACTGCGATGCCTTATACCTTCTACATCAAAATCCTTAATTCCATAGGTATCATAATAGAAGCCCGTAAAGCCGTAACCATTACCATAACCGTATCCCCACAGATTCAAATAATCACTGGAAACGGGATAGAGAAATATACTCGTACCTTCCCGTCCCCCATATGGACTCTCACTAGTTCCATAAATCTCACTATAAGAAGACAGTCCCTTCCCCCGTCGCACATAATACAAACCGGATTGAAGCGAGAACCAGCCCGATCCGAATGTATAAGAGACCGCAGCCCCAGCCTTAAAGCCTACCTTAGCGACATCTCCCTTATACTTTGTCACGTTCATACCGGCTTCCGGCGTCACTTTCCATTGCGCTTGGGCCGAGATCACGCACATCATCAACATCACAAATACCACCAACTTCCTCATACACTCTCCATGCTTTAATGAAATAAACAAGTAACCTTTATCTCTAAGACAGAGAAATATGAAAAACCCCCATTCCTTTCTATAAAATTTATCCGAAAAAGAACATATAAACACGGATAGCGGTCTCTCGCAAAGCTTTCAATGCCTTGCTCATCTGGTTCTCAACCGTTTTTACCGATAAATTCAATTCCTCCGCGATCTCTTGGTATTTCAAGCCATCCCGTTTGGATAACAAGAAAATCTTCTTCCGTTCGGGAGGTAACCGATCGATAGCGTCCCACAGGCGAGCGTCACGCTCCGATCGCAGGATGTCTTCCTCTTCCGAGGTATCTTCTACGTCGGGTAACTGCTCGGTGGCCTCAGCGTTTACGGGTTGTGAGGTAAATGAAAGAGAACGGTTCCTCACCGCTTGATATAAATAAGCCTTGAGATTCCCGATCACATTACCAGCCCGGTTCTTATCCCATACATCCGCGAAGGCCTGTTGCACGATATCCTCGGCATCGTCTACCTGATCGGTATAACGAAGCGCAAACAAACACAAGGGCTTATATAAACTCTTGAAATGATGTTCAAATTCTTGGGTGGTAATAGCAGCCATACGTTTGTTATCTGTAACTATTCACCGCAAAGTAACAACCTTTTCTTTTTAACAAATCGCTTTTCAGGTTCTTTATAATGGTTTTAATAAAAAGAAAGCGTTTAAGGACTTATCCCTAAACGCTTTTTCTTATTTTTAATTAATAAGCATCAATATGGACGAAAACCGATAATCTGGCGTACCTCATTTAAAGTCTTAGAAGCGCTCTCACGAGCTTTCTCCGCACCCATACGGGCTACCTTATCCAGATATTCCGTATTGGCGGCCATATCCAAGATACGCTCACGGATCGGAGCGCAGAACTTATTGATATCCTCGGCCAACTGCTTTTTCATATCGCCGTAACGGATCTCGCAATTGTTGTATTTCTCATTAAAGAAATCATAGGTCTCTTTCTCGGAGACAATTTCCATCATCGTGAATAAATTGGCGATCGGCTCGGGCTTCACGCTATTCGGCTCGGTTGGTCCCGCATCAGAAACCGCTTTCATAACCTTCTTCTTGATTGTTTTCTCATCATCGATCAAGTAGATCGCGTTACCCTCACTCTTGCCCATCTTACCGGAGCCATCCAAGCCCGGTACTTTCACGGACTTATTGCCCAAATGGAACGAAGCTGGTTCCGGGAAGAAATCTACTCCATAGGTAGAATTGAAACGGCGGG
>OCPX01000765.1_pt1 | contig 28842 bp, 30 predicted proteins | sample 1538771 | NCBI WGS metagenome assembly OCPX01 (sample SAMN04571725, study PRJEB22368) | human gut metagenome | biome: human gut; material: stool | host: Homo sapiens | place: Luxembourg | collected 2012-11-01 | reverse complement strand
TCACTACCCACGGGATTTTAAGTCCCGGGCGTCTGCCAGTTCCGCCACTGCGGCATATACATATGAATACGGCTTCAATCGTGGGCATACGTGCAAGCACTGTCCCAGCTAGCTAACTTTCATACGCACTAATGGATGGAGGTGGATTCGAGCCTTTTTGCTATCATTTCAGCAATTTCAACTCTGAACTACCTTTATCCTAATGGATGGAGGTGGATTCGAACCACCGAAGCAATTTGCAGCAGATTTACAGTCTGTCCCCTTTGGCCACTCGGGAATCCATCCATATCTTGTCAAAGCATCCACACGCTCTGACAAGATAGAATTATAACGCAATCTTTTTTAAATTGCAAGTCTTTTCTAACTGATTTGCAAGATATTTTTAGTTTTTTAATTATTGAGAACTGTGGATGCATCTCCCTCTTTCTCAGCAACTTCTTCGTCCTTCTTCTGTGGAAGTTCACATCCCCTGCACAGGACAATTGCTTCCAGCGGGGACATCTCCAGTTCCAGGTAGCCTGCCACTACCGGGTATTCTTTCTGTTCCATATCGTAGGCGATGGCGTTGCTGTCAAGAATTCTGGTCATGGTAGTATCGACACTTCTGCTGATACCGGTCTCCCATACCGGAATCTCTACTTTCTTGTTTTCGTTGTTGTTATTGATGACAACAACAACCTGCTCGTTTTCATTGAAACGTCCAAAGGAAATCAGATTATAGTCTTCTTTCAGCATCTTTACAGATCCGTATTTTAATACCGGCAGTTCTCTGTGCATCCGGATCGCATCCCGGTAGAACTGTACCAGATACTGGTCCTCATGTCCCCACGGATACGTTCTCCGGTTATCCGGATCGGTGAAACCACAGACACCGGCTTCATCTCCATAATAAACGGTAGGAGCACCCGGCCAGGTCATCTGAATGGCAACGGCTTCTCTTAAAATAGCCTTGTTGATTCCTTCCTCTGCTGCTCTCGCGCCAACTGTATTGATACGTCCTACACGGTTGTTGGTTCTCGTAAGGAATCTGGAATGATCGTGATTATCCAGCTCGTTCATCGCAGTCAGAAGAGACGGTGCATAAAATCGTGAACCGTTATAGCGCATGGAATCACGGAAACACTCTGCATTCCCTTTCAGATCCTGCCGGTACTGATCACTGTGCTTTTCAAGTCCGGTCAAAAACCAGGAAATCGGCTCCATAAACGCATCATAGTTCATAACGGTATCCCACTGATCTCCCTGCAGCCACGGACTGGCATCTCCGTAGTGTTCTGCGATAATGATCGCCTCCGGATTGGCCTCTTTTACCACCTTTCGGAACTGTCTCCAGAACTTATGATTGTACTCCGCACTGTGCCCCAGATCCGCTGCCACATCCAGACGCCAGCCATCCACGTAAAACGGTGCAGAAACCCATTTTTTCGCGATGCGCAGGATATCCTCGTATAGTTTTTCAGAATCTTCATAATTCAGTTTTGGAAGGGTATTATGTCCCCACCAGCCGTCATAGAATTCATTGTAAGGCCAGCAGTGTTCATTATGGAACTTAAAAAAGCTGTGATACGGGCTGTCTCCACTGATAAATGCGCCTTTTTCGTAGCCCGGCTGATTTTCATAGATCCGTTCCCGGTCCAGCCATTTGTTAAAGGATCCACAATGGTTAAATACACCGTCCAGGATCACTTTCATGCCTCTTTTGTGGATCTCTTCCACCAGCTCGATGAACAGCTGATTGCTGGCTTCCAGATTTTCTTTGTTGGTCACACGGTCAATATATCGTTTGGCATGGGTATTGTCTTTGTCCCAGTCTGCCAGCAGATTGCCCTCGTCATGAACGATCTTTCCAAAATGCGGATCCACATAGTCATAATCCTGAATGTCATACTTGTGGTTCGACGGTGATACAAAGATCGGATTCAGATAGATGACTTCCACACCGAGATCCTGCAGATAGTCCAGTTTATCCATAACACCCTGCAGATCACCACCGTAGAAATTGTTCACGTCCATATTGTCCGGAATCTTGCTCCAGTCTTCGATCCGTCTGCTGTGGCTGGAAATATAAAAATATTCATTGGTCAGCACATCGTTGGAGCTATCTCCGTTATAAAAACGATCCACAAAAATCTGGTACATTACCGCCCCTTTTGCCCAGTCCGGTGTATGGAATCCCGGGATAATACCAAAAGAATACTGTTCCTGCAGCTGACGGGTCACACCAAGTTCATTGTAATAACAGACAATTTTTCCTGCCCGGATCTCAAAATAATAATGGATCGGTTCACTTCCCACCGGAATCTGAATCGCATAATAATCAAATCCTTCCCGGCTCTTCTCCACTTTCATCTCTTTGCGGATCGTACCGCTGATAAAATAAACAGCATCTACATTGTTTTTCAGTGTCCGGAATCGAACCGTCACGATATCTCCCGGTTCCGGTTCCATCGGTGTTCTGTACTGTGCTGTCTCATCGCTGTATAAGGCCCGTTTATTAAATACCGGTCGCATTTTATTGATATATTCCTGTGCACGGAGTACATTATTCAAATCTTCCATGTTTTCCCTTCCCTTCTCGCAGTCGCTTATATGTAACCGTTCAGTACCCGCACAGGATACCGCCTGCTAAATAGTTACACTTATATTCTATTTTATTCTCATCCTTCTCCTGTCAGTGCAGGAAAATGCTTTTTCATGATATCACCAAGCCACTGGATCACAGGCCCCAGAGCCAGGATCATAATGACAGTCATCGCTCCAATCTTTCCGCCAAAGGAAAACCCGATCATAGTTACCGAAAAATCAAAGACGATCCGTATCACCTTAAACGGTACTTTTGGCAAATGTCCGGAAATAATAATTGGAATGGCATCATACGGAGCTGTTCCCATATCCACATCCATATATAAAGCAGCTGTCAGAATGAACAGTATCACCGATGGAATCAGTACTGCGATCCGAACCGGCAACGTGGTAAAAAAATCTGCCGGCAGTACCCGGTTCCAGATCCATGTGAAGAAGTCTACAAAGTATCCGATGAGAAACATATTCGCCAGTGTTCCAAAGCCAAGATTTCTTCCTCCGAAGATTACGACCAGTACCAGAAGCACCGTGTTCATCAGTGCCTGCCAGTTTCCAAAACTCATACCGATCTTTGCGGAAATCGCTTTGCTCATCATACTGCACGGATCTGTTCCCATATCCACCAGCAGCAGCAACGATAACGCAAACCCCATTCCGAATACTGCCAGCAGTACCACGCCAAGTCTCAGCCAGAAATGTTCTTTCTGATAAAATCCCTGCAAAATTGCTTTCATATATCGCAAACTCCTTTATTTTCTGCTAATACTTTTCCATTTTATTATAGCTTCCTGTGAATTGCAAATATTATTTTCCCGTATAAGCCACGATTTTTCCGTTATTGATAGCAGGGCACCGGACTTGAGCCGGCGAACCGGTTATTGATATGCAAGAAAGAAAAAAAGACAGCCAAAGCTGTCTTTTTTGGAGAAGGTATTTCTCTTATGGGGTGTAGCAAAAACTATATAATGTATTGGGGGGTTTTTACAGTTATTATAATAGCATGTAGCCAGGGAAAAGTGTGCACAAACATGGTTTTTTTTTGTGCAATTTTTTATTCATTTTTTTACAGATAAAAAAGCTCTTATTTTTCCTCTTCGGAATTTTGTACAATTTCCCCTGAAGCTGCCGCATTTTTTTCCTCTTCGAATAATTTTTCGAATTCTGTTCTTCCAATCTTCTCTTTTTCCAGAAGAAGCTGTGCACAGTGTTCCAGAACATATCTGTGTGCCTGGATACTTGCTTTCGCTTTTACATAACACTCATCGATAATTTCTTTTACTTCCCGATCAATCGCTGCCGCTGTCGTCTCACTGAATCCACGGCTGTGCGCCAGATCTCTGCCGATAAAGACTTCGTCCTGCTCATCACCGTAGGTCACCATACCCATATTGGCAGACATACCATATTTTGTCACCATTGCTTTGGCGATGCCTGTGGCACGGCGGATATCTTCGGATGCACCGGTGGTGATATCGTCAAAGATCAGTTCCTCTGCGATTCTTCCACCAAGGCATACTTCAATATTTTCCAGCATCTTTCCTCTGGTATTAAACATCTCATCCCGGTTCGGAAGCGGCATCGTATAGCCCGCTGCACCGGCTCCCGTCGGAATAATGGAGATTGTATACACCGGATCCATCTTTTCGAGCACATGGAACAGGATTGCGTGACCTGCTTCATGGTACGCTGTGATCTTTTTCTCTTTTTCCGAGATCACGCGGCTGTGTTTTTCCGTTCCGATACCGACTTTGATAAATGCTTTCTGGATATCTTTCTGGCAAAGGAACTGACGATCCTCTTTTGCTGCCAGGATGGCCGCTTCATTCAGCAGATTCTCCAGTTCCGCTCCTGTAAATCCTGCGGTGGTCTGTGCGATCTGTGGCAGATCCACATCATCTCCCAGGGGTTTGCCCTTTGCATGAACCTTCAGGATCTCCTCTCTTCCACGGACATCCGGTGCACCTACCGCAATGGTACGGTCAAATCGTCCCGGACGAAGAATGGCCGGATCCAGGATATCCACACGGTTGGTTGCTGCCATCACGATGATTCCCTCATTAACCCCGAAACCATCCATCTCTACCAGTAACTGGTTCAGCGTCTGTTCTCTTTCGTCATGACCGCCGCCCATGCCGGTTCCTCTTCGTCTTGCCACAGCATCGATCTCATCAATAAAGATAATACACGGGCTGTGACGTTTTCCTTCCTCAAAAAGATCACGGACACGGGAAGCACCAACACCGACAAACATTTCCACAAAATCAGATCCTGAGATAGAAAAGAACGGAACGCCCGCTTCCCCTGCAACTGCTTTTGCCATCAGTGTCTTACCGGTACCCGGAGGGCCTACCAGAAGTACACCTTTCGGGATTCTTGCACCTACTTTGTTATATTTATCCGGGCTTTTCAGGAAATCAACGATCTCTTTCAGATCTTCTTTTTCCTCCTGCAGACCGGCAACATCATGGAAAGTAAATCGTTTGCCGGATGGTTGTGTCAGCTGTGCACGGCTTTTGCCAAAATTCATCATTTTGCTTCCGCCGCCACCGCTTCCGGCATTTCTTCCCATCAGCATAAACAGCAGGATCACCATCACACCAAGAGAGGCGATCGGAACACCCACGCTGAGCAGTTTACTTTCCTTCGGTACATCTGTCATCTGATAAGATACATTTGCATCTTCCAGCATCTGACGTACTTCTTTGACATCGTCAATATACATATCTTTACTTCTTCCGTTCATAAGAACCGCAATCAGCTGGCCGGTAGGCGTCTGCTGGTTCTGATGAATCACTGCCTCTGCCACCCGATGATTTTCCAGATCCTCTTCCAGTTCTTTATAGGAATAGTTATTCTGCGTCTGCAGCTTCTCGCCAAGATAGGACAATCCGGCAATCATCAGCACCAATACAATCAGCCAGACTCCTACCCCTTTCAGTTGTTTTGACACGTTGTTTCTCCTTTCGGGTCTGAGGTACGCAGGAAATCTCTACGAAATATTTTCCGGAAGATACCCTGCGTGCACTCTATATTTTTTTCAGTCTGTGACTGTTTTTATTCATTTTTAAAACTCAGGTTATTATTCTTCTCCTGCACCCGGTTCTACCACGCCGATAAACGGCAGATTTCTGTAACGCTGTGCGTAATCCAGACCATAACCTACAACAAATTCATCCGGAATATTAAAACAGGTATAATCTACATGTACTTCTTTCACACGACGTTCCGGTTTGTCCAGCAGTGTACACAGTTTCAGGCTTGCCGGATTTCTCTTTTTCAGAATCTCGATCAGATAACTTAAAGTACGTCCGGAATCAATGATATCCTCCACGATCAGAACATCTCTTCCTTCCAGCGGCTGATCCAGATCTTTCACAATTTTTACAACACCGCTTGATTTTGTGTCATCTCCATAGCTGGATACGGACATAAAGTCAATGGTTACCGGTACACTGATTCTTTTTGCAAGTTCGCATGCAAAAAATACGCCACCTTTTAATACACAGATCAGATGCACGCATTTTCCTTCGTATTCTTTGCTGATTGCCGATCCTATCTCCTCAATCCTCTTTTCTACATCCTCTTCGCTGATCAATACACTGATTTTATCACTCATGAGTACTTCCTCCTTTAATCTCTGCCTGTAAGATTCGACTGCTTTGCTCCTTCACTTTATACGCTGCGCTGATTCTGTCTCCTATGATCCACAGGATCTCAGAACCGTCTGCCAGAAGCCACAGCTGATCCCGTTCTTCCACCGGGATCTTTCGGTCGATCAGGTAATCTTTCAGTTTCTTACTGCCTCCTCCGTCAAAAAGACAGATCCGATCTCCCGGTTGTCTGTGCCGGATCACCAGTTTCTGTTCTATTCTATCATAATCAAACCATTTCGTATACTTCTTTTCCTGTATTTTCCCAAAATCACGGGAAATCAGACTTACTGTAAGAATCAAATCTCCTGCCTGAAAAGATTCTGACTGTGAACTCTGTACCGTTACCGGAATTGCTTCATTTTTTCCGGTATTGCTGGTTTTTTCTTTTTTCTGTCCCAGCAGAATCCCATCATAGGTTCGCCTTGCCTGCATCTCATAAGGAAGATCTCTTCTTGCCCCTACCTTTTGTTTCCATAACTGCTGCACCGCTTCTATATGGATTCTGGTAAAATTCTTCTGTTTCCCTGAAATCTCTTTTAAAAGTGTGTGTATGATCTGCCGGCTGATCAGATCCGGTTCTTTTTTCAGTGCTTCTAAAAGTATAGCACCATCTGCATCTTCTTTTACATATCGTTTTCTCTCTTTCTCTGCCACCCGGTCAAGCACTTCTCTGGCTTCTTCCAGTTCTTCGCTCAGCTGTGCCATATGCCTCACTGCCTGTGGATTAACCTCTGTTTTCAGTTCTTCCAGCACATGATGCCGGATCCGGTTTCTGGTATAATCATCTTCCAGATTACTGCTGTCTGTTCTCCAGGACTGTCCTGCCTCTTCCAGATATGCCAGAATCTCCTCCTTTCCCAGACAGAGTAATGGCCGGATCCGATTGCCGGATACCGGTTTCAGGCTGCAAAGACCCGCTATGCCTGTTCCCCTCACCAGGTGATGAAGCATCGTTTCCGCAAGATCATCCTGATGATGGGCAAGGGCAATCTTTCCTCCGCCGACCTCTTCACAGACTTTTGTAAAACACCGATACCTTGCAAGCCTTCCCGCTTCCTCAAGACCTTTTTTCTCCCGGTTGGCAATTCCCTGTACATCCTCATGAAACACCTGGCAGACAATTCCTTCTCCTTCACAGAGTCGTCGGACAAAGGCCTCGTCATCATCTGCCTCCTTCCCCCGCAGCTGATGATGTACATGAACCGCCTTCAGCGAAATTCCCCATGATTCTTTCCACTTTGAAAGGAGCTTCAGCAGGCACACCGAATCCGCCCCACCGGAAATCCCCAGTACAATGGTGTCACCCGGTTCGATCATGTGGAATTTTTCCACATATGTTTTCACTTTCTGTTCTGTTTTCCACATCGTTTTATCAGTTTGTCCACTTCTGCCTTTTGTAGTCATTTATTTTCTCCATATTCCCGCAACTAGGACTGTCATGTCATCTTTTGCCCGGTAGTCTGCATACTGTAATGTTTTTTCCAACAGATACCTCCCCAGTTCTTTTGGCATCTGTTCCTGTGCCTGCAGAATCCACTCCTTTAAGATTTCTTCTCCGGGTTCTTCCCCAAAAGCATCCAGTACACCATCCGTGACCATTACCAGATAATCACCGTCATATAATTTTTTTGTTGTTTTTTCAAATTCCAGTTTCTGTACCAGTCCTGCTGCCATACTGGTAGAAGTGATCGTCTCCACCCAGTTACCTCTCCGTATAAACGTTGTAGCAGCCCCTGCCTTTAAAAATTCGCAGATGCCCGTATACAGATCCAGCGAACACACATCCAGGCTGGAAAACATCCCACCTTTTCGCTGTAAGATCAATGCCGAATTCACCATTCGTACCGCTGTCTCTCTGGAGAACCCGGAAGTTACGAACTGTTCCAGTAACTCTACCACCGTTTCACTTTCCTTACTCGCCTCCATACCGGACCCCATCCCATCCGAAAGACACATCGTAAACTGTTCATCTGTGGCTGCGCAGGCATAATTATCCCCGGAAATCGTCTCCCGTTCTTTCGTGACTCTGGCCACACCGTAAAGTACTTTGTAGTTCACATCCTCACAGAACAGTACCGTACGCCACTCGCTGTTCAGTACGGCCTTACTGTCCTGTGACGGAACCATCCGACAGCCACACACATGTGAAAGATGCTTCGCGACTTCTTTCATGGTCATACATTGTCCTCCCCGTGTGCGCATCGTGAGAGAAATCCGTTTCTTTTCGTCCTGTCGATCAAGAAACCAGATCTGTTTTACCAGGATTCTCTGTTTATGCATATATTTTCGCATTCGCTCTTCTTCCTCATCCGGCAGGATACACACCGCACTGACATCAGAAGAAATTTTCCGGATCGTCCGCGCCACCTCCTGTAGCTGTTCCGCCACAGCAATCCTGTTTTCAATCAGCCGATTGCGATACAACAATTCTTCTCTGGTTTCAAAAAAGATGCGCTGCAGCTCCTCTGTAAACCTGAAAGCCTGGTGGCACTGCCCAAGCCATTCACTCTGTGCACGTAAAAGGCGGTCGGGATTGCCCTCTTCTATGATCTGCAGCAGTTCAAATACCTGCTGGCTGGTTCGCGGATCAAGATCTGACCAGCAGTTTTCTCTTCCGGAGCACTCCATGCACACCCGCTGTTGCACCTGCACAAACATATCCTGTACTTCTGCCTGACTCAACTGTTCCTGCCTGCCGGGCATCTCATAGAATGTATGGGCAAGTTTCTGTAAAGACCGTGCATACCGGTCAATCTTTTCTTTCTGTGGATAAACATCGTATACCGGACGACCCTTTTTTCTCCCCGTGAAAACAAGTTTTGCCATGTCCCGTAGTATCAGCACTGCACTGACTGCGAGCATGGCAACCATCCATATCTGCATGCATCCATAACCCCCTTACGGCATCTTACGCTGATAACTGCTTCCTCTTTTCACAGTTACTCCTGAAAACTTATTATAGATGACATGCTGCAAAAAACTTGTCAAACAGACAGGCTGTCCGGTCAGAAATTATTGACACGAACAGCCATTTTTTGCTTATTTATTTTCTTTAAAGATAATCTCGTTGTCCTTTACCAGACCGATCTTCTCTTTTGCAATCTTTTCCGCATATTCGTCGCTCTGCATATATTCCTGCATATCTTCAATATCTTTGGTACGGGCCTCTTCTGTCGTTATCTCTTCTTCAAGCTGAGCTTTTCTGTTTTCATTTGTCTGATATTTCACCTGCAACGAATGCTCTTTGAAAGCAAGCAATACCACCAGCATACAGACTACCATACTGATAGAAATCATCGCGACTCTATTCTGAACCTTTATCCGTCGTGCTCCTGCGTTTTTTCCTCGCGCAGCACTTTTCCTTTTTTTCATTCCACGCTCCCTTACTTTTATCTATCCCCGGGCCTTTACGTATTTTTAAACAGAATTTACGCATTTTTACAAGTAAAAAAATTGTAACTCTTTGTAAACAAAAATGCAACCTTTTTGCCAAAATAAATGTAAATTCTCTATAAAAATGCCCGATTCCCCAATACCAGACACCTGCTCCCAGCAAAATTCCGCAAAGCAGATAACACCGCACGCTTCCCCCGTTCTCTCTCAGACACATAAAAAATAAAAAAAGCCCGGCTGCGCTCCAAAACAAAATATCCACCGCAGTATCCAGACTTTTCACCCGTTTTCCTATTATCCGAAAGATTCGGATCCCATCATAAACCAGAACAAGAAGAGCACCGCAGATCATACTTTGTACCAGCAGTTCCAGTTCTCTCCCCATATAGGTGCTCATCTACTGAAACAGCCTTTTTAACAGGCTTCCTTTCTTTTTTTCTTTTCTCCCCTGTGTATAGATCAGACTGTCTACTTTTCCCTCAATCTCTGCCTCTCCCTTCTCAAGCTCCAGACGGCATACATGGAGGCTGCTTCCCCTGATCGCCAGTGTACCCTGGCTCGTTTCCATAAAAATGTTTTCTTCATCAAATGATTTCATCTCAGTGACCCCGGTGATCAATCCATGCCCTCTCTGTTCCAGATGGAGGCTGTGCGTTACTTCTTTCTTTTCTTCCATATAAAAATCCCTCCATACAATGTACTGATACATTATATGAAGGGATCCTACTTCTCATGTTATTTCCTTCGCTGTTCCTCTGTGCCCTCTCAAAAGGCTTATGCCGGACTGTCCTTTTTGCTCTACAGATAACGATACAGTTCCTGAGCCTCTTCTTTCTTCACAGTCTCCTGTACATTCAGCACTTCCACTCTGACAGCTTTGCTGCCGAACTGGATCTCCAGAACATCTCCTTCCTTCACCTGTGCAGACGCTTTCGCCGGGCGGTCATTGATCAGGACTCTTCCTGCATCACAGGCCTCATTTGCCACAGTTCTTCGTTTGATCAGGCGGGAAACTTTCAAATATTTATCTAATCTCATAAGTAAATTATTCGTTTACCAGATCTTTCAGAGCTTTTCCAGCTTTAAATTTTGGAGCTTTGGAAGCTTTGATCACCATGGATTCACCGGTAGCCGGGTTTCTTCCTTCTCTTGCTGCTCTTTCAGATACTTCGAAAGTACCGAAACCTACCAGCTGTACTTTTTCTCCTTTTTTCATTTCTTCAGATACTACATCGATAAAAGCTTTTAAAGCAGCTTCTGCATCCTTTTTAGATAACTGTGTCTGTTCAGCCATAGCTGCAACTAATTCTGTTTTGTTCATGATATTCCTCCTGTTTCGTAAATTAGTAATTACATACCTTATAGCTTTTTCGTACCTTCCCAGGCTTTTCCTGCTGAATGGTTTACAACGCTACACCTATTTATATACTGCCTCTCTTGTTTTGTCAAGGTTTTTAGGTGTTTTCGCCCTTTTTCACAGCTATTTTTCAGTAGAAACTCTGTAAAAAACGTTGCCACGGCTGCCAGAGTGCTGTTGCCTGTTCTATTTTTTCAATGTTTTTTCTGGATATCCATACCTTCTGACTGGATGCATAATAGTTTACCAGTTTCCAATACCTCCACGGATAAGAAAGGCACAGTTTCAGATGTTTCCACTCTTCCACAGACAGCGATCGCTTTCGATTATACTGTTCTGCCATTCTTCTTCCAAGCTCAGGATCCCAGTTATGTTTTTCCAGGATTTTTCTCATAAACAGACACAGATCTTCTGTCTGTGGTCCACAATGCCAGTAATCAAAATTCATAAAACCTATGCCTTCCCGCGTAAAAATAATGTTATGCTGGTTACAGTCCCCGTGACATACCTCCTGCCTGTGTTCTTTACAGAATCTTTCATAATCGGAGCCTTCCAGTTCTTTTACCATTCCCTCCCCTGCTTCCAGAAAAGCAGTGATGCTCTGCGCCAGCCGCTCTTCAAACGGGTTTTTCGCCTTCTTTTTCTGTACAAATTTTCTGGTTCTGCGAAGTTCCCGGTTGTGTCTGCGGCACTCTTCCAGAAGATCTGCCCCGGGCATATCTTCGTCCTGCTCTGCCTGCATTACCGTATGTAGTTTTGCCATCGCTTCCATACTGCTTAAAATGTCTTCCCCGGATCTGGTATTACATTCCGTTCCCTGAAACCATTCTTTCACTACATAGGGAATCCCATCTTCTCCCGTAGTGACCACCTGTCCTTCCAGATTTTCCTCCACCTGATCCACCAGTAAGAACCCGGTCTCCTTGCAGCGTTTCTGTATTTTTCTCTGCTGCTCCAGCCTCCCGGGGGAGCCCCAATATTCGCGGATACTTTTCCATCCTTTCTCCGTCTGACAGATCAGCGCTCCCCTGCCCCGCAATACCGTCTCCGCTGTCAGACCATACTGTTCCAACACCCCCAAACCACGATCGTACAATCCTGTTCCCCCTTTACTTCTCGCCGTTCTGTCTATTCTATGTAAAGGCGGAAGGGATTATGTCCATCTGTGCTTTTCCTTCTCTGCGGTTTTCCTGACGGATATTTTCTGTTTTGTTTTTCTCTTTTTCGTTTCGTATCTTTACTCTCCAAGATGTAGATACTTCTCCCTAGTCGCCATTCCACCCCGGATATGACGCTCCTGTTTGTTGATGTCCAGCACATTCCGGACCGCCCGTGCCATGGACGGGTTGATCTGCTGGAGGCGATCGGTACAGTCTTTATGTACCGTAGACTTACTGATCCCGAATTGCTTCGCCGTCTGCCGCACCGTAGCTTTTGTTTCTATGATATAGCCCGCAATTTCTACTGCACGCTCCTCGATATAATCTTTCACGATAAAATCCCCTGCGTACATTATTTTTACAATGTATGCAGGGGATTTGGGGGGTATGTCTGTGTATGTTGATTCTATAAACTACAGATATCTAACTAAAAAACTTTTTCTGTTCCTCCGGCAAATACTTCACCATTTCTTCCACCATTCATCAGCGTCTCGCTTTTTTATTTTTTCAACATCTTTTCCGCGATATTTTCTCATATTTTTAATTATAATTTTATTTCCCGCGATTTTGACAAAATTATACACCTTTTATTGCTGGTGGAGTCCTGTTTCCGTAAATTGTACGAAATCACCCCATTTACATTTTTCATTTGACTCTAATATAACTTATTTTTATCCGGATGTCGAAAGAAAATGTTCTTTACAACCATACCTTCTCCCCTATATATTTATAATAGTTATTTTAATTTTACACAGAAAACTAAAAGGAGTATTTACTATGTCTGATCAATTCAACATATCTTCCATTTCTGGCTTCTCTATCTCCCAAATAGAACCCAGCGATCTCCCCACGGTACTTGACTGTATGAACGAAATCTACCGGGAACTCCCCGAAAAAAGCTGGTTCAGTATGGATGAACGGGAAGATCTGATTCGTTATATGACAGTCTCCGGGTTTGGGTTGAAAGCGGAGGCAGTTGCTGCGGATGGCAGAAAGGAACTGGCGGCGGTTTTTGTGGCACGAACTTCCGATCTCGGTGATGAAAATCTGGGAAGTTATCTGGAACCGGACGATTCACAGCTTTCTCTGGTGGCACATATGGAGATTGCCATGGTGCGCAGTTCCTATCGTGGCAATGGGTTGCAAAAGAAACTAATGGAAGCCGCAGAAGAACAGCTTCGTTCTGCCGGTTTTCGCTGGCTGATGGGAACCGCACATCCGGATAATGTGTACAGTGTACATAATTTTGAGCAGCTGGGGTATAAACTTGTAACAAAAGCCCTCAAATACAGTGGGCTCCCGCGGTATATTTTCTGTAAGAAAATCTGACTATTTTTAAACGATTTTCACTAACTTTCTCTTTACTTTCTTACCGTTTGCTGTACAATAATATTATTGAGAATATTTCTCGGTAACATTACTGATAAAGCGGAGGATACGATACTATGAAGAAACTGAAAGTAAAAAAAGGCAGTACCTGTATGGCATGTCTGGCATGTGTCAGAGCCTGTTCCGAGTCTTTCTATAAAGAATTCGACCCGGACAAATCCTGCATCCAGATCGTAGAGAAAAAATCTGTTCGTCCAATGGCCTGCCCACAGTGCGGCAAATGTGCGGAAGCCTGTCCGGAAGGTGCAATCACACAGAATCCAAAGGGTGTTTATATGATCAACAAGAAAAAATGTACCGGCTGTGGCAAATGTGCAGAAGCCTGTCCATTTGGTCTGATCGTAAAAACAGAGGGCAACCCGGCATCCAAATGTATTGCCTGCGGCATCTGTGCAAAAGCATGTCCGATGGATGTACTGGAAGTTGTTGATGAGTAAATTCTAATGCAAATCAAAAACAGATTCGACTCAAAATGGATACTTTCTGAGAAATATCCAATTTGAATCGAATCTGTTTTTTTGTAACTATACATTTCTTACTTTTCCAAAGCCTCTGTCCGCTGCAAAAACACCTGCTTTAGATTTATCCCGGAATCGCCATATCCGGCCAGCTTAAGATCAGTTCGCTGATCTCTTTTTCGTAATCTCCGGTAATATCGTCACTTTTTCCGGCATGATATACATTTGTCTCCACGCCCCAGATGTCACCATCCACAAATTCCCAGATATGATACCGCAGTCCACGGAACTGAAAATCAAGACTTCCGCAATTGTCCTCTTCTGTATAGGTAAATATAATATTCTTTGTTTTCAGCGCTTCCTGTATTTTTTTCAGACGCATGTTATTCCTCCGTTTTTCCAAGATCCGGATGCGGTTTTACGGTCGCCCAGATCCCTTTTTTTCTTTTCCATACTACTGCAAAGCAGATCAGATGAACACTCAGTGTGATGATCCAGGTAATCGGATACGACAGGTACAGGACAAACAGTGAATGTTTCCATACAAAGACAGTAAAGATCCACACGATTCGCAGTCCACAGGCGCCTGCAAGAGATACCAGCATCGGCATGATGGAATATCCCATACCTCGCAGAATACCTACCGCCACGTCCATCATTCCGCAGAGAAAATAAATCTGGCAGATAACCTTCATACGATCCAGACCATATGCGATCACTTCCGGATCGGACGAATAGATGCCAAGCAAGGTGCCTCCGCAACGATATGCCAGTGTACCAAGCGCAAGTCCGACAGTAAATACAATTGCCATACAGTATATGGAAATTTTGGGAATCCGCTTCTGCTGACCGGCTCCCACATTCTGGCTGACAAAGCTCAGTGTCGTCTGGTAAATAGCATTCATGGAAACATAAACAAATCCCTCTATGTTACTGGCTGCCGTATTGCCCGCCATGGCAATCGCTCCGAAAGAGTTGATGGATGACTGAATCAACACGTTAGAGATTGAAAAAATCGCTCCCTGCAACCCGGCAGGAAGTCCGATCTGGATAATACGGATCATTTTCTCTTTGTGAATCCGGATCCGTTTCAGATACAAACGGTACATTCCCCCACTTTTCATCAGACAACGTACGATAAGTGCCGCTGATATACACTGTGAAACTACGGTCGCGATAGCGACACCGGCAACTCCCATCTGAAATCCGATCACGAAAACCAGATTCAGAATCACATTGACCACACCTGCCTCCAGCAGATAGTACAACGGTCTTCTGGTGTCTCCGATGGCACGCAGCACCGCCGCCCCAAAGTTATAGATCAGCATCGCCGGCATACCGATAAAATATATCCGGATATATAATGCAGCCTGTCCCAGCACTTCCTCCGGTGTTGCCATCACTTCCAGCATCATCGGTGCAAAAATCATACCTGCCACAATCAGAAACATTCCGCCGATGATGCCAATCGCCATCGAGGTATGTACGGTATCCTGGATGTTCTGTTCATCTTTTGCCCCAAAATACTGGGCAACCAGTACATTGGTACCAATGGAAAAACCGATAAACACATTGGTAAACAGGTTGATCAGCGCACCTGTAGATCCCACTGCGGCAAGTGCATGACTTCCCGCAAATTTTCCTACTACTACAATATCTGCAGCATTAAACAACAGCTGCAGTACCCCGGACAAGATCAAAGGAACCGCAAAGATCAGCAGTTTCTTCAATAATGGACCGGTACACATGTCCATCTCATATGACTTTTTCATCTTCCCAAAAACCTCCCATAGTTTTGCTGTGTAAAAAGCGGACAGATGAAGTCCTGCACAGTCCCCGCTGTACATACTCCTCTCTGCCCGTTTCATTCTTTCTACTTTCCGCTCTCAGCAGCCTGATACTCCCGATACGCTTCCTGATATACCTTCCAGGTACCTTCACCGTGACACACCATGGTCACTTCTTCCACTACCTGTGTCCATTTCAGAAAATCACAGATTGTCCGCACCGCGATCTTCGCTGCCTCTTCCACCGGATAGCCGTACACCCCTGTACTGATTGATGGAAATGCAATCGTCTTGAGACCATACTGTTCTCCCAGTTTCAGGCAGTACTCATAACACCCCTGCAGCAGCACATCCTCATAATTATATCCACCATGCCAGATAGGTCCCGGCGTATGAAGCACATAATGTGCCGGCAGATTGTACCCTTTGGTAATCTTGGCCTTACCGGTATCACATCCGCCTAACGTCTTGCATTCCTCCAGCAATTCCGGTCCTGCTGCCCGGTGAATCGCACCGTCTACCCCGCCTCCTCCAAGAAGCGTTGTGTTGGCAGCATTCACAATTCCGTCTACCGCATAGGTGGTAATATCGCCCATTTCAATCTTAAATTTTCCCATAATAACAAATCCTCCCGCTTTATTCGGTTATTTACACAGTTCCCCCACTACCTGGTTAATAACCTTACCGTCAGCTTTGCCTTTCAGTTCTCCCATGACAGCTTTCATGATCTGTCCTTTATTTTTCGTTGCCAGAACCTCTGCAAATTTTTCCTGCAGACAGATTTTCACCTCTTCTGCAGACATCAGCTGCGGAGCATATTCATTAATAATATTGTAACGAGTCCGGTACTCTTCGATCAGATCGGTACGTTCTGCAGGGCAGGTGTCGATCTGTTCTTTTACTGTTTTCAGTTCTTTTAAAATTACCTGATCTACCAGTTCCGGTTTTATATCATCTCTGTGACCTTCATCGATCGCTACTTTTTTTACTGCGGAAATCAAAGAAGAAATAGCCTCTTTTCTTACTTTGTCTTTCGCTTTCATAGCTGTCACCATGTCTTTTTGTAATACTGCTAATTCCATTGTCTTCTCCTCCTGTATATATAATTATCGCTGTGTCTTATTTTACCTCGAATCGACATTTACTTCAAGCCCGGGATATCATCAAAATCAGTTCAGCGGTCCGATTATTGATATGCACATGCAAAAAAAGAGAAAAAGCAACCGGGCTTTCTCTCTTTTTCTGTAATCTATTCTTATTCTTAATGCAAAACGTTAGTTCCCACTGTCATCTGAGGAGCTGTCCGCACTGCTGTCAGCCTGTACTTCTGTCACATTTGCATTTTCCAGGATCAGATTACTGACACGGTTCAGCATGATGCTCTGTTCTACATTATCCTGACCATAAGTCTGGATCAGTTCATCTTCGGTACATCCATATTCTGTCAGCATATCCTGCAGAGCTTTCTGATAATCGTCATCACCAATGGCAAATCCTTCTTTGTCACAGATTGCCTGGCATACCAGCGCCTGCGCTGCTACGTTCTTACCGTACTCTTCCATATTGGACTGATATTCTTCCTGTGTCAGTCCGGAGGACTCAATATAAGCATCCAGTTCCATTCCTGCATACTTTGCATAAGTCTCCACCTGCTGCTCATACAGTTTTTTTCCGACTTCAACCAGTGTCTCCGGATATTCATTGATGGTACAATTGTCGATCACCTGTGTCCATGCGGCATAACGAACCTGATTCTCTGCTGTCTGTTCATTGCTCTCTTCCTGTTCTGAACGGATACCTGCTTTATAGTCTGCTATATTGTCATATCCTTCGATATTGTCTGCCACCCACTGATCCGTAGGCTCGCTTAACGGCTCTTTCACCGCATTGACTGTAACGGTAAATTCTACAGCCTTTCCGGCAAGATCCTGTGTATAATCTTCCGGGAAAGTCAGATTCAGCGTACGGGTCTCCCCTTTTCTTGCACCGATCAATCCGTCTTCAAAACCATCGATGAACTTTCCGGAACCCAGTTTCAGATCTGCTCCCTGGTCACTTCCTCCGTCAAATTCTTCTCCGTCGATCTTACCTACATAGTCGATATTTACTGTGTCACCTTCTTTTGCAGCCTGGTCTACTTCCACCGGATAGTTTGCCAGCGCGTTATTGATCTCATTCTGTACATCTTCGTCCGTTACAGACTGGATGGTCTTTTCTACGGTCACACCTTTATAGTCACCGAGTGTCACACATTTTTCCACATCGATACCTGCCATCAGCTCTGCGGTTGTTGGTGTATCTTCGGAGGTATCCTCCGTGTTATCGGACTCTGTCTCTTTCGCGTCATCTGTCTTGGCTGTCTCTTCTGTTTTTGTATCCTTATCTTTTGTAGCTGTCTTCTGACTGCATCCGGTTACGGAAAGTGCCATTACCAGAAGCATGCTGATCATTATCGCTCTTTTCTTCATAAATCCTCCATTTTCATCCCATTAACAGGCACAATACCTTTTGTTTATATCATATTTTTCTTTAAATGAAAAGTATATCTGCCAGATTTCACATTTTTTTCAGACTTTTTCATCTTCTCCGCCTGTAGCCTGTGTATCTGTTTCATTCGCTGCCATCGGTCGTTTGCTGTCATAGATTTCCTGAAAATCCAGAATCCCCGTAAAACGCCCGGCATCCTTATACAGATCCTGATACATCCGGTAACCATCCACATTCATATAGCTGCATCGGAGATACTGCTCCGTCAACTGTGTTTTTGTTCCGCTGATATCCATGCTGCCATAATACAGAAATCCCTGTTTTTTCAGTATCTGATATACCGGATCCGACTCATCATATGCTTTCCATCCACGGCTGTCTGTACCGGACGGAAACAACAGAATCGTGGTGTTTCCCACAAGTGTTCCCACACTTTCGTTCCATTTTGTAAGATCCGCAGATACGGCCTCTTCATCACTGCCATAATTGGTTCCATCATATCCATTACAGGCAAATTCCCATCCGGCACTTTTCAGAGCTTCGATCACAGGCGCTGCCGCCTCTTTTTCTGCTGCTGTATCAAATACTCCATATTTCGCCGCATAACGGTTATCCGTTGATGTTGCCAGAGCATCATCCGTCCGATAACCAAGAATTCCGTTATATCCGGTAAGTCCCAGGATCCCTCTGGCTCCATTATTGGAAAAGTCCGGGTGTTCCTGAATAAATGCCTCCACACACGGAACCACATCAAAGGCTCCTGTCACAGTACTGCCATCTGAAGCCTGACGTTCACAGGTAAGTGCTCCGTTGCCATCCAGTACCAGCCTGGATGCCAGACCCTGTCCGGACAGTTCCAGATCATAATTCACATTCGTCTCTGATAACAGCAACGGTTTTTTCCCGGATGGCAGCATCAGCTTTTTGGCCTCCATCGCACCATCTTCATTGACCGCTGCAAGATCAGAAAACCGCACCAGCACATATCCTTCTTCATGCAACTGCCCCAGCATGGCGTTGAACTCATCCACCGTCACGCGGGTCTGATCCAGTGTCGCTGCGGCATTGCTGTCTTCCTGTCCGAAAGCCTGATCGGTATCCGCGATCAGACTTTCGAAAGACAGATGGAGAACCTTCTTAAGATCCACCGCTTCCATCTGCACAGCTTCTTCTGTCACCTGGGTTTCCTGTTTTTTTGAATCTTTTTTCCCGGCTGCTGACTGCCTGTACTTTTTTACTCCGCAGGAAACGGCGGAGCCGATCCCCACAAATATCAGTATAAAGATCAACACAAGGATTCCCCTCAGAATCAGTGCTTTTCTCCGGCGTCTGCGGCGCCGTTCCTGAATCATACGCTGTCTGCGTATCCGGCGTTTGCGCTCCTCAGGCGATTCTTCTACTTTCTGTCGTGTTGTATCATCCATGTTCTTTCCTTATATGTAACGGTTTCATTCCCGCACCGTTCATCTTATCCTTGTATCCTTTTATAATGGCGGCATATCCGTACGCGCCGGATCCAGAATCTGTGTCGCATCAAACAGATCACTGGTTCGGTTTTTCTCTCCGTGGACATCGTTCCACAGACGGTAACCATCCAGATTTCGTCTTCCCTGACGCACATAATTATCACGGATCTGTAAGAAATACTGTGAAGAATCCACATTGCAGAAGAAATTAAATCCCTGGCTCTTCAGATATGTGAACTTTTCATTATCACTGGAATAATCATGCCAGTCTGCAAGATCCTGTCCATGAGCAAAAATAATCGTATCTGTGCCGCCGACTAACGGTGCTACATAACTGAGCCATTTCTCTGTATCTTTCTGGATACTCTCAAGACTTGCATCACCGATCCGGATATGTCCCCAGGTATGACTGGCGAACTTCCATCCGTCTGCTTTGATAGCATCTGCTACTTTTTTTGCTTCTTCACATTCTTTATCATAATCAAAATCCGGATGGGCATCCAGCCATGCCTGCTGATCTGCTGTCAGATTCTCTCTTGTCTTATAAGCAATATCGGTACGATATCCCAGAATACCATTGTATCCTGTCAGTGCGATCGTTCCCCTTGCTCCATGGTATGCACCGTCCGGATGTTCTTCCAGAAACTGATCCAGCAGAGGAATACAGTCGTATGCACCGGTTACGGTAGTTCCGTCAGCCTGGATATACTCACAGGTCGGTTTCCCGTTCTCGTCCAGAACTATTTTTGAAGCGACACCGCGACCGTCATAACTGTGATAGTAAGACAGGTCATCCAGCGATAATACAAACGGTTTTTTTCCTTCCGGAAGCATAATTTGATTCGTGGTAAAATGAACCGTTCCGTTCTCATCTGTCGTCTCTGTTACCATATCATGAAGATCGATCAGCACATAGCCATTGTCATACATCGCCTGTGTGATTTTGTTAAATTCGTCTACCGTTGTCATCCACTGCTTGAATCCGGCTGCTGCACTGTCATTGCCGGCAAAACCCCGCTCCGGATCTACAACCAGTGAATGATAGAAAATATGAGTGATCTCGTTCATGTTCACCGCTACCAGCGTAGATTTGTCCGCTTCATAGCCTGCGATCTTCGCCACGATATCCGCATCTTTGTCATAATTATCCAGAGATTTTAACAGTTCAATCGCACCGTCATAATCATATCCCTGTGCCATAACATCTGCCTGATCGATGGATTCCTTACGCTGTTTGTTTTTTGCCTCTTCCTCCTGGATCAGTTTCTCCTGTTTTGCTTTTTCTTCCGCTTTTTTCGCTTTTGAACGGCGCACCTGAGCAGATACCAGTGCGATGGATCCGATCAGGATCAGGATCAGCACACCAAGAACTGCGGCACGCATGATCATCGCCTGCTGACGTCTTTTTCTTCTGCGTTCTCTCCGAAGCCGTTCGATTCGCCTCTGTCTTTCTTCTTCCGTCATGGGTGGTCTTTTCTTTTGTTCCTGACTCATTTTTTTACTCCTTTATTTAGACTTTTGTATGGTTCTTCCGGCGGTCTCTGTGGTTCCCTGATTCCATCCGGTTATTTCTCCATCCAGGTCAGTTCTTATCTCTTTTAAAAAATGCTGACACCTACCAGATATTATAGCATGAATCCGTTTGAAAGCCATAGCAAAATCGGATTTTCCTGAGATTTTCCCCGATTCTGATTGCCTTTTGCCCATATCAGTGATAAAATAGACAGGCATGGAATGATGGATTCGTGCTTGTATCACAGGACAGGAGGAAAAGTATGAAAGTCTGGCAGGTATTATTAATTATTTTAGTGATTTTGATTGCCGTACTGGTTGTCCTTTATTTTCTTGGCAAACGTGCACAGAAAAAGCAGGAGGAAAATCAGGCACAGATTGAGGCTGCAAAACAGACCGTCAATATGCTGATCATTGATAAGAAGAGACTTCGGATCAAAGAATCCGGACTCCCGCAGATGGTAATCGATCAGACGCCGAAGCTGATGCGCAGAACAAAACTTCCCATCGTAAAAGCAAAGATCGGTCCGAGAATTATGACGATGGTTGCTGACGAGAAGATTTTCGATCTGATCCCATTGAAAAAAGAAGTGAAAGCTACCATCAGTGGTATCTATATCACAGATGTCCGCGGTGTCAGAGGTCCTCTGGAACAGCCAAAACAGAAGGAAAAGTTCTTCCGGAGAATGAAAAACAAAATCGCAAAAAAAGACAAATAAAACTCAAAAACGGAGCTTATTTTCCAGTGATGGATAATAAGCTCCGTTTTTTGTTGCATTGCATATCAATCAATAATTGGTCCGGTGGCCCAATTTTGATTATGCTCTGAAAAATGTAGTCTCTTTGCTGCCCTTCGGGGTTACACGGATATGCATCTGACAGTCCGCTACTTTCTGACCATTCATCCCCAGGACATATTCTGTCTTTATCTCCAGAAGTTCCTCTTCTTCCCCTAAATTTACTCCGGTCGTTGTGATATCCATCTGGATCGGACCATATGGTGTCTGATAGCAGGCCATGTTCTGTTTTTCTGTCTCAAAGACCATATTGGTCTGTACCGGTCCTTTTTTTCGCACTTCCATATGACCGGGACGGATCTTGACCAGGTTATGTATCGGTTCGTCAAGTCCTTCCATCTGTTCCTCATACAACAGATAGTGGGTATTGTTCCGGTAATAATATTCTCCGACAGTGATCAGCTCCAGAGGTTCATCAGAACCATGGGGGTCATCCGTGGTCTGCATACCTTTCAGATGGATCAATACTTCTTTTGTCATCTTTTTATTCCTCCAGATTTACCTGTTTTGTCATCTCCACATCATAGGGGAGAATGGAGTTGGCAAAGCTTTTGAACTTTTCTGCCGCATCACTTACATAGAAACGGTATGGAAATTCTTCTTCTACCGATCCCTGATTCAGCAGGTCCTGTTCGATCAGTAATTGTTTTAATGCCAGTGAGGTTTCGTACGCCGGGTTTACCAGCTGTACCTGATCACCCATAATAGATCCGATCACCCCGCGGAGTAATGGATAATGGGTACAGCCAAGGATCAGGGTGTCTACTTTTTCGTCCTGCATCTCTTTCAGGTATCTGCGGGCCACGATCTCTGTGACCGGATCTTTTCGCCAGCCCTCTTCTACCAGTGGCACGAATAACGGGCAGGGTTTTCCGACTACCGTGATTTCAGGATCAATCTGCTGGATCAGTTCTCTGTACAGGTGGCTGTTGATGGTCGCTTCGGTTGCAATAACACCAACTCTTTTTTTTGTAGTCTCTCTTGCCGCTACCCTGGCTCCCGGTTTTACCACACCGATGATCGGGATATCGATTTCTTTTTCAAGGGTATCAAGTGCCAGCGCACTGGCTGTATTGCAGGCGATCACAATTGCTTTTACGCCCTGTTTTTGCAGGAATCGGACGATCTGTCTAGAGTACCGGATAACGGTTTCTTTGGATTTGCTTCCATAAGGAACGCGGGCGGTATCTCCGAAGTATACGATTTTTTCCATGGGCAGGTTTCTCATGATTTCCCTGGCTACCGTGAGCCCGCCGACACCGGAATCAAATACACCTATCGGTGCGTTACGATCTATTTTCATGTCTCTTCTCCCATTCAGGTTTCCTGTTTTTGCAGTTAGATTTTCTTCTATCACTGCTTACATACTTATCATATTCTACCTGTTTCGTAAGAAGAATTCAAGTCTAAACCGGATTTTCAGCTTCTGTGGATGCAGAAGGAGGTCATAAGCATCTTCATCGAGTGCCTGTTGCAGTTTTTCTTCGCCCTCTTCGGTCATGGAAGGCTCCATCGCATCCGCAAAACACAGGGAGGGGTAGAGGACGCACCACCAGTTATGGCCTTTTGCCTGTCCGATATCTACGCGAAGGGCATCATAGATTCCTTCCGGGAAAGTACAGGTTCCATAGGTTTTTTCAGGGAACCATTCTTTCTGAAGAGTTACGGTGACGGGTTCCGGGGCGGCCATACGGGTGGCTTCTTTTCGGATGTCCGGGAGATTTTTCCTGATGCACTGTATGGTTTCTGATTTACTGGTGTTTTCGGAGAGGATGGGTGTCAGCCATTCCAGGAGGGATTGTTTTATCCGGAGTTTTTTTTGCTGGTCGGCAACGGTATCACTGTTGGCTCTTATGTGAAAGCGTAGTACTTGTGTTGCGATTTGTTGCTGAAGGGTGGAAGTGGACTTGTCTTGGAGATAACGGGGGGATTCTGTCACGAGAAGTAAGGAGAGGAACAGGAGGGCTGTTAGGGTTGCGTGGGATTGGTGTTTCATTTTTTATGGCTCCTTTTGTTTTTTTTAGAGGATTGACGGGGGTGGGGGATGTTATTCATTCTTGGGGTGGAATATTGTTGGTGGCGTGAAATCATAGTCAAATGCGGATGAAACAATGGCTCGCACCGGAGTTGCAACCGATGCGGACGAAACAATGCCCCTGCCCCGGAGCGTGAGACAACCGCCGGCAACGCAAATCTAAGCTAAGCATTAACTTCGGCTATGTTCACGAGGGTCAGCGGACCCTCGCGAAAGCCTGCGTAAATGCTGGATCTCATATTTGCTAAAGGCGCCGGCAAAAGGCTGTCTCACGCTCCGGGGCAGGGGCATTGTTTCTGGGTATTGGAAAGCGGCAGGTATGTATAGTGTGGATAGGTTGAGTTTCGGATATTGCAGGCAATTATTGTGTTTTTCTGGGGTATCAGGCACATAGAAAATCAGGAGGACAAAGGGTTATGAGCTCCTGTTCTCCTGATTTTTTATGTATCGCTTATACACTTGTCTGCGAGTCCCAGTTTGTGGGAGATTTTATCCGAATGAGGGTAACATATACCGCAAAGTGGGGCTTGCAGATTGCGGAAATGATTTTTCAGACACGCTCTAGTACATCGTTTCGTAAATAACTGTATCATTCACGCAGGATACGGATTCGAGTGTGCAGTTCAAAAAACGTAGGCGTAGCGGGCTACGCTGAGGCTTTTTAAACTGTGCAATCGGATTCGTAGACAAGTGAATGATACAGTTATTTCGAAAACGATGTACTAGTTCTGACGGATGTCGATAATGCCGTTTGCAAGGATTTCGTCATCGAACTGGTAGGAGGCGCCTGTGCCGTTGAGGTTCAGGTACATTTCTTTCAGGTCGCTTTCGTTGACGATCCATGCCATGGATATCTGGATGCTTTCGCCCGGTTTGAGGGACGGGATATAGTTTCCACCATTACCATAGTTCTCGGTTACACTGCAGTATTTCATTTCACCGGTTCGGGCTGCTCCGTCCCAGGTGCAGCGGTCGTAGCCGTCTCCGGCTTCTTCGCCCGGTGTATACACTTTATATGTACTTCCATCGTTGTGGCACATCATCAGGGAACCAAGGTAGAGTATATGGTCTGCTTCCTGGTCTGATGTATTGGTGTATGTGACGGTAGTATATACCAGTTTTTGCTGTTCGGTCTTTGTTTTTACGACTTCATCCAGCGTATTAACTCCGTCTCCTTCCCGGATGTAGGAGATTGTGTTTTCTTTTAGTTTTCCGTCTTCTCCGACAGCATCTTTCCATTCCTCCGGAATCTGGCCGTTCAGAAGCTGAAGGTCATCTGTGATCTGAACAGAATCTACCGTTGCCTGTATCGGAATATTGTCTGCGTAATTTCCATCTTTATCTTCACCGCTGGCTGTCAGATCAACTTTCTCTCCGACTTCGGCAACCGGAAGCCGGTCAGCAGATATACTGGTTACAGCTTCGTCACCCTGTACCTCTTCCGGTGAGACAATATCACTCCAGGTATACATACCGGCAGTTTCTATCATGGTATCTTTTTCTGTGATCTGAAGATTATCTGCTACCTTCAGGGCGTCCTCTTTGGATACATCATCGCCCACATAGATGGTGATCACACGATATTCTTCCGGACAAAACAGGTAGATACGCTGGTTAAAGAAGCCGTCCTGTATCACTTCATGATATCTCAGATAGACACCTTCGTACTTGCCAAAAGTATGTTCCTCACTCTCTACGATATTTTTATCTTCTTTTGCTTTCTCAAAATCATCACTGTCAAGCAGTACAGAGCTAAATGTAAAGCCACCGTTTTGTGCTGTATATTGCAGATGATCTTCATCTGTCCATGTCATGCCATCCGGAATATAGTTCGTTGAGATTGCCACATCATGAATCTGTTCCGGGAGCTGCACGGATGTTCCGGCATCTGCCTGAATCCCTGTCTCCACACGGTAATTTCCCTGTTTTTCCACATACATATGGTACAGTCTGTTGCCGGCATACGCCACTGTGGAAGTAGCAAGCAGACACAGGGCAGCTGCGGCGGCTGCCTGCACTTTGTTCCATTTTCTTTTCTTCATGGGTACCACTTTGGTGTCCTGCAGCTGTCTGCTGACTTCTTCCTGTACCATCTTATGAATAAAATCGGGAGTTTCCGGGATATTGTTTTTCATCTCTTCTAATCTCATGTCCACGCCTCACTTTCCTGCAGATCCTGTCGTAATTTTCCTCTTGCTCTGGCCAGTCTCTTCTGTACGGCTCCTTCGCTGATATCCATAATCTGCGCAATCTCTCTGATGTTAAAGTTCTCAATATAATACAGAATCACCGGCATCCGCAGATCTTCTTTCAGAGAACCTACTGCTTTGTACAGATCGCTGTAGTCACTCTTTTCATCCGCTGCAAGCTCCGTCGTCTCACACATCTCGTCCAGAGAAATCACCTTACTTGTCTTTCTCAGGATGGTATAACACTCATTGATCAGGATCCGCATCAGCCATGTTTTTGCATATTTGTCATTTCGCAGTGTATGCACTCCGGAAAATGCCTTTACAATCGTCTCCTGGATGGCATCCGCACAGTCCTGATCGCTGTATAACATGGATTTTGCAGTAGAATACATCTGCCTCTCGGAATCCAGGATCAAGGTTCCTAATTGTTCTTTTGTCACTTTTGCACCACCTTTTCTGGTTGGTTTGCCGGCCGGCTTTTTTTGTTTACATAGATTAGACGGAAAACTCCGGAAAATATCCCTCTCTGATTTCTTTTTTATCGCAACTGTTCAGTACCCTCACAGTTACCTACTAAATAGTTACTTTTTATCTTTCCACATTTCTTCCTGACTGTCTGAAAATCATCTTTCTATCATACACAGACAACAGGAGCCTGAAAATCCGTCTACTGATCTTCAAACTCCTGCTGTTTATAGCTGCAATATGTAATTAGCTTTTTTATTCCCGCATTTCCTTCTGATACTCTTTATTTACTTTCCACAATCCTCCGCTCTTTTCCATCTGCGATCTTCAGGAAGATGAATCCGAGGAAGAAAAAGATTGCCTGTGATGCCACTGCAATATTAATGGTTCCTCCAGCCAGTTTTACTCCTGCGATCACAGCCGATCCAAGGAAAGATGCTCCTTTTGAAAAAATATCATACAGACCAAAATATTCTCCCGAGTTATCCGGTGGAATGATCTTGGAAAAGTACGATCTCGACAGGGACTGGATGGATCCCTGGAAGCATCCCACACCGAATGCCAGAAAACTGAAACCTATCAGGTTCTTTAAGGTCAGCGCATACAGGCAGACGATAAAATACCCTGCAATGCATACCAGGATCAGCTGTACGGTATCGTACTTCTTCGACAATTTTGCAAATACCAGTGAACCGCCAAAGGCAACAACCTGTGTCGCCAGCAGACAGATCACCTGTCCCACAGTGCTCAGGTTCAGGTCCGTTCCGATATTGATACAGTTATCAATAATCGTTCCCACACCATCGATGTAGAGAAAGAATGCAATCAGAAAGAAAAATACTTTTTTATCTTTTGTTGCGATAAACCTGATGGTTTCAAAGATCCTGCGGAACGCACTTCTCACTGCATGTTCTTTCTTTTCCACGTAATTGATCTGTTTATAATTCTTTATCAGCGGAACCGTCACCAGAAGCCACCAGAGCCCAGTAACCGCAAACCCGATCGCCATGGATAACTTACCGGAAATGATACCCACCATATCCGGTCCGAATACATAAGCCACCAGCGCGATCAGAAACGGAATACACGATCCAAGATATCCCCATGCATAACCATAAGAAGAAACTTCGTCCATCCGCTCTTCCGTGGTGATATCGTTTAACATTGAGTCATAAAACATCAGGGACATATTGTAAAAGATCTTGGTTGCTGCAAACAGGAGCAAAAATACGATCCACTGACAGGCAAATCCATTCAGGATGCACCCACAGACACCCACTGCAACGGTACTGGTAAAAAAGATCTTTTTCATGCCTTTATAATCAGAAATCGCTCCACACACCGGACCCAACAACGCAACCACGATCGTGATCACCGCAATCGCCATCGAGTAATAAGCCGTTGCCCGATCCGATGTCAGCTGCCCCGGCTTTGTCCCTATCGCCATCGCCTTAAACCAGATAGGTATCAGCGCACACGCCAGCATCGTATACGCCGAATTACCCACATCATAAAGCACCCAGGCGAACTCTTTGTCGTTCAGATTGCGGAATATTCTTCTCTTCTTCATACAGCGTCCTCCATCCCCATATACATTTTCTGAAAATTCCCTTTTTCGGTCATATTATATATTTTATTATATATGAAAATGGTTAATTTCACAATCTTCTCCATGTAAAATATTGGTTAACAGTATATGTTCCGCTGGACATTTGTTTTTCAATTGTATGTTTTTCTTTCTGCTTTACTCTCTCACCCAGCACTCCCGGATCTCAGCGATGTACATGGTATGATAATCTTTTTCCGGATACCATCTTTCATCTTCTTCCGGTTCATAGAAGTTTTCCGGTTTGATCTCGTCATGGTAAAGCTTTCTGCATACCAGCACCTGTGTAGCCTCTTCGAATCCCGGCTGACCGTCTACTTCTGTCAGATGCAGACCGGACTGTTCGATCTTGTCCGGGACATCTTTGCCGGAGACTTTGCCGAGGTAGCCCAGCTCTTTCATGTGCTCGCCACCGAAGAAAACATCGGTGTACAAGGGGTACAAACGAGATAAAATAGAAATGAGGGGCGATAGAGCGGAAATGTCAGATTTTCCACTCTAT
>OCPX01000714.1_pt1 | contig 30342 bp, 30 predicted proteins | sample 1538771 | NCBI WGS metagenome assembly OCPX01 (sample SAMN04571725, study PRJEB22368) | human gut metagenome | biome: human gut; material: stool | host: Homo sapiens | place: Luxembourg | collected 2012-11-01 | reverse complement strand
CCTCCGCCATATCGCGCACATCTACGCCGCCGATGGTAATGCTGCCGGAAGATACATCCCAAAACCGGGAAATCAGATTGGCAATCGTACTCTTGCCACCACCGGACGGGCCAACAATGGCCGTGATTTGACCCTGCTTTGCAACAAAGGAAACATCCTCCAGCGCCTTTTCGTGTGTATCTCCCGTGTAGGAAAAGCTGACATTCTTGAAAGCAACATCATCATTGGCGGGTTTCTTGGGATGGCTCGTTTCCGGCATTTCGGGGATGTTCAGAATTTCATCCATCCGAGCCACATTTCCATCAATCTGCATGAACGACTCGGAGATATACATGATCTTGTTCAGCACACCGGAAATTGCAGGTACAAAGAGCAGATAGAAAATGAAGGTCATGGCAAACCCGGCAAAATCATCTGACCTGGAACCGATCAAAATCCCGACAGGTACAAGGATCAGATAAACATTATTGATGATTGTGGTGAAGGCGGGCATACAGTTCTGCCAGCCCAGGGAAAATTTCAGGACCCACTCTGTATATCCGGTAATCGCTTCTTTGAGCTTTTTGAAAGAGGATGCCGTCTGGTTAAATGCCTTCACAACCGACATTCCACGAACATACTCCACAGAAGCGTTGTTCATTTCCTCCAGGGCTTTTTGATACTTGCCCATGTTCTCTTTCATCTCGCCGCTGCCAAAGCCAATAAACTCCGCAACAAACGCCAGAACGATACCGACCAGAGAGGCAAGCCCGAACCGCCAGTCAACGGCCAGTAAAATGATGACCATGACGATGGGGGCTGTGACAGACGCCACGAAATCCGGGAACTGATGGGCAATGAACCCTTCCACGCTCTCGATATTCTCATCCATGATTTTACGCAGGCGCCCGCTGCCGATGGTCAAATGATAGCCCAACGGAATTTTGGTGATATGGTCAGCGAACAAGACCTTCAGCTCGTACAGTGTGCCGAACGCCGCCATGTGGGAACTAAAAATAGCCAGAAAATATAACAGGATATTCGCCACGATCCCGGCGAGCGCCAGCCATCCATAATTCATGACCATCCCCATATCCAACTGGTCAAGGTTCGGAAAAACACCGATAATTGAGCGGATCATAAAATAGACCGCTATGTACGGGATGAACGAAGCAATGGCCGCCAGTGACGAAAGAACCGCAGCTAAGAATACAAGGCCCTTTCTGTCAGAAGCCAATTCCATGCATCGTGCCAAACCCGTCTTTGGTTTTGCCTGTTTCGACTTTGCGTTTGACATAGCATGAACCCTCCTTAAAAGTGAAAATGGCGAGGTTAGCAACTTCTAACCTCGCCATTCATTTTATCAACCTTTGAAATTGCTTGCTACTCCATACCTCTGTTCCGATGGCTAAAATAGCCCAAAGATACCAGAGAGTTAGCCGTAACTATATCGTCCTTAGACAATACCCGCCTTCTGGAAGTGCTTTTTGAACACGCCTTTTGCAATCAAAGCGCCGACAATGCCTGCAACGAAGGTCACAACAGCAATGATGACTACCATTGGTCCATTCATAAAGCTATGTAGCTCCGTCAGATACTCGGCACTCACGCCGTTAGAGGTGGACATATCATCCACATAGCCGGTCATGATGACCATAGGAAGATAGGTGCCCAGTGCAAAGAACATCATATAGACGGAATAGCCAATGGTATTCAGCCAGAAGCTCTTGTAGTGGCCGGCGCGGGCCAGCAGCTCCGCAATTACGGCACCGGCAATAAAGCCAACGGCAACCGCCCATCCTGCGCCAATCAGGAACTCAATCAAGCCGATTACCACACCGCTCAAAAGGACGCTCCCGGCCTTTGGCACTTTAGTGCGCATCAGCATATAGATAATGCCTCCAGGAATTGCAGCAATGGCGCTCCCAAAGGCGAAAGTCACCACGGTAGCTGCGGAGGCAAAGATGCACACCATTACCACAGCAAAGAATAACACCGTAAAAATGCCCAGCGTGATAAAGTCCTTTGCTTTCATTTTGTCGGATGCCCCGACAGGTTTTGCTTGTTCACTCATACAGATAGCCCCTTTCTATTATTTGTATATAACTAAGATGAAGTCCTTTCAGCCACGCGAATGACACGGGAACAAATCTTCATCAGTAGTTCATTGTCATGGGAAATCACCAGGATGGCTTTCCCTCTTTTGGACAGCGCACTTAAAATTCCTGCAACGCTCTCCATGTTTTTGTAGTCCAAGCCGCTTGTGGGCTCATCAAAAATAAGTACCTCTGCATCCCGGAGTGCCGCAACGCCAATAGCGGTGCGCTGCTTCTGACCGCCAGAGAGGGACATTGGATGCCGCTCTTTATAAATTGTCAAATTCAGCTCGTCCAGAATATCATCTATTCGTTTTTCATCTTTATCCTTTTGGTCGGACAATGCCAGCAGTAGTTCCTGGTAAACGCTATCAGTAAACAGTTGATAGTCCGGGTCCTGCATGACAAGATACGCTTTCTTAATCCGCCGTTTACTTGGAACCGTACTGTTTTTGTATAGAACTTCTCCATGCAGTTCCTTTTGCAAACCACATAGGGTTCTGGCCAAAGTTGATTTGCCACAACCATTTTTCCCTACCACGCCGATAATTTCTCCGGGGTAGACACAAAAGTTCAGGTGCTGCGCCACGGGTTCTCCCTTTTCATATCCAATCGCGAGATCTCTGACTTCGACAGCCGGGGTATCGTTTCGAGAGGGTGTTGTTTCGGGAAGCTCTAACCTTGTAGGCGTATAGCTTCTAAGCCCCAGCGCCTTGATTTGCTCGGTATTGAGTAAAGCAAAATCACTGGCGGACCAAGATTGTTTCAGCTTACCATGCTCCATAAGGACAATGCGGTCGGCAATCCCATTCAAGAAGTAAAGGCGGTGTTCGGATACAATAATCGTTTTTCCCTGCGCCTTAATCAGTAAAAGCAGCCGTCGTAGTTCTTGAATGGCCTCTGGGTCCAGGTTTGACGAAGGCTCGTCCAAGACAAAAATATCAGGATTTAATGCGTAAACGCTGGCAAAGGCTATGGTCTGCTTTTGTCCGCCGGACAAGTCAAACAGGTTGCGATCCTTTAACTTTTCAATATGTAATTCCCGAATAGTCTGTTGATAACGATCCAGCATCACTTGATAGGGCATACCCTTATTTTCCATACCAAACACAATCTCGCTGTCCGTATCCAGACTAAAAAACTGACTGCGTGGATTTTGGAAAACTGAGCCTATCTTGTCCGACAAATCGTGCGGTTGGATCGTGCGGGTATCAACTCCGTCAATGAGAACCATCCCGGACATTTCCCCTTCGTAAAAGTGGGGAATAAGTGTATTTATCAACCTGGTCACACAAGTCTTTCCGCATCCAGATTCGCCAGTAAGAACAACACACTCCCCTTTTTCAATCTGCAAATTAAAATCTTGCAGATTCTCCCGTTCAGCACCGGAATATTGAAAGGATACATGGTCAATATCAATCATCATCATATCCTCCCATATATCTGATATTTGCAGAAAAACAGCACCACAAAGGCAACGAGAAAGAAGAACAGTACCATCCAATCTTTAGCATGAACTTTTAGCTGAATGAACGAAGTCCGTTGCGCCGGATTATCAATGCCTCTCGTCACCGCAGAAGCAGATAATTCTTCTGCAATCGAAGCAGAGCGCATCACGATGGGGATAGCGATTGCCTCCAGAATGAGCATGGGGCGCGTGAATACATTTTTCCACGAAAGGGCGATGCCTCTTAACTTCATCGCGTCATAAATATTGTGGATCTCCTCACTGAAAGTAGGAAAAAAGCGCAATACCATAGCGAATGTAATGGTAATGCTCCGAGGAATTTTTAGCGAGTACATGGCCGCAATCAATTCGCTGACTTTCGTTGTAGCGATAAAGGTTGAGGCAAAGAGTACCACGGGTATCATCACCCGAATAAACAATGTGAAGATCGACAAAATAGTTTCGATGGCCTGGGGAAGGAAGGCGCAAAGCTGCTGTATTGCCGCAATCACCACATAAAAGATGATGTATTTCAATACAATCTTTTTCTGCCCCATCAGGCACGAAAGAATACAGATAAAGGAAAAACACACGCTGCCAAGGACAAAATCTTTCAAGCCAAATACCATGAAGTTAATAAGTAAAAATAAAAGCAACTTGATTCGAGTATCTATGGTCAGCAGGGATACCACCTCCTAAATAAAAGCCGATGCGTTAGCATAAACTAACCGCACCGGCTCATTATATCTTTTTGCGTAAATTTTTTCTGCTCCATTCCTCTGGAAAGACCTGAAAAACAGCCCGTTCTTCCTATCTATTTTTTCCGGTAGTCTTTTGGGAGCATCCCATACACAGATTGAAACGCTTTAGCAAATTTGCTGGCATTGCTGTATCCAAGTTCTAAAGCTATATCCCCGATTTTCATTTTATTTTCCGAAAGCCACTGGGCTGCTAAATTCATTTTGTATTTTTTGAGATAAGCATACGGTGTGTCCCCATAGATATGGGAAAACACCAGATGAAAAACGGAGAGGTTCAAGTGTGCCTCTTTTGCCAACTGCTCCAGTGAAACTTTCTCATCCAAGTGAGAAATAAGGTATTCCCGAATAGCTTTTGTAGTCTGTATCTGCTTCTTATCAAAATATTTTAGATCGCACCCGTTGACTTGTGTCAGCTGATCCATGTGATACAGAAGCTCGATGGCCTTAATTTTGAAATAGCCGATAGGCTCCATTTCTGCCGCAGTATACAATTCTGAAAAAAGATGCTTTAATTGTGGCGGGGTCTCACTGACATACCATCTTGTTTCTATTCCCAGTGTAGTTCCGATCTTATCAAGGTCAATGGGAATTGTCTGCATCATCCGACGCGTTCCGACCGAAAGTGCCTGCCGGTCTATGACAAGACTGACGCCATAATATTTTCCCAGCGGAAAAGAAAAAGAAACCGGCAAATGCTCTGTTGCTGCAACACTAAAATAGCCCTCTGGCAAATACGACACAGTATGATTGGCAAATTCGCATTCATAGCGTCCGGTTTGACAATGCGTAATCTGAATAATATCTGGATTAAACTTCTGAGCCTTCATTGCTCCATCCGTTTCAAAGTCGAGAAAGCAAAGCTGTATACCCTCAAACAGGTTATAGTTTTTCACAATACCACGGCCATTGCAACCATAATCAACGACCACACAATCGTCACTCTGCGACAACACTTTGGCCTGCATACCGTACCAGTCTTGATTAAAGTTGGGTTTGTCCACGCACATCCCTCCAATCGGTTAGTTTTGGCTTACTCACCATTATGATAACACAAGCATGAGCATAATTCAAGAAATTAGCCCATTCCTTAATAGCACTCCAATTCAGTATAGTCAGCCAAAATCTTCGTTTCAAATTGTAGTATTAGTAGAGGGGAAAACAAGGGAAGGGTTACGATAGCAAGCACAGCCAGTGAGTACCCACTGGCGGATTTTTGATTTAGGGGGACCCCTGCCCCTAAATCGAAAAATTGCTTGCTGGGATAGTCCCAGACCCTTATGGAAACGGAGGCGGCGCAGCATGGCAAATCGAAAGCGGAATATCCAGATGAAGTTTTGGGTGACAGAGGAGGAAAAGCGGCTCATTGAGGAGAAAATGGCCCAGCTCCAGACAAAGCGGAGCGGCGCCTATCTCCGCAAAATGGCGATTGATGGGTACATCATCCAGGTGGACACCACCGACATCAAGGAGATGACCCGCGCCCTCTCCGCCATCGGCCGGAACATCAACCAGATCGCCAAGCGGCTGAACGCCGGCGGTCCGGCCTACCAGGCCGACATGGAGGAGATCCGGGAGAGGATGGACCAGATATGGCAGTTACAAAGACGCATCCTATTAAGTCAACGCTGAAAGCTGCCATCGACTATATCTGCAATCCCGACAAGACGGACGGAAAACTGCTGGTGTCCTCCTTCGGCTGCTCCGCAGAGACCGCCGACATCGAATTTGCCTGGACCCGCCGCCACGCCATCGACAAGGGCACGAACCTGGGCCGCCACCTCATCCAGGCGTTTGAGCCTGGGGAGGTCACGCCGGAGGAGGCCCACCGGATCGGCATGGAGCTGGCGCGGGAGGTTCTGGGTGGCAAGTATGAATTTGTCCTCACCACCCACATAGACAGGGATCACGTCCATAATCACCTGATTTTCAATGCGGTCAGCTTTCAGGACCACAAGCACTATCACTCCAATAAGCGGAGCTATCACTTCATCCGCCGCACCAGTGACCGGATCTGCAAAGAACATGGCCTGTCCGTCATCGTTCCCGGCCGGGACAAGGGCAAGAGCTACATTGAGCACCAGGCGGAACAGAACGGCACCAGCTACAAGGCGAAGCTGCGTGCCGCCATTGACCGGCTCCTGCCCGGCTGCTCCGACCTGGAGGACCTGCTCCGCCGCCTTCAGCGGGAAGGGTACGAGCTGAAACAGGGGAAGTACATAGCCGCCAGGGCTCCGGGCCAGGAGAGGTTCACCCGATTGAAAACCCTGGGCGCTGATTATGCCGAGGAGGCACTGACCGCCCGGATCGCCGGAAGGCCCAGGCCCTCCCGCCAGCCCCAGCAGCGCACCGGGAAGCCCAGCCTGCTCATCGACATCCAGAACAATATCAAGGCCCAGCAGAGCGCCGGCTACAAGCACTGGGCGACCATCGAGAATTTGAAGCGGGCCGCTGAAACGCTGAACTTCCTGACCGAACATGGGATCTCCAGCTATGAGGACCTGTCCGAGCGGTGCGACGGGGCGGCGGCCGCCACCGCCAGGGTGAAGGCAGATCTCCGGGTGACGGAGAAGGAGATGGAGCGGCTGACCCTCACCATGAAGCACGCCGCCACCTACCGCCAGCTCCGTCCCCTGTATGACCAATACCGCCAGTCCAGGGACAAGGAGAAGTTCCTCCGGGGGCATGAGGGCGAGATCATCCTGTTTGAGGCGGCGGCAAGGGAGCTGAAACGCCTGGACGCCGTACCCCTGCCCGCCACCAAGCGGCTCCGGGCCGAGATGGACGAGCTCACCGCCAGGCGGACCGCCCTGCAATCAGAATATCGGAAGGCCCAGCGGGAGGAAAAGGAGTACGACACCCTCCGTCAGAATGTGGAGGCTCTGCTGGAAAAGCCAAGGGAGGAAGAACCGCAGAGGCAACGGAGCAACGAACTGGAATAGCGTGGATTGTGCGCTTTGCCGGACTTTTCAAAGGCCCCTGGGCGCGGTCTGATTTTATCTGTATAATGGGAGGCAGGAATGGAGGTGCCGCCAATGACGAGAACCGAGGCCATCAAGGAATTTTTCAAGAAATCGGTTTTGCCCGTCGCCATCGCCGGGCTGCTGTACTGCATTTTCAAATCCGCCTGCATGAGGGATGGGGAGCTGGATCTTCTCTGGCTCTGGATACTCTGCGGCCTGCCCTTCGGCATCCATCGGATGTGCGTGTGGATCGTGCCGGGCGGCGACTCCCTGGGCGGCGGCGCCGCCCTGTTTGTTCTGAACTTCGTGATCGGCGGCCTCATCGGCGGCTTCGTCCTGGTGTGGCGCCTGCTGGTGGCGGCATGGTATGTGCCCCTCACCATCTACCGCCTGATCGTGGGATATTGAGATGGACAAATGATAGAGAGCCGGCTGGCATTGACCAGCCGGCTCTCCTCATGGTGTCCGCTCCAGAATAAATTTTGTTACCAGATCCGCATACTGTTCCAGCCGCACCATCAGCGCCAGGTGGCCGCCGGTCAGGTCGGTGACCACCGTGGGACTTGGCATCAGGGCGATCAGGTCCTCCCGGCAGGCCGGGGTGAAGGTGGTGTCGTCCTCGGACAAAATCAGCAGCACCCGCCCCTCCCACGGGGCAAAATCATTGCGGGTCATGCCAAAGTAGTGTTCTGCGTCACAGAGAAAGTCAATCATGTGCTGTTCATAGGGCTTGGTGAGCAGTTCCATCATAGCGCCGCACAGTTCCTCCATAGCGGCCGTTTCCTGGGCTGTAAAGCCATCGGTTTTCTTTTTCATCACCGCCCATCTCATCATCCGCTTGATGAGCGGAAACGGCAGGAAGGCAAGCCATTTTTTGAACTTCCGCTGGCTTTCGATTATCTTCATCAGATCCTGATACCCGGCCTTGCTCATGTTGCCGGACAGCGAGCAGGTGTTGGAGAGGACCAGCCCCTCCACCACTTCCGGGTGGCGGGCGGCGATGACCTGGGCCACTACGCCGCCCAAAGACTGTCCCACCAGCCAAACCTTTTCCTTCAGATGGCGGAGCAGTTCTGCCACGGCGTCGGCAAACTCGCCGTTGTCCGCAAACTGGAGCTGATAGTCAAAGGTCAGCACCGAAAAATCTCCGGCGAACCTGGCAAAGTGCTTATAGAACAGGTCGGACAGCCCAATGCCGCCCGTGAGCAGGACCAGCGTGGCTTTGGCCTGGGGATTTTGATAGTAGCGATAGGTAAAGAGTTTCCCGCTGCTGACCGTGAAGGCAGCGGTTGGATAAACCCGGCGAAATTCTGCAAGTGTCATGGAACTCCTCCTTTCAGATCCAGGTGAGCAGATACCCGTTGATTAAAGCAACAGCCAAAAACAGAAGAACTCCCCGCAGGAAAGCGTAAAAGTGTTTGCGGGGGTCCGCATATAATTCCGGACTTTCCTCGGTGCCGGAAAACCGCACCCGTTTTGTGTGCCGCCACCAAAGCAGGTCGATCACCAAAAAATCAAACAGATTCAGCGCCTGTCCTAAAAGCAGAGTGTTCAAAAAGTTGCCTGCAAAATATTCCTGCCGGGTGAGAAGCCCCATCGCAAACAGGAGCGCAGTAAACAAAAGCAGATTTCCAGCGAAGATGGCCGCAGGACCTCGCTGCCGAATATTTCCTGATAGCTCCGGGCGGGCTTTCACAATCTTCTGTACCTCGTCCGGGTAAGTAGAAAAATTACGGATGTTTTTCTCGTCGCTCCCGGTGCCCAGCCAGCAAAAAGCCCAAAACAAGGAACACAGGAGCATACCCTCTGCCAGCAGCATTTGAACCATCTTCCATCTCCCGATTATTTGCGCCCCACCAGCATCCGGGAGTCGCCCAGCATCATCATGCCCGCCCGCCGGCGGGAGCCGAAGGCCTCCGTGGTCGTGTCGATGAGGCGCACGTCCTCATAGCCCATGTCCCGCAGCTTTTGGACAAAGGCATCCATGTCCCCGTACATTTTTGGCTTCATGTCATCGTTGAGCGCAAAGACGCCGCCCTTTTTCAGCACCCGCAGGGTCTCCAACAGCAGAGCCTGCTTGTCCGCACCCATTACATTGTGGTAGACATAGTTGCTCACCACGGCGTCGAAACTCTCATCAGGGAAATCCAGCTTGTTGGCATCCCCGTGCCGGAACGCACACCTGAAGCCGACGCCCTCGCTCTCGGCATTTTTCTCGCACATGGCCTGACCATAGCCGTAGACCACACCCCAATAGTCCATGCCGGTGATTTGGGCGTCCGGCCAGGTGAGAGCCGCCCGTATGCTCAGTGCGCCGGAGCCGCATCCAACCTCCAGAAGTTGTCCCTGCCCGTCAAAATCCAGATGGGAGAGGACGACCTGATGGACCCGCTCCATCATTCCTCCGCCGCCGAAAGCGTACTGTTTCCGTATCCATGCACACCAGATCAGCAGGGCAAGCAGCGCCGCTGCGGCAATAGAGAACAGGATGCCGAGCGCGGCAATATGAAACATGGAAAAGGATAGCGCTGCCAGCACCGCCGACAGGGCCAACAGCCCACCGATTATGTAAAAAACCGGGTTGGACATCCAGCTTCCGTAGTCCTCGCCGTGGGTGCCGAGTCGGATCATTTTTTGTTGCTTTTGATGTTGTTTCATTTGAACCATCTCCTATCCTATCTTTTGCAATAACAGCCCCAATCCCGCCTGAGCCGCCGCCATGAGCGGGCACAGCAGCAGCGGCCATTGGAGCAGGTGCTCCGGCAGCGCATAGCCCTTCATCCAGTCTGTGAACGCATAGCCGGGATGTCCCTCTGTACCAGGGATCACAAAACGGTCTTTCGCTTTTTTCTGGATCAGCCACACATCCAGAAAAAGAAGATCGCCTATGTTGATCATCATCCACTGGATGTATCCCATCAGGGCTAGACGCCAGAATCCGGTTGTCCCGCCCTCCACAGCGCTGACCGCACCATAAAGAAGGAGAGGCAGCAGCTCTCCAAAGCAGATCCAAAGCCAGTAAAAACGGTTTTCCTCTCTGGTAGGCGGCTCGTTCGCCGCCTTGATGATGGCGGGCGGATAGCTGGGAAACATCAGCCGGGGCTGATACAGCGCCACCGTAGCGGCAAACAGGTTAAAGTAGGCCGCCATGGCAAGCCCGTCCAGGATGGTGCGCGTCCAATTCATGGAAATTCTCCTGCCCTCCTGCGTTTTTCATAAGGAACTCTCTGTTATGGATTTGCCCCGTATTCTACCGGATCGCCAGCGCACAGAGCCAGTGCTTTTTGGCGTCTTTATCCATGATGACCTTAGAAAAACCAGCCTTGGTGAGAAAACGGGTAAGTTGGTCTCCATTGTAGATTCTCATCCCATCAATGACAGAAAGCCATTTGTTGTCCTGGGAGTTTTCCCCGTCCGACTCATTGACGATTAAAAAAATGCCGCCTGGTTGCAGGGTGCGGTACACCTCCCGGAAACTCTCCACCGGGCCAGGCCAGAAATATACGGTTTCAAATGCGGTCGCCAGATCAAACGAACCATCCCCAAAGGGGAGGCGGGATACATCTCCCTGCAAAATCTGGCAGCGGCCGGCTTGCAGGCCCTCACGATTGACCCTCTTAGCCTTTTCCACGGATATTTCTGAATAGTCCAGAGCAGTAATAGTTGCAGCTGGATATTTTCGCAGAAGCGCCCGAATATTCCGACCGCCGCCGCAGCCCAGCTCCGCGATTTGAGAGGGGCCGGTTTCCGGCAAATGGCAGAGGCCCCAGTCCGCCAGGGCAGCATGGGCATGGTTCATACTGCCCACCATACACTTGCCCAGCAAACCTTCCGGCTTGCGGGTATTATTGAAAAAAGCCTTCCATATCCCCATAACTGCCTCCAGAAGTTGAAATTTAGGTTAGCAAAGACTAACCATGTTCATTATACATCTTCCTACACGGAAACGCAACAGACAAGAGCGTTCTCTGACCATTTTGCGCTATGGAAATGTGGAAAACAGCCGCTCCGCTGATGGAAAACAGACATTCACGGCCCGATGGAAAAGCCGCCGGCTTTCCCACAGCCCGCAAACATCGTTTCCCACAGCTCCGCAAGCATGACCGTTTACGCACATTCCCACAGCGCCTACTACGGCGAATATCCTTCCCGTCCTGTCCGGTCCCGATATAGAGAAAAAGGGAACAAAAAAAGAAGCGGAAGCGTCACCCTCGGCCTAAACCGAAGGCGGCGCTCCCGCTCTGCTATGGAAAAGTGTTCAAAAGTGCGGCTTTGCACCCCTCAAATCGGAGGGGCAGGCCCACATAGGAAATCATAAGGGCCACTCCCGGAAAAGCCGCCACAGGCGGTTTTCCGTCCCATTTTCAACCCCTATCTGCGCACTTTTTCGAGCGTGCGGACTGGTAATGGGGACAGGCGATGAGCACCGCCCGGAAGCTCTGCTTGCAGGGATGGACACAGCTCTTGCAGATCTCATTGTACCTGCGGCGGCCGTTCTCCCTCAGGAAGAAGGACCACTCCAGCCGCCACTTCTTGCTCCGGCTCATAGGTCATGCTCCGGGGGCTTCTTCTGGTGGGCTTTGTCCGGGGGCTTGCGCTCGCCGCACTCCTTTTTCGCCTCCGCCAGCCGCTCCCGGATGGAGGGGCGCTTCTCCGGGGAGGTCCGGCGCGTCTCATCCTTCGCCGCCTCCAGTTCCTCACCCTTGCGGCCGTTGTTGATGACCCCATCGATCATTCCGTAGTCGTCCTCCACGGTCATCTCAGCTGTGCGGAGGGGGTTCTCCGGCTCCACCGGCAGGGCGATGATCTGCCCGTTCAGGCTGATGAACTGCTCCGGCTGCTTGAAGTGTTCCATATACTTCTGCGCCAGCTCCGGGGGCAGCGAGGTGAAGTCCTCCTCACCCAGGCCCACCACCAGGAAGGTGCCGGCCATGATGTCATAGAGGTTTCCATCCTCATCCCGCAGGCCCCGGTTCAGCTCCAGGCCGATCAGCTTGCCCTCATCGTTGCAGACCAGCCCCACCGGGTCAGAGAAGGGATAGGAGGCGGCAATGTCGCCGCCCACCTCCGCTTGCAGCGAATGGAGGCCAAGGTCGATCTCCTTCAGGTAGGGTTCCTTCATCGGCTCTACCACAAGGACCATCATTTTCTCCGGGGCGGCGTGCTCCTGGGCCTCCTCATTGCGGATAGCGAAGGAGCGGGAGCCGTTGCCCATGATGAGATACTTCCCATCGTCAGACTGGTGGTGGAAGCCATACCCGGCCGCCTCCATCTGTTCCCGGCTCATATCCGTCACATAGAAGGTGCCCCTGGGGGTCCGCACTGTTTCGCCGGTCTCCCGGTAATCCGGGGAGGGTGCCGTGGCCTGCCCGGCCAGCTCCGCCTCATACTCCCGGCCCGCCAGCTCCGCAAAGGCCAGCATCTCGTCCGCATGGGACTTGTCCGGGTTCTGGATAGCCTCCCGGATCACCGCCGGGTCAAAGTCAAGAAATTCCTCATACCCGGTGGCGTCCTTGAACTTCTCAATCTCCGAAGGAAGATAGTCCTCCTGGGTCTGTCCCAGAGCGGCCAGCTTCTCATCCAGGGCGGAAATGCGGCCGGCCATCAGGTTTTCGTAAATTTCCTCCCTCGCCGCGTGCTCCTCCGGGTGCTCGGCGGCGTACTGCGGGTCGTGCTGGCGGAAAAACTCGTCTATATCGTAGGCAATGTCCATCGCCCACTCGGATTTTTCATCCTCGGTCAGCTCCTCTGCGTCCTGGAAGGTCATCACCCGGTATTCTTCCGGGATACTGCCGCGTTCACCATCGTACACCTCGTCAAAGCGGTCCCCAGTATCCCGCACATAGCCGAAGTCGGTAAATTCGCCACCCTCCTCCAGGGCGATGTCCCGCCCGTAGGCCTCGTAGTCGATGTAGTTCTTCAGGTGCTCCGGCACCTGCATGGCGTCCAGCTCTTCGATGTAATACCGGCCCAGGTCGTCATGGTCGCGGATGTCGGGGTACACATCGTAGCAGTCCAGGTTCTCGGTCAGGTTGATGATCTCCTGCAAACTGCCGGAATGGTCGCCGATCTCCATAGCTGCCTGGAACTGCTCGTACTCGCCCTGGCTCATCTCGTCCAGCTTGGAGGCCAGGTAGTTGAGCTCGTCCAGGTTCTCATACTCCCCCAGCTTGTCATAGAGGCCGTCCACATAGCAGTCATAGTCGGTGATGAACCACTCCTCGTAGGGCTGCCCGAAGTCATCCTTGGAGCCAATGCCGATCCGCTCAAACACCTTTTGCAGCTCCTCCGCCGTGGTGGGGAACTTCACCCATTCACCCACCAGGGAGCCCTCGTTGTACTTGCCCAGGTTGGTGATGAAGGCGGCGAAGGGATAGTCCTTGTCATATTCATAATGGGGCATATACGCACCTCCTTACAGTTCCGGCTCGGACTTCCCCTTGCGGGGCGCCGGTGTCTTGTTTTTCCCCATGCACTCCTGCTTGCTCTGTTCCAGCCGCTCCTTGATAGAGGGTTTCCGGTCCGCCTGCTTCTCCTGGGGGCGGTCATGCTGCCACTCGTCGCCGGAGGGATACAGATACCCCCGGCTGGTGAAACACCCCCGGTCCTCCTCCAATGCGTGCCGGCCGAAGGGGGCGGGGTCAATGGCGGCCCGGAGGTCGTTCGTCAGGTCGATGGTCAGTTTCTCCTCCAGGTACTCCCACCCCAGGGCCTCCAATGTCTGGACATGGGGCTCCAGCACGAAGCAGTCCACATTTTTCTCAAATTCCAGGAACTGCTCCGCCGTGGTCAGCCGATAGGGGGACTCCTGGACAGCAGCCAGAAGGTCCCGGTCCTCCTGGGATAGGGCGGCAACGGCTTTCGCTACCGCCGCCAGCTCCTCCCGGCTCATGTTCTGTTCAGCGCCGCCCAGGGAAATATCCGGGATTGCTTTATCTGCCATTCACGCCCTCCTTCCGTTTGGGGAACTCCAATTTGAAGCGGACATACTTCTCGCCGGTATCATCCAGCACCACCACCGCGTCATAGGCGGCGCCCTTCTTTTCAGACCACATCCCCTTGACGAAGGTGCGGCCCTTCTTCAAAAGGTCGCCGGCCATCTTTTTTGTCAGCTCCTTCTTGCGGGAGGTCCAGAAGCGGTCGTCCTTCCAAAGGACAAAGCGGCAGGCGCGGTCGGAGCAGTAAAAATTCTTCCTGCCCTCATAGACCGGCTTGCCGCAGCGGGGGCAGAGACCCACGGCCTCCCGCTCCGGGGCGAACAGCTTCTGGCCCTCCTCGGAGATGTGGGAATAGGTTTTCACCAGTTCCCGCGCCATGTCAGAGATCCCCGCCATGAAAGCGGCGGGATCGCCCTCACCCCTGGCGATGGCGGTCAGCTTCTGCTCCCACTCCGCCGTGAGCATGGGAGAGGTCAAAGTATCCGGCAGGACGGTGACCAGGTTGATCCCCGCCTTGGTAGGGATGAGACTTTTCCCTTTGCGCTCCACAAACCCGGCCGCCACCAGCTTCTCCAGGATCGCCGCCCTGGTGGCCGGGGTGCCCAGGCCCTTGCGCTCGGCGTCCTCCGGCATCTCCTCTTTCCCGGCAGTCTCCATCGCCGCCAGGAGGGTGTCCTCCGTGTACGCCTTAGGCGGGGCGGTGAAGTGTTCGGTGACAGCGGCCTCCACCTGGTCAAAAAGTTGACCCTCGGTGAAGTCCGGCAGAGCGGCGGGTTCCGCCTCGCCCTCCGGCTGCTCCTTCAGGGAAGCGCGGAAAATGTGGTCGATCTCACGCCAGCCCTCGGAGAGGATGCGCCGCCCCTTGGCGGTGAAGGTCTGCCCGCCGCAGGTAAAGGTCGCCGTCACCGCCTCGTACACATAGGGCTCCGCAACCGCGCACAGCAGCTCCCGGCACACCAGCAGAAGGATATTGCGCTCACCCACGGGCAGTTCGGACAGGTCCGCCTTCTCCAGCTCCAGCGTGGGGATGATGGCGTGGTGGTCGGACACCTTCTTGTCATTTACCAGCAAGGACACATCCGGGAAGAACTCCCCGCACCCGTCAAAGGGCGGTACCTTGGCCGCCAGGTGGAGGACCACCGAAGCGGTCTCCGCCATGTCGGCGGTCAAAAACCGGCTGTCCGTCCGGGGATAGGTCAGCAGCTTTTTCTCATAGAGGGATTGTGCGTAGTCCAGCGTCTGTTTCGCCGTGTAGCCGAAGATGCGGTTGGCCTCCCGCTGGAGGGTGGTCAGGTCGTAGAGCCTGGGCGGTGCCTCTTTCTTCTGTTCACGGGTGACGGAAGCGCAGACTGCCTCCGCGCCGGCACAGGCCGCCCTCAGGGCCTCCGCCTCCTCCGGGGCGGCGATCTTCTCCGACACCGCCTCGGCCCCGCCCAGGGTCAGGCGCACATGATGGTATTTCTCTTTGCGGAACATTGTGATTTTGCTGTCCCGGTCCACCAGCATGGCAAGGGTGGGGGTCTGCACCCGCCCCACATTCAGGGTGCGGTGGTAGAGGACAGAAAAAAGTCTTGTGGCGTTGATCCCAATGAGCCAGTCTGCTTTCTGGCGGCAGAGGGCGGACTGGTACAGCGGGTCGTACTCCGCGCCGGGGCGCAGGTCCTGGAAGCCCTCCCGGATCGCCGCGTCCTCCATGGAAGAGATCCACAGACGGGAGAAGGGCTTCTGGCATCCCGCCATCTCATAGACCAGCCGGAAGATGAGCTCGCCCTCCCGCCCGGCGTCGCAGGCGTTGACCAGCTCGGTGACGTCCTCTCGCTCCATGAGGTGCTTCAAGTTCTGGAAGGCGTCCTCCTTGCCCTTCGCCAGCACATAGCGGAAGGGCTCCGGCAGGATGGGAAGGTCATCATACTTCCATTTCTTATAACCAAGGTCGTACCCGGCTGCGTCCATCGGGGACACCAAATGCCCCACGCACCAGGAAACGATGAGCCCATTTCCTTCAAAACAGCCATCGGCCCTGGATGTGACACCCAGGGCCGACGCGACGGCTTTTGCAACACTCGGTTTCTCACAGATCACCAGCTTCATTTCGTATCCTCCATTTCTTCCTCCGGTTCCGGTTCGTCCTCGTTGATATACTCCTCCTCATCCGCAAAATCATAGTCGTCCGGGTCTGCGCTGACCTTGGACGCCTGCTTGGGACGGATAAACTTGATATAGGCGAAGGCTCCGCCGCCGCCCAGCACCACCAGCGCCAGGACCAGCGCCAGGGCGCCCATGCCCCCGGACTTCTCCGCCTCCGGCTCCGGTTCGGGTTCCGGCTCCGGCTCCGCGCCGGCGCACTCGGCCATATTCACCGCGCACACCTCGCAGGAGGTGTTCACCGCCCCGGCCTGGCATTTCTCCGTACAGGTGCAGACCGCCGGCGCCTCCTGGGCCTCGCCATCCTCCATCAGTGCCAGGAGGTCCGCCTCGTCCACCTGGTTCAGGAAGTGGACGGTCTGCGCCCCCTCGTCATCCCGGTCGATGATGAGATAGAACACGTTGCCGCCCTTTGTCTCCACCGTGATGAACTGCTTGCCGGAGGATGTCCCGCCCAGGTCGTCAATGAGGGACAGGTTCCCATCCGGGGTCAGGGCTGCCCCTCCGCCCCCGGAGAGGCCGGAGGCGAACAGCTCCAGCAGGGCGGAGAGGTCCGTCCCGTCCAGGGAGAGGGAGAAGCTGCCCGTGTCCGTGATGGTCAGGTAGTCGGAATGAACATAGCCCTCCCGCTCCGGCAGAAGCACCTTGACCCATTCGCCCTCGGTGCCGATGACTTCTACCTGCGCCCCATCGGGAAGCTGGGTGAAGGCGTCGTTATCCAGCCCAGCGCCGGTGCGGACATTCAGGTTGCCGCCGCAGGTGGTCACGGTGCCGGTCTGCTGGGTTTCCCATTTCTCCGTGTCAGGGGTGAACAGGATACCGTCCTCGGTGACAGTCACAGTCCCCAGGCCGCCCAGCAGTTCGGTGATCTGGTCCAGGGTGTCCCCGTCTGCCTCCGTGTTATTGTCCGCGCTATCATCGCCGGCGGGATCTTCCTCATCAGTGATAGTGACCTCCGGGGCCTCGGCGTCCTCCGCAGGGTCCGCCTCCGTCCCGGCCGTTTCCGTGTAGTAGGGTTCTCCATCCCCGCCGCCGGCGGAGGCCGGCACCGCAAAAGCCGTGGTACAGAGCACCACCGCCAGCATCGCCGTAAACAGGCGGATGATCTTCTTATTCCTCATACTCGTTATCCTCCATATCTTCGTCGCCGGGGTCCGCCGCGGCCTCCGCCTCCATCATGCCGTCCGGCAGGGTGATGAGGCCGCTGGCGTAGGCCTTCAGGAAGGCCGTCAGCTCCCGGTTGTCCATCTTCACCGCCTTGACCATGCGGACGATCTCCAGGTTCTCCTCCTCGGTGAGCTGGGCCTCCAGGGTGCGGAGGCGCTTCTGCTGTTCGGAGATCTTCTCCTTGGTCTTTTCAATGTCGCGGCGGATCTTCTCAACAGTTGCCATATTCGCAATTCTCCTTTCCAAATCGTTCTTTCCATGAGTAGTTCCGGCCCAGGCCCTGGACCGTTTTCAAATTAGGGCGGGCGTTGTCCTCCAGGGCGATGGCCCGCCGGAACAGGTCCGGGTGGTGGTCCCGCAGGTGGATGATCTCCTCCGCCCTCATGCTGGGGCAGAAGAAGCAGGAGGATTTGCCCGGCTGGGGCAGACCCGCATTTTCAATGGCCTGCATACACGCTGCCCGGTCCCATCCCCATTCCATCAGGGGATACCACTTGCTGTACTTGGGGTCGGCCAGGTCGCCCAGCAGCACCTTGTCGCTGCGGTAGCCCTCGCCGGCGTCGTAGCCGATGAATTTCACCACCCGCTTGCCCGCTGCCCATACCTTTTGGCAGGGCAAATAGTGATTGCAGAACTTTTCCTGCGGCCCGATCTTGTGTTTCAGGGAACACCGCTTGAAACCGTAGGCCATAGAGGGCAGGGTGCCGCTCTGCAAGCACTCCTGCTCCAGGGTCAGCCGCTTGCTGTCCCGCGTGGTCTTGTAGACTCTGGTGATGGGCGGCATCCCGTGGCCCTTCAGCCAGCGGTCCATAATGTCCAGGTAGGCATAGGTGTGGGGATGCTCCGCCCCGGTATCCGCAAAGAGGATCAGGTCCACCGGGATGCGGTGCTGGTGCAGGCCGATCAAAAGGGCGGTGCTGTTGACAACGCCCCCGTAGGAAACCATATTGATGCTTTACCACCTCCCATCAGTTGTACGGCGGCCGGCCGTAGGCATAAAAGTGAGACTGCCAGTAGCTGGTGTTCAAATTGGTGTAGGAAATCGGATCTCCACAGTGCAGCATCATATTGTCGCCCACATAGATGCCCACATGGGAGATACCGCTGGTGTCATAGGTGCCCACGAAGAACACCAAATCACCGGGCTGGGGGTCGGATACCGGCGTGGAGATATTGTAGAGCCCCTGGGCGCCCAGCCGCCCGGTATTGCACAGGCCGGTGCTGGTCAGCACATAGCTGACGAAGCCGGAACAGTCAAACGATGTCTCCGGGCTGCTCCCGCCCCACACATAGGGGTATCCCAGGTATTTCTCCGCCTCGGTGATGAGGGTAGCAAACCGTTCATCCGTCAGGTACTCGGCGGGGATGTCCCAGGCCGTAGGCGGGTTCTCGATGTACTTGCCCACATACCCGGAGGACGGGAACAGATCCGGCCGGTTGCCCAGGGTGGACATATACACGGCATACATGGAAAGCTGATCCTCGCCCATGATGTAGACCGGCACATGAGAGAGGTCAAAATTTTCCAGTGTGACGGTGCAGATATACCAGGTGTATGGCACCTCCACCTCGTACTCGTTGCCCTCGCTGTCTGTCCGGGTTTCCGTCCGATACCTTGTTTCGGTGGTCACAGTTTCGGTGAGGATGTACTGCTTGTCAAAGAGCATTTCCAGATCCCCTTGCACCTCGTCCAGGGTGAACACCCCTTCGTGGAGCGCCGACAGGATGGACAGCAGCACATAAGGGTCATGCTCGATCTCGTCCAGGTCAAAGTGATATTCGTCATAGTCGTGGGTGGCCTCGTAGGTGTCCAGGTATTCTTGAAGCTCCGCCTCCATCCCGCAATAGGCGGCCTCGGCCCCGGTCAGATCCGCGTCCTCGGAGAGATAGGAGGACGCCACCAGGCCGGAAGTCCCGCCCCCGAACATGGAAGTGCAGGACTGCATCAGCCCCATGATGAGCATGAGGATCAAGCCGATCCCTCCCACAATGAGAAGGGTGTGTTTGTTCTTCGTCACAAGGCCGCCCAGCTTCTGGGCGATGGTCCCGCCGCCTTTCTTCGCTGCGGAAGCGGCGGTCTGGGACGCCTTTCCCGCAGCCTGGGCCGCGCCGGTCCCTGCCCGATGCGCGGCGGCATACTGCTTTTGCAGCCGCTTTTTCTGCCACAGGCGGGAGATGGGGTTACTGGACGCAAGCTGGGGATTTTCCAGAACGGACTTCCGCCAGTAGAAATCGGCATTGGCTTTCACCGCTGCCTGCTCCGCCTGCTTCACATCCCGCCAGGGTTTCAGTTTCCGGTCCGCGCGCGCCTGATGGAAACGACGATTGCCATAGCCCACGGCCTTCTCAATCTGCCGTTCTCCCAGATGGCCAGCCTGAACACCGGAGTTATCGCCCTCCACCTTGCTCACTTCGCCGTGGAGGGTGGACCGTATTTCCTGCACCGGCCGGGACAATGGGTTGCCATGCTCCTTGCCGGGAGGCTTGGCGGGGACAGCAGCTTTCGCCGCGTCCAGCCGATCCGCCGCCTTGTCCGACTTGCGGATGGCCTTTTTCAGTTCCGGCGCCGCCTGGTCTGTCTCGGAAAACTGCAAACGGGAGGAAGGGCGGTCCCTGGCCGCCTCGCCCTCCCGAAAGGTGTCGCGCCGCTTTCGCCGCGCCTTTTTTACCTGCCGGCGTTCCCGGTGCCCCACCACCTCGTCCGCCACACGGTTCAATGCCCCCGCCGGTTCATCCGCAGAAGAATAATCCTGCTCCGGGGGGCGATCCGAAATATGGGTAGCCTCGCCAGTTACCAGATTCACCGAGATGGCCCCATCACGGGTCATCTTCTGCGCCTCCTTTTCGGAGGCTTTCCATTCCTGCATTTATCCGTCACCTCCTCCGTAGGGGCAGATGCTGGCGCACGCCCCGGTCTCTATCAGGGAAATGTAGTGAAAAATGGGATAGGCCTGGGGCGGGCAGACCGCGTTCCCCAGGGTTTTCAGCCGCAGCGCCCGATCCTTCGTGTCCTCGGTTATGCGGGGGACGCCCTCCGGCTCGCTGGCCCAGAGGATACGGCCGTCCATCCTTGGGGGAAGCCCATGAGCCATTCCACCCAGTCCGGGTTCAGCGCCGCCTTCTCCGAGAGAGGCTTCTCCTGGTGGATGATCTGCGCCGACAGGTTGGTCGCCGGTGATTTCTCCCGGAAGGCCTCCGGTTTCAGGGTGGAGCGGTAGCCCTCTGACGCCGCCGGCGTCAGGTAGTACACCGCCGCCGACAGGGACAGGCTCCAGATGGACCCGTCCTTGTTCTTCTTTCGGAAGATCCCATTGTCCGACAGGTACACATCCAGGTTGGCCGCGTCCCGGCAGGTGTTTTTGTCGGAGGCAAGGGGCGTGGGAAACATCAGCCGCGACGATAAAAGTTCGCTGGCGCTCATGCCATGCGCCGACGCCGCAAGCCGGAAATACGAATGGGAGAACAGCGTATCCCGCTTTTGCCAGGTCAAAAATCGTTTTGTCGAGCCCCATATTGATGAAGCCAGCAACATTTTCCCCAAGCACCCAACGGGGCCGCAGTTCGGCAATAACGCGGCACATTTCCGGCCACAGGTAGCGTTCATCCGCAAAGCCCCGCCGCTTTCCTGCGGTGGAGAAGGGCTGACAGGGGAAACCGCCGGAAATGATGGTGACTGTTTCAAGTCCTGTTTTCTCAAAAAACGCCTCCTTCGTAAATGTGGTGATGTCCCGGAACTTCGGCACGTCCGGCCAGTGCCGCTCCAGGATAGAATAGGGGTAGTCCGCCCATTCACATTGGCAAACGGTCTCAAATCCGGCTGCCTCCGCCGCAAGGTCCAGACCGCCGATGCCGGAGAACAGGCTTACATGGGTCAGTCGCTCCATACCTCATCCCCTTCAAGGCCGTCATCCTGGGGTTCGTCCTCCACTTCCTCCAGGGGAATCAGGTTATGGCGCTTGATGATGGCCTCCTCCAGGGTATCATGCGCGACGCCGCTGCCCTCCGGGAGCCCCAGGCTGCGGTAGAGCTTTTTCAGCACCTTCTCATAGCCGCCTGCCTTTTTCTTCAGGCGGAGGAAGTCCTTCTCCGTTTCCGCCGCGGACAGGCGGCGGGCCAGCGAGTAGTAGAGGACGATCAGGTGGTGGATGTCGCCCACCAGCATACGAAAACCGCTGCCGGGGATGATGTACTCATCCCGATATTTCTTGGGCTTCGGCTCCTCCTCCGGGACCACCTCCACCTCGTCCAGTTCCTTGTCCATGAGCCCCTTCAAATCCTTAGGGTCGCCGAACACCAGGTAGCGGCCGGGGATGCCCCAGCTCTGGAACTTCTCCTCGGCGATCTCACCGTACCGCTTCGCCGTATCCAGCACATGGAACACATCCTCCTCATCCTTGATGCGGCCAGCCAGAAAAGCGAGCTGGTGGAGGAGCCCATACAGGTGGACCTCATCGTTGATGTGGGAGAGATAGGTCTTGCCGTTGATGACATACAGTTTGTTTTTCATATTCACGCCTCCGTTTCCGCCGCGTGCTCCACCTCGCTGGGTTTGGTGGTGAGCAGCTTGTAAAGCTCCGTGTCCTTGGGGAAGTCGTCCGCAAAGGGCAGGATGACATTGTTGAAGAACAGCAGCCCGTGGCCGGGGTCGGAATTGGTCACATAGGCAAGCTGCTCCGGGGAGATGTTCAGCCGCTCCGCCAGGATCTTCCGGTCGCCGGCGGCCTGGTTGAGCATATAGATGAAATCGCTGTTTTCCAGAATGTTCTCGATCTCCGGGGAGGAAAGCAGATCTTTGGGGTTCTGCGTCGCCCCGGTCGGCACGCCGCCCCACTTTCTGAACCGTTTCCAAATCTCGGCGCTGTACGCTGCGGTCTGTTCCTCTTTCAGCAGAAGGTGGAACTCGTCCACGAAATACCAGGTAGACCGGCCGATGGCCCGGTTGATGGTGACGGTGTTCCACACCGCGTCCTGGACAATGAGCATACCGGGCTTTTTCAGGTTCTTGCCCAGGCCCTTGATGTCAAAGCAGACAAGGCGGTTGCGGATGTCCACGGTAGTGCGGTGGTTAAAGAAGTTCAGCGAACCGTTCACATACAGATCCAGCGCCTGAGCCACCCGGTCGGCCTCCGGGATGCCTTGTGCCAGAAGTGCCTCCATCAAATCGCCCAGGATGGGCATATTCTCCGGTCTGGGGTCGGCAAAATAGGGCTGGTAGATCTTCTGCACAGCCCGGTCGATGACGGTTTTCTCAATGGCCTCCAGCCCTGTCTTGCTGCCCATGATGAGCTCGCAGAAGGACAGGACAAAATCGCTTTTCAGCGCCAGCGGGTTCTCCTCGTCCGAGTAGTTGAGATTGATGTCCAGGGGGTTCACATAGTCGGTGCTGGACGGAGACAGCCGGATCACCTGACCGCCCAGCCGCTTCACCAGGGGCGAATATTCATCCTCCGGGTCGCAGATGATGACATTATCTTTGGTGGTCAGGATGATGAAAGTGATCTCCCGCTTGCAGCTCATGGATTTGCCGCTGCCCGGCGTGCCGAACACCAGCCCGTTGGGGCTTCTGGACTGTTTGCGGTCCAGAAGGATCATGTTGTTGGAGAGGGCGTTCAGGCCGTAATACATGGACTCGCCGCCCATGAACAATTCCTGGGTGACAAAGGGGACGAACACCGCCAGGGCCGATGTGGTGAGGCTGCGTTCGATCCTGATACGGTTCAGACCCAGGGGAAGGCTGCTCATCAGCCCATCCTCCTGCTGGAAGTCCAGCCGGGTGAGGAGGCAGTTGTAGGTCTGGGCGACGCTGGCCGCCTGAGACACGGCGATCTCCAGCTTCTGCTTGGTTGCCGCCATGTGCATGACCAGGAAGGTCAGATTGAACATTCGCTCGTTCCGGCTTTGCAGGTCCTGGAGGATGGTCTTGGCCGCGCCGCCGTAGGTGGCAAGGTCGCTGGGGAGGATGTCCATGTCATACCCGCTGCGCACCGCCCGCTTCTGCTCCGCAATCTTCATGGCGTCCAGGTCGGTGATCTTCCGCTTGACCATTTTGATGGCTTCGTTCTGGTTGATGCCCCGGATGTGCATAGTCACCAGGATGTTACCCTCGGTCTCCATAAATTCCGCCAAAATGCGGTCGTGGATCTCCGGGGCGGTGATCTGCAAAAAGCTGACTGCGCCGTACATCTCGCCGATGCGGAAGGTACGGGTTTCTCCGAAATGGAAGGAGGACGGGGCGATGAAGTCCTTGACCGAAAGGCCGCTGGGCGCCAGCCAGTCCCATTCGAAGGCGAACCTTCCGCCCTCCGGGTGAAGGATGCCGTGAAGCAGCTCCAGCCGCTCTTTCCCGTCCAGCACATGGGCGGCGGCCCCCATGACCTTGAAGCGGTTGAGGGTGTCGGTCTCGATACGGGCAAACCGCGCCCGCGCCGCCGCCAGGTTCTCCGCCTCGATGGTCAGGGTGACATACTTGGTTTTCACATAGCCGTTGCTGCCCCGCTCATACTGGAAACGGAGTATCCCGGCTGCGTCCTCCCGGATGGGGTCCAGGTCGTCGCCCTGGGGACGAATACCAAACAGGTCCTCCTCCGGTCCATGCTCCACATACCGGCTGCTGAGTGTCATTTGCACCCCAATGGTGGGGTCATAGCCGTTGTAGAAATCGCAGAGGTGTTCAAATATGTCCCGCTGGCCCTCCGGCGAAGCCAGGCGGTAGTTGACATCCTCATAGGCGATGGTCTTGGAGAAGGCCCCGCCATCCAGCCGGCACAGGCCGTCCGGGAACATATTGCGGAAAGGGATGCTGTCCTGCACCGTATGGTTTTTCCCATCGCCCTTTGCCTGCCGGATCACCGCCTCGATCTGCCTGCGCTCGTCACGGGTCAGCTTACGTCTGGGCTTTGCCGTTTTTCCGGGTCTTGCGGTTTTTGCCTGCAATCGCTCTCACCTCCTGTTCCAATTCGTGCTGCCGCACCAAGGCGGAGTACAGGTTGTTGGTTTGGTAGATCCGCACCTTTGGGCGGATAAACTTGTTCTGAATGAGGTGCCCAAGGTACACCTCCAGGGGCTGCCCGTTCCGCTCATACATGGCAAACAGGAAGAAGGGCAGCATGACCAGGATCATGCACAAGGCCGCCGTGGTGGTGCCCAGCGCGCCCTTGGCTAAAAAGAAAAGCGGCACGCCAATCACCGCTGCCGCTCCAAAACAAATCACCTGCCGCTTGGTCAGCCCGAACAGGACCTTGCTCTGTACCCGGCTCAGGTCCTTCGGGATCGTTACATAGGCCAATCAATGCACCTCCTTTTTCATGGGAGCATAGTCCTTGAAATCTTTTACCGTGTGGAAAATCCGTTTGTTGTTCACCCACCGCTGAAGATGGCGGGTGATCTTGGGGGCGGTGGGGCGCTCATAAATCATCACATAGGGGTCATATCCCAGGGCCCGCAGGGTGTTCACCCGGTAGAGGTCCTGCTCATGGGTGCTGCCGTAGTTGGTCAGTACATACACCCGCCGGTTCCGGTCGCTTCGGATGGCAGTATGCGCCACAAAGCGCCGGAAGTGCTCCGTCAGGTCCTCCTCCGGGTTGTCCCAGGCGAAATGCACCGCCTTGGTCCGCACCTTGTTCAGCAGGGCGATGTTGTCCGGGTTCGTCAGCCGGATGTCCAGTCCCTGGGTGAAGTCCACCAGCGCCCGGCTGGCGGCAAGCTGTTCCAGCAGCGCCTCATGGTCCGGGCAGGCCAGCAGGTTGGGGTCCAGCAGTTTGATCTCGCCCTCGCCGCGCCAAAATTCAGAGAGGTCAGCGACTTTGACGCTCCTGCGCCCCTCCTTGCCGCTGACAATGCAAAATCCGCAGTTCCTCGGACAGCCCCGGCTCAAAAAGCCGTAGGCCGTTCCCAAAAACCGCGGATACAAAAAGTAGTCCGGCCGGATGTGCTCGATCTCATAGGGGAGGTCCTTGCCGCCCGGCCCGTAGCCGGTGCCGCCTTGGATGACCTTCTCCGCGTTGTTCACCACGATGGTGTCCTTGGAGTAGGTGTCCGTAAATACCCGACTCTTGTAAACCAGGTCATAGCGGCCTTTGGGGCTCCACCACTCCACCCGGTCGCCCCACCGCGTGTGATACTCGGAGAGCTTCATCAGGCAGAGGTTGGGAAAGTTGTGAGAGTCCACATCCACCAATCCGATCTTCAAGCAGCCACCTCCTTTAGTGCGCCCCGAACAGGGACTTGGCGAGGCTGCCGGTCTTGAAAAGCGTGAAGCACAGGAGGACCGTGTACCCCATACAGCCCCAAATGGCGCCGGAAATGTTGTCGCCGCTCAAAGAAATGCTCTCCACCAGCACCGCGTAGATCCCCACGCAGATCATGATGAGGAACGCCTGGAAGCCCAGGGCCAGCAGGGAACGGAGATAGTTCTGCCCTGTGTTTCCCCATTCCCGGTTGACCATTGTGGCAAAGGGGATGGGACCTATCGAAGTGACCAAATACACCTCAATAATTCTGCCGTAAATGACCAGGAAGATGCAGATGGAAAGTATCTGCGTACACAGTCCCACGAAGATGCTCTGGAACCACAGCCCCAGCAGGGCGCCGATGCTCCAGTCTGCAAGCTGGGTCTCCAGATCAGCGGTCACACTGGATATGTCAATGCCCGCATCCGAAATGATGACGCCTGCCGACTGGTTGACCACATTCTGCGCCACATCGAACACCGCCATGACAATGTTCCAGGTGTTCGTGACGATCAGCACCGCGCAGAAGGTTTTGAAAATCCACTTAAAGAAAATCCATGTGTCGAAATCGTGAAGGTTGTTCTTCTCGACGATGAGCTGGATCAGCTCGTAGCACATGACAAAGGTGAGGACGATGCCAGCGATGGGAACGATCACCGTCTCCGAGAGGTTGCGGACCATGTTGAAAATGCCGCTGTTCCATGCAGCGGGCGTCATGCCGACCTCCCCGGCGATCTCACCCACCTTTGTGTTCAGGGTATCAAACATCCCGGTCAGGTTGGATATGATACCATCAATGAGCAGTTCTTGGAACCACTCTTGTATTGCGTCAAAGATCAACGGGGATCACCTCCTTTGCGGGGGCTCCCGCTATAAAGCAAAAGCCCCCGCCGGGTTTGGAGAAACATCAGGTGGTGGACAGCAGATCGGCAAGCAGGGGAATCAACATCATACCGATGAGGGCGACACCGCCGCCGGCCATCAGCTGCTTGATGCCCTGGCTCTTGGAAGCGGGGTTGTCCTGGCCGTAACCTTCCAGGAGGTTGATGCCGCCCCACACGCACAGGCCGCCGCCCAGGGCGATCACCAGAGTCTGCAACACGTCGATAGCGTTAGTGAAAAAATCCATAAATCATATTTCCTTTCTTCGGTGTAGAATTGTTATTGAAGGTCCATTGCTGTCAATTCGTACATCTCGAAAGGCTCATCCGGCTTTACGATGGCCGGTTTGCGTTTCATGTACCGTTCCATATCAAAGAGGTATTTCTTGTCGGCGTCGGCGGTGTACTTGTAGTTGGGGTGCTTCGTCAGGTCGTACTTGTCCGAGAGGAATGGACGCACGCCCCGCAGCATGAAGATACACTTGCCTCCGTCCATTACTGCCAATTCGTCCTGGGTCATCAACTCCTTTCCCAATTTCTGATAAGTGAGGCCGTGAGAAACCTGGCTGCCCCGGTTCTCCGATTGATTGAAACTGTCAATCGTTTCTTTCCCCAGCAGCTCCGAAATTTCTTTCAGGGTGGATTTCTCCTTGCCTCCCAAAAACAAGGTGCTGTCGCAGTTACCCACGATGGTATCCGCCGCGTCCTTGTAGATGGTCTTTAACTGGCTTTGGCTCTGCAAAATAATAGAAGCCGATATTTCACGGCTTCGGATGGTAGCAATCAATTTCTCGAAGTTTGGAATTTGCCCAATATTCGCAAACTCGTCCAGGAGGCACCGCACATGGACCGGCAGGGGGGGGGCGGCCGCCGTAGAAGTCGTCCGCCTTGTCGCACAGGAGGTTGAAAAGCTGGGAATACATGAGCGCCGCCACGAAATTAAAAGTGCTGTCCGTATCCGAGAGGATGACGAACAGCGCCGATTTGCGGTCGCCCAGGGTGTCCAGCTCCAGCTCGTCCTCCGCCATGAGGTCCCGCAGTTCCTGGATGTCAAAGGGAGAAAGGCGGGCGCCGCAGGAAATCAGTATGGATTTCAGAGTTTTGCCCGCGGCCATTTTGAATTTGCGGTACTGCTTCACGGCGAAATGGTCCGGGTGCTCCTTCTCCAGCTTGGCGAACAGCAGATCCACGGGGGACTGAAACTCCTCGTCGTCCTCCCGCGCCTCGCTGGCGTTGATGAGGTCCAGCAGGGTGATGAAGTTGCGCTCCTCCGGTTCCGCCTCGTACCAGATGTATCCGATAAGGGCGGAATAGTACAGGCGCTCGGCCTTCACCCAAAAATCCTCGGAGCTCTTTTCGCCCTCGCCCTTGGTGTTGAGGATCAGGGCATTCACCAGCTTCAAAATGTCCTTCTCGCTGCGGATGTACGCCAGAGGGTTGTACCGCATGGACTTCTTGAAGTTGATGAGGTTCAGGCTTTTAATGCGGTAGCCCTTGCGGTCCAGCAGGGCCCCCACCTCGTTCAGGATAGTCCCCTTCGGATCGGTGACCACATACGAAGAATGGCACTGGAGCAGGTTGGGCTTGACGAAAAACCTCGTCTTGCCGGAGCCGGAACCGCCGATGACCAGAATATTTTTATTTCTTGCGTACTTGGGTTCCTTGGGGCGGCTCGACATGGTGATCCGCTCCGTTTGGGTGAGCAGGACGTTTTGGGAAAAGTCCTTGTCCATGTAGGGGGCGATGTCGGCCGGGGTGCCCCATCGGGCGCTCCCGTACTCCATGCCCTTGCGGTATTTCTTCGCGTTCTTGCCCTTGGAGTAGACCACCAGCCGAATCAGCACCGCGCCGGCGGCGCCCACGCACAGGTCCACCAGATGGAAGCTGGGCGCCAGACTGGCAAAGGCCGCCGAAAAGCCCTGCCCGATGTGGAGCAGCTTCTCCGAGGCGTCCGCCCCAGGCGCCAGCCGCACCCCCTGACAGAGCTTGTCAAAGAGATACACGAAGATGAGATACGGGAGGTTGAGCAGCACCAGCTTTTTCACCTTGCCGGTCATCGCGCCACCTCCCGGTCCTTGGCCTTGACCTTCTCCCGTTCCCGGTGCTTGGTCTTGGTCTGTTCCTGGGCCTGGGCCAGCCGCTCCCGGATGGTGGGGCGCTTCTCCCGGTCCAGGGTCATGGCGGTGAACTCCTTGAAAGCCGGTTGGAGCTGGTCCTTGTCCTTTGCCTTGAAAAACACATAGTAGTGCGGGGGTTCTGTATGGGGGTCCTTCTTCAGGGCGTAGTCGATGTCGTACTTCTTCGCCACCGCCGAAAACGCCTTGATGTTCTGCTCCGTGATCTCAATGTTGGTCAGGGAGGCCCCATGCTGTTTGAGCTGATGTAGAGTCTGTTTTCCCTGACGGAGAGTGCGCTGGGAGGGCTTTTTCTGCATCTCCTCCAGCACTTTCTTCAGGGCCTTTTGGAGTAGGTCTGCGGTCATCTTGCCCGCCTCCACCGAGAGGGACACGGCGCCTTGGGTGATTTCTTCCTGCATAGGCACTACCTCCTTTCTCCGCCGCCGTACAGGTCATGGCTCACCAGGGAAGTGTAGTAGCTGCCGATGGTGGCCGGGGCGTTATACAGGGCGGCCAGCAGGTATTTCTTGATGTTGCGGACATAGGTGGTGTTCTCCCGCATCCGGTCCAGCACATACTCGATGTGGGAGCTGTCCAGCTTCAGGAACCGGGACTTGACCACCTCCGCCGGGTAATCGTCCCCGGCAATGCGGATGGTTTCCCGGCGGGAGCACACCGTGTCCACCATGAGTTCCACCAGCTCGTCCAGGCGGTCCCGGTCAAGCTGATGGCTCTGGATGAGGTAGTCATATTCGATGTTCTCCAAAATCAATTCCCGATAGCTCTCACGCTCCCGCATCCAGTCCCGTCCCATCCCGTCCGAACCCCTGGGGGCTTTGGGGGAGGATAGGACAGGATTTGATCCTTCCGTACTTGATAGATCTTTTTTTGATTTTTCTTTACTTGATCTATTAGTATTTAATTGTGCGGGGTTTCCCTGTTCAGGTTCTTCCAAGACAGGGTAAGCCTGTTCAGGATTATCCAAGACTGGATTTTCCCGTTCAGGTTTTCCCGGTTCAGGTGGGCGGGGCTGCTCCAGGATGGTGTACTCGATGGCGCCGAGTTGACCGTTGGGGTTGCGGACCCGCTGGCGGATCACATACCCGTGTTCCTCCAGCTCCCGCACCCCGGCGCAGATACTGTCAACGCCATCCTTGCAGATCCGGGCCAGCCCCTTGGTGGTATAGTCCCACTCCTCCGGCAGGGAGAGCATGAGGGAGAGAAGGCCCTTCGCTTTCAGCGAGAGCGACTTGTCCCGCAGGTGATGGTTGGACATCACCGTGTAATCGCGGGTTTTCTCAATGCGGAATACCGCCATGTTGGATACCTCCTTCCGTTGGTTTTGAAAAGTGCTCGTTTCGGTGGTTTTGTGCCCCTGTATCACCGTCCGGCCTCCCATGAGGGAAAGGATATGGGCGGCTTCGTTTGCGCCGCCCACAGACGAAAAATCTGGGGATTTTCCACCCTAAAACGCACACTTGATTTGGGGATAGAAAAAGGGCGGCTGTCATCAAAACAGCCGCCCGATAGGGGGTCTAATACAAGTTATTTGCCATCCGGCAAGCCCGGAAACCATTGATATTACGGGATTTATTGAAAAGTTCTGTATCGCCATTCGTACCA
>OCPX01000709.1_pt1 | contig 30485 bp, 31 predicted proteins | sample 1538771 | NCBI WGS metagenome assembly OCPX01 (sample SAMN04571725, study PRJEB22368) | human gut metagenome | biome: human gut; material: stool | host: Homo sapiens | place: Luxembourg | collected 2012-11-01 | reverse complement strand
CTGGCGGAAGATGTCGGTAGAGATATGCACGTCGGCGGGCAGATTGCCTTTGAGGTCGTCAAGCGCATGGTCCAGATGGGCTGTCAGGTCGAGCGTACTGGTGTTGGGCTGCTTGGTCACGGTAAGCAGCACGGCGGGGTGAGCCCGTTCGCTGGCCACGCCCAGCTTGGGCGACTGGCTGCCTACGCGTATGTCGGCCACATCGGCAAGGGTGATGACGCTCTCACCGCTCTTCTTCACCGCACTGGCCTCGAGCTTGTCGATATCGTTGGTCGAGGTGATGCCGCGTATGATGTACTCGTTGCCGTACTTGTAGCACACGCCGCCGTTGGTATTGGTGTTCATGCCGCGGGTGCAGGCCATCACGTCGGCGAGGCTTACGCCGAAGTGCTTCATCTTGCCGGGGTTGATGAGTATCTGGTACTCCTTGATGTCGCCACCGTGGACGCTCACCTGGGCCACGCCACCGGTAGAGAGCAGCCGTGGGCGGATAACCCAGTCGGCGTAGGTGCGCAGGTCTTGCATGGAGGTCTTGTCGCTGGTAAGGCTCACGATGAGCACTTCGCCCAGGATAGACGACTGAGGGCCCAGCACGGGAGCACTCACACCGGCAGGCATCTGCTCGCCAATGGCAGAGAGCTTCTCGCTCACGATCTGGCGCGCCAGGTAGATGTCGGTGCCCCAGTCAAACTCTACCCAGACGACAGAGAAGCCGTGGGTAGACTGCGAGCGCACGCGGCGCACGCCGGTGCTGCCGTTGACCGCCGACTCGATAGGGAAGGTCACCAGCTGTTCGACTTCCTCGCTGGCCATGCCGCCAGCTTCGGTCATGATGACCACTGTGGGAGCGTTGAGGTCGGGGAAGACGTCGACCTCGGTCTTGGCGGTAGAATAGAGGCCGGCGATAACCAGTAGTACAGCCAAGACCAGTATTAATATTCTGTTCTCGAGCGAGAACTTGATGATCCTGTTCAGCATGATGTTACAGTATAGAGGTGGGCTTAATGGTTATGGTTGTGGGCGGGGATAGCGTTGGAAGCCGAGGCCAGCTTGACCTGTATGGCGCCACGCGTCACCACGCGGTCGCCGGCCTTCACACCGCTCTTGATTTCGATGCGCTCGCCGTCGCTTTCGCCGAGAGTCACCTCCTGCTTCTGATAGCCTTCGGCGTCTTTCTGTATATAGATATAGTGTAAGCCCTGTTCCTCGGTGATGGCTGTCAGGGGCAGCGTGATGACCTGTTGGCGCTCATGGGTGATGAGGTAGATGTCGGCATAGGAGCCCTGGACCACGTCGCCGGTATTGTTGAACTCGAAGATTACGGGTATGTAAGAGTTGTTGACCTCGGCAGAGCGTCCATACGACTGGATGTGTCCGCCCATCTGGCTGATGTCGTAGAGGCGGTTGCTGTAGCTGGTGCTGAACTTGGCGCTCCGGATGTTGTTGAGCTCGTTGAAGCGGCGCTCGGGCACCTCGGCACGCAGATACAGATGCTTGTTCTGGGTGATGATGGCCAGAGGCTGGCCCGCTTCGACGTAGTCGCCGCCGTTGACCAGACACTGCTTGATATATCCGCCACGCGGAGCTGCGACCACCACGCCGCCGGCACTGCGGGTCTTCTGCATGCTGGTATAGGTGAGTTTGGCGGCTTCGTATTCGGCTTTGGCCACAGCGAAGTCTTTCACGCTGATGATCTTGTCCTTAATCAGCGCCTGGGCACGGGTGTAGTCGCGCTCGGCACGCTCAAAGTCTATCTTGGCACGCTGCACAGGGTCGCCGTCGGCCACCTGCATGCCTGCCGAGGTGATGGAGAAGAGGGTAGTGCCGCCTGCCACCTTCAGGCCTTCGCTCACATGACCCATGTGGGCCACGCGGCCGCTGATGGTGGCCACCACGGTGGTCTCGTCGCACGAGGCAGCCATGACCTTGCCGCTGGTGTGGATGACGCCATGAAAGTTGGCCGGCTTGACGGTCTCGACCTTCACGCCGGAAGCGCGTGCCTTCTCGGGCTCGAGTATTATCTCGTCGCCGTGGTCCTGGTCTGCATGGCCGTGACCCTCATGGCCAGCCTCTTCGGTCTCGTGGTCGTGACTTCCTTCTCCGTTGGCATGGGCGTGATGGCCGCAGGCCGCTATACATGCTGCCATAGACAGCAGCGATAAGTAATATAAACCTGTTTTCAACATATATGTAATGATTATAGTGCAAAGATACGCACATTTTCTTGCAACCGGGTTGCATATTTGGCCCCCCTCCCTCTCTCGTGACGGCAGAGAGCGAGGCGGGAGAGGGCAGATGGAGGTCTGCAAGGTGCGTGGGCTGGCTCGTATCATAAGTCACGTGGTCTCGTAACGTATGACGCGCGGTCACGTGACATATGATACGGACTCACGTATCAAATGTTACGAGCCGCCAGTGACAATCAGTAACGGCGTGGAGCAGGTGAGGGATGTGCGGAAATATGCAGGCTGCCATGCAGTATGGGCTGTGACGGCCGGCAACGTAACTGCCGGAAAAACAACAGCCGCACCTGTGGGTGCGGCTGCAGTGTCGTTTCATCCTGGGATGAAAGTATAGGTTTGAGGGCTTGTCATGGAGATGCCGGCGGCAATGACGGCTCAGCCCTCTCTCAGGAAGTCGAGCGCCTCGCTTATCTCCTCTTCGCCGACTATCTGGTTGATGTGTATCTCGCCCACATCGCTGAGCAGGGTGACATTGATGTCGGTGCCCGTGTTCTTCTTGTCGTGGTGCATCAGGGCGAGCAGCTGCGGATAGTCGTCGCAGGTGATGGCAGGGGTACCATAATACTGGCAGATGTAATGGAGCGTCTGGCGCAACTTGTCGGCGGGGAAGCCCAGCCTGGTGGCGCTGAGATAGAGTTCGGCCACGATGCCGTAGGCCACGGCATAGCCATGCAGGATGGGGGTGCGCTGTAGCAGCAGGCTCTCTATGGCGTGGCCCACGGTATGGCCCAGGTTGAGCGCCTTGCGCAGCCCCTGCTCCAGTGGGTCTTGGGCCACGATGTCTTCCTTGACCTTGACCGAGTCGGCAACGAGCCTGCCCAGAAGGCTATAGTCGGGCGCGGCGAGGTCGAACTGCAGCAGACTGGCCCACTGGGCGGTGGTAGAGATGAGGCCGTGCTTGAGCATCTCGGCATAGCCCGAGCGCAGGTTCTCGCCGTCGAGCGTGGCAAGGAAGTCGGCGCACAGCAGCACGAAGCGTGCCTCGGCAAAGACGCCAATCTCGTTTTTCAGTCCGCCGAAGTTGACGCCGGTCTTTCCGCCCACCGAGGCGTCGACCATGCCCAGCAGCGAGGTGGGGATATTGATGAAGTTGATACCCCGCTTGAAGGTGGCTGCCGCCATGCCGCCGAGGTCGGTCACCACGCCTCCGCCCAGGCAGATGACCAGCGAGTGGCGCGTGGCACCATGCTCCTGAAGCTGTTGCCATACGGCGGTGAGGGTAGTGAGGTCCTTGTGGGCGTCGCTGGGCTCGATGGTGATGGTGATGACATCGCGCAGACAGCGGAAGGTGCTGAGCCTACCCATGCAGTGGGCATGGGTGTTGCGGTCGGCGATGACAAAGATGCGGTCGTGCTCACACTCGGCTATCGCCATGGTGAGGTCGCGCTCGAGGTCGGTGGTAAGGATTACCTGCTGATGCTTATTGGATAGTGTCTCGGTTGGTTTCATAACATAATGCTCTTTTTGTATAGCAAGGACAAAAGTAGGCAAAACTAAGGAGAAAGTATCTAACACAGTGATAACAATTAAGAGTTTTTAAGATAAAAGTGTCGCCGTTTGCGCATATCCCACTGACAGTGTGCATAAAAATGATGAGGCTCACGATTAAACCTTTGGCCCGTAGTGGCGTCAAAAAACTAACAAAGCAACACATACGAAACAACAATGAAGAACAAAACACTGCTACTACTGCTGCTACTGCTGCTATCGTCGGCGATGACGATGGCCCAAGAGCGGCTCGTCACGGGCCAACTCTTTGACCCCGAGAGCAAGGAACCCATCGAGCAAGCCTCGGTGCAGCTGCTCAACGCCGACAGCACCTATGCCGGAGGTACGCTGAGCAACGAACAGGGCGTATTCAAACTGCGCATCAAGAAAGACGGCAAATACCGTCTGCGTATATCAAGTATAGGCTATCAGACCATCGTGAAACGCATCGTGATAAGCGACGGCAAGAACCTGGCCCTCGGCAAGATGGAGATGAAGACCGACGCCGTGGTGCTCAAGGAGACCCAGGTGGTAGGGCAGGCACTCAAGGTGACGGTCAAGGAAGACACCTTTATATATAATAGCGCCGCCTATCGCACACCCGAAGGCTCGACCATCGAGGAACTGGTGAAGCAGCTGCCGGGCGTGGAGGTCGACGAAAACGGCAAGATAACCCATAACGGCAAGGAGGTCAAGAAGATACTGGTAGACGGCAAGGAGTTTATGACTGGCGACACCAAGATAGCCATGAAGAATCTGCCCACCTCTATCGTGGAGAAAATCAAGGCCTATGACGAAAAGAGCGACCTGGCGCGCATCACCGGCGTCGACGACGGCGAAGAGACCACCGTGCTCGACTTCGGACTGAAGAAGGGCATGAACCGCGGCACCTTTGCCAATGTAGACCTGGGTTTGGGCAACCACAGCCGCTATGCCGAGAGAGGCATGGGCGCATACTTTGACGACAAAAACAGGTTCATGATGTTTGGCAGTGCCAACAACGTGAACGATATGGGTTTCCCCGGTGGTGGCAGAGGCCGCTTCGGGGCCGGCCGTCAGGGTCTGAACGCCGCCAAGATGCTGGGGTTCAACTATAACTACGAGAAAGTCAAGAAGATAAAGATAGACCTGAGTGCATTCTGGCGCCACAATGACGGCGATGCCTTCACACGCAGTTCGGCAGAGAACTTCGTCAATACCACTGGTGCCTTCTCCAACAGTATACGGCAGAACTACTCGCGCAGCGATAGCTGGAATGTACAGGGAAGACTGGAGTGGCAGCCCGACACGATGACCAACATCATGTTCAGGCCCACATTGTCGTGGTCGAAGAGCGACGGACTGACCACCTCGACCTCGGCCTCGTTCAATGCCGACCCCTATCTCTACTCAGAGAGTCCGCTCGATGACAGCGAACTGGAAGAGATGAGCCGTGAGGGCATCGTGGTCAACTCGCAGAAGAGCAACTCGATAAACTACAGCAACAGCAAGAACCTGAGCGGTATGCTGCAGGTGAACCGCAAGCTCAACACGCGTGGACGCAGCATCACATTCGGTGCGGGCGGAGGCTACGGCGAAAGCGACAGCGAGAGCATGTCACTCAATGCCACCCGACTGTGGCTCAAGCAGACCGCAGAGGGTCTGGACTCGACCTATCAGACCCACCGCTACAATCTGATGCCCACCGACAACTACAACTACCGGCTGTCGGCGACCTACACCGAACCCCTCTTCAAGGGCGCCTTCCTGCAGCTGCGCTACAACTTCAGATACAACCACAGCAAGAGCGACCGCTCTACCTACGACTTCAGCAGACTGAGCAGCAGCGTCTTTGACGGCGTCAACCCCGAGTACCGCGGTTGGGGCGACTATCTCAACCTGCTGCCCGGCACGCTGCCCGACTATCTCGACCAGACGCTGAGCCGCTACTCGGAATACAACAACTATATCCACGAGATGAACCTGACCTTCAGGCTCATCAAGAGCAAGTATCAGCTCAACGCCGGATTTATGGTGCAGCCCCAGCGTTCGAAGTATATCCAGGACTATCAGGGAGTGCATGTCGACACGGTGCGCACGGTAACCAATCTGTCGCCTACATTTGATTTGCGCTACCGCTTCAACCGCCAGCACCAGTTGCGCATACGCTATCGCGGCACCACGAGCCAGCCCAGCATGAGCCAGCTGCTCGACATCACCGACGACAGCAACCCGCTCGACATCTCGAAGGGTAACCCCGGACTGAAGCCCTCGTTTACCAATGACTTCAATCTCTTCTACAACAACTTCATCACCAAGCGTTCGCAGTTTGTCAATGCCAATCTGTCGTTTCAGACTACGCGCAACTCAATAAGCAATATGGTGACCTATGACGAGGTGACTGGCGGGCGCACCATCCGTCCGGAGAACATCAACGGCAACTGGAGCATCGGCGGAGGACTGCTCTACAACACCTCTATCGACTCGACCGGTACGTGGTATACCAATACCAACACCGATGCCAGATTTGCCAACAACGTGAGCTATCTCACCCTGGACCGTACAAGCGGTGTGCAGAAAAACCGCACCCGCACGCTCAATCTGCGCGAACAGCTCAATGTGGGTTATCGTAAGGGATGGGCTTCGATAGAACTCAACGGGTCGGTCAACTATATGCACGGCCGCAACCAGTTGCAGAGCCAGAGCAACCTCGATACATGGCAGTTCAGCTATGGAGCCACGTTCAGCCTCAATACCCCCTGGGGTACGGCGCTCTCTACCAATATCTCCGAAAGCAGTCGCCGTGGATATAACGACAACTCGATGAACACCAACGAGCTGATATGGAATGCTCAGGTATCGCAGGGCTTCCTCAAGGGCAAGCCCCTCACCGTGCTGCTCCAGTTCTACGACCTGCTGCACCAGCAGAGCAACTTCAGCCGTACCATCGACGCCTTCCAGCGTAGCGATACATGGTATAACAGCATCAACAGCTATGCCATGCTCCATGTGGTCTATCGCTTCAATATGTTTGGCGGCAAGAACGCCCGTCAGGGTATGCGCAGACGAGGCGACATGGCTCCTGGCGATATGCCCCAGGGTCGTCCGCAGGGTGGTCGCGGTTATGGTGGTCCGCCTCCCGGCGGTATGCCTCCCCGCGGGCCAGGCATGGGCATCTGACCTGATGGCCGACAACCAAAATGGGCTGCAACTCACGTCTTGTAGAGTTGCAGCCCATTTTGGCTGGTGGATGAGGGATGATCGCCTACAGCCCGTAGAGATGGCTGATGAGCACCTTGACGCCTATGGCTATCAGGATGAGGCCGCCCAAGAGCTCGGGCTTGATGCGCCGCGTGACGGTCGAACCGAAACGGATGCCGAGCAGATAGCCGATGACCGAGAAAAGCGCGGAGACGAGTCCGATGATGGTCAGAGGTTCTGCCAGATCGACCGACGAGCGATAGCCGGTACAGGCAAACGAGATGCCTATGGCAAGGGCGTCGATGCTGGTGGCTACCGCCAGTACCAGCTGGGTGCGCAGCGATGTGGGGCAGAAGCTCTGGCGCTCTTCGGGCAGAAAGGAATCGCGTATCATCTTGCCGCCGAGAAACAGCAGCAGTAAGAAGGCTATCCAGTGGTCGTAAGCCTCTAACTGGCGGGCAAAGAGCGAGGTGCCGAGCCATCCGATGTAAGGCATAAACGCCTGGAAAGCGCCGAAGAAGAAAGCGGTAAGGAGTATGGTGCGCCACTGGCGGCGGCGCAGGATGACGCCACACACGGTGGAGACCGTGAAGCAGTCCATGGCGAGGGCTACGGCGAGTAGCAGCAGTTCGAGAGTGTCGGCCATCACCTATATATATTATAATAAGGTGTCGAGGGTGCCCAGGATGCGCTCTATCTCGGCTGGGAAGTGCTGCATCTCGAGCTCGTGTTCCTTGCGGGCGATGTCGTCGACGGTGTCGGTGGGCAGGAGCGGGGTGGAAAACTGGCTGATGATGGCTCCGCCGTCTATCTCGTCACTCACCCAGTGGATGGTCATGCCGGTCTCGGTGTCTCCGGCAGCCTTGACAGCCTCGTGGACATGGCGTCCATACATGCCTTTGCCACCATAACGGGGCAGAAGGGCAGGATGGATGTTAATCATGCGGTGGGCGTAAGCGGTAGTGAGCGTCTCGGGAATGAGCGAGAGAAATCCGGCGAGGACAATGAAGGTGACGTGATAGTCGGTCCGCAACATACGGACAAACTGCGGACTTGCCAGTTCTTCTCTATTGACCACGAGGGTAGGGATGCTATAAGGCTCTACACGCGCCAAAGCTCCGGCCTTGGCACTGCTGCTCACCACCAGCGCCACGTTGACCTCGGGATGGTGGGCGAAATGTCGGATGATGTTCTCGCAGTTGGTACCACTGCCAGATACAAAGATGGCAAGATTATGCTTCATCGTCGTTGCCCCAATCAAAGTCGTCATCAATATCGTCGAAGTCCAACAATGCCGGGTCGACAAAGGCGTCCATGGCACGTCGGTCTTTCTTGGTGGGGCGTCCGGTTCCGCGCGCTCTGTCGACAAATCCGCTGATGCGGCTCATCTCCAGCAGCTCGTACTGCTTGGGGTCGGTGACATTCTCGTAAATCTCGGGAATGAGCTTGGCTCCCACGCGCTGCTCGATGGGCTGGAGTATCTTGAACGAATAGGTGATGGGCGGTTTGCGCACCGACACCACATCGCCAGCCTTGACCATGCGTGCCGGCTTGACATTGATGCCATCGATGGTGACGCGTCCGTTCTTGATGGCGTCGACGGCTATGCTGCGTGTCTTGTATATGCGCGCAGCCCACAGCCACTTGTCTATACGTGCCTCGGTTTTCATTTCTTTCCCAGTTTGTTGTATTGGTTCATGGTGATGTCGATACCAGCCAGCACAAAGCTCTTGATGATGTCGACGGCAATGTCGATGCTGGGCTTGAGCTTGAGCAGGTCGTCATCGGAGAATCGGCCCAGTACCCAATCGACCTGGGCGCCACGGGGATAGTCTCCGCCGATTCCCATGCGCAAGCGGGGATAGTCCTGGCCAATGAGCTGCTGGATATGCCCCAGTCCGTTGTGGCCGCCGTTGCTGCCGTTGGCCTTCAGACGGAAGGCGCCTACGGGCAGGGCGACGTCGTCGGAGATGACGAGCAACCGCTTCTGGTCGATGTTCTCCTTGTTCAGCCAGTAGCGCACTGCGTTGCCGCTGAGGTTCATGAAGGTGGTGGGCTTGAGCAGAAAAACCTTGCGTCCCTTAATCGATGTCTCTGCCACGAAACCATAACGCTTATCCTCAAAAACAATATTGGACGCCTTAGCAAAAGCGTCCAATACCATAAAACCTGTATTGTGTCGGGTGTCCTGATACTCAGCACCGGGGTTACCCAGACCACAAATCAAAAATTTGTCCATTCGCTATCAATTAAGCCTGAGCGGCGGCAGCAGCGGCGGCAGCAGCCTGACGGGTCATCTTAATAGAGCAAACGATAACTTCCTTAGCATTGGCAATCTCAAGGCCCTCGAAACTCAGCTCACCAACCTTGATGCTCTTACCAATCTTGAGAGCGGTAACGTCAACGTCGAGGTGCTCGGGAATCTGCTGATAAGGAGCGGTAACGTTGAGCTTGCGCATAGAGAGGTTCATACGACCACCATCGCGAACACCCTGAGCCAGACCTACGAGGCGAACAGGAATACCGATAGTGATAGGCTTCTGGTCGTTAACCTCCAGGAAGTCGATGTGCATAACGGCGTCTGTCACGGGGTCAAACTGAAGTTCCTTCAGGATTGCGGTGTGAGACTCGCCGTCGATGATGAGGTTGATTACATAAACATGGGGAGTGTAAACAATCTTGCGGAGGTCGCTCATAGCTACAGCAAATGCTAAAGCTACAGGCTTGTTGTCCTCTTTTGCCTCACCATAAAGATTACAAGGAACCATGCCCTGCTTACGAAGATGTTTAGAAGCTTTTTTACCAAGGTCTGTACGCTTCTGACCTGTTACATTAATCTCTTTCATAATGTGTTACTCTAAATTATTAATTAATTCGCCATCACACTGAGATGCGAAAAGCGCTGCAAAGGTAGCCTTTTTCCTCGGATTATGCAAAGAATTTCTAAAAAAACATTTATTTTCAGCGTTTTTATTGCATAGAATTTGTTTTTTGACTATTTTTGTAGCGAAAATAAAAGAAACACCAATTATTATTAGAGAATGATAAACAGAGAATTGATTAGAACTAAGGTAGTTCAGTTAACCTACGCCTACTACCAAAACGGCAACAAGAACATGGAGAATGCTGAAAAGGAGTTGTTGTTTAGCCTCTCCAAGGCTTATGACCTTTACAACTATCTGTTGCTGTTAATCGTCGAGATTTCAAGAGAGAAAAGACGTCGATTTGATATTCTCACAGCTCGTGCGGAGCGTGAAGGCACAGACAAACCATCCAACAAATTTGCTTTTAACAAGTTCGCCATCCAGCTCGAGGAGAACAAGATGCTCAACGCTTTCCTGGAAGACAAGAAGCTCACCTGGGAAAACGACAAGGAGTTTATCCGCGGCAAGTGCAATCAGATAGAGCAGAGTGAAGTATATAAGGAATATATGGACAGCGATGACGATTCTTATGAGGCTGACCGTGAAGTGTGGCGCAAGCTCTATAAGATGCTCATTCAGGACAATGCCGAGCTCGATGCCATTCTGGAAGAGAAGAGTCTCTATTGGAATGACGACAAAGAGATAGTAGATACCTTCGTGCTGAAGACCATCAAGCGCTTCGACCCTGCCAACAAGGGCAACCAGGAACTCCTGCCCGAATACAAGGACGAGGAAGACCGCGAGTTTGCACGCAAGCTGTTCCGCGCTACCATCCTCAATGCCGATACTTATCAGCGCTATATGAGCGAGGCCAGTCACAACTGGGATTTCTCGCGTCTGGCGTACATGGATGTGGTCATCATGCAGATAGCCATAGCCGAGATGATGACTTTCCCCAATATCCCCATCAGCGTTACCATCAACGAATTTGTGGATTTGGCAAAGCTCTACAGTACACCCAAGAGCGGCAGCTACATCAACGGTATGCTCGACGGCATAGCCCGCCATCTGGTCAATACCGGCAAGCTGCTCAAGCCCATCGAGCCTGCCCATCGCAACGGTGGCAAATAATAATAGAAGAATAGTAACAACAATCAAAACATAAGAATAGACTAATATGAGTACACTTATCTTAGCTGCCCAGGGCCAAGGCGCCGGAGGCGGTATGGGAATGATTATTATGCTGATAGCCATGTTTGTAATCATGTGGCTGTTTATGATTCGCCCACAGCAGAAGAAGCAGAAAGAAATACGCAACTTCCAGAACTCGCTGCAGGCCGGCGACCACGTGGTAACCGGTGGTGGCATTTATGGCACAGTAAAGAATATCAATCTGGAGAAGAATACGGTAGAGGTAGAGATTGCCCGCGGCGTGAACATCGTAGTCGATAAGAGCTATGTATTCGCCGATGCCAATTCTCCCATGCGCCAGGCATAAATGACGAACCTGAACCGTAATATGGCACATGTCAAGAACTTCTTGTTCGGTTTCGTCAACAAGGAGTTCTTGATTTTTTTGTTCTTTCTCGCGCTCAGCGGCACATTCTGGCTGCTGATGACGCTCAACGAGAGCTATGAGAAAGAACTCAAGATTCCCGTGTACCTTACCAATATACCCAAGAACGTAATCATCACGTCTCAGAGCACAGACTCTATCACGGTAACGGTAAGGGACAAGGGATTCTCCCTCTTGGCCTATATGACCAACAAGCAGAAACCCATCAACTTCAATTTCGAGGCGTCGGCCAACAAGGTGGCTGGCAAGGGCGTCATCACCTCGGCCGACATGATCAAGGCAGCATTCAACCAGCTGTTTGGCTCGTCGCGCGTCACCGGCGTGAAGCCCGACCGCATCGAGTATTTCTTCAATTATGGCGAGTCCAAACTTGTTCCGGTCAAGCTGGTAGGAAAGATTGAGCCCGAGAAGGCTTACTATCTTGCCGGCAAGAAGGTGATGCCCGAAAAGGTGACCGTGTATGCCCGCAAGGACATGCTCGACAGCATCAAGTATGTCACCACCGCCGATCTGAACATCGTCAATTTCAATGATACCGTAGAGCGGGTGGTGGAGTTGAAGCAGGTCAAGGGAGTCAAGACAGTGCCGGCGACGGTCAAGATAGTGCTCTATCCCGATATCCTCACCGAGCAGACCATAGAGGTGCCCATCACGGCAGTCAATATGCCCGAGGGCAAGGTGCTGCGAACATTCCCCTCCAAGGTCAGGGTGAGATTTTCCATCGGAGCCAGCATGTACCGCAATGTCAAGGCCGACCAGTTCAAGGTGGTGGCCGACTACAACGAGCTGCAGGCCCATCCGCAAGACAAGTGCATGCTCCATCTCAAGGCTTATCCTCACAACGTGTCACGATGCCATCTGGTCAGCCAGAAGGTTGACTATCTCATCGAACAGCAATGAAGATAGCCATCACAGGAGGTATAGGAGCCGGCAAGTCCTATGTGTGCCAGCGGCTTAGAGCCCGTGGCATCGCCGTCTACGACTGCGACAGCGCCGCCAAGAGGCTCATGACAGAGTCTCAAGCTATCCGCGAAGGACTTATCTCTCTGGTGGGCCCCGATGTCTATAGCCAGGGACAGCTCCGCAAGGATGTGCTGACAGAGTTTCTGCTCCAGAGCGAGGCCAACAAGCAGGCGGTCAATGATGTGGTTCATCCCGCTGTGGCTGAAGACTTCATGGCTTCGGGCTACGACTGGCTCGAGAGCGCCATACTCTTCGACAGCGGATTTGACAGACGCATAGCGTTCGACCATGTGATATGCGTCACCGCTCCAGAGTCCCTGAGAGTGGAGCGCATCATGGCGCGCGACCATGTGAGCCGCGACAGAGCACTCGAGTGGATACGCCGGCAGATGCCCCAGCAGCGTATGGTCGAGTTGAGCCACTATGTTATCGTCAACGACGGTGTGCAGGATATAGACATTCAAATCAGTCAGATTAATAATAATATAAACAGATTATAAAGAAAACAATGGAAACAATTCTTTCGATTTCAGGCAAGCCAGGTCTCTACAAGCTGGTTTCGCGTGGTAAAATGAACTTGATAGTAGAAACCCTTGACGACGCTCACCGTCGTATGCCGGCTTTTGCCACCGACCGCGTGACCAGTCTGGCCGATATAGCCATGTACACCGATGCCGAGGATATCCCTCTGTGGCAGGTGCTCAAGAATGTAGGCGAGAAGGAGCAGAGCAAGCCTTGCTCTATCCATTACAAGAAGGCCACAAGCAAGGAGCTTCGTGCCTATTTTGCCGAGGTGCTGCCCTCTTACGATGAGGAGCGTGTACACGACAGCGATATCCGCAAGCTCATCCAGTGGTATGACATCCTCGTCAACAACGGCATCACCGATTTCGAGGCCGTGCTCGCTCCCACCGAGGGCGACAACGTGGATGACCGCGCCGAGTAAAGATGTATATATATAATAAGGTGTATCTCTCGTCTGTAGGTTGAGGGGCGCACCTTATTTAGTTTTAATCAATAGGAGGAAAACAACAATGAGAAAAATCATGATGACCCTCGTAGCTGCTTTTGCATGCACTGTAGCAGCTATGGCACAGGATGTAGAGTTCAAGGTTTCAGGCGTAGTGCCCCAGGGTACTGTTAAGGCAATGGTCGGCGAGTATGGCCGTGGCAAGACGATTTATACCGACAGCGTATGCGCAGGTGGCAAGTTCGCCATCGCCGGCAAGGCGCCCAAGGATGCCATCGTCGCTGTGGCAGTCTTCACCAAGGACGACCGCAACCTGATGTTCTTCATCAACGATGGCACTCCGCTCGCACTCGACTATACCAAGAACGAGTACAAAGGCTCTGCCCTCAACGAGCGTGTCGCCGCATTCTGGGTTTATATGAATGACTGTATGTCCAAGCAGTACAGCATGGATCGCGAACTGAAGGCTGGCAAGGCCACTCCCGAGCGCCAGAAGGAGCTGGAGGCCGAGTTGAAGCGTCTTGACAATGAGAGCAATGAGGTAATCTATAAGTTCTATCGCGACAACCGCGACAATGTGCTGCCTGCCGTCATCGGCTTGGAGTATTTCTACTCGTTCGACTACGACCATCTCAAGGAGTTCTGCGACCCCGCCACCGCTTATTTCAACCATCCCGCTATGATGCAGGCCAAGAGCAAGCTGGCTGGACTCGAGAAGCGCCGTACCGGTCTTACCTTCCATGACCTCACCATGCAGGATATGGATGGCAAGACTGTCAAACTGAGCCAGTGGGTTGGTCAGGGCCAGTATGTACTGGTAGACTTCTGGGCATCATGGTGTGGGCCATGCCGCCGCGAGATGCCTACCGTGGTAGAGGCTTACAATCGCTACCATGCCAGCAAGGGCTTCAATGTCGTAGGAGTTTCGTTCGACGACAAGCTCGACCGTTGGAAGGACGGCGTCAAGCAGTTGGGTATGGCTTGGCCTCAGATGTCAGACCTCAAGGGCTGGAAGTGTGCTGCCAACGAGGTCTATGGCGTAAGCTCTATTCCGAGCAATGTGCTCGTTGACCCCCAGGGCAAGATTGTGGCTTCCGACCTGCGTGGCAAGGAACTGCTGAACAAACTCAAGGAAATCTACGGCGAATAACCATTCGTCACTACCGATAGCGTCAAGGGCGTGCCGGCGACAGAGAGTCATCTGTCTGCGGCACGCCCTTTGTCGTGGCAACGGGGCGGTGCCCTGCAGCTATGGCAAACGCACGAGATAGTGAGACCCTTGCCTCTGGCGCCAGCCCCAAAGTCATCACATTGGCGCCAGCGACGATAAAAAACAGCGCGCTTGCTTTGTTTTCTCTTTGGTTTGTAGTAACTTTGCATCATTAATTAATTACAGATATGGAAAAGACCAAGACACCTCTTCTCGGCATGACCCTCTTGGAGCTCAAGGAAGTGGCTCGAGCATTGGGGATGCCTGCTTTTGCCGGCGGACAGATGGCCAAGTGGCTCTATCAGCGTCAGGTGAAAAGCATAGACGAGATGACAGATATATCCAAGGCCAACAGACAGAAGCTGGCCGAGGCCTACGAGATAGGAGCCCGTGCGCCCATCGACGAGCAGCGCTCGGTCGACGGCACAGTCAAGTATCTCTTCCCCACAGCCGAAGGCAAGTTTGTGGAGACGGTATATATTCCCGACCACGACCGCGCTACGCTCTGCGTGTCGTCACAGGTGGGATGCAAGATGAACTGCCTGTTCTGCCAGACGGGCAAGCAGGGCTTCGAGGGAAGCCTTACTGCCACCGATATACTCAACCAGATATACTCGCTGCCCGAGCACGACACGCTGACCAATATCGTGTTTATGGGCCAGGGCGAACCGATGGACAATCTCGACAATGTGCTGAGAGCCACCCAGGTGCTCACCGCCGACTACGGTTATGCCTGGAGCCCCAAGCGCATCACGGTGTCTTCGGTGGGAGTGCGCAACAAGCTGAAGCGCTTCATCGAGGAGAGCAACTGTCATGTGGCGATAAGCCTGCATGCGCCTACCCACGAGTTGCGCAGCCAGCTGATGCCTGCCGAGCGGGGTATGGGCATCGAAGAGGTCGTTGAGCTGCTGCGCAACTACGACTTCTCCCATCAGCGCCGCCTCTCGTTCGAGTATATCGTCTTCGACGGAGTCAACGACAGCATCGAGCATGCCCAGCAGATTATCACGCTGCTCAAGGGGCTTGACTGCCGCATCAACCTTATCCGCTTCCACCAGATACCCGAGGTCACCCTGCGGGGAGTCGACGACTCGCGCATGGAGGCGTTCAGAGACTATCTTACCGGCCACGGCGTATTTACCACCATCCGTGCCAGCCGCGGACAGGACATCTATGCCGCCTGCGGACTGCTGAGCACCTCGAAGAAGATAGAAGAGATAAGGCACGAGTAGACACATATTAATATTATATATATGAACGACAACAGACGAATCCGTGTGGCCATCACCCACGGCGATACTAATGGTATCGGATATGAACTTATTTTTAGAACCTTTGCAGAGCCAGAGATGCTCGAGCTCTGCACCCCCATCATCTATGGGTCGCCCAAGGCAGCCGCCTTCCACCGCAAGGCCCTCGGCCTGGAGCCCACGGGCTATGCCGTGATAAGCCATGCCAGTGAAGCCAAGGACGGCAGGGTAAACCTGGTGGCAGTGACCAACGATGAAATCAAGGTCGAGCTGGGTACACCGAGCGAAGAGGCGGGCCATGCTGCGCTGATGGCGCTCGACAAGGCGATGGTAGACTATAACGACCACCTCTTCGACGTGCTGGTGACAGCCCCCGTGAGCGCTGAGAGCATGAAGCGCGCCGGGTTGGACTTCCGCGGACAGATGCACTACGTAGCCGAGTGTTTCGCCGAGCATGCCCAGGCGATGAACATTCTCGTCAACGGCCGTATGCGCATCGGACTCATGACCGACAATGTGGCTGTCAAGGACATAGCCAACGCCATAACCCGCGAGACGCTGACAGAGACTATCAAGAACTTTGCCCAGACGCTGAAGCGCGATTATCGCATCTCCAATCCACGTGTGGCAGTGCTGGCCCTCAATCCCGAGCCCAGTACCGAAGAGAAGGAGACCATCAAGCCCGTCATCGAGGCGCTGGCTGAGCAGAAGGTCAATGCCTTTGGACCCTATACCGCCAACCACTTCTTCAGCAACAGCATGTACGACTACTTCGACGGCATCCTGGCCATGTATCACGACCAGGGTATGGCGCCATTCTTGGCACAGACGCCTGAAGGTGGGGTAGAGATAGCTTCCAGCTTGCCACTGGTGTGTGTGCAGCCCTTGCAGGATGCGTCGTTCGACATCGCAGGCAAGAACGAGGCCGATGAAACCGCTCTGCGCCAGGCTATCTATCTGGCCATCGATACCTATCGCAACCGCGCCATGTACGACGAGCCGCTTGCCAATCCGCTCCCCAAGCTCTATCACGAGAAGCGTGATGAGAGCGAGAAGGTAAGATTTGCCATTCCCAAGAAGCACGAGAACAGCGGCGCTGACAAGTAGAAGATGAAGAGCAGATACAAGAACGCCTTCCTGGTCTTTGGACTGGTGGTGCTGGCCGTGATGGTGTCACAGTTGGACTTTGCCGAAGTGTGGCGCGGACTGCAGCGGGCAGGCTACTGGTTTCCAGTGATTTTGGTATTATGGGCGTTGCTGTATCTGCTTAATACCGCCTCTTGGCTTACCATCATCCGTAGTCAGCAGGGCGACAACCGCAATGTCAAGTTTGCCTGGCTCTACAAGCTCACCGTGTCTGGGTTTGCCCTCAACTACGCCACGCCCGGCGGACTGATGGGTGGCGAGCCCTATCGCATCATGGAACTGGCACCGAGGATAGGCACAGAGCGCGCCTCGTCGTCGGTGATACTCTACGCCATGACCCACATCTTCAGCCATCTCTGCTTCTGGCTGCTGTCGGTGGTGCTCTTTGTAGCCCTTTACCCCGTAGATCTGCCCATGGCCATCATGCTGGCGGCGGTCACTGCGGGATGCGGACTGGGCATCTGGTTCTTTCTCAGTGGTTATCGCCGTGGACTGGCCAACAGGCTGATGGCGCTCCTGCGTCACATACCGCTGCTCAAGTCGAGGGTAGGGCGGTTTGTCGAGACCCACAAGACCCAACTCGACGCCATCGACATGCAGATAACGGCTCTCCACGGCCAGCGCCCGGCGTCATTCATACTGGCGGTAAGCCTTGAGCTGGCTTGCCGCATACTTTCTGCGCTCGAAATCTACTTCATCCTGCTCGTCCTCACGCCGTCGGTGAGTTATGGAGCCTGCATCCTGATACTGGCATTTACTTCGCTGCTTGCCAATCTGCTCTTTTTCATGCCCTTGCAGCTTGGTGGACGCGAGGGAGGCTTCCTGCTCTCGACCACAGGTCTGGGCATGACCGCCAATGCCGCCATCTTTGTGGCGCTGTTGGTGCGTCTGCGCGAACTGGTGTGGACTGGCATCGGACTGATGCTAATCAAGGTGGCAGAGGGCAGGAAAAATAGTTATAAATAGTTAAAGCGCTATGGAAAAGTGCTTTATTCCATAAGAAATCACTAACTTTGCACTCTAAATATTACGATTTAGCGTGAAAATTATAGAAGTGGTTAATGCCCTTGAACGATTCGCGCCTCTGCCTTTGCAGGAAGACTATGACAATGCCGGCTTGCAAATAGGATTGACAGAAGCGGAGATTTCAGGGGCTTTATTGTGTCTTGACGTGACCGAAGAGACCGTGGATGAGGCCATCCGCAAGGGCTGCAACCTCATCGTGTCGCATCACCCGCTCATCTTCCGTCGGCTGCGGCGTATAGCGGGCGAAGATATGGTGCAACGCGTTGTGGCTAAGGCTATTGTCAATCACATTGCCATCGTGTCGATGCACACCAATATGGATGCCGCACAGGGTGGAGTCAACTTCAAGATTGCCGAGAAGATGGGGCTCTGCCACGTAGGTTTCATCGGCAAGACCCGCCAGGTCGAGGCTCATGGCGCATCGGCAGATGCCGACGCCATGGTGGCAGGTGGCGAGGGCGTGATGGGCGAGTGGGACGAGCCTATGGCTGCCGACGATTTCATCCAGATGCTCAAGCAGACATTCGGCGTAGAGTGTGTCATGGCCAACCAGTTGCTGCGCAGGCCCATACGCAAGGTCGCGCTGTGTGGCGGTGCCGGCGCATTCATGCTCGACGAGGCCATAGCCCGCGGTGCCGACGCCTTTGTCACAGGCGAGATGAGCTATCACCAGTATTTCGGCCACGAGCAGGAGATACAGATTGCCGTCATAGGGCACTATCAGAGCGAACAGTTTACGACAGAAATATTCAAAACAATCATAGAGGAGCAGTGTGAGGGTGTGAAATGCGAAATTTCGGCCATCGACACCAATCCCATCATTTATTTTTAATACGATTATGGTAAAAAAATCACCTACTGAATTGACCGTAGAAGAGAAGCTGCAGGCGCTCTATCAGCTGCAGGTTACTCTGTCGGCTATCGACGAGAAGCGCGCATTGCGCGGTGAGTTGCCTCTGGAAGTACAGGACTTGGCCGACGAACTCGAAGGTCTCAAGACCCGTGTGGAGAAAATCGAAGGCGACATCAATGAGTTCCAGAGTGCCGTGACTGCCAAGAAGGGCGAAATAGCCAAGGCACAGGCAGGTATCGAAAGATACAAGGAGCAGCTCAACGACGTGAAGAACAACCGTGAGTATGACACGCTGACCAAGGAAATTGAATTCCAGTCGCTCGAGGTGGAACTCTGTAACAAGAAGATAAAGGATGCCATCATTCGCATCGACGAGAAGAAGAAGGAACTCGAGCAGACCAAGGAAATCATCGCCGACCGCACTGAGGCATTGGCTGAAAAGCGTGGCGAGCTCGATGAAATCATGCAGGAAACTCGCGACGACGAGGAGAAGCTCAAGGCCAGAGCCCGCGAGCTCGAGGCTAAGATTGAGCCCCGTCTGCTGGCAAGTTTCAAGCGTATCCGCAAGAGTGCCCGCAACGGTCTCGGTATCACCGTAGAGCAGCGTGATGCCTGTGGCGGTTGCAACAACAAGATTCCACCACAGCGCCAGATAGATATCAAGATGCACAAGAAGATTATCGTATGCGAATATTGCGGTCGTATCATGATTGACAGCGAACTCGCAGGCATCAAGAAGGAAGTGGAGGAAAAGCCCAAGAAGCGCGCTACCCGTAAGAAGAAGACTGAGGACGCAGAGTAATCTCCTGTCGTCATTCATAACCATAACAATCCCTATCTGCAAGCAGCAGATAGGGATTTTTTGTACGCTCAGAAGCATTGTCTGACGGGAAATACCCTGGGTAATCCCAATTCTTTATGCTCAAAAAAGTTATAGCGGACAGCAATAATTGAGAGTTGTATTTCATAGTGCTTCTTTAAGTTTTGGCACTTACCCCCAAATCGTCATTAGATTTCAATTCATGTTAGTGCTGGATTTGTTCAGATTGCTTTCGACAGAATGAAGGCATGGCTGGCTATGCTGAAACACAAACCGAGGCAAGATGCCAAAAGAAACACTGACAGGAGTTGGAAAGAACTCACAAAAACTCATTTCGGTCTAATGGTCGATTTGGTTAAATTAGCAGAACCTATAGTGATAATACTATCCGATACATATTATTAAGGGAGAGTACAAAGTATATTGCTTTTAAGTTTTTTTATGCCGATAATTTATCTTCTAAGCATAAAATATGATAATTTTGCATATATGTGCACATTCTGTATGTGCACACCTTACGATAGTAAAAAACAATAACTGAAAACTTAGTTTTTTGACGATATGGCGAGGATATACGATAACATAGAAGTTAAGTTCAAAGAAGGCTTGCAAGGCATTATGACCTCAGGTGGTGTAGAGCGTGTGGATTTTTGTGTAGGATACTTTAATCTTCGTGGATGGAATATGGTAGTCAATCAAGTGGACGAACTTCCGGGAGGTTATGTATACGAGAAGGACGAACAGAAATATCGTGTTTGTCGTTTATTAGTGGGTATGCATCGACCACCAGAGGAACTTATCCGCAGCATATATGGACAATCAAATAACTATGTAGATGCAGATTATGCCAATAGATGCAAGTTGCAGATAGCTGTTGAGTTCAAGAAGCAATTGCTGATAGGATTACCTACAAAGCAAGATGAATGGACTCTTCGTCGTTTGTCATCTCAGCTCAAAGATGGCAAAGTAGCTGTAAAACTTTATTTGAAAGAGCCGCTTCACGCCAAACTTTACCTTGCCTATCGGCCATCTGATTTTTCAAGTAAAACTATCGGCATTATGGGTAGTAGCAACCTTACCTATTCTGGATTTACAGGACAGGGAGAACTTAATGCTGATTTCACAGACAGCGACCATGTCCAAAAACTGGCAAATTGGTTTGACGACCGTTGGAACGATCGTTTTTGCTTAGACATCACCCCAGAGTTAATTAAGGTTATAGATGAGAGTTGGGCAAGTGAAAGGATCATACCACCATACTACATATATCTAAAGACTGCATATCACCTCTGTCAAGAGGCACGTACGGGTATAAAGGAGTTTACTCTAACTCCTGAATTTCGTCATGAACTATTTGACTTTCAGCAGACAGCCGTAAAGATAGCTGCTCGACATCTACGCAATGAAAAGCGCGGTGGTGCAATGATAGGAGATGTTGTGGGTTTGGGTAAAACTATAACAGCTTGTGCCATTGCCAAGATATATGAAACAACATACGCAAGCAGCACTCTTGTTATTTGCCCTGCAAATCTTCAAGATATGTGGCGCAAGTATGCCATCAAGTACGACTTGAAGGTGGATATAATGTCAATGTCAAAGCCTATTGATGTTGATAGTGCTCGTTATTACCGTTTGATTATAGTGGATGAAAGCCATAATCTCCGCAACGGAGGCAAACGCTATAACAATATCAAGACGCTTATTGAACATCAAGACAGTAATGTTTTGTTGTTGACAGCTACGCCGTACAACAAGGATTTTTCTGATTTAGCAAACCAGCTTAAATTATTTATAGGTGAAGACCAAGACCTTGGTATTCGCCCAGAAGAATATATACGTCAATTAGGTGGTGAGCGTGCATTTATGCAGCGACACAGTGAGATTTTCATCCGAAGCATCCGAGCATTTGAACAAAGTCCATACGCTGAAGATTGGAATGAACTGATGAAACTATTCCTTGTGCGTCGAACACGCACATTTATAAAGGAGAACTATGCCAAGGTAGACGAAACCGATGGCAGAAAATACCTGTTGTTCAACAATGGAAGTAGGTCATATTTCCCAGAACGCATACCTAAGGCATTAAAATTCGAGACTGTAGAAGGCGACCAATATTCAAGATTGTACTCATCTTCCATGATTGGCATGATGGAAGAACTCCTGTTGCCACGCTACGGATTGGTAAAATATATTAATGAAAAGAAAGCGATTGATGCAATGCCAGTTGAAAAACAGTTGCTCGAAAATCTATCTCGTGCTGGCAATAGAATGATGGGCTTCTGCAAGAGTACATTCTTCAAGCGTATTGATAGTAGCGGTTTCTCTTATTTGCTAACCCTATATCGCCATATTTTGCGTAACATGGTGTTCGTATATGCAATAGAGAATAAGTTGCCATTGCCTATAGGAGATGAGAACACCCTTCCTGACGAATACATTGCTGATGAAGATATCAATCAGCAGTTTTTCTCTTCCGATGAAGAACGCGCTATTGCAGAGGGTGCAACAATAACATTCCCTACAGACATTGATGTATATCGCAGAAAAGCCCAGGAGTATTATCAAATCGTATCTACCAAGAACAATCTTGCATGGTTAGACAGCAAGTATTTCAAAAGAACTTTGAAACAGCATCTATTGGCAGACTGTGAGAAGATTATTGATATGATTAAGTTGTGTGGAGACTGGAAACCTGCAGATGATCAGAAACTCTTAGAATTAGAGAAGCTATTGTCGGGAGTCCATTCCAAAGAGAAGGTAATAGTCTTTACCCAGTACTCCGATACGGCACTTTATATTTACAAACAGCTTAAACGCCGTGGATATGATCATATAGGATATGTCACTGGCGGATACAAGAATCCGACTGAGATAGTCGAGAGGTTCTCGCCTGTCAGCAATGGCAAGAGCAATCTATCGTCCGATGACGAAATACGAGTGCTTATTGCCACTGATGTTCTATCTGAGGGTCAGAACTTGCAGGATGCACATGTCATAGTAAACTATGATTTGCCTTGGGCTATTATCCGACTTATCCAGCGTGCCGGTCGTGTAGATCGCATTGGGCAGAAAGAGGACAAGATATTCTGTTATTCTTTCTTCCCAGCAGATGGCGTAGAGAGTATTATTCGTTTGCGTTCGCGTCTGAACGAGCGTATCAACGAGAATGCTAATATCGTAGGTAGCGATGAAATATTCTTTGAGGGTAATGAACAGAATTTGCGTGATATGTTCAATGAGAAGAGCGGTGTGCTTGACGAAGAAGACGATGGCGATGTTGACCTTTCATCACAGGCATATCAGATATGGAAGAATGCAACAGATGCCAATCCTATGCTCAAACAGATAATTCCGAGCATCCCGAACATTGCATATTCCACCAAAACTGTAACGGATGCGGGAGAGCAAGGAGTGATAACATACGCCCGTACAGCCAACGATTTCGATGTGCTGTCATGGCTCTCTCCAGATGGTTCGCTTGTGACCCAGTCACAGCGACGAATATTACAGGCTATGTCTTGCAGTGCAGACACCCCAACAGCGATGCCTATTAACAACCATCACGAATTGGTGGGAAAAGCTGTTGAAGAAATCGCTGCGCAGTCTACCACTTCAAATATTGGAGGTATTCTTGGCAACCGATTCTCTACACGTTATCGTATCATACAACTTTTGGAGCACGCTTATGAACGCCCTATAGATTTGTTTTACACGAAGGAAGTAAAGACAGCGCTGAAACTTGCCATAGATGATATATATAACAATCCGCTACTTGAAAGTACCAAGATGATACTCGGGCAGATGCTTCGTCGCTCCTCACAAGAGGAAATAGTAGACTATGTGCTTGAATTGCGACGCAACGGCACATTCTGCCGCATTAGCGAGGATACCAATCAGCAGCGTGAGCCACAGATAATATGTTCTATGGGACTCAGATTGAATTAATTACACCGACATTATGAATAGAAATACATTCAACCAGTTGATAAAGCAAGGCTCTTGGCATGAGCTATTCATTACTGAAATGGGATGGAATGCTCCCCAAGGTCAGTATTTATTACCAACTATAACAGTCGATGATACCGACTATGATTTTACAGTTGTCGCACAGCGTAATGGATTTCAGATCATCACATGTCAGGTAGCTGTTATACCCAATATGTCAACGTGCCGCAAGATAGATCTTAAACTCCGTCGTCAGGCAAACGATTATATTGCTATATATACCTTGCCACAAGGCGAACACCACTTATGGGCGTGTCCACTGAAACAGAATGAGAAACGTGACATGGTTGTCGTAGAGTATGCCACTGCAGACCAAGCTGACTTTCTGTTCTCAAAGTTGGCAGCCATCACTTTCGACATTGACGAACTCACTACTATTATAGACGTGCGACAGCATGTAGTCCAATCTTTTGCTGTTAATTCAGAGAAAATAACCAAAGATTTCTATAACGGATTCCGTAAACAACATAAGGAGTTTGCCACTTTCATTACAGGTATTGACGACAACATACCTCTCTATGACAGTAAGAAGAAAGAGCATAACCGCAATAAACTATGGTACGCATCGGTGATGCTCAACCGCTTGATGTTCTGCTATTTCATACAGAAGAAGGGATTCCTCAATGGCGATGTAGATTATCTCACAAATAAGTTGAAGCAGGTACAGGCGGAAGAAGGCAATAATCAGTTTTATCGCTCTTTCTATCGTGACTTCCTTGTGTCGCTATTCCATGAAGGACTGAATGCCCCTCATCATACACCGGAGTGGGAACACCGCTTCGGGCGTATCCCGTATCTGAACGGTGGAATGTTTGATGTACATATCATAGAACAGCAATACGGTGATATTGACATTGCAGACGATGCGTTTATCTCTCTGTTTGCATTCTTCGACACCTGGCAGTGGCATCTTGACACACGCATTACTGCTACTGGTAAAGGTATCAACCCAGATGTTTTGGGATATATATTCGAGCAGTATATCAACGACCGTGCAGCAATGGGTGCTTACTATACCAAAGAAGACATAACGGAGTATATCTCCAAGAACTGCATCCTGCCATGGGTGTTCGATCGTGTTGCAGAATCGTCATCACGCGATGCGTTCAAGCCGAATGGATATGTTTGGTCAACCCTACGTGAGAGCGGTGACCGCTACATCTATGACGCCGTGAAGCGAGGCTACTCCGCCGACTGGCAGCAACGCATTCCTGCCGATATCGCAGTAGGTATAGACACCTCGAAGCCTCATTTGTTGGAGCGCCGTAAGCAATGGAACCGGTCTACTGCCGACCAGTTTGCCCTATCGACAGAAATATGGCGTGAAACTATAGAGCGATTGCAGCGTTGCGATACTCTTATAGAGAAGATATCAAGTGGAGCAATAACCCACATCAACGACTTCATTACGCTCAATCTCGATATACGCTCATTTACATACGACTTGCTTTCGCAAACCACAGACCATCGTCTGGTGGCAAACTTCTATCATGCCCTGCAAAACGTCACCATCCTCGACCCAACATGTGGATCGGGTGCTTTTCTGTTTGCAGCCATGAGCATACTTGAACCTCTCTATGAGGTATGTATATTGCGAATGCAGGAATGGAATGCAGAAAATCCAAACCTGTTCCAAAAGGAGTTAGGAGAGATTGCTTGCAAATATCGCAGCAACATTCAGTATTTCATTTACAAGAGTATCATCTTACGTAATCTCTATGGTGTAGACATCATGGTCGAAGCCACGGAGATAGCCAAACTGCGCCTATTCCTGAAGATGGTGGCTGTGGTAGAAGTGGACAAGCGTGCTGACAATATGGGACTTGACCCATTGCCAGATATCGACTTCAACATTCGTTGTGGCAATACACTTGTGGGATATGCCACAGAACAGCAGTTGACTAACGATTTGATAGAAGGTGATATGTTTGCCAAACAGGAATTTGAGGAGAAAATCCAGGAGCACCTTGTAGTAGTGTCCGCAGCCTATGAGCTATTCCGTCAAGTGCAGCTCACGGGGGCAGACGACCGTGCTGAATATGCCAAGGCGAAGAAGGACCTTCGCAAGCATCTTGCAGACCTCAATGAATTGCTCAATCGTCATATGTTTGCAGCAGACGGAGCTTCAGATTATGATGCTTATCTAACATCACACCAACCATTTCATTGGCTAGCCGAGTTCTATAATATTATACATGGAAAAGGAGGATTTGATGTGGTGATTGGTAATCCGCCGTATGTAGAGTATAATAAGAGAAATAAGGAAACTGGCAAATCCATAAAAGACCTTTATGCCATAAAAGATTACAAGACAATAAATTGCGCTAATTTATATGCTTTTGTAATAGAGCGTAGCTGTATTCTTTCAAATAATCGAGACAATATTGGATTTATCGTACCACTTACTATAGCCTCAAACAATAACATGGCTGACTTGAGAAACTTTATTTGTGATCAAGGAACAAGTTGGTTCTCTCATTACGAGATAAGACCTGCGAAATTCATAAACTAAAGGTATGTAATGAAAACAACTTCCAATAAACTGCAAATAAAATCACTGATATATAAGTGTTTCTGAAAACTTCTATTTTTGCACTTGTTTCTTGACTTATCATATTATTTCTGTTGTTTTCATTATTTTTGTTTCTTATTTGTTTCTTATTTTCGATTATTTTTCGTACCTTTGCACCCAGTTTAGGACATAAAATCGAATAGCCATGGCAAGGAACAAGAAAACTACAAAGGCAAAGGAGCCAATCCGGCTTAGGATGAAAGACCTAAGCAACTGAAACAAAAGTTTGTACTTGGATATCTATAGGGATGGCAAACGTTCCTATGAATATCTGAAGATGTATATCGTCCCCGAAACGGATGAAAACTCTCGCAGGCAGAATCAAGCCACCTTGGTTGCTGCCAATAAAATCAAGGCCGACAGGATCATTGAACTGACAAATGGTGAGGCTGGCATCAAACAGGCAAAAGACGAGCCCAAGGTGCTTTTGCTTGATTGGATGAACACCTATATGGAAAACCAAAAGAAGCGTGGAAAGAAAGATTGGCGGCAAATCTTGGTGGCAATGAAGATTATCAGGGAATGGGTAGGCGAAAAGACAACTCTTGACCAAGTTGACCGAGCTTTCTGTCAAGGTTACATTGACTATCTTAGGACAGACTACCACCCAAGACATGTGGATCATCTTGCGGCAAATACTGCCCACAACTACTATCGGGCACTAAATGGCGCACTTAACGCTGCTGTTCGCGAGGACTTGATTAAAGTTAATCCATATACGAGAATAAGCAGTGCAGATAAAATCAAAAAGCCGGAAAGCAAGCGTGAGTATATGACAGTGGACGAGGTAAGGCAGCTCATTGCAACTCCTATGCAGAATGAGGCCGTGAAGGCTGCCTACTTGTTCTCCTGCTTCTGTGGATTGCGTATCAGTGATATTATTGCCTTGAAGTGGGAAAATGTGTATCAAGATGGAGCACAGACACGACTTGAGGTAGTAATGCAGAAGACCAAGGCACCAATCTATCTGCCTCTCTCTCCAGAGGCATTACGTTGGATGCCAGAGCGAGGAAACAAAAGTCCACAGGACAATGTGTTTGACCTTCCGTCTGCTGCCGCAGTAAATGTGCTTATCAAACCGTGGGCAAAGGCTGCGGGTATCAACAAGCATTTCACCTTCCATTGCTTGAGTCACAGTAAACTCTTTTATTTATTGAATATCAGCGAGTTGAGTATTTTAAAGAATGTGACTGCTAACGATTTAGAAACGAGCTATATTCTTTTTCTTTCACAACTTTGCAATATACAAAGAACGCTTTGATTTCGAGTGCAAAGTTAAATCTAATTTCTGAAAAACAACATTTTATGCTGTGATTTTACAAAATATTAAGATTAGTCTTTGCACTTGATAAAAGAGTAGTTACCAACAGTAATTTTCATGTAACGTCATTTTAAGAGTATGGCAAAAAGAACATATTCATAAACGCATATATGTATCTTGCCATATTGGGAAATCAATTGCTTAGTTCCATTTTTGCAGATTATATTTCTATTTTGTCTAAATTACGACGGAATACAGCAGATATTCAAGGGATTTGGATGGATTATCAAAATAAAACGTTATTTTTGTAGCATAAAAACGATAAAAACATGAAATTAAATCGTATAAGAGCAGTCTTAGAGGACAAAGGGATAAGCCAAACATGGCTTGCAAAGAAGTTGGGAAGGAGTTTCAGTACGGTCAATGCTTATGTATGCAACCGCTCTCAACCCAATCTTACCACACTTCATGAAATTGCGCAGTTGTTGTCTGTGGATATGAAAGAACTTATTACAGATGAGAAAGAACGTAATGATTAAAATGATTATAGTTGCAAAATAACTATGGTATGAGAATAAACAAATGGATTCCTGTCGCCTTGGCGATAAACATTATTATGTTGCTTTTATATAGCATGGGAAGTCAAGCTGCCACTTTGGAAAAAGATATAAATAGTTATGTCGGAGAGGTGAAACTTTCCGACACAAGAATGTCTATAAGACTTACATTTGATGATGCCAACATTGGCACATTGAAAATTTCCAGATGGAACAAAAGGCTTGGCAAAACCAAAATTGAAGAATCTTATTTTGCATCATTAGAGGCTGATACGCTAACTTTGGCTGGAGAAATCTTTTATGACATCAAATACTTGTTTAAAAGAGAAAAGGAAAGAAGTTATATTTATGCGATAAACGATTCTCCAGATGGAGTTCTTTTCTATGACAAAAGCATAAGAAGAATAGAGCTGAAAGGCAAAAAAGAGACGAATGCAGACAGCCTATTTGTTAGCCGAATCATTGATGAGGATTTCTTTGACCAAGAACATTCCGAAGAGCTGGACTACAATTTGGTGATAAGGCATTGCTTGTCTCATACCGATGAGTCGTATGACGAGACCCTTTCTGAGGGATTAAGCCGAATGCTACGGAAATATCCCCAAAAGATAGAAGGACTGCGGAAAGCATTGAAACGATTGCCACCCAAACAGAGGGAAAAGGCAAACTACGAAATGATAGTTTTGATTGTTTCGGCATGGATGATGGAGCAAGATCCTGATTCCATTGAGCCGAAGAGTTTTTATCATACGTATCCCTTTTTCAAGAAAAGCTCTATGATTGATAGAATCCTAATGGAACAAAAGCTATAATTCACTTCCTGCGGATTGCAAATCCGCAGCTTTAAAATACAAGAAATGAAACATCCTTATAAAGAATATGAAACATCCAAACTTTGGGGACTTGTAAAATCCTCAATAGAAGAATTAGTTGAGAACAATGATATGGAGCTTTTTACCCCGATAGAATATGTCGTAGGGTATATTTGCAAAAATATATCTTCAACTAATATAGTGAAGAACAAATGAAGAGTGAATAGTATGAAATCAACAGAATTGAATAAGATAATGAGAAAACTGATACTCCCCGATAGGTTCAAGAAAAAGGGGCGGTTAGCATATTACACCTTGGCTCATAAAACTGGGGCAATGGTGTTGGTCGGATTCTATTTGGATAATTCCATAGACCCAAATTCGTTCTTTGTCAACTATTTCGCTCAATGCCTTTATGCGCCATTTAGCACTTATAATTTCAGCTTAGGGAACAGGCTCGGCTCTTATTGGGACATTAATAGGATGTCTGAACTTCAAGACAAGCTGAATGAATTTGATGTGTTTGATAAGCTGAATACATTTGAAGGTTTTCTGCTTTTCCTTAAAAAACATCCATATTATGGCTCAAGGCCAGGTCGTGACGGATACTTTGCTTTGACCTATTACATTTTGGAAGACTATTGCAAGTCGATGTTCTTTTTGGATAAAATAATCTCGTTGAGAAAGAGGGAAGACTACAACCTTTTCTTAGATAAGATAGAGAACGCTCGATTGCTGAAAGATTATATAGAAAGAGGCGATTACGATAAAGGTGTTAGCCAAATCTTGGAATGGCAAGAGCAAACGATGAAAGGAATTAAATTGTAGAAATCATGAAGAAACGAAAGAAAGACGATGACGACTCTTGCTTGGGGCAGTTTGTCAAAACCATATTGTTGTTGGCTTGTATATGTTGGGGACTTATTACGGCGATGCGAACAGTCGATGATAGTTGGTGGCTCATCGGAGGAATAGCAGTAGTTTCCTATCTGCTTGTCAAGCTGTTCAAGGATGACGACTATGTTTCAATGCATACGTGTACCCTTGCCGTTGTATTGGGGGCGATAATCTTCACCACAAACTTTTATTTCCCGATTTCTACGCAACAACGTCAAGCTGTTATCCAAGACCTTTACGGTTCGGGAGGCAAGATGAGGACAACGCGATGTGTTCTTCGTTTTACGGACAATGGACAAAAGGTAAATGTCAGTGGAGGATTCAACAAGGAAGACTATCATGTGGGCGACACCGTAACCGTTACCTATCAGCACGGATGCCTCGGAATGGATGTGGTGAGATACGTCAAATGATATAACCTTGTTTTAAAACAAAGCAACAAATGAGATACATTGATTTTAGCTCAGTAAAGGAAACAATAGGGAAGATTTACTTTGGTATTTGTATTTGTGTTTTTGCTTATGCCGTTATTGGTGTACCTATATTATTAGGTATGCTGAAAAAGTATGGTGTGAAAACAGAAGCCGTCATTACACCTAATACTTCGTCTTGGGTCCATCGCTATACTACGAACTGTTATCTGTATGAGTCTCAAGTCGGAGATAAAACTTATGATGGAAATTCGCTTGTGGAGGAAGGTGATTATCGCAAGATAGGCACCAGGGTACAAGTGCTATACTTGGATTGGTATCCTTCTTTCAACAGACCTACGTATTATTGGGATGATTAATC